>Ga0268262_10002556_pt1 | contig 20871 bp, 15 predicted proteins | sample TergutNc150P3_FD_190354 | JGI IMG/M metagenome (GOLD analysis project Ga0268262, IMG submission 190354) | Nasutitermes corniger P3 segment gut microbial community from laboratory colony in Florida, USA - Nc150 P3 (SPAdes) (version 2) | ecosystem: Host-associated > Arthropoda: Insects >... | reverse complement strand
CAATTCCCTGCCCGACGGCGTGCAAACCCCCACGGTACGGCGTTTTGACATGAGCGCGCTGCCGATAATGCGGCTGGTAGTGCGGGGAAATTACCCGCCGGATCAACTCCGCATTTTCGCCGAAGATGAAATACAGTCCAGCATTGAGCGCGTTGACGGAGTGGCGTCCGCGGAAGTTACCGGCGGCACAACGCAGATTGTCAAAGTGGCGGTTTCGCTTAACCGGCTCGCCGCCTTTAACCTGACCTTAAACGACATTTCCAACGCGCTGAAAGGGCAGAGCATACTTTCATCCGGCGGCAATTTGCGGCGCGGCACCCGTGAGTACCAGATCATGACGCAGGAGGAACTGGTCAATCTGGATCAGATAAAGCGGCTGGTGGTAAAAACGGTCAATCTTTCATCAGCCGGCACTGTTCAAACAGGCGGGACCCGTTCGCAGCTCATACGAATCGAAGATGTCGCCGATGTGAACATGGGTTACAATGACAACGCCGCCAGGGTAAATATAAACGGCCAGAACGGCGTATACATTCAGGTAACCAGCGAAAGCGGCAGTAATCAGGTACAGGTGTCTGACCGGGTACAGGCCGCCCTTGTAGACATTAACGCGTCGCTTCCCCAGGGCATTACCCTGGAAGTGCTTTCAGATAACACTTCCATGATCAGGGCAACCCTCAATCAGGTGTACAGCAACGCCCTGCAAGGCGCGGCTCTGGCGATGCTGGTACTGCTGTTTTTCCTCCGTAACATTAAAGGAACCTTAATCATCGGACTTGCCATTCCCATTTCGATTCTCCTCACCCTTATGTTGATGTCGGTTTTTGGCTTCACCCTGAATCTGCTGACCATGACCGGGCTTATCATGGGTATGGGAATGACCATGGACGGCTCCATCGTCATTCTGGAAAACGTCCACACCTACCGCGAACGGGGAGCCAAAGCCGCCATCGCCGCCATTTTGGGAAGCCGTGAAATGATGCGGCCCATTATCGCTTCATCAGCGACAACCCTGTGCGTGTTTATCCCCCTGATCATTTACAAAAACGACTTGCAGGAAATGGGACAGCTTTTCAGCGACCTTATCTTTACCGTGGTAATTTCCTTGACATGCTCCCTGTTAGTCGCCATTACTCTGGTTCCCAGCCTCTGCGGTTCTGTTTTGCCGCTGAATACCCGCATACAAAAGCCGCTAAAAAGCCGTTTTCTGCGCGCGATAGACGACAAAATGGAATCTTTTTTGAAAACAATGGAAAACAAATACCGGGGCTCGCTGGAGTACTGCCTGTCCCACCGTTTGATAATTGTTATGCTTGTCCTGTTAATTCTGGTTTTTTCCCTGACGCAGTTCGGCGGTATCGGGATGAATATGTACGTCCGTATGCGCACCGACGATAACGTCAATATCAATGTATCCATGCCGCAGGGAACCGCCATTGATGTCACCGAAGAGATGGTGTTCCGGCTGGAAGAACTGGTCAAAAAGGAAGTGCGGGGTTACCGGAACATTATCCTTACCGCGCGGCGCAGCGGAACCAATCAGGGAACGATTCAAATTATTCTTCCCGAACCGGCAAAACAGATTGACACGCCCGATTCAATAATCCGTAAACTGACTCCCTATACCAACCAAATCCCCGGAACACGGATCAGCTTTCGGGCGGGCCGGGGAGTGGGAACTACTTCAGCGATTGAAATCGCCATAAGCTCCCGCAACTATAACGCCATTATGGAAGCCGCCGGGGAGATTCATCACATCATTACGCGCTATCTGCCCGAAATTGAAAATCCCATTATAAATATTGACGAGGGGGCCCCTCAATTACAGGTTGAGATTGATCGGGACCGCGCCGCGAGTTTCGGGCTTTCCCTCGCGACTATTGCCACGGAGATTCGCACCGCTATGGACGGAAACACCGCCACTACCATGAGCCGGGGAGACCGGTTGATAGATGTGCAGGTACAGCTTAAAAATGAAGACCGCCAGGGTCTGCCCAATCTGGACGCCATTTCCGTCATGAGCCGCAATGGTTCCCGCGTTTCCCTTTCCAACGTGGCGCGTATAGCGGAAGGCCGCGCCCCCTCCGCCATACGCCATGAAAAGCAGGAACGGGTTGTCCGTATCACCGGCGATCTGGGGCCGGGAATTGCCGCCACGGATATGCAGCGCCGTCTTGAAGACACCGTGAAACAGTACTATATTCCCCGCGAGGGCGTAAGGGTTCGTTATCTGGGAGAGGCGGCGGAAATACAATCGTATTTCTGGCGTTATATACTTATCATCGGCACAGCGGTTTTTCTGGTCTTTGGCGTTATGGCAAGCCAGTTTGAATCTTTTGTCGATCCGCTGATTATCTTCTTCTCAATTCCCCTGCTGTTTATCGGCGTTATCTGGATATACAAATTGGGCAATCAGGCCATGTCGATGTTTTCCGCCATCGGTATTGTCGCGCTGGTAGGCGTTGTGGTAAACAACGGCATTGTGCTGGTTGATTATACCAACACCCTGCGGGCGAGGGGAATGAAAGTGCGTGAAGCCTGCCTTGAAGCGGGCCGCAGCCGCCTGCGCCCGATTCTGATGACCAGCCTTACCACCATCCTGGGCATGGCCCCCATCGCTTTCTTCCCCGGAGCGGGCGCGGACACCATTCAACCCATAGGCAAGACTTTTGTGGGAGGGCTTATGGTCAGCACTTTTATGACGCTTTTTGTTACGCCGGTAATGTATTCGCTGTTAAACTCCCGGCATGATAAACGCTAATCTGCGGGCGGAATAATGAAAACGTATTTATAAAATAACCGGGTAAATTAAGACATTTTTATTTATTCACAAAAAATTCTTTACTTATAAACAAACAAAGTATAGTATGCTGACAACAGGAGAAAGGGGTGAAAGAGGGGCTTCATGTCGGCACAACAATTTTTCTCAAGAACAAAAGCATGGGTAAACAGTTCTCTGTACGCGCAGATGCTGTTTGTGGCGCTGGCGTTCGCGTTGATGGTTATCGCAAGTTATATTTTTGTCAGCGATATTGAGCGTAATAATTTACGGGCAAAAGTAAAAGACGTTATTTCATATACAGAAGCCAATATTAAAGCCGATATGCTGGAACCGGAAACGGCATTGGCCGCCATCGCGGAAACCATCCACGGTATGATTCTCAGCAAGGAAGAGATCGAAACGGTGCGGGGATATATCCACCATATCAATGATTATATGCAGGATAACGAAAAAAACCGTCTTGCGGGCGTCGTGGGTTTTTACGGTTTTTTTGATATTTACGGAGGAAAATATTTTACTGAAAGAAAAGAAGACTGGATTCCTCCTGAAGGCTATGTACTGCAGGAACGTCCCTGGTATCAGGCGGCTGTCAAGGCGGACGGTGACATAGGAATAACCGAACCGTACAGCAATATAAGAATGGGTGATCTTCCCATTATTACATTTTCCCGCTGTATTTTTGACGAAGACGGCAAAAGGCTGGGTATTATATGTCTGGATATTAAACTTGACAGAATCAGGCAGCACGCCATCAATACGCAGTTTACCAAAAAAGGTTACGGATTTCTGTTAAGCCGTGAGCTGGAATTGATCGCCCATCCGCTGCCTTCGATACTGGGTATGCGGCTGAATGAGGTAAAAAGCCGTATCGCGGGTTATGAAGATAAATTGAAACAGAACGGCCATATTTCCGAAGTTATAACAACCGACTACCGGGGCATTGAATCCATTGTCTTTATCAAAGAACTCCAAAACGGCTGGTATATGGGAGTGGTAACACCCAGGAACGAATATTATCAAAGCACCAGAAATCTGGCGAAAATCCTCGCCACGCTGGGTACGGCGCTGGCAATGATACTCATTATAATACTGGTGCGTATTTCCACGGAAAAAAACAGGTCGGATGAACGTATGCGGATTATTTTTAACGCCATGCCTTTGGGAGCCAACATTCACAATAGAAATTTTGATTTTTTTGACTGTAATGAGAACGCAGTCAATCTGTTCGGTCTGTCAAACAAGCAGGAATATCTTGAAAAATTTTATCAACTTTCACCGAAGTATCAGCCGGATGGGGAACTATCAAACAAAAAAATGGCTGAATATATTGATAAAGCTTTTACCGATGGTTATTGCCGTTTTGAATGGATACATCAGAAATTAAACGGCGAACCCATTCCGTGCGAAATTACACTCGTGCGCGCTCAACATAATGACGGCTATATTGTTGTGAAATACATACGCGATTTACGCGAACAAAAAGAGATGCTTGCCAAAATACACAAAGAAAATGAGAAGTCCCGCACAATGGCTCACTGGTATAATTCAATTCTTAACGCGATACCGCTGCCCATAACCGTTACCGACACGGATACCAAATGGACATTTATTAACGCGGCGGTTGAAAAGCATTTGGGAATAACGCTTGAAGAAGCCATAGGCAAGCCATGCAGTAATTGGGGCGCCAACATTTGTAATACGCCGTACTGCGGTATCGCCTGCGCCAAAAGGGGCCTTAAACAAACATATTTTTCAGAAGGGGATTCATCGTATCAGATTGATGTCGCGGTACTCAAGGACCTGAACGACAAAACAATGGGATATATCGAAGTTGTGCAGGATATTACCAACCTGAAAATGATGACAAAAAAACAAGCGGACGCAGAAGCCGCCAACATCGCCAAATCCGCTTTTCTGGCAAAGGTAAGCCACGAAATACGCACGCCGATGAACGCCATCCTGGGCATTACCGAAATTCAACTGCAAAACGAAAAGCTTTCTCCGGACACACAGGAGGCTCTGGGTGTAATTTACAATTCGGGTTATTTGCTGCTGGGCATTATCAATGACATACTTGACCTGTCCAAAATAGAAGCGGGCAAACTGGAACTGGTTCCGATCAATTACGATGTTCCCAGCCTGATCAACGACATTGTGCATCTTAATGTTATGCGCTATGACAGCAAACCGATTGAATTTAAGCTTCAGGTGGATGAAAACATCCCGACATCGCTGTTCGGCGACGAACTCCGTATAAAACAAATTCTCAACAACCTGCTTTCCAACGCGTTTAAATATACCGAATCAGGCGAAGTCTCGCTGTCAGTCGCCTTCGAGGCGCAGCAGGGAGAAAACGCCGGTATAATGCTTGTTTTCCGCGTCAGCGACACCGGGCAGGGCATGACTACGGAACAGTTAAACAAACTGTTTGATGAGTATACCCGCTTTAATATAGAAGCCAACCGCACAACTGTGGGCACCGGTCTGGGTATGGCCATTACGAAATACCTTGTCCGAATGATGAACGGCGCGATTTTGGTGGAAAGCAAGCCGGGTAAAGGTTCGACATTTACCGTGCGGCTGCCGCAGGGGGTCGTTGCTCAATCAGGCGTATTGGGAAAGGAGTTGGCGAAAAACCTCGGACTGTTCAGTCTTGGCAGGGCGGCGCAAATGAAAAAAGCGCCGCAAATCATACGCGAGTATATGCCTTACGGCAGAATTTTAATTGTAGACGATGTGGAAACAAACCTGTATGTCGCAAAAGGATTGATGGCCCCCTACGGCCTGTCGGTTGAAACGGCCATGAGTGGATTTGAAACCATTGAAAAAATCAAGGACGGCTCAATTTATGACATCATATTCATGGATCATTTTATGCCAAAGATGGACGGCATAGAAACGACAAAAAATCTGCGCGAGTTGGGATATACGCGGCCTATAGTAGCGCTGACGGCTAACGCCCTGACAGGACAGGCGGAAATGTTCGTGGCAAACGGTTTTGATGGTTTTATTTCCAAGCCAATAGACCTGCGCCAGTTGAATACCACGCTCAACAGGCTGATACGTGACAAGTATCCGGTTGAAACGATTGAAACCGCGCGGCATCTCAAAGACAATCTGAAGAAAAGTCCTGCCAACGGCAATTCCGCCAACAACAATTCCGTCAATGCCGCGCCACATCCCTCTATTGACCCGGAACTGGCAAAAATTTTTACGCGGGACGCCGAAAAAGCCGCCGCCACGCTGGAAGAAATACAAAAAAAAGAAGGCAATTACGGGGACGAAGATATACAGACGTATACTATATATGTCCACGCCATGAAAAGCGCGCTGGCGAACATTGGCGAAACGGCGCTTTCCGAATCCGCGCTGAAACTGGAACTGGCCGGACGGGCGCGGAATACCGCCGTAATGACCGCCGAAACCCCGGCTTTTTTGAATTCACTGCGGACGCTCATCGGAAAAATCAATCCGGGTTAATTCGCGGAAAATTACTATTGAGTTAGGCAAAATCTTTTCACTATAATAGAAGCATTGTGGCATATCTCTATGAAACTCATCTTCACACAGCCGGTGTCAGTAAATGCGCGGTTTCGACAGGCGCTGATTATATCGCGGGGTATAAGGACAAGGGATATTCCGGCATCATCGTGACCGACCATTTTTTTAACGGGAATAGCGCGTTATCAAGAACGCTGCCGTGGAAAGAATGGGTAAACCGGTTTTGCCGGGGTTATGAGGAAGCGAAAGAAGAAGGCGAACGGCAGGGTCTTGATGTCTTCTTCGGCTGGGAAGAAACATTTGATGATTGCGATGATTATCTTGTATACGGACTTGACAAGGACTGGCTGCTGGAACACCCGCAGGCTCGAAGCTGGACAAGAGGCGAGCAGTATCGAACGGTAAGAGAAGCGGGAGGCTGTGTGGTACAGGCCCACCCCTTCAGGCAGCGTTATTACATAGCGAAAGTAATCCTTTCCACCGGCTGTGTTGACGCGGTTGAAGCCGCCAACGGCGGACACGGAGAAGACGTATCCTTTGACGCCCTGGCGTATCGTTACGCAAAAAAACTGGGCAAACCCATGACCGCGGGAACCGATATTCATGACGCTTCCGATATATATAACGGGGAAATATTTGGCGTATATCTGGACAAAAAACTGACCTGCATCGCCGATTATGTAAAAATAATTCTCAATAATGAGATAGCCGGCCTTAAAACAGATATGTCCCGGTTTGATTTTCACGGTACGGAAAGGGTAAAATTTCCGGTAGATGTGCGGGATAAAAATGACCGGGTCATCGGCCATTCCTGGGATAAATAGGAGAAAAAAGCAGTTGACACAGGGAGCGATTTATATTTAATGTAGAATCAGGCAGGGAAATCGGGCGGCTGCCGCTTTTGTGTGTGCTGTTGAACTGAAAAGACTATTAAAGGAGTATGAAAATGGCATTTACAGAAAAAGATTTGGAAAAAAAGACTTCGTCGGAAATTGGGAGATTGATACTGGGATACGAACAACAAATAAAAGAATTCGCGATTAATTTAAGGGCTGGTCTGGCAAAACCCGCCGATTTGATGGCGTTGAATTCTGATTTGGCTCTGTTGAAAAAGACGCAAGAAAGAAAAATGAAAGATCAAAAACGCCCCATTCAGCCGGGACAGTCAAAGACCGCTACGCCATTGAAATCATACGATGATTACTTGAAGAATAAAAAATAACCGGGGACACCTTTACTTCTTATCTCGCTTTTTGGTATATTTACCTTCAGGAGACCCATTATGGCATTTGCGTTAAATTCATATCCCATTGCTTACCGGGCGAAATTTTCCGGCGGGAAATGGAGCGAAGAGTACCTGGAAAAACCCCACAAAACCGCTGAAGCGGAAGCGGCGATGAGCGCGGAAGACCGGGAGAAAATTGAAAATTCACGGAATTACTATAACGATATGCCGCTGGTAAACTATACCAGCCAGTACGGTCTGGCCTGCTTTGAGGGAATAAAGGCCCTGCCCCAGAAAAACGGCGGCTTGGCAATCTTCCGGCCCGACCGGAACGCGGCGCGGTTTTACCGTTCCATGGAAGGCCTTTTTATGCCGCCCTTCCCCGAAGACCTTTTTGTGAAAGCCTGTATCGAAACCGTTAAACGCAACGCCGAACTGGGATTCCGCCCCAAATACAAACCGGAATGGGAAAAAGATTCGTTTATGAGCGCCGACTCGGTGTATATACGGCCCTTCACCCTCGCGGAAGGGGGAATTGGCGTAAATATTTCCAAAGAACCCTGGGTTATGGTAATTAATACGCCGGTGAGCGCATATTTTTCCGGCGGCAATTCAGACGCCGTGATCACCGAACGGATCCGGGCGACGCCCAAAGGAACCGGCTGGATAAAAGCCTGCTCCAATTACGCGATAGCGGCTCTGGCAAAACACGAGGCGGTGGACGCCGGTTATATGGAATGTGTGTTTCTTGACGCGGTTCACCGCAAATACATTGAAGAAGGCTCGTCCTGCAACATCTTCTTTTATCTGAAGTCGGGCGAACTGGTAACGCCCGAGTTAGGCGACACGATTCTGCCGGGCATTACCCGCGCCAGCATCATTGAACTCGCCCGTGACCGGGGTATAAAGACAAACGAGCGAAAAATCGCCATTGAGGAAGCGCTTGAAGAAACCAAAGAATGTTTTGTCAGCGGAACAGCCGCCGGCGCGACGCCCATTACTTCTCTTACCTGGCAAGGCAAAAAAACCGTCTTTAACAACGGCAAGTCCGGCGAACTTACCGCCGAAATTCAGAACACCATCAAAGGAATACAATACGGCGCTCTGCCCGACACCAAAGGGTGGCTGATACCCGTCGCGTAAGACTCATTGAAGTTCCTTAACCGCGTCTTTTATGTATTCCAGATGTTCCTGGATTTGGGGCAAGTGTTGGCAAATAACTTCGATTGAATTTTTGCTGTTTTGAACCGCCCCATTAACAAGATACTCAACAGATGTATTAAGCGAAACCGCTATACGTATCGCCTCATTAACCCGTGGATATATGCCTTTTGAAATCCACCCCTGAAAAGTATTGAAACTAATACCGGAATTTTTCGCTACCCACTCCTGCGTGGTATTTTGTGACTTTATCTCTCTTTTGACGTTTTCCCAAAAAACCGAAGCGTCGTCATTCATATCAAGCCATATTCTAGAAGAAAAAACGTGGAAAAACGTCTAAATAGACAGAAAATTCTTGTGAACAAATCTATCTGTATAGATAAATGTTTTTAAAAACACGTCAATTTAGACACATTTCATTTAAATACATAACACAAATTTCATTACCATACCATAAAGGAGTAAACAATGGAAAACAAAAAGCTCTGGCTGGGAATACTGGTAATCACGCTGGTATTTGGAATGACGGTTGTTGGGTGTGATGATGCCAGCTCAGGAAAGGACCACCAACCTGAGTTTAATTTGAGTATCACGATAACAGAAATTCCTGCGGGAAAAAACGGTAATTCTTTTACAATGTCGCTTTTAGACAAAGATAGCACTGTCTTTGTAAGTAAAGGAGGTAGTATTACTGGGAGTGAAGCGAAGGCAGAATTCATTGTTAAAAAAATGCCTTCTTTATCAAGATTCAACCCTGGGACAGAGAGTGGTTATGCTTATACCTGTTCTTTAACTTTAAAAATCGGCGATGATACTTCTGTATCATATTCCTATGATTTTAATATTTATGACGGTAGAGTTACGGAATCTGCTTCTCTCCTCTATTCTCGTTTTCATTGAGGTTAGAAATGAATAAATCAAATGGAAATTTCTATTGATTTTAACAAAGGCACGCAAAAGTGCCTGACACCGGAATTGCGTAGCGTCGCTGACAAGCGACCTACGTTATTCCAATCAGAGAAATATCAGCGAAACCAGAAAACGAGAGAAGGTTCATTCTCTGCGACTGCTTCAAGTTCGTGATGGTCAGAACTAACAAATTGACCGGAAAGTTCAATGGCAGTAGCGAGTCCAATACAATCCGCAATAGATATTTTATATGCTGCTTTTAGACGGGCGGCTTCACGAAATATTCGTTCAGAGACCGTATTGATTATTTTTATGGAATAGTGTTGAACTATATCAAGTACAACTTGAGCAATATCGGCGCCATTGTCACGCAGTTCGCCGTAATACACTTCAAGAAGATTGATAATACTCATAGAAACAGAAATATCACTTGCGGCAGGCTGATTGAGCAAAGCTTCAATCTTATCGGCGCCTTCTTCGTCATTAAGAAAGGCAAGCAGAGCGCAAGCATCAATAATATAGCGCATTTTGAAGGATTACCTTATTTCCCAATTTTAGCGTTCGTGAACCGAAGGGTCGATACCGCCGTCTTCAAGAACCTTGTCCTCTCGCTGCAACTCACGAAGACGCTCTACGCTTATGCCTCTGCCTTTTAATATACCCCTGTACGATTTTACCGGCTTGGCTGGCTCAATACTGCTTTGATTATCAAATACTGTGGGAATGTTTATAGAAACTTGTGCATTAACACCTATTGGAACAGAACGAGGCAATTCGAGAAATATACGATAGTCAGACGGTATCGTAACCGTTTGGTCAATAACCATAAAGAAAGTATAACATGAAAGGGAACAAAATACAATGCGATCACAGTTACTTTCTGAAATGTTTAATTAACCACCGGCTTGTCTTTCCACTTCACCCTAATGCCGCAGTAGCCCATAATGGTCATCAAGGTAAAGTAGACCGGGGTAAATATCAATGTTAAAAAATAGCCCAGATTCAGGGGGCCGCCTTTGGGGAGTTTTACGCGGAACAGGCCGAAGGCCGCGGTGGTGTTTTCGATCATTACGATGAAGACGCCGGCGGGCATGGGCCAGAGGTGGGGGAAAAAGGGTAATAGGGGTATGGCGAGAATTCCGGTGGAAATTACCAGCATCAGAATATTGTAGTTAAGGCGGGTTATAAACTCAGGGCTGAACAGGCCGCCGTTGTTCCAGCGGAGGGTTTGGCTGATAAAACCACGCCATGTTTTTTCGGCGACGGTTTCTATCGCCGCGTCGGGCAGGGCGATGGCGCGGACACGGTATTTGCCGCCGGAACGTATCAGCGAAATGAGCGCCGCGTCCTCGGTGGGTGAAGGCGGAACCGCGTCGTAGCCGCCGATAGAATCCAGCGCCGCCCGGCTGATAATCAGGTTGTTGCCAAAACCGCCGCCCGCCGCGCCCAGCCCTATTGCCCCGGCCAGGTAATTGTAACGCACTACATGGTCATAGCACTGGTACAGGAAAAAGAATCCCCTCCCCTGCTTTTTCTTGAATACCGGCCCGATAACCGCGCCGACAGCCGTGTCGTCCATGCGGCAGGCCATTGCCTGAATCCAACCCGGAGGCGCTTCACAGTCGCCGTCGGTGAATAACAGGTTATCCCCCCGCGCCGCGGCTATGCCCGCCGACAGGGCGTACTGCTTCCGGTTGGGGCCGGGGTTGTGTTTCAGGGTGATTACCCTGCAATTATCCATGCCCTGCCGGGCGGCGTCTTGTACAAATTGGGCGAGCATGGCGGGGCTTTCATCGTCTGAACAGTCGTCAACAAAGATGATTTCAGCCGGATAATCCTGCGTAAGCAGGCTGCGCAGCAGCCCTTCCATACGCCGGCCTTCATTATGAATAGGGATAATAAGCGATACCGAACGGGGCGTTTTGCCGTTAAAAACGGCGTTATCTTTAAGGGCGCCGTTTTTGACGGCCCGCCGATCCCGCCGCCATTCCAGGAAAAACCCCAGCATCAACAAGGTCTGCAAAGCTGTAAAAAAAAGGCCGTGTCCATAGCAGAAAATGTCAAATGCGGTCAAATCCGCCTCCCAGGACAATATATCATATATTGAACTATTTTAAACAATGATGTATACTAATCTGGGGGTAGATTATGGCTGAAGACTTGGTTGAAAAAGTAATCTCTTTCTTTTCGGGCGATAATGCCGAAACCCATATGTCGGACAAGGAAGTTGTCCTAAAACAGAGGCTCAAAGACCTCACCGAAAACAAATATGCCCGGTTTTATCGGCCAAAAACCGACGAAGCTGACCCGTCGTTGGGGCAATTTTTTTATACCCTTTATAAAATGATCCTGCCGATTCGCAGTTTTATGCAGGACGTTGCCCAAATAACCCGGCTCCGGCAAATCGTGCTGGAAGCTTTTATGGACGCCCATATTATCGAAACAGCCAAGCGGCTCAGTCCGGCGGCGATTGAGGAACGTTTCAGAAAAACCCCTCCGGCTGAACTAATTACGCAGATTCGCGCGGACATTGATAAACTGGTCGCCGGATTTGACAGTAACCGGATAAACGGGGTAAATCGCTGCTACGACCTGGTCACGGTTGTTTTCCAACTGGCCCATTTTGATTACCCCGCCCTGCTCAAGAAATTCGACTCCAACTTTACCGAGGGGCCGTTTAGCGGGGACCCCAAATTCTTCCCGGTCAAGACAGCGATGATCGCGAAAGACCTGGGTGATTTTTTGGCGGTTTCCCAGAACATTAACCCCGACAATGACTGGAAAGCCCTGCTTAAATTGCTTAAAGGCTGCGCCGGTAAGGACCTGATTTCTGAAGACCAGTTCGCTCAAATACTGATTGGGCTGCGGGATGTGATTAATTCCAAAGTTCTGGAATTAATGGTGCAATGCGGCAGCAGAAATCCGGTGTGGATCTGTAAGCCCCGTGTTCCCGATGAACATATTGCCGAGAATTGGATGGAGGCAAGAACCTCCAAAGCGCAGGAATGTATAGACAGAATCAATGAGGCTGAAGCGAACAAGCAAATCGCCGTATTGATCAAGGAAATTTTTGATAATACTGAAGAGCTTCAACGCATAGAAAATTATTCCGTTGCCAAAAGCGATGTCTATCGCAGAAAAGAATTATCCTACTTTGTATACGCTCAGGGACTCAACTACCTTTCGGTTTTCCTGACCGATTACATGGAAAAAGAAATTCGCGAACTGTGCGATATTTTGCTTATCCGGGGACAATGGACCAACAATACGTTCTCCAAGGAAATGTCCGAAGCGGTGCATGAACTGCTGGATATGCCCGAAGCGGTTTCGCGTTTGGACGCGGCGCTTACGGATGACGGCCCGGACGGTTCCCGCTTAAAGGCGGCGCTGCTCCGGTTTGATCGGGATCGCACCCAGGCGCGCTATATCAATGCCATTATTGATAATATCAACGAAACAGTGCTGGAATTATTGAACAATTTTCTTGAACGGATTTCCATTATTGACAAGCATTTGAAGTCTCTGGTGGATGATGTGCATAAAAAGCATCCTGAGATGATTCTTAACTGGCGTGAGTTGGCGATGTTTTCAAAGGATCCTTTGCATCAGCGAATAATGGATGACAGCAAAAAAATCAGTTGTTTTATCGACCTGATGAATCTGTGCATCCAATAAAATTTTAATTCAAGGAGCCTGCGATGGCTATTGTTGCTGTTTCCCGCGAGCTGGCCGCCCTGGGTGACGAGACCGCCAGAGAATTGGCAAAACTTTTGGGTTATCATTTTGTAGACAAACATACGCTGGAAAAGCGCATAAAATCCTACGGCATTGAAGGCCGGGAATTCCAAAAATACGACGAGCGTAAACCTTCATTTTTCGCGTCGCTTTCACAGAGCCGGGATGATTATCTGCATTATCTGAAAACAGCCATTTTTGCCGAAGCCGGAGAGGGCAGTTGCGTGTTTATCGGCAGAGGGGCGGGGATGGTGTTCAAAGATATGCCGGGGCTTATTTCCCTGTTTCTCGCCTCGCCGATTGGTATTCGCATTGAACGGGTAAAAAGTTATTTTCACTGTGACGAGCGGCGGGCGCGGCAGATTATTGAACGCAGCGATCAGGATCGCATCGGCTTTCACCGCTACTTTTTTGACATTGACTGGAGGGATCCGGCAAATTATCATCTTTCCCTTAACACCGGAATTTTCCGTCCCGCGGATTGCGCCGAAATTATCAATCAGTTCAAGAAACTTTTTTTTACCCCCGAGTCGGAAGTTCAAAGCGCCGCGCGCCTTAAAGAATTGATGCTTGAACAGAAAATAAAGCATTGCATAATGTATGAACGGGAAATTCCCATTCACTTTCTGGAAGTATCGGTTTCCGGCAGCAGTATTACCCTGTACGGCGTCGCCAATTCCCAGGCGCTGGTTGACGCCGCCCTGAACGCCGCCAACGGAATGATAGATGAAGCCGCCGGCAAGCCAACGGTACAAAGTGAAATTCAGGTTGTCCGGGAATACAGCGTGATGCCTTAACGGGCTGTTAAAGTTTCTCCAGTTCAGCCGCCAGACGTTCCTGAATAGCATCATATTCAAGGTTGTCAACCTGCTCGCGGAGCCACAGCACCAGATCGCCGCCGGATTCATATTGATACGATTCGAGTTTACCCAGCATTTCTTCCATGTCGTTGACTTTGTAATGTTTGCAGGCTTCGGCAATGTTCCGCAAAAGAGCCGCGTCAGGTTTTGGAGAGAGAGGTTTGGCGCTTCCCTGCTCCACAGTCACAGCCAGAAGTTTCTTCAGTTCTCCTATTATTTTTTCTACAGCGTTGATACAGGGCTCGTGATTCTGATCAATGAATTGCCTGTCCCTTTTACGGGCCGCGTGTTCAAGGGCTTCCGCCTGTTTTCCCATCGCTTCGGCGCAAATGCCATAAGTTGAACCCTTTATGCCATGAACTGTTATGACATATTCTTCCATTACTTCTTCAGAAAAATTTTTATTTTTCGCGTCGCGCATTTTTTCCAGAAGCGCCGGAGTATGCACACAGTAGGCGCGCAGTATATCCAGATACGCTTTTTCCTGATAGCGGTTTTTTCCTTCCTGCAAATCAACGCCTTCAACGGAAACGTCATTGGGGAAAATATTCTGATCCATTTTTGCCTCTCCTGAATCTGTTTTTTGCACCTGTTTCTCTTTGGGAATCCAGGCTGCCAATATATCATCCAGTTTCGATATGTCAATGGGCTTGCTGAGATAATCATTAAAGCCGTTTGACAAAAACATTTCTTTCATTCCGATAATCGCGTTGGCGGTAAGCGCGACAATGGGAATATCCCGGTAATAATCTCCTTCCAGCGCGCGAATGTGCCGGACGGCCTCAACGCCGTCCATTTCCGGCATCATGTGATCCATAAACACTACATCGTAATGTTCACGCTGTACCATTGAGATGGCGTCCGCCCCGTTGGTACAGGTATCAACACAACTCTGGTATATCGCCAAAAGTCCCGCGGTAACAACCAGGTTGGTATTTATGTCATCTACAACGAGCATTCGCGCGTCAGGCGCGATAAAATGCCTGTCCTGCCGTTTATACAACCCTGTTTCCAGCCGGTGATTAAGCACGGCGGCCAGCGGGATACTGTACGCGGGCCTGCTTATTACCGGTATGTTATGGAATGTTCCCGGTTCCATGTCATTGGCAAGAAGGGCAAGGGTCGTGCCGGGCGATCGCGTTTTAATTAACTCATCGGCTTTTTCGGCAAGCTCAACATTTGCCAGGGCAAAAGAATAATGTCCGCCGGAAAGTTCCCGGAAAAATTCTTCAGCGTCGTTTTTATATGTCACCGGCACTCCCAGATTTTGCAGGGCCCGGATGATTGACTCCGCGTAAAGGGGTTGTCGTTCATAACAAAGCACAGTTTTTTCGGAATGGTTTTCCACCTGCGCGAGAGGTTCGTTTTCGATAACCCTCTGGGGAATAATCGCGGAAAAAACCGAACCTTCGCCGTATTTACTGGAAACATTGATATCGCCGCCCATAGCCCGGCAGATGCTTCGGGTAATGGCAAGCCCCAGCCCGGTTCCTTCCACCCCCTGATTTTTCTTCATGTCCAGACGGGTAAAGCTGCGGAATAAATTTGATATGTCATGTTCCTTTATGCCGATGCCGCTGTCGGTAATTTCAAACTCCAGGTTAATTACATTGCTGCCGCTGGATGAGGCTTGACCGGTTACCGTTAGGTGAATATGACCGTTATGGGTGTATTTTACCGCGTTGGAAAGCAAATTGTTCAGGATTTGCCGTATCCTGACTTCGTCGCCGTTGAGTAAATCGGGAATGGAAGCGTCCACATCAACGATAAAAATAATGGGTTTGTCCGCGATTCGCACCTGAACCATGGTAATAATGTCGTTAAGCAGAGAGGAGAAAGAATAAGAAACCGCGTTAATTTCCAGCGCGCCCGCTTCGATTTTTGAGATGTCAAGAATATCATTGATAATTGACAAAAGATTAAGCCCCGCCTGTTTGATGCCCTCCAGATATTCCTGGGCTTTGGGCAGGGTATCCGCGCGCAGGGCCAGTTCGCTCATGCCGATTACGGTATTCATGGGAGTGCGAATCTCGTGGCTTGTCTGGGCAAGGAAGATCGACTTTGTCCGGTTTGCCTGTTCAGCCTGCTCCTTGGCTTCCATAATTTCGGTAATATCGTAAAACAGGAGTATTGAGCCTTCAATAATTCCTTCCGTATTCAACATGGGGGCGATATTTATACGGTAATGCCGAGATACGTCCTGGCCGGTACTTTCAGTATTGCTTTTTCCGATACACATGGCCCGATCCACAACATGGGCTTTTTTATCGACCAGCGCCAATACCAGCGTATCAAGGATAAACTGAACATCGTCTTTGTCCGCGTACTGTGAAAAGAAATCGTCAAAGGTCCGGTTGCTGACAAATCCAATGTTGGTAATTCCGGCAACTTTCAGAAAAGCGTCCGAACAATACAACAGGCACAGATTATGATCCAAAATCAAAATAAGGTTTTGGGTATTTTTCAGCAGTAAATTAAAAAAGTTTTTCTGGCGCGTGTTTTTTGCCAGAAGAGTGTCGTAGAGCTGGTCCCGCGACTGACGATACCCGTTGACACGTTCAATCGTTTCCAGGGCTGTCTGATACTTTCTGGCGAGATCGTTATTTTCCGCCTTTAGGCGTTTGTTCTCTTCCTCAAGGTCTGTCACTTAACGCCTCTTAAATCTGACAGGCAATAATGGCATATTGGAGCGCCTGATTAACCGTTCCCCCGGATTTTAGGTATCGGGGGCATAGTTCTCCGCCGGAATTCAGATACAGAAAAGAACCGGAGTAACCACTCAGTTCCCGCTGTATCAATTCAACTTCCGCCGCGGCGCCGCCTCCCAATACCACCGAGCGTAAAAAACATGAAAAAATAAAAAGTCCTTCTCCGCCTTCATTTTCTTTGATTTCCTGAATCAATGTTTTTGCGCTTTCAAGCACATGCTCCTCGGTAATCGCGCCTATATTCAGGATTCCCCCAACCGGTACATGTCTGCCGCAGACAAGCGTCCCGCGCGAATCAATGTCTTGTACAACAACTACTTCCGGGTTTGTCCCATCGCTGTCTTCTACAACCAGGGGAATAGCATGGGTATAAGTATTTTTATTATCCTGAATAAGCCCCGCCTCTTTCAGAAAAGAGGCCGCGGGCTTGTTGTTTATGCTGATGAGGTACGGGCCGTTGGCGCTGGTAATAACCGCGTCCTGGGCCAGGGAAGATGATTCCGGAAAACGAAGGAAAAAGAAACGGGGCTTAACCGGCCCTTTGAAAAGCAGCAGCGCCATCCGGTCGTTGTATGCCGCTCCTTTGTAAATTGTTTTGGGATTGCCGATGTGTATATGCATATCCAGAGCGACAGTGCCAAAAACCGGCAGTCCTCCGCAGGCGTGGTCCAGGGCGGCGGCCATAACATCTATGGTCACGTCAAGTATTGTCGGCGGAAAAGCAAACGCCAGGGTCGGCGCTCCGCCCAGGGAAGAAGCGGTTTTTTGGTAGAGCGCGCCGATGCGATCTTCGGCGTTTTCCGCGGTAATGGGTTCGCACACGCCGGAAGCGAATTCCGTGTCATCGCTGGTCAGAACCGTTACCGTCAGCATCATTTCACCCGCCTGGGAAGGCAGGGCAAGATACATGGAAGTACAACCCATAACATCAAAAGGCAGGCTTTTGCACACCGCCTCCGTTACGCCCATTTCAATAAATTGCGCGTGACAGAAAAGCAGGGCGGCGCTGTTTTTCAACAGATTGTTTTTTATGTCTATTTGGTTCAGAATATCCTGCGCCGCTTTTTCAGGATTATCCAATTCATGGGTATACGCGGTTAATACTTTAATCATAACATACCTCAAATCTAATGCGCGTTGACTATTTCAGTTATTTGCTTCTCGGTTTTTCTGAATGTCTCTACAATTCTCGGATCAAAATGCGTTCCCGCGTTATCAAAAATAATATTGCTCGCCTGAATATGATCCAGGCCGTTACGGTATACGCGGTTTTCCATGAGGGCGTCATAAACATCCGCTACCGCCATAATTCGCCCGCACAGCGGTATTAAATCCCCCGCAAGACCCTGGGGATAGCCTTTACCGTCATAGCGTTCATGGTGGGAACCGGCAATGAGGCTGGCATAGCGGAGATAATGCTGGCTGGGCATACGCTGGTACATCCGGCTCAAAATGGTCGCTCCCATTTCCGAATGACGTTTCATTACGGAAAATTCCATATCGTCAAGTTGTCCGGCTTTGAGCAATATGCGGTCGCTGATGGCGATTTTTCCTATATCATGGAGCGGAGCCGCCCGGACCATCATCTGTAATTCCGCGGGATTAAGCTCATCGGGGAAAAGCTCCTGGCTTATCAATCCTTTGCCCAAAATATCAACATATTTTGAAGTGCGTATTACATGACCGCCGGTGCTTTCATCGCGGCATTCAATCATTTCAGCAAACGAAGTAGCAATGCTGTCAGACAGACTCATAACCGTTTGTTCGGTCTGAACCTGATAGGAAATAAAGCGCAGATGTAATTCTATTCTGTGAAGCAAAATGCTTTTCTCCACAGGCTTTACTATAAAATCCCTGGCTCCCGCTTCCAGAGCGTGTATCTCAACTTCCGCGCTGTGCTGGGCGGCAAGAAAAATTACCGGTATCCGGTCCATATAGGGGTTGCGCCTGAGCTGGGACATAATATCAAAACTGTCTATGTCCGTCATCTCAATATCCAGCAGAATGAGATCCGGCTTTTCCCTTACGCAGACCTGCAGAGCCAGATTGCCGGACTTTGCCAGTGAAACTTCATAATCATCGGCAAGATACGCGGAAACCTGTTTCAGAACCGCGAGATCGTCGTCAACCACCAATATTCGCTTCATCGTAAAAGCTCCACCCCTTGTCTATTAATGAAAATTTGGCTGATACCTGCAGAGAGGCAAATTTATCCTGTATCTTTTCAAACGCGTCAACAACCCGCGGATCAAATTCCGTACCCCGTCCGGCAAGAATCGCCGCGCATGCCTGTTCGTGCGAAAGTTTTTTTCGGTAAACCCGGTCAGTAATACAGCCGTCGTATACATTGGCTACCGCCATAATCCGGCAGCACAGGGGTATATCGTCCCCTTTAAGGCCCTGCGGATAACCTGTCCCGTCATAGCGTTCATGGTGACCTTCGGCGATGGTTATGGCCGTTTTCAGATAATCCTGATTGGGTGTGCGTTCATAAATAGTTCTGAGTACCTGCCCGCCGATTATGGTATGTTTGCGAATTTCCTGATATTCTATTTCTGTCAAAGAAGATTTCTTGAGCAGAATAATATCACTGACGCCGATTTTTCCGATGTCATGGAAGGGAACAGCCCGCTTCATGACGCCAATATCTTCAACGGTAACTTCATTTCCAAAAGTACCTTCCTCAATCAACTTCTTCATCAACAGTTCCGCATACTCACCGGTACGCAGCACATGGTTAGCTAAATTATAATCTTTACATTCCAGGAGTTCAGCAAAAGAAATGCCGACATTGTCTTCCAGTTCTTTTACCATACCCTCCAGATGAAATTGATAAGCGGCAAATTGAAGGTGCATCTCTATCCGGTGGTGCAGAATATCAACATTGGCGGGTTTGGTGATAAAGTCCATCGCCCCGGATTCCAGGCATTTAACTTCTGTTCCGGAGTCATGATTGCCGGTCAGAAAAATAACCGGTATCTGCTTTAACTGGGGGTCTTCTTTCAGGCGGGCGATAGTCGCGAAACCATCCATGCCGGGCATCTCCACATCCAGCAGAATCAGATCGGGCTTTTCCCGCGCGCAGATTTGCAGCGCCAGCTCCCCTGATTTTGCCAGAGATACCTCGTAATCTTTCGCGAGCTGGGCGCTGATTTGTTTGAGGCTTACCAAATTGTCATCTACGATTAGTATTGATTTCATTGTTGTGCCTTAACTTACCGTCGCCTCCAGCCGATTGCAGATCGCGTCATATTCAAGATTATCCACTTGCTCGCGCAGCCAGTCTACCAGGTCACCGCCGGATTCATATTCATATAACTCCATATCAGCCAGGATTTCCTCCATAAGCGTTGATTTATAGCGTTGTGTCGCGTCCAGCAATTTGGCAAGCAAGGCAGGGTCCGGCGCGGCGGCTTTTTTCTTTGCCCCTTTTCCGGCGGCGGCTTTTTCCAGCAGTTCTTTCAAATCCGCCAGCATCGCTTCCGTCATTTCGATAAAAGCCGCGTTCGCTCCCTGAACATTCGCGAAATCCCCGGCTTTGGCAAAGGCTTCCAGTTCGGCCGCTTTCTTCCCGATGTCGTTGGCAAAAATGCCGTAACTGGAACCTTTAAGCCCGTGTACCGTAATGGAATATTCCGGCAGATTTTCGGGGGAAGGATCTTTCAGTTTATCCAGAAGGGCCGGGGTATGCAGACACCAAGAACGGATTATATCCAGATAGGCGGCTTCGCCGTTGTAGCGATGCCGGCCCTGGGCAATATCAATGCCGGCTATCGTTATGTCGTCCAGTATGCCGGGAGCGTCCGTTTCTTCTTTTTTGGCTTTGGGAGATTCCATCTCCGCCTTTTTCAGCGTCTCCACGCTCTGCTTGTCCCGCACCCAGGTATTCAGCGCCGTATCAAGCTGCATAATGTCAATCGGTTTGGAAATAAAAGCGTTACAACCGTGGGCAATAAACATTTTTTCATTTCCGGTTAAGGCGTTGGCGGT
>Ga0268262_10002555_pt1 | contig 20872 bp, 17 predicted proteins | sample TergutNc150P3_FD_190354 | JGI IMG/M metagenome (GOLD analysis project Ga0268262, IMG submission 190354) | Nasutitermes corniger P3 segment gut microbial community from laboratory colony in Florida, USA - Nc150 P3 (SPAdes) (version 2) | ecosystem: Host-associated > Arthropoda: Insects >... | reverse complement strand
GGGTGACGAAGCCTTCGGCCATTTCGAGGTATCGGACGCCTTTGGCGACCGTCCCGTACATGGTTCCGATCTGGGAGCGGAGGCCTTTGCCGAGGTCTTCGAGCCCGGCGCCTATGGGGAGGCCGCCTTCGGAGAAGGCCGTCTGGGTGCGTCCGTAGGCGATCTGGAGGAAGAGTTCGCGCATCGCCGTGTTGATGGCGTCGCAGACGAGGTCGGTGTTGAGGGCCTCGAGGATGGTCTTGCCCGAGAGGATCTCGGCGGCCATGGCGGCGGAGTGGGTCATGCCCGAACAGCCGATGGTTTCGACGAGGGCCTCCTGGATGACGCCGTCCTTGACGTTGAGGGTGAGCTTGCAGCACCCTTGCTGCGGGGCGCACCAGCCGATGCCGTGGGTCAGGCCGGAGATGTCTTTGATCTCCTTGGCCTGCACCCACTTCCCCTCTTCGGGAATGGGGGCCGGCCCATGGTCGGCGCCTTTGGCGACGCGGCACATGTGTTCTACTTCTGCGGAATAGAGCATGCGGTTCTCCTGAAATGGTTAGGGTTGAAAAAAATGTCTGAATTAGGATTTTTAGGATTATAATGATTATAGGATTAAAATCAACGTCAAATTAATCGCTATATTCACTAACTCCGTTAAATAATATGGTTTTCGCCACGTTAAAAAACAATTTTTTTATTTGCTTTTCGTTAATCATAATATTATTTTATTAAAGTCAATGTCACAAAAAAGGCTTTTTTCTAAAGACTGTTTTGGAGGGGTGGCCGAGCGGCTTAAGGCACAGGTTTGCTAAACCTGCGTAGGGGTAACCCTACCGGAGGTTCAAATCCTCTCCCCTCCGTTTCTATAAATCGACACAAAAAACGCTAAAGGCAGGGCTTATGAGCGATCCCCGCGTAACCTCTATCATTCTGGCCGGCGGGCAAGGGAGCCGGCTGTCACCCCTTACGGCCACGCGCTCTAAGCCGGCGGTGCCTATCGGGGGGAAGTTCAGGCTGATCGACATTCCGGTCTCCAACTGCCTCAACCACGGGATCAGGCACATCTGGATACTCACGCAGTTCGCCTCGGAGTCGCTCCACCGGCACATATTCCAGACCTACAGGCTCGACAACTTTTCCAAGGGCTTCGTCTCGGTCTTGGCCGCCGCCCAATCCAGCGAGGGCGCGAATTGGTACCAGGGGACGGCCGACGCCGTGCGCAACAACCTCAGCCACTTCGAAAACGTCGGCGAAACCGTTCTGCTCCTCTCCGGCGACCACCTGTACAGGATGGACTTCGAGAAGTTCGTCAACTTTCACTACGAGAACAAGGCCGACCTGACGCTCAGCGTGGTCCCCGTACCCCGCTCGCAGGTGAAGGAGCTGGGCATCCTCAAGATGGCCCCCAACTACAAGGTGCTCGACTTCGTGGAGAAGCCCAAGGACGAGGGGCAGATAGACAGCTTCGCGATACCGCCGGAGCTGCGCGAAAAAACGAAAACGCACGAGGAGGAGAAGACGCACGTGGGCTCCATGGGCATCTACCTCTTCAACAAAAAAATACTGATCGACGTGCTTGAGAGGTTCCCCGATTACAACGATTTCGGCAAGCAGATAATCCCGGCGGCGATAAATAGCTGCAACGTGTACGCCTACCCGTTCAAGGGCTACTGGGAGGACATAGGGACTATCAAGGCCTTCTTCGACGCGCATATATCGCTCACGTCGGCTAAGCCTCCGTTCAACTTCTACGACCAGGACAAGCCGATTTTCACGAGGGCGCGTTTCCTGCCGGCGGCCAAGTTCAGCGGTTCGCTGATAGACTCCTCCATAGTCTGCGAGGGCTCCATCATAGGCGACGCATCGATTTCCGACAGCGTGATCGGGGTGCGTTCGGTGGTGGGCGACAAGACGAAGCTCAACCGCGTGATCCTGATGGGCGCTGACTACTACAGCAACGAGGAGGGGGGAGGGGCGCTGGGTATTGGAAAAAACTGTAAAATACGTAATGCCATAATAGATAAGGATGTTTGCATTGGGAAAGATGTGCGGCTTGAGAATGTCAATAATATACAGGATGGCGAGCGGGACGGGATCATAATAAAGGATGGGATTATTGTGGTGCCTAAGAAGACGGTTGTGCCGGACGGGTTTGTGTTGTAAAATCAAAGTCAAAGTCAAATTCAAATTCAAAGTCCAATTCTTTTTTAGACGAAAGGCGCTTCGCGCCTTTCATAGGATATGCGGGGCTAAACCCCGCATATAACGTCAACGTCAAAATCAAAGTCAAAACATTACACTTAAAACGCGGGGAGCGTTACCGCGATTCCGGCGGTCATTCCTGCTAAAAGCGCGACTATTGCGGCTACGGTGTGGATCGTTTTGAAGAGTTCGTAGCCGTCACGGTCATTGTTATCCGCATTATCCATATTAATACCTATACCACCGGCGGCGCGGTCGAAGAGTTTCCAGGACCAGAATCTCTCGGCGGCTAGGTAGCCTAGTGTTTGGAACATGATTCCGGCGAAGGCCCAGGCTAGCGCGGTGGCTAGGTCGCGTTCCCAGTACAGGGTGGCGACCGCGCCGTTGAAGAATGCTGAGGCGGCTAGGACGGCGGTGAAAATATTTATGTGCTTTCCGCGCAGTTTGTACAGGGCGTTGTACTGCACGGCCGTTACGTAGAGGCGGCGCTTGGCGGCGGCTGTTTTTTTCTCGTCTTCTTTGACGTGTCCCAGCGCGGCTAATTTTTCGAAGACCGTTTCCACCATCTTGTAGCTTCCGCGCAGGTTCAGCGGCAACGATGTGTCGCCGGACGCCAGCGCAACGATCATTTTCTTGTTGAAGAGCGGGTTCTTGGTGCAGCGGACGCCGCGAATATCGGCGTACTCCAGAAAGCTGACCCCGGAGCCGTCCTTCTTGACGATCCGCTCGCCGTCGAGGACGATCCCTTTGTCCCGCCGGGCGGCCTGGCTGTTGCCGTAAAGAAGCCGCGCCAAGGCGAAGCCGGCCGTGTAGTAGACGGCGACCTTCAAAATCGGGTACGAGAACACCGCTGTGACATAGTAGAAGTAGGGTACGAAAGCCCACAGCACGATGAGCGGCGGGGTCAGAAAGATGAGGAAGGCGAACTCGAAGCCGAACGAGCGGTCGAAGCGGGCGTAGAGAACCGCCTTCGAGGCCGGCGGGCCGGCGGGGGCGGGAGCGGGAGCGGGGGCGTCTGTGTTTATGTCCATAGGTATAATATATATTGCGCGAAAGAAATGATGCCGTGCGAATCAAATTTTACCGTCAAAAACGGCGTAGACCTTTTCCGGCTCTTTCCCAAGCTCCTCGCAGACGCAGAGATAATCGTCAACCGCCGATATAAAATCCATCCGCAGACTCTTGACGCTGTCACCCTCGTACGTGATACGGTCGTTTATCCCGATGATCCTGCCGTGCAAGATATCATCTTCATCGGAAAATTCAACGCTGCCGAAATATCCCTTATGACTCAGCATATTTTTCATAGCAATCCCTCTTCTTTAAGCTCATCTATCAACTCTATCACTTGATAGCGCAATAATTCTTTTCTAGGATGCGGTTTGTGCATTCTGAAGACCTTTCGGCCTTTTGTGAAACACACGCGGGAACCGCTTGTGCGCCCCGCATTGGACTCAGCATACCCGCAGAGCTCTAAAATAGCCTTAGCCTCGTCAAAGGTAAAGTCCTTCGGCTTGGATATCAAACGGGCGATTAATTTATCTTTCTTACCCAAGACTATCTTTTGCTCCCTGTTATTTAAATATAAGATGTAATTTGGGAAAATGCAAATATTTTCAAAACAGCGTTACTGTTTCATTTTGATACGTTTTTATATAAAAAATTTTGATTACCCTTAAATATGTTGAAAAACGGCTATGGCACGTGATTTGCTGTTGATATTGGTAAACCGTTGTCTGAATTAGGATTTATAGGATTTAAAGGATTATAGGATTAAAAGTCAAAACCTTTATCCGGATTAGGAAAGGCCGTCATTATGAACCGCAACGCCCAGCCAACCCAAAATCAACAACAAGAACCCACCGCCCTAGAACGCTTCTCCCGCGATCTCACCGAGGCCGCGCGGCGCGGGAAGCTGGACCCCGTGATAGGGCGCGACGACGAGATCCGGCGGATGATACAGATACTTTCGCGGCGGACCAAGAACAATCCGGTGTTGATCGGCGATCCGGGGGTCGGGAAGACGGCCATCGCGGAGGGGCTGGCGCTGCGTATCGTGCGGGGGGACGTGCCCGAGGGGCTCAAGAGCAAGTCTGTGGTGTCGCTCGACATGGGGGCGCTCATAGCGGGGGCGAAGTTCCGGGGGGAGTTCGAGGAGCGGCTGAAGGCCGTTTTGCATGAGGTCACCGAGCGCGGGGACATCGTCCTCTTCATAGACGAGCTGCACACCGTCGTGGGCGCCGGGGCGGCGGAGGGGGCGGTGGACGCGGGGAATATGCTGAAGCCTATGCTCGCGCGGGGCGAGCTGCGCACCATAGGGGCCACCACGCTCGACGAGTACAGGAAGTACATAGAGAAGGACAAGGCCTTGGAGCGCCGCTTTCAGACCGTGCTTATCGACCAGCCTTCCGTGGGCGACACGATATCGATACTGCGCGGGCTGCGGGAGCGTTACGAGCTTCACCACGGGGTGCAGATCAAGGACAGCGCGCTGATAGCGGCGGCGACGCTCTCCGACCGCTACATCTCGGAGCGCTTTCTGCCGGACAAGGCGATAGACCTGATCGACGAGGCGGCGGCGAAGCTCAGGACGGAGCGGGATTCGAGCCCGGTGGAGCTCGACGAGGCTATGCGGCGGCAGATGCGGCTTGAGATAGAGATCGAAGGGCTGAAGAAGGAGAAGGACGCCGGATCCAAGGAGAAAATATCAAAGCTTCAGGCGGAGCTCGCGGGCGTCCGCGAAACGGCGTCGTCGCTCAAAAGCCGGTGGGAGGCGCAGAAATCCCAGTCCGAGCGTTTGCAGAAGGTCAGGGAGGAGATAGACGCCGCCCGCGTGGAATTGGAGCGGGCGGAGCGCGAGTACAATCTGGGGGCCGCCGCGACGCTGCGCCACGGGCGCATACCGGAGCTTGAGCGGAAGAGGGAGGAGATCGAGGCGGAGATCAAAAACGCGGGCGACGGGACGCGCCTGCTGAAAGAGGAGGTGGGCGAGGAGGATATCGCGGAGATAATCAGCCGCTGGACGCACATACCTATCAGTAAACTTGTGGAGGGCGAGAAGGATAAGTTATTGTCGCTATCCAAGCATTTGCACGAGCGCGTAGTGGGTCAAGACGAGGCCGCCGACGCCGTCGCGGACGCGGTGCTGCGGGCGCGGTCGGGGTTGAAAGACCCTAACCGGCCCGTAGGCAGCTTCATCTTTCTGGGGCCGACCGGCGTGGGCAAGACGGAGCTGGCGCGGTCGCTGGCGTTCAGCCTCTTCGACGACGAGCGGGCGATGGTGCGCATAGACATGTCGGAGTACATGGAGAAGTTCGCCGTCTCCCGCCTGACCGGCGCCCCGCCGGGCTACGTGGGCTACGAGGAGGGCGGCCAGCTCACGGAAGCGGTGCGGCGCAGGCCCTATTCGGTAGTCCTTTTCGACGAGATAGAGAAGGCGAACCCCGAAGTGTTCAATATATTATTGCAGATACTGGACGACGGCAGGATAACGGACTCGCAGGGGCGTCTTGTCGACTTTAAGAACACGATTATTATAATGACGTCGAACATCGGGTCGCATTTGATACTTGGGGGGGGCGATAACAACAAAGAGACCGTGCTTGCAGAGCTCCGCCGCCACTTCCGCCCCGAGTTCCTGAATCGCGTCGACGAGATCGTGGTCTTCGATCCGCTCGACAAAAAAGAGATCAGGGAGATAGCGGCCATACAGACGCGCGGATTGATAAAGCGGCTGTCGGATATGCGGATCAATACAATTATAGACGACGCGGCGCTCGACTTGATCGCACAAAAAGGATACGACCCGGTCTACGGGGCCAGGCCGCTCAAGCGGGTCATCCAAAGAGAGATCGAAACGCCGGTATCGAGGATGATCATCTCCGGAGAAATCCCGGAGGGCGGGACGCTTAAAATAGGGGTTGACGGGGAAAGACTGAATTTTGTTGCGGAAATGGGTGGCTGATATGTATATTTATTAAGATTAAAAGTCAAAGTCAAAATCTTTAAAGTCAAATTCTTTTTTAGACGAAGCCTTCGGCTTCATAGGATATGCGGGGCTAAACCCCGCATATAAAGTCAACGTCAACGACAACGTCAAAAGATTTGGATTTTGATTTTGACGTTATATGCGGGGTTTAGCCCCGCATATCCTATGAAAGGCGCGTAGCGCCTTTCGTCTAAAAATGATTTTAATGATTTTGACTTTTATTATTTGACTTTAAGGAGCCCCGATTTGTTTGAATCTATGACCAAGCCCCAAGCCGCCGAACATATTTTGGCAGGCGTTCGGGAATATTATAAAGCGTTTATGGAGAAGCCGCCGTATCAACCCGGCGACCGTATTCCTTACGCCGCGCGGGTCTTTGACGAGCGGGAGATGGTCAACTTGGTCGACAGCGCCCTTGAGTTTTGGCTGACCTCGGGGCGTTATACCGACCGGTTTGAATCGATGCTCGCCGAGTATCTTCGCGTTCCGTATTGCTCATTGGTGAACTCCGGGTCGTCCGCCAATCTTTTGGCTTTTATGGCGCTTACCTCGCCGCTTCTCGGCGACCGGGCCGTGAAGCGCGGCGACGAGGTTATCACCGTGGCGGCGGGCTTCCCCACCACGGTCGCGCCGATAGCGCAGTTCGGCGCGGTGCCGGTGTTCGTTGACGTTACCATACCGCAGTACAATATAGACGTTTCCAAGCTCGAAAGCGCTTTGTCCGAAAAGACGAAGGCGGTAATGCTGGCGCATACCTTGGGGAATCCGTTCGACCTTAAAGCGGTGAGGGATTTTTGCCGCGCTCACAAGCTCTGGCTTGTAGAGGACAACTGCGACGCCCTCGGTTCAACCTACACTATAGATGGAACGACAAAGTTCACCGGCGCGGTCGGCGATATAGGGACCTCCAGCTTCTACCCGCCGCACCATCTCACCATGGGCGAGGGCGGGGCAATCTACACCTCCGACCCGCTGCTGCATAAAATCATCCGCTCGCTGCGCGACTGGGGGCGTGACTGCGTCTGCCCGTCAGGGAAAGACAACGTCTGCGGACGCCGATTCGACAGGCAGTGCGGAGAGCTGCCGGCAGGATACGACCACAAGTACATCTACAGCCACTTCGGGTACAACTTGAAGGCCACGGATATGCAGGCGGCAATAGGGTGCGCGCAGCTGGAGAAATTCCCGTCGTTCGTAGAGAGGCGCAAACATAATTGGCGGCGCTTGCGTGACGGGTTAAAGAGCCTGTCGGATAAGTTAATCCTGCCGGAACCGGCGCCGAACTCAGATCCCTCTTGGTTCGGATTTTTGATCACTTGCGGGGAGGGGGTCAGCCGTAATGATTTGGTCAGGCATATAGAGAGCAATAATATCCAGACTAGGATGCTGTTCGCGGGGAATTTGGTCAAGCATCCTTGTTTTGACGAATTTAGGAAATCTGGAGTTGGGTACAGGATGGCGGGATCGCTTGACAATACTGATCGTATTATGAATGATACTTTTTGGGTTGGGGTTTATCCGGGGATGAGTGACGAGATGGTTGATAGGATGATTGAAGTTGTATGTGAGTTTTTTGATTAAAAGATTAAAAGATTAAAATCTTTTGGGATAATTAACCCACCAAGTGGAAGATCCTTGCCGTGTTGCGAGGTGATTCCGATTTGCAGAAGTCGGTTGCGCTTCGGGCTTAGTATCGCCATTGGAATTTACTACCATGATCCGCCATAGAGGTTATGCAAATGTTGACGCAGTTCATAAAATTCTGCATTGTCGGGCTCTCGAATACCGCCCTTTCTTACATAATATACGCCGTTTTGGTATACGTTGGCCTATACTATATAGTAGCGAGCGTAACGGCGTTTTTATTGAGCGTGCTGAATTCATTCTTTTGGAATAACAAGTACGTATTTAAGCCCGGCGGCGATCAACAAAAACGCGGTATTTGGAACACTCTTATTAAAACATACATTTCATACTCATTTACCGGGTTGATACTGAGCAACATTCTTCTATATTTTTTTGTCGACATATTGCACATATCGGAATACATCGCGCCGCTTCTCGGGTTGGTGATTACTATACCGTTGAATTTTATTATGAATAAGAAGTGGGCGTTTAAATAACATCACAATCTCTCCCTAACACTATATTGCCGCCGAGCTTGCATTGTGTTTGTTATCATCTCTCCGATAAGCCCGATGGAAATGATCTGCACTCCCATCACCATCGACCCTATCGCCAAAAGCGTAAGCGGTCTGATCCTCATCACCCCCGTAATCGCCCACATCACTCCGAAGTACCCCAGCACACCGGCACCCGCGGCTATCAGCAACATCCCCAATATTCCGAAAAAGTGCATAGGGCTCTTCATGTAGCGCTTTAGAAACAGCAGCGTGATCATGTCCATCGCTCCGTTGAACATACGCCAGGCGCCGTATTTGGATTTGCCGAATTTTCTCGCGTGGTGCGGGACGGCGATCTCGGTCACCTTGCATCCGTCCCAGTGCGCCAGAGCGGGCAGGTAGCGGTGGCGGTCTCCGTATATCTCGAGGCTTTTGGCCGCGCCGCCGCGATAGGCTTTGAAGCCGCAGTTGAAGTCGTGCAGCTTCAGGCCGGCGGCTATCGAGGTCATGGCGTTCCATATCTTTGACGGGAATGTTTTGCCCAGCGGGTCGTGGCGCACCTTCTTCCAGCCGCTCACTACGTCCCAGCCCTCTTCTAATTTGGCGAGCATTTCGGGGATGGCGGCCGGGTCGTCTTGGAGGTCGGCGTCCATAGTGACAATGACATCGCCGCCGGCGTACTCGATACCCGCGCTAAGGGCGGCGGACTTGCCGCAGTTGCGGCTGAAGCGGATAGCTTTTACGCGGCCGCGGCCGTAGGTTTCGTGCAGGGTTTTGACGATGTCGTAGGAGCCGTCGGAGCTGCCGTCGTCGACAAAGACGACTTCGTAGCTTTTTCCGCATTTGACAAGCGTGTCGTCTATGCCTTTCATCAGTTCCGGCAGGCTCTCTTTTTCGTTGTAGACCGGGATGACGATTGAGATGTCAGTCTTTATTGATTTTTCTTGTGACAAAGAATGTTCCTCCTAAAATAAAAAACATTAAAATCAAATTCAAAATCTTTAAAATCATTTTTAGACGAAAGGCGCTCCGCGCCTTTCATAGGATATGCGGGGCTAAACCCCGCATATAACGTCAACGTCAACGGCAACGTCAAAATCATCAATTCTATACAAATATAGGTCTTTATCGCTGTCAACCTGAACCCCTCTTGACTTCTCGCGAATCTTCATTATCGGCTCAGGTAAACAAAAAGGCTTCTTTCTCAAATTTAACGGACGGCAGTCTCCGTCTAGGATGTCCCAATTATATATTGTGCCTGAGTATGACGTTGTCAATAAATACTTGGATTTTGAGCTCTTGAAATTCCTCAGCGCTTTAAATATCTTTTCGTAGGATAAATGCTGTAAACAATCTTTACAGAGTATCATATCGACCGTAGGTATTTCATCTTTTGTTATATCTATTACTTTGAACGACACGTTTCCGCTCGAATATTTTTCGTTATTTTGCTCGATCAATTTATCTACTATGTCGCCGCCTATGTAGGTTATATTTTTCTTGTCCACCTCTTTCATCCAGTTATAGTCTCCGCACGGCACGTCTAAAAAGGTTTTAACGCCGTACTGCTCCCATATAACCGGAAGTTTCTCGCGGACGGTTTTTGTGGTAGATATGAGCGATCCGCCGCCGGAGCGCGACTCTTTAGAGAGCCAGAAGTTGTCGGTATAGATTTTAGAGAAGACATTCTTGGTATCGCCATCTTTATATGCGAAGTTGTTCTTCTTAAAGAACAATTTATGCCACACGGCCCTTTTCACCCCCAAGGGCAATGGTATCAGCGGCCATATCTTTTGTTGAAGCGTACGGGACATGCCCATTTGTGGGGCTCCTTTACGGTTTAATGTCAGATTAAATCTCTCCAAAATATAATATATGCGGTATGTAAAATCAAAATCTTTAAAATCATTTTTAGACGAAAGGCGCTTCGCGCCTTTCATAGGATATGCGGGGCTAAACCCCGCATATAACGTCAAAATCAAAGTCAACAGCAAAATCTTTTGACGTTGATGTTGACGTTGACTTTATATATGCGGGGTTTAGCCCCGCATATCCTATGAAGCCGAAGGCTTCGTCTAAAAAAGATTTTGATTTTAAAAGACTTTGACTTTAAGGCTTTGACTTTTTATGCATCTTCTCCGTAATAAAAAAGACCCCCCCCAGCGAGCTTACCGCTATCCCTATCAGCGATGTCAGGAAGCCCATGATGAAGGCTGTGTCGCGTTGGAATCCGGCAAGAGCGAACAGGGCTCCGCCGGCGGCTTCCCGCACCCCGAAGGGCAGGGGGATGGTCATCATCATGGCGATTATGGGTACGAAGACGAAAAAGTACTGAAAGTTCTCGGCTGTAACCATTCCCAGAGAGGCCGCCGTAAAGATTTGGGCGCCTATACGCATAAACTGCGTTACGGCGGCAAGGGCGAACACCGAGACCATGAGTTTAATGTCCTGCGCTTCTATCAGCATCTCGGAGACCACCTCTTTTATTCTAAGTTTGGCGAAAAAGGAGTATCGGTCTATGATCGAGAAGAAGAGCCGCTGTAGCGGCTTGAACATGAGGAATAGCATTATGCCGGCGAAGAGGGCGAAGGCGGCGAAGAGGGCTATGACCGCGGTCGTCACCCGGCCGTGGGTGAGCATCCCGCGGTTAAGAAGGATGAGGCTCCCCATGACCGCGAAGCCGCAGAGCGCCCAGAGCCCGGCGAACCTGTCGAGGACGGTGGCGGCGAGCCCGGCCATCCCCCTGCCGTCCCTAGAGCGTATGGACGCGACTTTCACTACGTCGCCCACAATCCCGCCGGCCATGAAACTGTTGAAAAACATCCCCACGAAGTACAGCTTGAAGACCCTCGTAAAGGGCAGGCTCAAACCTCTGTTATCCAAAATCACCCGCCACTGCACCACGCCCAGCAAGATGCTCAAAAAGTATATCATAAAAGCGGCGACGAGCCACAGCGGGTCGGAGCCGCCCACCGTGTCAACGATCGTCCCCCACCCCAGCTTGCGGATCAGGACGGCGATGATCAGCGCGGTGGTGACGATCTTGGCCGCGTCTATCGCTATTTTCCGCACACGGTTTTCAGAAGCCACTCTTCCACCTTTCCGGCGCTCGCGTCCCATGAAAATTTTTCCGCCCACTCGCGCCCGCGCGCTCCCATACGCGCTCTTAGTTCCCTGTCGCCAAGCAGCTTTTTAAGGGACTCCGTAAGCGAGGTCACGTCGTTCTCTTTATAGAGCAGGCCCGTCTCCCCGTCAACCACCGAATCGCGCAGCCCCGGCGCGTCGTTGGCCGCAACCGGCAAGGCGCAGGCCGACGCCTCGATATTCGTTATCCCCCACCCCTCTTTCTCGGAAGGGTTCACAAAGAGAGCCGCCCGCCTCAGATATTCTATTTTCTTATCCTCATCTACAAATCCGGCGAAATCCACCGCGTCAGTAAGCCCCAATTCGGCGGCAAGTTTTTTGAGGCGCGGCAAATCGTCGCCGGTACCGACCACGGCAAGCCGGAGCTTCAGGCCGGATTTACGGAGAACGCTCATCGCTAGAAGAATATGGTCGACGCGCTTGTACTTTTTGACGCGACCGACATATAGCAATAAATCATCTTCGCGTGTCACGGATCCGTCGGGACAATATCTATCAACGTCAATACCGTTTTCGATAATAGTGAGATTACCAGCGTCGACACCCTGTTTTAATAATTCATCGGCCGTACTCTTAGAGACCGCGCAGCACGGTATCTTCCCGTAGTTACGCCCGTACCTCTTTTCCGTTAGGTAAATGTAGAGCGCCGTCGGAAAGTTTGTCAGCTTAAAAACAGTCTTGCCGAAGAGATGGTGGAAGAAGACGCAGCACGGTATGCCGGAGAAACGCTTGTTGGAGTAGAACGGGAGCTTGTTGACGTCATCTATAATGCAATCAAAACGTCTGTCCTTTAATAATTTCTTGATGAACGACGGTGACTGCCTATTGAATGTGTAATTATCGCCGTACCTGAGTACCTCTATCCCGCGGCATACGGCGCGCTCTTCGCAACCCTTGAAGCGCGTGGTCAGCAAGGTTACGCTGTGGCCGTGCCGATTGACGAGACGGCTGAATATCTCAAAGAGATGGGTTTCCGCGCCGCCGGCTTCGGGGTGCTGTATGTCGCGCCAATTCAAGATCAGTATGTTCATTATTTCCTCTTTATAAACACCACGGTCAAATATGTCAATGATGATAGTAATGTCAACAAACTTATTATCGCCCCGATATTAAATAGGGCCGAATCGAATTTGAATACGACCTTTGACGCGCCGGGGGGGACGGTTACCGCTCTGAAGCTGTAGTTCGCCCTGAGGACATCTGTTTTTTTCCCGTTGACCGTCGCTTTCCACGCCGGGTACCATATTTCGCTTAGCCATAGGATTGCTTCTTTGTCGGTATTAACGTCCAGTTCTATCCGATTAAAATCACGCTTAACGATTTTCACCGAACCGGTTCCGTTACCGCCGGAGAATTTCGCGAGAGCAGGGTCTGTAACTACGACTTCGTTGCGGTGATTGTAGTTCGGGCTATTCATATAATTGATTATCAGAGAATCAATACCGTCGCTATTAATACTGTTATTACCTTTATCAACACCATTAACTCCGTCAACGACAACGGCTTTATAAAACAGCTTCGCGCGCGGCAAACATGTCTCGTTGCGCAGTACCGCGGCGTTGCCGCCCTCTTTCGAGGACGGGTCGAGGTAGTACCTGACGTTCATCAGGTCGAGCATGGTGTTGAACTTAGAGCCGTCCAGCGGCAGAACGGCGTATTTGAGGCGGAATTGGTTGTAGCCCTCCATGGTCTCCACGGCGCTCACGTAGCCTTGGTTTCTCGGCGTCATCATCAGGTTGGTGTTGTTTCCCAGCTTTACGCCCGGTTCCGCTATATACTGCCGCAAGTTGACCCTGAAAATCTCATCCTTGCCCATGTTTTTTACGGTTTCCATCGTGCTCTGCGCCCTGCCGAACACGACATCGGCCCCGTCGCGGCGCGTGACGTGCTGGCCTGCGGCGAAGACTAGCATATCTATCGATACGCAAACTACCATGAGAATTTTAGCCCATTTGTCATTTAGGATATTTTTGAAGAACAATATCAACACCGCGCCGAAAAGCAGAGCGTTGATAAGCAGCATCATCCCCTGCGTCGAAGCGTATCCGGCCCTGTCGGCGCCTTTTTCGGCTACGTTCATGAGCGGGAAAAGCGGCTTCAGGCCCCCGGCCGCCGTGATTAACCCCAAAATCGCGGCGGCGGCGCAAAGCGAGACCAGCAGTATCCGTAACTTGCCCGAAGACTTGATGTCATTAAGAGCGTCGAGCGCGGCGGCGGCCACCACCGGAAAGAGGAACGCCCAAACTAACAGTATCCTAGGCGTCGCCCTAAACGAGTTGAAACCCGGTATTCCGAGCGAAAAGAGCAGCTTGTAGAAGAAAAAATTACCGCCGAGCGCGACTAAAAACGCCAGCAATATCCACGCTGCGGTAAAAATCACAGTACGGTCGGTCTTGATTTTGCGGAAGAACGGAACTGAGAGTATAAGCGTAGACACGCCGAAGTAGAAGCACGATTCCCAATAATTGTAGTACCCGTGCTTGAAAGCGTCTGTAAGCCAGAACGCCGGAACCGATTGGTCGCCGCCGGTATAGGCCCCGAAGAGTTTGGGAAGCAGCGCCGTGAGCAATTGGACAAACTGCAGAGAACCCTCGCTGGCGTCGGTTATAGTAAAATTGCTGCGCACCGTGTGGCCGCCCGCCTCAAAAATCGGGAGGTACTGAACCAAGCAAAGCCCGGCGGCGATCGCAAAATATAACGCTGACAGCGCTACCCTGTGCAAGACGGGTCTATACTTTATTAATACGGATGCCGTTGACAAAGACGCCGATGCCGATCTATTCAACCCGTGAAGGCAGGAGAGAAACAGCGCGTAGGTCAGCATAAAGATGACGGCATAAAACATCACTTGCGCGTGCCCCATCTGCATGACGCAACCGAGCAGCAATCCTCCGATCACGACATACACCGGCTTGAGTTCGCGGACGCCTTTTTCCATGAGCAAAAGCATAAGCGGCAGCCACGCCGCTATGTAGAAGATAGCCGGATGGATGGCGTGCGTCACGATGTACCCGCCGAGCATAAACGCCGTGGCGCCGAAGAGCGCGGCGGAGTTCGACCGGCCGTTGAACCGCAGATAGGCTAGCATATTGACGCCGGCTATCAATATGTGTATGACGATAACGATCTCCAAAATACGCCACGTGGCGACGTAGCCGACAGGCAGCAGAGACTGAATCAATCTAAGCGGATAGAGCGTGCCCGCGCCGGTGGCGAAGAAAGGCATCCCGCCGAAGGTGAAGGGGTTCCAATGCGGGAACTCGCCCCTGAAAAACGCCAATCTGGCGAAGACGCGGGACGGGAACTCGCCCTCGATAACGTCTTCCCAGAAATTCCGGCCGCCGAAGAGTATGCCCCAATACTGGATAAGGCAGAGGAGAGCGAGGAACGCTATTGACAAAATGAGAATACGCCGCTGAGACAGCTTGATAACGCCGGACGGCGTTTTCGCTGACGACGCCGCCGGAGCCGCGGCTGACGACGGCGTCGCCTTGCTATGCTTTTTCTTAGCCACCCGCCGCGCCCTCTTTTCTGTACAGCTCCCTGCGTATGGAATCCAAAATGCCGTTAACGAACTTGCCGGAGTCGTCTGTGCCGTAGGTCTTGGCGATCTCGACCGCCTCGTCTATCACAACCTTAAACGGCACCTGCTCGCGAAAGTGTATGAGCTCCGCCGCGGCCAAACGGAGAACGTTCCTGTCGACCGCCGCCATACGGCGCAGCTCCCAGTTGACCGCTTTGCGGGCGATCAGCGAGTCTATGGACTCGCGGTCTTTGAGAGCGGCGTCTACCAATGTTTTAGCGTACTTTATTACTTTTGAACCGAGCTGGTCGTTTTCGGCTATGCTTAAAAGCATCTCTTCCCATGAGCCGCTTTGGTCTACTTCGTGGGCGTAGAGGGTGCGTAACGCTAATTCACGGCTGGCGTGGCGTTGTTGGGGAAGGTCTTGCTGTTTTTGTTCTTGGTTCAAAATTAGTTATCCTTAAAAAGTCAAAGTCTTTAAAGTCAAAATCTTTAAAATCAAAATCTTTAAAATCTTTTTTAGACGAAAGGCGCTACGCGCCTTTCATAGGATATGCGGGGCTAAACCCCGCATATAAAGTCAACGTCAACATCAAATCTTTGTAAACAGATCCGCCATTTCTAATGCCGCTAAGGCGGCGTCCCATCCCTTGTTACCGGCTTTCGTCCCCGCTCGTTCCACCGCTTGTTCTATAGTGTCTGTCGTCAATACACCGAAGATTATCGGTAATCCTTCATCTAAACTTATCTTAGCGACCCCCTTAGACACTTCGGCCGCTACGTAATCAAAATGCGGCGTACTGCCTCTGATAACGGCTCCTAGGGCTATCACGGCGTCGTACTTTTTTGAACGCGCCATACGCTGCACCGCCGACGGGATCTCGAACGATCCTGGGACCCAGCAGACTGTCACGTCGTCAAGATTTACGCCGTGACGCTCTAGACAATCGTACGCGCCTTCTAGCAGCTTGCCTACGATAAACTCGTTGAAGCGGCCGGCTACGATTCCGATTTTCTTGCCGGCGCCGTTAAACACTCCTTGTACTATTTTCGTCATATATCGCTCCCTTCAAACAAGTGACCCAGCTTTTCTTTTTTCGTATTAAGGTACTTTCTATTCTCATGCCCGGGGTTTATCTCTATAGGCACCCTCTCAGCCACCTCTAACCCATACCCTTCAAGCCCGACGATTTTTCGCGGGTTGTTCGTCATCAGGCGCAATTTCCGTACACCCAGATCAACCAATATCTGCGCCCCTATGCCGTAGTCCCGCAAATCGGGGGCGAAGCCCAAATGCTCGTTGGCTTCCACGGTATCCATGCCACCGTCCTGCAGCGCGTAGGCGCGTATCTTGTTGACCAGGCCTATGCCGCGGCCCTCCTGGCGCAGATAGAGGACTACGCCGCCCTCGCTCGCCACCCTGCGCATGGCGGTATGCAGCTGCTCGCCGCAGTCGCAGCGCAGAGAGCCCAAAATGTCGCCGGTGAAGCACTCGGAGTGAACGCGGGTCAGCACCGGTTTCTCGGAGTCGATCTCGCCGGACTGCAGGGCGACGTGCACCGCGCCGGTCAGCCCGTCTTCGTAGGCAGTCATCCTGAACTCGCCGTGGCGCGTGGGCAGCCGCGTCTGCGCCGCCCTCTTGACAAACCTCTCGTGGGCGGTGCGGTACCGGATTATGTCGACCACAGATATTATCTTAATCCCGTGCCGCTTCCCTATCTCGACAAGCTGCGGCATCCGTGCCATAGTCCCGTCCTCGTTCATCACCTCGCATATCACCCCCGACGGCGTGAGCCCGGCGAGACGCGCCAAGTCGACCGAGGCCTCCGTCTGCCCGCTGCGTACAAGCACGCCGCCCTCGCGAGCCCTGATGGGAAACATGTGCCCCGGCATAACAAAGTCGCCCGGAACGCTATTAGGGTCAACGAGCTTTAGCACCGTAGCCGCTCGATCGTGAACGGAAATGCCGGTCGTAGTCCCCTCGCGCGCCTCCACCGAGACTGTGAACGCCGTCTCGAACCGCGACGTATTCGCCGAAACCATTTGCGGAATACCGAGCGCGTCAAGCCGCGCCCCCTCCATAGAGACGCATATCAGGCCGCGCCCGTGCGTGGCCATAAAGTTAATCTTTTCAGGCGTGCAATGCTCCGAAGCGAAAGCGAAATCCCCCTCGTTTTCACGCTCCTCGTCGTCTACAATAATGACGATTTTACCTTCGCGGTAGTCGGAAATTACCGATTCTATTTCTTCAAATCTTTTCATATTTCATGTTTTTAAAATCAAAATCTTTAAAATCTTTAAAATCTTTTTTAGACGAAAGGCGCTACGCGCCTTTCATAGGATATGCGGGGCTAAACCCCGCATATAACGTCAAAATCAAAGTCAAAATCACAAAGTCAAAGGCTTTTTTCTTTTGACGTTGACTTTATATGCGGGGTTTAGCCCCGCATATCCTATGAAGCCGAAGGCTTCGTCTAAAAATGAATTTGATTTTGATTTATCTTTTAATATCCCAATTTCTCCATCTTATCAATCAACGTCTCTTCACTATTATCTGAATTTACCGATACCCCCGCCTTAACCATCCCGTATATATACCTAGCCAAAACATCGCACTCTATATTAACGCTATCCCCGATCTTTTTATCACCCATCGTCGTCTTCTCCAACGTCGCCGGTATTAACGATATCGATACCGATCCTCGCTTGACTTTGGCTACGGTCAAACTTATACCGTCTACCGCTATCGAACCCTTTTCGGCGGTCAGCGGGTACAGATCCTCCGGTATCTCTATCGTCCGTACGACGCTTACGCCGGCCTTTTCGTCATACAATATCCTGCCTGCGGCGTCTACATGGCCAAGCACTATATGGCCGTCCAAGCGGCCGTTTGCCGGCATCGCCCGCTCCAGATTGACCCGCCGGCCCGCTTTGACTTTATTTACAGACGTTCGCCCCAGCGTCTCCGCCACGGCGGTGAAGAACAGGCTCCCGGCGCCGTCCGACCTCTCCAGCGTCAGGCAGACCCCGTCGACAGCCACCGACGCGCCGGTCTCAACGGCGAAATCGGCGGTATCGGGCCTGATACAGAGCTCTAAAGCCCCGCCTTTAGGCCTAACGGAGGCGATAACGCCGGTTGTCTCGATCAGTCCCGTGAACATTTAATCTATAATATACATTATGGGTACACCGCCCGGCCAAAAAACCGAATGCCGGAAGTATGGGGATTCGGCTTTTTACCATGTCCGGCACGTTTCAGGCTTTTCTATGTCGAGTTTACCCTCTTCTTCGTGTATTTCCACAATATACAGGCCGTTTTCCTTCGCGACTTTCCTCGCAAAACCGTCTATAGCGACACCAACCACCGCCCCGAAGAGTTTCTTGCCTTTAATACCGGCTTCTTCCTCGTGATCGCGTAAATCTTGCAAACGCTCTAAATGCTCCCTCACGGATGATTCTTTCAGGCGGGATTTTACTTCAACAGCCATAGCCTCCGAAGGCCCGTATAGGAGCATATCTACTTGGGTGATGTCCTCTTTTCTGCCGCCGATAATGCCGCGAATCAACGTATCCGGTTCCGCGCGGTCAAAATTATGGCCTAGCGCGTTCATATTGTGACGCAATTTAGGGATAACGATAAGTTCCGTTATCTTGCCCAATCTTCGGCTTACACCGCCGTAACTATTTTCTAGGCTTGTCGTTACTCTTCGGACTTCTGCGGCGGTCTTCGCGTTTTCAGCGGATAGTTCTCTGAGAGCCTTATCCGTTTCTTCGCGGGATTTCGCTATTCTGGCGTCCGTTTCGGCCATAACGGCGGTCATAACGGCGGCCAGATCGTCAAGCGTGAACCGTCTCGGTTTCGGCGGGGACTTTTTCCTCGGATAGGTTTTTTTCGCCGCCTTCTTCGTTGCTTTCTTTACCTTTACAGCCATACGGCCTCCTTGTTATTATGTACTGCCTAATAATATACATTATGGACGAACCCGGACGCAAAAAAACGCCGTCCGCGACGCGGATAACGTCCCGCCGCGCCGGGGCGTTTGGAGGGATCAAAGACCTTGGAAACCGCCCCGCTTGGGGGCGGGGGGCTATTTTAGGTTGTAGTAGTAGCCTAAGGGTTTGAGGGTTATGCCTTTATTCTCGTCTTCGCGACCCACTTTGTCACCATCTGTGCCTTCGGTCAGTCCGGTGAAGAAACTGAGGACGGTGTTGTCTCTGCTGACATCTATAGAATTGTCATTACCACCGCGGGCGTGCCATGCTAAATTCCCGCTACCTTTCATTAAAATTGCGCCTTGAATACTTGTGTTAGGAGTCCATTTAAATTCGTGATTCTGCGTATTAAGGGGGTCTGTGTAAATGAGCCCGCGAAAGAGTTTATTACTAGTGTTATTTGGATTGAATCCTATCTTTAATGTAGCCCCGGGTTTTGCGTAAATCAACGTGCTTGCGGAGGAACTACTGTTGTAAAATTTTTCATCCATATTAACAGTTACGCCGCTTTCCACAATAAGTATGACTTTTCCCTCAAAGGTTTTGGTTGTATTATCAGTGTTGTAGTTGAGAGTATTATCTATACTGATGACGAGATGACCGTTGTAGAGTTCGCTACTTTGGGCAGTTCCTAATTTTTCTGTTATTTTGTCAACATCAAAAGTTCCATTCGTAAACACAGAACTACTTGATTTAATAATATCAGCAGGTATCTTGGTGAGATCAATATTCGGTTCAATTTGTTTACGCGTTGCCAAGTTGTTTATTTTTAAATTGTCTGTTACAATATTATAAGGGCTAGTGCTCGTATTTACTTTATTAGTGTGATTAAAGTCGATAAGATTGGTATTAAGGTTAACGCGGTTATCGGTTGTATGACTCCCGCTGTGTACGTCGCAGGTCCAACTATTACCTACTATCGTCATTACGCAGGGTGGTTGATGACAACCTGTGAGCCCTGTGAGCCTATTGGTATAATTAAAACTTTTTTGTTCTTCAGCCACACTTTTTATTTTAAGTTTTGATTGCAAACTGCCCAAATTGCCGCTGGCGTTTGGAGGCGTTCTGATATCGCCGTTAATCCATATATTACCTCCAAAACTATACGTGTTACCGTCTGTAGCCGCAAAATTCCCGTTGAAACCTACGTCGTTTTTGAAAATAAAATTATCTGTCAGGTTTTGAAATTGCACATCGCTGTTAAAATATGCCGGCACCTCAAACTTAACAGACGGGTTCATGAATTCAACCTTACTATTGAAAAAGACATCCCCTTTCCCGTTGGCATCGGGAAGAAATTTCATCGGTTTTCCGTTCTGCGACGTAAACCCTTTTTCAAAAGTGCTATATCCGTGAATGGTAAAACCGTTGTCTCCGTTGGATAAGCCGCCGGAAAGGGCCATTGTGCTATTTCCCGGCCAATCTCCCCCGCCGGACATTTTCACATTTTCTACGCTATAGAATACTTGCGTCTTTCTGAGACTCTTCCCTTTCTCGTTTTTCCCGCTCTCTATTTCAAATGCCGCGCGCTTATTAATCTTGTCGTAACTTATGAGTCTGCTACGGAAGTACTGTCCGTCGGCAAGTTTCTCTTTTGTACCGCTGCTGCCGAATACATACGGTTCTTTCTTTGTCGGATCGGATGTCTTACCCGTGTTAAAATCAATGTAATTTTGTATTGTGGCCACCGCTTTGGTAGAGTTCTTAACGTTCTGCATAAACGCTTCCGTAGCCACAATCCCGCTCTGCACCGTACTGCTCATCACCATCGCCGACCCGTACCCCAAACTAGCCGCCGACTGCGCCCCCGTATTTTTCACCATCGCCGCGACCACTATCCCGATGAACACCAAAGCCGCGAGGACTCCGACGATTGTAGACCCGTTTCGGTTAGGTCTTTTCCGTTCGGAAAGTTCT
>Ga0268262_10002554_pt1 | contig 20884 bp, 21 predicted proteins | sample TergutNc150P3_FD_190354 | JGI IMG/M metagenome (GOLD analysis project Ga0268262, IMG submission 190354) | Nasutitermes corniger P3 segment gut microbial community from laboratory colony in Florida, USA - Nc150 P3 (SPAdes) (version 2) | ecosystem: Host-associated > Arthropoda: Insects >... | reverse complement strand
TTCATCATAATTATAATCATAGTTACGGGCATGATATATTTTTCTTTGCGCCTTGTCATCTCGCAATACAATGAAATGAGAACAACCACCGTTAAGATTTATGTAAGATGAATAAATGACCATATCTGAGTATGAAACACCAACAGCGTCTGAAAATCCTTTTATTTCTTCATTAATACCGGGAATATATTTTTCAAATAATGCCGATGTCTTTTCTATCATTTCTTTGGGCAGTGGCTGTCCGCCAAAAAGCGGCGTGGTTAAATCTTTGATAAGGTCTTTATCAGATTGTAGTTGGCTGCCGAGTTGAAAACCTACCTCATAAGAAGAACCGGCTGTAATACAGTGCCGGTATGTCATATTGTGCATAAATTTTTCTCCTTTTCATTATTGATACATTGAATATTCATAAAAGATACTGTTTTCAAAAACATGATGCAGAACATTTTTATTCATTTTTTTCAGTTACTGGGGTAAACCATTCCATTTGGCAGTAAATACCGTCATATTGCCTTATGTCTGTTCTTTCAAAATACATTTTGTAGCAGTTGTCGCAAATTTTGCGACAACTGGATTTTCACCTTTTTCTTCTCCAACTGTCGCAAAATTTGCGCCGGTTGAAAATACAGCCAATTCTTCACTCAATGCGTTGTTTATATGTTTTCCGATGGTTTTTATGTCTCTGTCAAATAAAACGGCAATTTGTTGTCTGTTTAGCCAGACATTTTCATCTTCCAGTCTGACTTAAACCGAAACGGTGCTGTCAGGTTGATACAATATTAATCCGCTTTTCCCCATTGATTTACAGTATAGCAGGTTCGAAGTACTTTCGGCAACTAAAACTATAAATTGCACATTTTACCTATAGCAAAAAAATTAGAATAAGTACCCTAAAAAAAATATGAGGAGTTTCGCAAAAAAATTATTTTGGGAAGGTTACTTATGCATGAAGAAATCATGGAATCAGGCGATCATTTGCGAGTTAGAGAACTGCAAGAGGAGAAAATACAATTTACCGACGCTACCAACGCCGAAAGGCTTTTTAGGGAGAATAAAAGGGATGTCCGCTATTTAACGGCTTGGAAAAAATGGCTGGTGTGGAACGGGACGAGAGCAAACGGAAAATCGACTTTCTTAAATACGATTATGTATCTGTTAAGCGATTACGCTATTTCTACGGAGAGGTTTTGGGTTGGGATGGATTTGACGGATTAGTGGTTTTTACCTGCACCTCTTTTGGCGGTGAGCGCTGGTTGGAAAGAATTAAATTAATAATTTTTTAAAAAGAGTAATAATAAAACAACGTTACCTATGGCTGTAAATACAGGTCCAATAATCTTAAAAGTATTTATTTTAATTCCGATAATTCCATCAAATAATTGTATACAAATCATTATTAATGAAAGCGTTATTAAATATGGATTAGATACAAATATAAATAATCCGATTGCAGCAAGAAACAACGCAAAACTCCTTGACATCGCATATTTAGCATTAGTAAAACTTACATCTTTTTGTGATTTTGATTTTAGATAGGCGTTAATTGAAAATCCAAAACTAACCGCAGAACTAATTAATGTGAAAATGGCGCAAAGGTAATAATAAAACATACATTTCTCCTTTATGAATATTGAGTATTAATCGCTTTTCCAAGTACTTTTCAACCCCGAAATTAAGCAAGCGTTTCATGCGTCTCCTTCAACTGCCTGATAATCGGTATCTTCTGCGGGCACTTTTCCTCGCAAGTGCCGCAAGCGACACACTTGGACGCGTCCGCGCTCTTTATCCAGCTCCACCCGTTCATCATTTCCTTATACGCGCTTTTTGCGTGTTCCTTCAAACCGTAGACGCGGTAGCGGTTCATTATTTCAAAAAGGTAGGGAATATCTATTCCCTGCGGACAGGGTTTGCAGTAATTACAGCCTGTGCAGTACAGCTTTGCGAGGTTTTTGTTTTCTTCCATCATGGATTTTACATGGCTTATTTCTTCTTCCGTTAAATGTCCCGTGCGTGAGGCGATCTCAAAATTTTCCTTTAACATGTCAAGATTGCCCATACCGGAAAGAGCCATGTCTACGTTTTCATTCGCAAGCACAAAGCGAAGAGCCATTTCCGCGGTGCTTGTCGATTTGCTTTTCAACAAGCTTTGAATTTGTTCGCTTGGCGCTCCAAGACGCCCGCCGCCGACGGGGCCCATTACCACGACGCCCAAACCTTTTGACTTCGCGTATGCTATGTTTTCCTCGTTGGAACGGTCCAGCATGTTGTACTGGACAAGAGTTGTTTCAAAGTGGCCTGAGTCCACTATCTTTTTGTAATTTTCCGCGGCGTCGTGGTACGAAAAGGAAATGTGCTTGATAAGCCCCTGCTCTTTGGCTTTGTACGCAGCTTCAATGGGACCGAACTTTAATCCCTGCCATGACTCGAAACTTTTTAAAGAGATTCCCCAAAAGTGATAGAAGTCTATGTAGTCCGTATCAAGTTGTTTAAGCGATTTTTCCAGCCTTCCCATCCAATGATCGCCGTCCGCGTCCTCGATGGGGTTTTTCGTGGACAGATACACCTTGTCGCGGTAACCTTTCAGCGCTTTGCCTACCGCGACTTCACTTAAGGTCTCGCAGTAAAGCGGGGCGGTATCAACGTAATTTACGCCCATGTCAAAAGCTTTTTGCATAAGAGGGACGGCAAGGTCTTCGTCTACAATTTTCTTTCCGTCAGCATCTTTCATGGGCAGACGCATCGCGCCGAAGCCCAAAGCCGAAACTTTTACGCCTGTTTTTCCAAAAGGTTTATAAATCATAAAGAGGGGTCCTCACATATCTAAAATTATCTCGTTCTCCGCTTTCAAAATTGAAGCGGGAATGTAATTGCCCTCAACCGCCGACCCGTTGACGGTCAGTTTTTTACAGCCGCTTTCACGCCCGTCGGGGTTATTCACTTTTATGTTAAGTTTTTTGCCTCGGAAAGATTTTTCCATTGTAAAAGATTTCCACGATGAGGGAATTGCCGGCGACAGGCGCAGTCCCTCTATGTCCGGCCTTAGTCCCAAAATGCCTTCCACGCTGCCGACCATTACCGTGCTTGCCGTGCCTGTCAGCCAGTGAACGTGGCTGCGGCCTTCAAACGGGCTGTCAACGCTTTCCGTGAATTGCGAGTAAACGTAAGGTTCCATAAGGCGGATGTCGGCAATTTCATTTTGCGCTGAGGGACAGCTTTCCAGATAATACTCAACGGCGCGGGAGCCGCGTCCAAGCAGAGCTTCGGCGAGGATTATCCAGCCCTGGGATTGCAGGAAGATTCCGCCGTTTTCTTTTGTTCCCGGATTGAACAACAGGGCGAGCGCACCGTCAAAAGCGTGCTTGCGGTACGGAGGAGACATAAGGCGCGCGCCGTATTTTGTGTTTAACTCTTTATTGACTAAATCAAGTACCGCCTTGCCGCGTACTTCGTCAGCGTAGCCGCTGATTACCGCCCAGCTCTGCGGATTAAGCCAGATGCTTGCTTCGGGGTCTCCCTTCTTTCCGACAGTAACGTCGTTTTCGGTGATGCCGCGCACAAAGCGGTCGTCTTTCCAGCAGCGCTCCTCGATAATTTTTCCAAAACTGTTTTTTTGTTCGGTCATTTCTTTTTCCGAGGCTGAGTCTTTTTTGAATTTCGCAAAACGGATCATGATCTCGAAAGCGTAGTATAACTGCAGCGCGACAAAGACGGAGACGCCCTTCGCCCCGAGGCGGAGGCAGTCGTTCCAGTCCGCGTGAAGACCGGCGGGAAGGCCGTGAATACCTAAATTGTTAAGCGAAAAGCCTATTGCTTTTTTTAAGTGATTAAACAGAGTGTCCTCGCCTTTGTCGGCATAGGGGATTATTTCGTCTAACAGGGCGGCGTTGCCGGTCTCCGCGACATATTTCCAGACGGTGGGGAACAGCCACAGCGCGTCATCGGCGCGGTATGAGGGGTGCCCGGTGTTTCTGCGGTAGGAGTCGTCTTCGGGCTTGTCTTCGTGTCCGGGATTGTGGTCGTATTTTACCAAGGGAAGCGCGCCGCCGTGGTTAACTTGAGCAGAGATCATGAATTTTATTTTTTCAAGAGCCATTTCCGGATCAAGGTGTATGATGCCTTGAATATCCTGAACCGTGTCGCGGTAGCCGTAACCGTTGCGCTGTCCGCAGTAGGTTAGGGACGCGGCCCGCGACCACACAAACGTAATAAAGCACTGGTACGCGTTCCATGTGTTGATCATGTTGTTAAAGTTTTCATCGGGCGTGTTCACTTTAAGATTTTCAAGGCGGCTGTGCCAATAGGTTTTTAATTTTTCAATTTCTTTTTCGGGCAGGCTTGAGTCTTCGTAACGCGACACAAGCTCTTTTGCCTGAGCTTCGCGCTTTTGCCCGAGAAGGAAAGTAAACTCAGCGCTTTTGCCGGGAGCGAGATCAAATGTAGTGTGCAACGCGCCGCAAGGGTTTAAATTGTAGTTGAGAGTGCCATCCAGTTTGCCGTTTTCAACGGAGACGGGATTTCCGTAATCGCGGTACTTGCCCAAAAACTTTGCCTTGTCGCCGCAGTAACTTGCGACCTTCGCTCCGGCAAGAGCGAAAAAGCGCGTGTCGACCCGGCTTTCGTTGACGGCGTTCAGGCAGTTTTCGTTTATTGTTTGTAAAATAAATTTTTCCTTAAAATATGTGCGGGTAATAAACTGCGTATATTGAAGGTTCACCTGATCCTGCTCGTAAAAACTTTCGCAGGTAAATTCAACAAAACCAAAACAGGAAATTTTCCGCGCCTTGCTTCCGATATTTGTCACCTTGACTTTCCACACTTCGTAGTCCGAGTTCTGAGGCACATAGTAGAGCGCACTCGAGTGAATGTCATTGTAATCCGCTTCAAGTTGAGTGTAGCCCGTACCGTGACGGCAAACGGATTTGTACTCATTTAACGGCTTGCCCACAGGCTGCCACGAGGCCGACCAGTAATCGCCTGATTCATCATCGCGCAGGTAAATGTACCGGCCGGGCCTGTCCTGTTCGTTAAAGCGGTAACGGATGATTCTGCCCGCGGCGCCGCTTTTTACAAAGCTGTAACCGCCGGCATTATTGGAAATTATCGCGCCGTACGCCGGAGAGCCCAGATAATTCGCCCACGGAGCGGGCGTATCGGGCTTATCTATAACATATTCCCTGTTTTTGGAATCAAAATAACCATATTTCATGTGAATCCTCCAATAATTATCCTGCCAAATATTCTACTATACTATATGGATAACTTCAATTATCATTGAATTATGAATTTTGATCAGGAAGAAGGATTATACGAATTTCTTGATAAAATTACCACGCCGTTTACTCTGGAAGAAGCCGCCGCCTATATAAAAATATCCGGCGCAAAACGCAATAAAAAATTGATACAGGAAATTACCGCGTATCTTGAAACGCGGAAGATCGCGTTTAAGTATGATAACAAGCGCTGGATTTCCCGCAGAGGCTGCTTTGAGTCCGCGGTATTTGTTATTACTCCCACCCGGCTGGAACTGTTAAACGGGATTCTTATTCCGGGCCACAGATTTGTTCCCTTTGCAAATCCTGTTGTCCTGCAGAACCGTTATGAGGTTTATTGGAAAGGCGCCCTTGTTCCCATGACGACGACAGAAGCGCCCCCTCAGGATTTGTATCCGTATTATTGTGTTTTCGGCGAGGAGTTTGCCCCTCAATATATAGCGAGGGAAAATCCGAAAAATGAGGAAGCGTTTAACGCCGATCCTTACGAGGATCCGCCGGAAGTTTCAATTCATACGCTTGATATGCGCGCGATATACCGCGAAAGCTCTTTTGTTCCAGGCGACCGTTTTTTAGTGCGCATAACGGACTGGTGCCAATGCCGTTTTGAGCTTGAAAAAATCGGCAAAGACGAATGGTCCCGCGCCGATTTGAACATATGGGTGGAAGCCGCGGAGAGCGGCTTTGAAAAAAGTTTTGCCTTGCTTGGCCCCGGAATGGGTACGGAAGAGCAGATTTCATTCGCGTATTGGTACGGCGGAAAAAGGATGAGGGAAGTCCCCGCTTATTCGCTGGAAGAATTTATTTATGAAAAAACCGACATTATAGAAACAGTGCCTTACGGCATAGAAACCCGTTTTTGGTACGCCGGCAAGGATATCCCCGATTTTAAGAATCTTCAAAATTATACCGTTCCCCCGGACAGAACTTTTGTCGAAGAGCTGTTGTTCCAAAAAAACATCCCCATTTCCGAGTATGTGATTCTTTCGTACATAAAGGACGCGTTTTTCCGCAATGAAAAAACAATTGAGGAAGTAATTAACCGCATTATTCCCCCTGTAGTGCCTGTCGAGGAAATTGAATGGGACTACTTTGCCGATTATCTTTCCGACAGAATGGATGATTTCCAAAAAAGTTATTCGCTGTTTTTGGATCGCGCGATAGGGCCTATAAGACAGCGTGTTGCGGAATTGCACACGGCGGTTATTGATCTTTCCACAAGGCTTCAAAAAGGCGAAATTGAGGCGGCATGGCTGCCGCGTCACACGTTTATCGTTCTTTCGCAGATTCAGGGGCACGCCGCCGCCCTGCTTGAAGACCTTGTCTTTGACGACTCGCCCCTTGAATCGGATATTTTGGCGATGGACAATTCATTGGACAATATGGTGGAAACTTACGGCGACATTAAGGAACTTATCAATAACGCGATGGATAACTTCAGGAGGAGCAATCTAACGGTTATTCACGGCGGCAGAAATACCGGGCCCTTGTTCAGGATGATACAGATAAGCATAAGCGGGCTTGACGTCTGGCGGCGCGCGATAATTACCCATGAATATACCATGGCGGAGCTTCACAAGCTTATTCAAATCAGCATGGGCTGGAAAGGCCGGCTTGATTACCGTTTTTACTGCGAGACGTCGGATGGCGGCAAGGATTATCTTCACGATACGATAAAGTTAGGTGACATTGATTTTCACGGCAAAAAAGAAATTATCTATGAATACGGAACAAAGTGGCTTATCAGGATAATGATAATGTCCTCGTACCAGCCGGCAAACAACGAAGCCGCCCGTTTTGTCGCCGGAGACGGAGCCGCCCCTCCCGAACATTTAGACGGCCCCCGCCACTTTAATAAATTGGTTTACTATCTGGAAACAGGCGGCCATACCGAAAAACAAGACGCCCAGAATGAATTGGGTCCGGATTTTGTCCCCGGTCAATTTGATATGGATCAATTAAACAGAAATTTGCAAGATACGCCGTAAAAATAATTGCTTTACGGTCTATTCAGAATCTTTGCCGGTTACTCCGCCGGATACTCCGCTGTCGTGTCGGTTGTGTTAACAGCAGACGTATTTGGATATAAAAGAGCCTGTATGTCCGAGTTGAACACCGAATTCGGATAATCAAGAAAGGCGGCTTCCAGCAAAGTATCTCTGCGGATTTTTTCAGCGCCTTCGTTTTTCAGGGTAAGGGCGGTTTGCAGTAAAATTATTGATTGAACATCGGCGTCATTTCTTGAAAGGGCGGAAGTGCGTATAAAATTCTGCCTGTAGGCCTGAGACTCAGGATCATAGGCTTTTACCTCAATATAGCCGCCGCTCTCGGTATTCGGAAAACATACCAAAACAGTTTTCCGGGGAAGGATTATGCTGGTCGCGTCAATAGCTTTCGGCGATTTAAACAGTATGGCTTTTTCGTCGGTAACTACCGCAAGACTGCCGCCATCGGCAATCTGCGAGGCGAAAGCAAGACCTTCTTTCCCGGTGTCGCGCTGTATTTCTATGAAATCGTAAACTTTTCCGTCTCCCGCGAAAGTCGCCTGCCGGGTTTTCCCGACTATCACCCTTTCTCCAAGCGCCATTGAAGCCGCCCATTTTGTCTTATCGGTGTTATCGCCTGTATTAGTCTCAAGGGTATAAAATGACGAGTTCACGCGCAGAACATACCCGTATTTTTCGGCGCTTTTCGCCGCGGCCTGACTGCCGGCTTCGGTTTGGGGCTTTGTCCCCTCATTTTTTTTGCAGGAAAAAGTTAATAGAGCAATCAGCGCCAGTAATGTAATAGCCGTTATTTTTTTCATATATGTCTCCTTATTATATAGGTCGATTATACCACAATTCTCTTGCTTTGAAAAATACTCCTTTGCCGCCGTAAAACCCCCTGATTTTCAGTAACTTTTATATACTTAATAAATTTTATTTAATAGTATATAATATTACTTAAAACAGGAGGAAATTATGAATTCGACCAAAAAAACTACCGGATTATGTCTTCTTCTCTTTTTTGCGTTAATTTTCATTCCTCCTCTCTTTGCCGATCCGCCTTCGGATAAAGGACCTGTTTCCGGCGGCGAGGTTCCTTCTCTTGATGATGACTTCGACGAAGACGCCTTTTTCTTTGAAGCCGCCGGTCTTGTTTTTGAAGTTTCTCCGATTATAGAAATCCGTTCATATAATGATATTTTTCCGGGTTTATCGCGAACCCAGAGGTTAAGGGTAAGGGGCGAGACAGGGCTTAGATACGCTTTTGAGAAAGACGGCGCTCCCATGCTGACGCCGGATGAAAATTCGGGGCTTGATCTGATGAGCATAGTTATGAAAAAAAAACCTTCCCATATTATTGAAGCTCTCGTAGTAGTGCCGTATAAAGGCAGGGAACTCGATCTGTTGGATGTTTACAACGCGCTGGGAAGAATTAAAAACATAAAAGACCAAAAGATAACTATAAACGAAAAAGAATATAGTATTTTTACGGATACAACCCGGCTTGCAAGCGCCAAAGAAAGAAAACCTATTGAGGATCCTGAGCCTGCTGAGGTTCTTCCTTATAAAGAGACAATTTATATTCGTTTCATAGACCCGTATATAGGAGATCTTTATCTTAGGGGAGACATATCTGTCGGCATGTACGGTATTTCCTACAGCATGACCAATTTCAGAGATGTTTCTTATTATATTTTCAGGGTTATGAAATCGGACAGATTTTCCGCCATTATTTACGTTGAACCTGTTAAAGAAGGAATACTTATCTACAGCGTGTCCGGTCTTTACCTGCCTAACTTTATCGCCAAAAAAATAAATCTTACACCTAACATGAACAGGCGGATCACCGTACTGTTAAACTGGGTTATGGAAGGCCTTACCCTTCAGGAAGACAGACGGCAGGATAAACACTTTTACAGGTTAAGGCCGAAAACGAATTGATCTTCACTACCAGTCCCAGCTTGCTAAATGTTTCCCAAGCGCCCCCGCCATGACGGCCGCCGCGAGCGCTTTTGCCTCGTTAAAAGATTTATTGTCCAGCGAGTAACGGTGCAGTTCCGAAGGCTCAAGCTGCTGACCCGCGGCTAACCAGCGTTGGCAGCCGAGGTTCAAGTGTATAAAATCGGAGTTTGCTCCGCCGGCGCACTTCCCGCACAGCGCGGTATGTTCGCGGGTGGAAAACCAGAGCGGCTCATTGGCGGCGGTGCAAGCGGCGCAGTTCTCCAAATGCGGGCGTATGCCCAAAAAGCCAGCCCACTGCCAAAGGAAGTGAACCAATAAGCGGGAACAAAGTTCCTCGCCCGCGGTTTCCAGCGCGTCTAATGTTGCCGCCGCCATTTTCAACGCGGAACCCCAATCGCCGCCGCCGCCGTGCGTGGAAAGGATAGTTTCCGCCGCCGCGCTTGCCGCCATGGTCCGCTCATACAACTCCCTCAGTCCCGGGCGCCATGAATGGACGTCAAAGTCGCTGAGCTTGCTGTAATCCTTCGCCGGGTCGCGGTAAATCCAAACCTGCCCGGAATTGTACGGCGCCGAATGGGAACGCAGCTTGCTTTTCGGCCCTCCGTAGACAGTCGCCTTGATTATGCCTTCTTCGGCGGTAAGCAAAGTTATCTCGCTGTTCGATTCCCCCGAAGGGCGGTTTCTGAGTACCAGCGCTGTGCGCACGAAAGTCCGGGACATGGGTTTATTTTATCCTAAATAATTTTCTCAAGTTTTATTTTTCCAATTTCTAAAACTCTTACTCTGAATTTAATTTCAGGGTTATCGGTATTAAATTTTAAAATTTCACTTTGAGTATTATTATCTATCGCTGCATGTATTGAATGAGTACCATTTTTTATAAAACCGGAAAATTTTGAAGCATTTTTAATTGAAAATGCTTTTTTATTATCAATAAATATTTCAAATGGAATTGATGAACAGACAAAATTATTTCCGCGTTCAACAATTAATTTTGTTTTTCCGGTATTGTTATTTATTGTCTCTTTTCCTGATTTTAATTCTATTTTTCTTTCGACTTGTTCTTCTTTTTTTCCAGAGTTATCATTAATGGAGATATTCTCTAATACAAACTCAATAGCTGAACGGTAGAATGGAGCTCCCAGAAAGAAGTAAAATCCTAAAGTAATAATACCCATTACTCCCCAATAAGTAAGCTGCGCCCATAAGGCTAAACCATTAAGATGGAAGGAAAGTTTTTTTCCATCAATAACGCTATTGCCGAAGATATAGCTAAGCACTATTGGGGGACCAAAGACGAACGTAAGTGGATTAGCAGCCAGAAGAACTAAGAGGAATTCAATTCTGCCGCCTTTGAATTCTGATATACCTGTCTCGCCTTCAAAATGAGTGTTTTCAACAAAGAATTTACAGTATTCTCTGGGTACACATAAAATAGCATAGATTCCAAATGTTACTATAGACAAAAGCGTCCATATGAGGTTCTTAACAAAATACTGCCCACCAGTACCGTTAAAGGTAATTCCTTTACCGTTAATTTTGGTCTTGGAGTAAACCCATTTTAAGAAGTTTACATAGAAGAACGGAAAACCGATAAAAAGAGTTATTACGCTTAGGAACCCGAGAATAAGCAACTTAATGAATAATTCCATTATTGTTGCGGTAAAAACACTTCCTTCTGTTTCTTTGGTTTTAATGCCAAAACCATCCTTGATCCTGTCCCGTAAACGCGCTAGCGTACCTGCATTTGCTGACATATTATCCTCCATTTGCGTTTTATATCCGCCGATAAAATTATATTAATTTTTCCAGGAAAACAAATTCATAATTATTTCCGCCTTTTTCTCTCTTAAATTCTTTATACCCATTTTTTTTATATAAATGCAGATTTTTTTCGCTTTTACTGCTTGTAAATAATTCAAATGCTTTATTTTTAAAGCAAGTTTCTATAGCATTTAATAATTTTGCTCCATACCCTTTATTTTGATAGTCCGGATGAACAAAAAGTTTTCCTACATAAACACGATTATTTTCTTCATGTGCGCGAACAGAACCAATAATCTGATTATTTTTTTCATTGATTAATTTGAGAATAATTCCTGTTTTATTTTTATTAAATTCATTTTGTAATTCAATTAATGTTTGAGTAAGAGGTTGAATAGAAAAATCATTTAATAATTTTGCTTCACTTTGATATGCCAATATTTGCAAATTAAGTATTTCAGACAAATCCTCATATATTGCCTTTTTTGTTTTCATATTTTACAGTTCATTTTGTCTTTTGGAAAAATCTATTTTATTTTGAAAATAGTATGATAGTGTTGCGTGTTTTGAATCAGCCATTTTGCCTACTTAAAAACAAAAGGTGAAAGTTGAACAACTTCATCTTCGACTTTATTTGGTATTTTATGAATCATAAAGGTTCCTGGTTCATAGGTCTTTGCCGTTTCCGTATAGGCTTCTTCTAAATCATCATATACGGCGATTACCTGTTCGCCGACAATTACAACCCTTTTTCCAAGGTATTTTTCACGAATTTCAGCCATGTTTTTCTGGTAATATTCAAATTCCCTTTCAAGTGCCATGATAACCCTCTCATAATATTATATAATATACAATAATCCGCATCAATAGGCAATATAAACTTAATCCCAACCTAATATTATCCATATCTATTGCAATTTTCATTCATATTTCCTTTTAATAAAAAAATATACTATAATTATAATTAAAGGTATAGAAAATAAAATACCAAAAATGATTAATGTCAAACGTAATATTTTATAAAAATATTGTAATTTATATAACTTCCACGAATCTTTCGATATTTTTAGTTTAATAAATTCATTCCATGCTTTATTTAATGATAATGCTTCTAAAGAACCTCGAAATGGTATTCTGCCGCCTGTTGATATTAATTGATTTATTTTATTTGATAATTCAGGAAACCCTTTCTTTTTAAGAAGCTCAATAATATCGTTGGTATATTTTATATGGAAAAATATATATAAAATAATAGTTAAAAAACCCAAAGAAATAATTGAGGAAAAGTATATTACAATAATTGTACCCATATCTATACAAAAAAAATAAAATATATTTAATCTATTAATAATTTAAACCATATTTCAAAAAAATGGGCGGCATAGCCGCCCTGTATTTATTTATGCGTTTACTGTTTTGTCCATTTTGAATTATCATTTACAGGTGCGGTTGTTGTATATGTTCCTATGCCTCCGGCAAGATATTTTTCCTTCAAGTCGCCATAGAATGGTGAGGGTGGGCGAACAGAGTCCACACCGCTAGAAACAAGGTTATTCTCGGTAATCTTGCCTTGAAATGTTACTCTGGCAAGACTGGTGCAACCCCCAAAAGCGTTTGCCCAAATTTCTTGAACGCTGTTTGGTATTGTTACGCTGGCAAGACTGGTGCACTCGGAAAAAGCTCTCTCCCTAATACTGGTAACGCTGTTGGGTATAATTATGCTGGAAAGGCTGGTACAACCTGAAAAAGCACCGCCTCCTGAATAACCTCCAATTGAGGTAACGCTGTTCGGTATAGTTACGCTGGCAAGGCTGGTGCAATTCCTAAAAACGTCTGCATAAATTTCTTTAACGCTGTTTGGTATTGTTACACTGGTAAGACTGGTACAGTCTTCAAAAGCACCCCCGCCAATGCTGGTAACGCTGTCCGATATAGTTACGCTGACAAGGCCGGTGCAGCCTTGAAAAGCGTGATCCCCAATGCCGGTAACACTGTTGGGAATGGTTATGCTTGTAAGGTTGGTGCAATCGGAAAAAGCCTTACTATAAATACTTACTGTTCCATCAAGTAATAATATATTTGTATTTACAGGCATAGTACCATTGTATTTGTATGCTACTTTCCCTACATAAATTAAACTGTTTGGTTGATTATTTAACAATGCCGTTTTCCATGGCGTCTCCTCAAAAGCAAGATCCCCAATGCTTGTAACGCTGTCCGGTATGGTTATGCTGGTAAGTCTGGTGCAACCGTAAAAAGCGTAATCCCCAATGCTGGTAACGCTGTCCGGTATAATTATGCTGGAAAGGCTGTTGCTGCCGAAAAAAGCTCTCTCCCCAATACTGGTAACGCTGTCCGGTATGAGTACGTTTGTATTTGCAAAAAAGTAACCAGTCAACACTGTTCCCTCTATGGTTAAGCCGAATTCGGTGGCTGTTGGTGTTTCGGTAGAAGTATCCGCTGTCGTTGCGGCTTCCTGCCTTTGTTCCGCTGCTTGCATTTGTGCTTTTAATTCAGCGCTTGCCGGATCTTCCTTTTTTTTACAGCCTGTCAACATGCCGAATAAAAGCAATGTTGCAAGCGCTATAAAAAGCTTTCTATTTATATTCATAAAAATCTCCTTTATATTGTAATAATATTATATTTGAATAAATTAAACAAGTTTCTTTTATTTGTGTGAAAATTTAAAGTTCCAGCGCAAAGACCTTGCTCTTTCGATTCTGGTCGTAAGTCTTTCGCTTTTGTTCCGGCAAACTCTCTACATTCGTTTCTTTGAAACCCAGCGCCTCGAACCAGTCTTGGGATTGGGTTGTCAAAACAAAAACGCGCTTCATTTTGCTCTTTCTGGCTTTTTCGATAAGGAAGCCGACGATTTTGCGGCCCAAACCCATGTCTTTGTAATCGGGATCGGTGGCGACGGCGGCTATTTCGCCCTGGGACTCGCCTCTATCGTGCAGGGCGCCGCACGCGCGGACGGAGCCGTCTATCTCAAGGACGGCGTAATCGGCCTTTTTTTCCTGTATTTGCTCGGGATTCCGCCTGACAAGTACGCCTTTTTGCATTAACGGCTCCATCATCCGCAGAATATCGGGCAAATCCCTTGAATGAAACGCCCGGATAGAGTCGTATTCGTCATTGTAAACCATTGTTCCTACGCCGAGGTTGGAGAAAAGCTCTTTTAAGACGGCGCCTTCTTCCCTTGCGTCCAATAAATGTACCCTGTGAACGCCCGCGCGGCTGGCGCTCAATGCAAGTTGAAGTTCCCTAAGGAAAGGTGAGGGGAGAGAAGTCGAATTTGAACTTGAAGCTATCAGCTTTTCCGCCTGCTGGGGGGTAAGTCTTACAAGGCTCCCGTCCGGCCTTGTTTCCAAATCTTCCTTTATATTGAAGGTTTTTACCTGCAGCCTGTCGTGGACGGAAAGGAAGAACAATTTTTCAGCTTTCAGGGCGGATGAAACAGCGAGGGCGATTTCCGCGCTCGGCACGTTGTAAGGCTTTCCGGACGGGCTCCAGCCTATGCAGGGAAGAATGGGAACCATGCCCAGATTCAACACCCTTTCCAGAGAATCTTTGAAAATCTTGTCCACCTGGCCGGCGTGTTCCGTATCAATGCCGTTTTGGACGCCAAGACCCCTTGCCCGCACAAAATTGCCGATTATAGCCTCGACCTTGCTGGCGGTAAGGAAGGTCATGAATTTGCTCGCTACGTCAAAAGCCGCCATTTCAACAAAGGGGATAGTTTGTTTTGTTGTGATGCGGACGGGGAAGTTATCAATAGAGGTATAGTTTGATTCGATATTGTACTGCCTTAAAACAGCGTCGATATTTTCTTTCGCTCCGGGGACAATAATTACCTTAAAACCTGTCTTTGCCAGCAAGGCCAGATCTTTTACAAGACCGGGGAAGCCGGGGTCTTCGGTTACGGGGAAGTCAATTTTGAAAACCATGGTAGAGCCTTCAAAGCGGGTTTGATAATGGAAAACTTCGCGGATTAGCTCTACCTGCGAAATGTAATTATTGTCCATAGTAATAATCTTACTATGATTGTCGGCGTCTTTCCATAGTTCGGGGGGAATATTTTCCTAAAGGTCAATTTTGGGATTCCGATATTCTAAGTGAAAAGGAAAAATTCTATGGGGTCCTGTCGGGATTCCCATAGGAGATTTCCCGGCCGGTTTAATTATGAGTCCGTCGGACATCCATGGTTTTTCCGGTATCCTCACCCTTCCGGGAACGGTGGGTCGAGGGTTCTTTCGCATTCTCAGTCGGAGAATGCGTATGGCACATGGATATTTGCGTTATACGCAAATATTCGCAAACAGACTTGAGTTTTTCCGTTGGAAAGACTCAAAAACAGAAGACCGTAAAGCGGTTTTTTGTACGGCATGGAAGCCGCGGCGCATATCCGTCGTTGACGGAGCGCCGAAAAAGCCAAAGGAGTGAGTATATGATTATCAATCACAACTTAAGTGCAATGTTTGCCGACAGGTCCCTCAAGGTTACCCAGGTGTTCCTGGATAAAAACATGGAGAAATTGTCGAGCGGACTGCGCATCAACCGCGCCGGTGATGATGCTTCCGGATTGGCAGTATCAGAAAAAATGCGCGCTCAGATTCGCGGTTTGAATCAGGCGTCAACTAACGCCCAGAACGGTATTTCGTTCATTCAAACCACTGAGGGTTATCTTCAGGAATCCGAGGACATCGTCCAGCGTCTGCGTGAATTGGCGATTCAGGCATCGAACGGAATTTACACCGAGGAAGATCGTATGTACATCCAGATCGAAGTTTCCGCACTGGTCGCGGAAGTCGACAGGATCGCGTCGCACGCCCAATTCAACGGAATGAACCTGATGACAGGCCGTTTCGGACGCCCAATCGGCGAAAATGTGGTTACAGCGTCTATGTGGTTCCATATCGGAGCAAACATGGATCAAAGAACGCAAGTTTATATCGGCACTATGACAGCTAAGGGTCTTGGTATCCGCAATGTCGGTGACGATACTTTCATTTCACTGTCCGCGCCGGACAGTGCCAACCGTGCCATCGGAACCCTCGACAAAGCGCTGAAAATTATCAACAAACAAAGAGCTGATCTTGGCGCCTACCAGAACCGTCTTGAACACACTGTCCGCGGATTAGATGTGGGTGCAGAAAACCTGCAAGCTTCAGAGTCCCGCATCCGCGACGCGAACATGGCAAATCAGACTGTAGAATACACCAAAAACATGATCCTCACGCAGTCCGGAACAGCCATGTTGGCACAAGCCAATCAAAGAGGTCAGTCAGTACTTCAGCTTCTGCAATAGTTCATTGCAGGCCGTCCGCGCCTATTTTATTAGGCGCAAGACGACGTCTCTCGGAAAGGCGCCTGACCACTTAATTGTGGTTGGGCTCTTTTTTTATTTTGTAATATCATTATTTAGATTGTCAGCCATCGGATATTTACGAGGTTTTGCCGTAAAAACAAGCCTTTTTAGGTGTCTAAATGTGTGTAAATTCTTGAAATAATTAGGTATTTAGTTGACAACTAATTATTTTATTATTAGAATAAAAGAATGAGTAATTTAATGGGTATTTATGAACATAAGGCAATGCCAAGTCATAGACCAAAGGGTTTAACCGGATATAATCAGGTATTCTCATGGTTTTTACCTATTAGTGGTGTGTGGTAAGTCTTTTTTATTATTAATCTTATTAGGATTGACTAAAATGTGGAGGATGAAAAAAGATGTGTATACCTTATAACGGTATTGAATATCATCACGGACTATGTGTCGCCAAACAGACAGAAGCTGGTTTTAGGTATTTTGATATTTTAGTAACAAAACATAAAGAAAATCATCCTTATCGGTATGGCGGAATCTGTCTTAATAATGAGTATCAGGTATGTACTAATGAGCGTGCTAAACCTATCGCGTTGGTTGAACTCCTTGAGAAAATAGTGGGGGATACGCTTGCTTCTGAAAAAATATACGCCGCGCAGTCCGGAGAATCTTTTACACCATACATAAAGGTTAAAGAAAAAGCCCCTGATGTATATAACGACTTCTGTGAAAAAATGAAAGATGCCCGCTTGCTTGATGAATACCGTAATATACATGAAGACCTAAAGCCGTTTTTGGAGAGGCCGGTTTTTGACTCTAGTTCAAGTAAAAGTAAACCTGTTGAGCTAAAAAAACAACTGGAGGATTTGTTTCCGGAAGTATCGATTCGTGTGGTAGAAGCTTTATATGATTGCAAAGATATGTTTCTTACTTCACATTTTGTAAAAAGCAATGAAACGCTTAAGGATTGTAAAATAAAATACTCCAGAGTGTAACAGGATAAAATGGAAAAATATTTAGGCGTAGCTTCTTTTATGTATATTCTCAATGAATTAAAGAAAAGACACTTTCTGCCTAATGACCGAAGTGTATCGGTAAGCGCCTTGAAATTAGGGCCGCCGCAAATGTTCTCTTTTAATGACATCAAAGACACAGATTGCGGGTTCATCTATACTACCACACTGGTGCTAAAAGATGTGTTTAATGAAAAAGAATTAACTAGAATTTTAAACTTTTGTGAAAGAAAACATAACAAAGATATAAATAATCTTATGCACTGCCCTGTCGCTGATGATCCGACATTAAAAAATAATATCCCGACAGATGAAGACGGCATACACTTTAACTGCCTTCACCTTTAATTTCACCGGATTAAACCGCAGACCGAACGTCATATATCATCCTTTACAAAATAAAGTTTTTATTATCATAGTATGAGGAAGCTGGTTTTTGTTTTATTAGGAGCCTATTCGTCAATTTAAGCAGTGAAAATGTTCCAAGGAAGCAACTTTTCCCAATCTTCTGGTGAAGAAACAAGCGGAGCCTTTTCGAAAAGAACCATGAGATAATCAAATGGAACATGACCGTTTTGTTTTGGAAAATGGGGGAATCTGTGAGAAAATTTATAGTTTTTAGAGGTTCCCATAAAATAAATATATAAATATTGAGAATCCTATACAAAATAATATAATCCTAAAAACAAAACATTTTTTTAACCTTCCTTTAACCATTATGTTTTTAAAAAATTTTTCTTAATAAGATATATATCTAAACATAATAAGAATAAAAAATAAAAAAATTATTAGACCGAAACTCATTGAAATAATTCCATAGATAAAAAAACTTTTTTGGCTTTGTCTTTTAAAGTTTGGCTTTTCAATATATTTTTAGATATGAGAATACAGTACAAACCATGTATAATACTTATACAAATTATTACCAAAATATTTATTTTATGATTATCCATATATTAACTCTTATTTTCATTTTCTCAAAGCGTCTGTGGCTGCTTTTTCTGCTGGTGTGATTGCGTCCTTAATTGTATAAGGAGATGATTTTCCAGTGACAAGTTCCGCAAAACCAATTGCAAAAAGACTTGAGCCTACTTGTAATGAAAAATACATATCAAGTCCTTGCGAAAAACCGTAGATTGATATTGCTATAATACCTGTTCCTATTGCCATAATTCCAACTCCTTCCAATCTATTTTTTGTTGATTCGTCAAAAATAGTATTCTGTTGTTCTCCATAAAATACTATCCCATCAGAATCTTCAAAAAAATCCATATAAGAATCAAAATCATTATCACTGGTACACAGCCCCCACAAATCAATCCAGTTAACGGGGTCGTTGTTAACGTAAGCGAACCAGTTGTTCCCGTCACGAACCGGGTCAACAGTGGTGAAACGAGCGGCTTGCGGTCTGTAGTCCCTGTACCCGTAGTTGTAAAGTCCAGTAGCGGTATCGTAAGGCTTGCCCGTATACCCCATGTTCATCCCCCCCGACAAGTCCCCCCTGTAAGGCTTCCCGAACGCGTCGTACTCGTACCTGTCTTCAATACTACCCATGTCCCCCGTCACGCTCCTCACGCTCCCCATCACGTCCTTGCCAAGATACGAAGAGCGGTTCCCCGCGCTGGAACTGTAGCTTACCGCCACGGCCTCCCCGTTCCCGTAAAGCGTTACCCCCCTAGCTCCGTAGCGGCCTCCCTGTACAGAGTATCCGTCTTCAGCAGCGGCGGCCGTCCCGCCTTCCCCTATCCACCGGTACCTCTCCCCGGTCGGCTCATTGCTCCGCAATGTGTTGCTCCGCAATGTGTTGCTCCGCAATTGGCTTCCGCCCCTTGCCTGTACACTGCTAGTAAACTGCGTAGTAAGGCTCCCGTCCCTGAACGTCTCACCCTCCCTTATTACCTCAAAACTCTTTCCGTCATACACGGTCCTCAGAGCCTGCCCCGCCGCGCTCTGCGTCAAGGTCCTTCTCCCAAGCGCGTCGTATGCGTATGCCGTTACATTATGCGTCCTGTCCGCGTGGTTCGTCACTTCGCTGTACGTCATCCGGTTACGCCCGTTGTATTCATACCTCGCTTCATACCTTGTACCTTTTTCCGTCAAGGTGTTCCCGTCCCTGTCGTTCGTGTATGCTACGTCGCCCCTCCTTACAAGCCGGTTCTCCGCGTCGTACTCGTGCCTTATCGTACCCCATGGGGTGGCCTTCGTTATCCGGTTCACGTTCCTGTCGTATGCGTACGTTTCTTTTCACACCATCTGGCTGCTCTGTAACATGTTTCCTCTCACCGGATATTATCTGCTCTGCTTTGACGTATTGTTTGTTTTATAACTTTGTATTTTATTCTAACAAAACATTTAAATTCTTTACTGCTTCATCAGATCGATAATACGTCATTATTTTTTCATTGTCCCAATTATAACGTTCTGTAATTTCTTTTGTTTTAAGGAAGAGACCTTTTTCAGAGAATAACCATGATTCTTGTTGATTGTTCTTTTTTTTATACACTTTTCGTAATTTTGTAAGATATTCAGATGAATATTCTTTAAGCACGGTCCCATCCGGAAATTCTATTTGTATGGCAATAATATTCTCATATTTTCTACTTCTTGCTGCGACAGCAAATATTTCTCTTGGATAAAATTCGTCAAAACGTTCAATAATAGTTTCATTATAATTATAGAAAGTATGAACAATAACATTGAACTCATATCCATTAGTAAGAAATACATTACCAAAACGATCGCATGATATAAGCAAGAAAATAAATTGAAAAATAATAAAAATATACAGACATTTTATTTTCATAGATAACTCCTATTTGACAAATTTTTGAGCATAATCGTCAGCAGCTTTTTCAAAATTTGATTTTCCTATATCAAACGATGATCCGTTAAAACCACCATTGATTATAGCGGATCCAATTAATAATGGTATTGTAAGAACCCCAAATTGTTGATACTGGTATGTATGCGCTTCTTCGTGAAGACCAAGATTAACTTTTCCTTCACCATCATAACGAGTAACAGATAAATCTTCTTTATATTGGTTTTTATCAGCATCTTTTCCTGCATAAATGATTACATTTCCAAGTGTTATTGCGCCACCCAGATCAAAGCCAAATGTAAATGAAATTGCATTATTTGCAATATCTATCGAATAACTATTATTAGTAAAATAACTTATCCCTATTAATGCAGTGCCAACATATATTCCTATTGCTGTCATTGGTGCCGCCATTGTTTTTCCAAAGATATCAAGTGCAATCTGTCCTGCATTTGAATCAGGTCTAGGTGCAGTAAACGTTATTCCAACAGTATCCTCAAAAGAAAGTGCGTCATCCCAATTAGTATTATCACTGGTACACAGCCCCCACAAATCAATCCAGTTAACAGGGTCGTTGTTAACGTAAGCGAACCAGTTGTTCCCGTCCCTTATCGGGTCAACGGTGGTGAAACGTGCGGCTTGCGGCCTGTAGTCCCTGTACCCGTAGTTGTACAAGCCCGTAGCCGCGTCATAAGGCTTGCCCGTATACCCCATGTTCATCCCCCCCGACAAGTCCCCCC
>Ga0268262_10002553_pt1 | contig 20884 bp, 28 predicted proteins | sample TergutNc150P3_FD_190354 | JGI IMG/M metagenome (GOLD analysis project Ga0268262, IMG submission 190354) | Nasutitermes corniger P3 segment gut microbial community from laboratory colony in Florida, USA - Nc150 P3 (SPAdes) (version 2) | ecosystem: Host-associated > Arthropoda: Insects >... | reverse complement strand
GGGGGGGGGGGGGGGCCGACTATGCACGCCGTCAAGGCGTGTGGATGACTAAAATCCAAACGCCCCAGCGCCGAAAGGCGTACCCCAGATGAGTAAAATGAGGCGGGATTTATCAAGAGGGGAACCTTCACCCTTCGGGTTCGGTTGAGGTTCCCGCCGTTTGCGCTGCGGCGCACACCAAAGCACGCCGAAGGCGTGTAGATGGATAATGCGGCGTAGCGTGGCGCTAAATAAAATCCCAATTTAGGATAAATGCGCCGAACCTTTAGGTGAGGTAGCGCGCCCGAGCGAGGTACGCAACAGTTTTCAACAAAATTCCTAATCGCGATCATATGCCTTCATTTGTTTTACATTAAGACCGAAGCTTTTTTGAAGTAGGGCTTTAACTTGGCGCTTTTTGCCTAAAATGGCGGTCTTTTGTGTCATTGAGAGTATTTTACCATGTCAAAGTGAATGTAGCAAGTAGGGGGGAAATGCCTGATTACGCCACTTTTCGGGGATTTATTCCTAAAATAAAGACTGAAAAGAAGCTTTCACTAGATTTTAGCCGGATAGCGCGAATGCCCCACCAGCGAATAAGGTGATTAGGAGCGTTCATAGATGTATGCCTATTATTTGAGACTGAACAAAAGCTCTCGCTAGGTAATAGCCGGAGTACCGCAGAGACCTGCCGGGGGCGCGGTGCGCTGCTCGGGCTAAAGCCCTCGCGCCTTATTCATCTGAATACTTTTATTGTGCACCACACTGTGTTAATTTATTCATCCACACCGCTTAACGCGGTGCTTAAATGTGCGTGTGTTTGGATTACCTACCAAGCCATGCCAAAGCATGCGTAGACAAATTTCAAACAACCTCTCTAGCCCCCCGCAGGGCTTTGCGGTATCCGGCTATTATGTAAAGTGATAATTTTTTACGGTTAGAAAGATTTAGGCATACATCGTATTAACTCTTAACCACCTAGCTTACGAGAGAGCTTTGCGGTATCCAGCGATTAGGGAAATAAGGAGATTTATTTAAAAAAATGAATTTTAGGAAATTCCCATTATGTAAAAAATATGGTATATTTGAAATATGAAGATTGGCATAAGTTTTGTACCTTCTGCTTTTGACCACAAAGTGAGCGAAGAAGATATAAAAATGGCGTTTGACAAGTGTCAATATGACGGTTTTGTTGACGAGGACGACCCCGATGCCGATAATAAAAACTTGCTTATCGGTTTTGACCGTCAAGCGAGACTACTTGAAGTTTTTTACAATGTTCTTGAAGATGGCAGTATAAAGGTATTTCACGCCATGAGATGCCGTTCCCAGTTTATAAGACTACTAAGCAATAGGAGATGAAGATGAAAGATTTGACCGATGAAGAATACGCAAAATTATCCGAAAAATGGACGAAAACCACACCCAAAATCGGACCTAACGGTTCTGGTTATTTTTCGCAGTGCAAAGCCACCGCCCACACGATAACGATTGATGATTTTTCGGCGGATTATTTGACAGTTAAAGCAATGGATACCCATAAAACCCCTGCGGAAATTATCAGCGAAATGGTACATGAACGAATAGCGGCTTCAATGTAGATGTATGCGCTTATAAGAGCGAATGAAATTTAAAAGAGACTACAAAAAATACCGTTTATTCCAACTCAATCTTCACAGCCTCTGAAATATAAAGACTGGTTAAAAACACAAAAATCCCCGCCTGCACAATCCCGTCGAAAAAATCAAAGTACAGCGATGGAATCACGGGAAGCGCAAGCGCAAGCGCTCCCTCTATCATTGACATCAAAACAAAACCTCCTAACATGTTTCCGAATAACCGGAGCGACAGCGAAAGGAGGCGCGTGCCGTAATCCATAAGATTGAAGGGAAGCATTATGGGAACAGGGTTCAGCAGGTTTTTAAACCAGCCTTTAAAACCACGCGCCGCGAAGCCGCAGATTAGCACAAGCAAAATCGAGATTACCGCAAGAGCCGCGGGTACGTTGATGTCTTTGGTTGGGGGGCGGAACATAAAGGGCGGGGTAAACTCATGCCCAAACGCTTTAACTTCCACAAGAGAGACAACCGGGATTAAATTGGAAACAAGCAGGAAGAGGAAAAGCGAGCCCATGTAGGGGCCCAGGTATTTCGCGAAAGGGCCGAACTGGTTATTTGCAAAATTGTTAAGGAACTCCACCCCGGTTTCCAAAATCGCCTGAGGCCCGGTGGGAACCGTTTTTAACCTGCGGGTCATGATTAGGGAGCCGATGATAAGGATCAGCATTACCATCCACGAGACGATAACGGTTTCCGTTATCGGTATTTTGTAGTTGAACAAGGTTATGGTAAAAATCGTCTTTATCTCTAACGCGCCCATAATTCTTCCTACGAATTAAAAGTAATATATATAGAATATACCCTGTTAATAATTACTGCAAGGGGGAAATTTTACGGTTGAGGAGCTGTTTTACGGCGTTTTGTTAAGCTCAAGGTTGTTGGACATGGTGATTTAGTGAATTTTCCAAAATTTCATCTCTGCCGCCAAAGGTGAAGAGAAGGAATTTATCCGCCCTGTAACCGGTCGAGGAGGAGCTGTCATGCCATAATTCACCTTCATAGTAAACAAAGGGAACTTCCCATTCTTTCCCGCGATCCGTAATATAAAATATTCCTTCCATTGAATCCTTTTTTTGTGTGATCACTTCTAAACGCCATTTAAGAGCGGTTCCTTTAGTAAAATCTTTGAAAGGGCGTTTATTATCATCTCCTCCAAAAAGTATTGATGGAGTTTGATCCTTGCTGTACCCGGTAATTGTAATCCGGCCATTACTATCATTATTATCACTACTACTGCTACTAATTATAGTTATCACTAAAGTACCATCATAGTCTTTGGGATCATTGGAAACCCATGTCCCGCGTAATTTAGAGCCCAGAGTTAGTATAGTTTCGTACCCGCAGGCGGTTATGAAAAAAGCGGCTAACAGGCCGGCGCAAACGGCTAATTTTTTCATATATTACCTTCCTTGCTTCTTCCTTCTATCAATAATAATAACAAATACAAGTATACCAATCATGCAGGCTATTATCAATATAGTAATTGCGGTTTTGCCCATTGCTTTGACGTTTCTGTAAATGTAAGCTTCTGCTGAACCGACCATTACCGACAATGAAGACGGAGAAGACCGCATAGGAACCGGAACTATGCACATAAACAATTTTGCTCTTAATAAGGGATCGTAACCTGAACATTCGTACTCATGCGCGTTATTAACGGCATTGACGGCATTATTTATTTGATCGCCGTATTGTATTTCTCTGTCGGCAAGCTTCTCTCCTATTCTATCCGGCACGTAACTTGCCAAAATAAACCCGGTGTTGGTGTATACGGCAACAGCGGCAACTTCATCTTTATGTTTAATTGTGTTCTCCGCAAAATTTTGTAATGCATCAGTATAAAGCTGACAGCCTATAACCCCTACCGGTTCATTGGTACGATCATTCAGAATGGGAACCATCATTCTAAAACAATCTTTTCCTCTTCCCCCAAGCTCAATGTAGGCGGGAGCGGATATATCGACTGTCTTACCGTTTGAACCTGTCAAATACTCCATCGCCGCCTGAACATCGCCGCTGTCAACGGTTTGTTTTTCTGTCTGCCCGGTTTCTCCTTCTTTTATCAAAGCAAAAGCGAACTGTCCCGTTTCGGTTGAGCCCGCCCTGTTTTTGAAACGCGCGTCCATGCTGTCAATGGCGTTAGGTTTCCAGACGGTAAATAATTGAAATAAATTGGGTGTCTCCTCAAAAACAGACAGCATCGTTTTTTCAAACTCACGCCGCCGGGCTTCAGGAGTCCGGTCTTCATAAAAGCTCATTTCATTTGATAACGATTGCAGCGTCCCTATATAGTTATCCATTATTTCGCCGATGTCCTCCGCGAATTGCCGCGCCGCATCCCTTGTCATCTGCTTTTCGCCATTCAGGTTTATGCCGGCTATTCTGTCGCAGCCCGCAAAAAAAGCGATTGCTACGAACCCGATTAACGCAAGAAGAATGATCATTAATGATTTTTTTATCATGATAAATACTCCTTTACCATTAATAGACTTTTTACCTATTATGCCTTATTATCTAACATTATGTTATCAATAGCAATATTAGGCACGGGAAATATTTCAACTCAGCATATAAACGGATACCTCGCTTTTCCGAACCGCTGTAAAATTACCCATCTGGTCGATATTTTTCCGGAAAAAGCGGAGAAAAAAAACGCCGACTACAAACTTGGCGCGAAAGTCAGCGCGTCCCATAAAGATATTTTGAACGCAAACGACATTGATATCGTGAGTATCTGCACTCCCCCTTTCTGTCACGCGCAAATCGCCGTCGATTTTCTTAACGCGGGGAAAAACGTGCTTGTTGAAAAACCTATGGCCGCCTCTCTTGAAGAGTGCGACGCGATGATCAGCGCGGCGAAAAAAAGCGGCAAAACTCTTTCCGTAATCGCGCAAAACCGTTTCCGCGATCCAATCTACGGCTTAAAAAAAGTTCTCGACTCGGAATTGATCGGAAAGGTGGTGCACGCGCAGGTTGAATCCCTGTGGTGGAGGGGCCACTCCTACTACGATTTGTGGTGGCGCGGCACCTGGGAAAAAGAAGGCGGCGGCTGCACGCTTAATCACGCTGTCCACCACATTGACATGCTGTGCTGGATGCTGGGCCTTCCGAAAAAGGTGAGCGCCGTTATAAGCAACGCGTCCCATGACAACGCGGAGGTGGAGGATATTTCCGTCGCGGTGCTTCAGTATGAGGGTGGGCTGTGCGCGAAGGGGGCACTTGCGCAAGTTACAAGTTCCGTTATCCATCACGGGGAGGAACAGCAGGTTGTTTTTCAGGGCGAAAAAGCCCGCGTGTCCGCGCCGTGGAAAGTTACGGCCAACAAAGCCCAGCCCAACGGCTTCCCCGCGCAGGAACAAAACGAAGATTTGATAAAACAGCTTAATGATTTTTACGGGTCCCTTCCGAAACTTGCCCATTCCACGCATGAGGGGCAGATTGACAATGTGTTAAACGCCATTGAAACGGGAACAAAGCCCCTGATTTGCGGCGAAGACGGCAGGCAGACGATAGAGCTAATCTCGGCGATTTACAAGGCGGGGACGGAACAGAGAGCCGTCGAGCTTCCCATGAAAAAGGACGATCCTTTTTACACGGTAAACGGCATCATGGAGAAGGTTCCGCGTTTTTACAAAAAGGCCGCGTCTGTTGACGAGCAGGGCGGCAATATTTCTTTTGGAGGAAACTATGGAAAAAATGCCTGACGGAATGAATTACGCGCCGAAGGGAAAGCCAAATCCCGTTGTAAAAAAAGGAGAGTTTGTTTTTTCTGCGATAGGGCTTGATCACGGGCATATTTACGGACAGTGCGGAGGCTTAATCGACGCGGGGGCGGTTTTAAAGAGCGTGTACGATCCTGATCCAAAAAAAGTTGATAAATTCTGCGAAGTCTTTCCCGGCGTAAAACGTGCGGCAAGCGAGGAAGAAATTTTATCCGACAAGGAAGTTTTGCTGGTAGCGGGGGCGGCAATTACCTCAGAACGCTGCGCTTTGGGATTGCGCGTAATGTCGGCGGGAAAAGATTATTTTACGGACAAGGCGCCGCTTACCACGTTGGAACAACTGGACGCGGCAAAAGCCAAAGTGAAGGAAACGGGCAAAAAATACGCGGTCTACTACAGCGAGCGGCTTCATGTTGAAAGCGCTGTCTTTGCCGGCCAGTTAATTGAGCAGGGAGCTATCGGCAGGGTTGTTCAAGTGCTTGGCCTTGGTCCGCACCGTCTCGGCGCGTCGTGGCGGCCCGAGTGGTTTTTCCTGAAAGAAAAATACGGCGGCATACTCTGCGACATAGGCAGTCATCAGATAGAGCAATTTTTATTCTACACGGGAGCAAAAGACGCTACGATAGTACGCGCCCAGATTGCCAATTACAACCATCCGAAATATCCCGGTCTTGACGACTTCGGGGACGCTGTACTTGTTGCAGATAACGGCGCTGCGGGCTACTTCCGCGTTGACTGGTTCACTCCCGACGGCTTGCAGATGTGGGGAGACGGACGCCTTTTCATTCTTGGGACTGAGGGATTTATCGAACAGCGCAAGTACATGCAGTTAGGCGAAAAAGGCAGTCACGGCGGTCACGTGTATCTGGCGAATAACAAGGAAGAGTCATACTATGACATTGAGGGAAAAGTCGGCTTTCCTTATTTCGGCGAACTAATACTTGACTGCCTGAACCGCACGGAAAACGCGATGACGCAGGAACACGCTTTCAAAGCCGCCGAGTTATGCGTAAAAGCACAGATGCAGGCGGTAAAGATTGCGTAGATATAAAAAAGAATGAAGAATTTTTACCACGGAGGTCACGGAGTTACACGGAGTTTTTAGTACGAAAATCTTCTTTTCCTCCGTGAAACTCCGTGTCCTCCGTGGTTTTGTTTTCTTAAGTTTATGATATTACATAATATACGATTCGCGATTAATCTTTTTCTTTTAACAATGCGTCGTTATTTAAAACTTTAAATGATATTGCTTTTGGTGATTGCGCGCTGCGTACTACGATTCCCTCTTTATCGAGGCCGCTTGGGTATTTACCTCTTGCTTTTTCAAGCAACAGTTCCAGCGAATAATCAAATTGCTCTCCTCTTTCCTCAAGGGGAACTGTCGAAAGGCCTAATTCGGCGCATAATTTTACGGCTTCATCGTAGGGGAAATATTTTCCTGCGTCCTGATCTTTCACGTCAAACACATACCAGTCTGTGCCTGTTAGACGCAATTTGTTTTTTTGTATTCCGGGGCCGCATATCTCTCCAGTAAAAACTATGTTTTTACCTAGCTTGGCTAACTTTTCTTTAAGACCGTATTTATAAACCGGCGTCCAGTATAAAGAAGACTCTTCGTCTTTTATTTCTTTGTTCCTGCTGCAGCACCCGATTTTTCCGTCGATATAATAGACTATCCCCGAAGTGCCGTCCATTTTTGTGGTGATATAGTACGGTTTCCCTTTCAGATCTTCAAGCAGTTCAAGCGCGGATTGAATGCGGATTTCGTCGGAAGCGGGAATGCCGTAGGGGCGCTCTCCGATAATCGTGCCGCCGGCGTTTGCCGTTTCGGGAATGTACCATTTTTTTACATTGAGTTTTTCCGTAACGTCCGCGCCCTCGCTTAAACCGGCAAGCTCGGGAAATTTCTCAAGAGGCAGAAAAAGGCCCTGCGAAAGCTGTCCGCGCATTTTCATCGTGCGTATTCTGAAACCCTGGCCATTATCAACATTGTCGCGGTATGAAGAAGCCCGTAAAAATTCATAACGTTCGTCGAGCGGAAGGAAGCTGTCAACTTCATAATAAACGCCCATATCTGTGGCTTTGAACTCTCCTTTTTTAACAACGCACTGCCATCCCATTACATGGGCAAGCTCAAGAAAATCCGAATCGGGAATGGGAGTGATTTCCCTGACTTTTTGAATGGTTACCAATGAGCGCATTTTTTCCTCCAAATATATTCACTATAATTAAAATATTATTATAACTTGACAAGTAAAAAAAATATAGTATTTAGTGCAAATGGCAGAATATCACGACATCTTAACCGAGTACTCCCCAAGGCTTCTTGTTTTTATTAACGACTCAGCGACAAAAATTCCGGCGCCTAAGTATACGCCTGAAGGAAATGTGTTTTGGGCAGCGGCGATTCCGTCAGTTCTTGCGATGGGCATTACGGAAAAAAAGAACGCTTTGCAGACCATATCTTTAAAATACACGGGCGGAGATTACACTTTCTCCAACGACGACGACCCGAAAATGGGCAGCATAATCGCGATGCTGCTTTCTGTAATCAAGACAAAGGCTCCGTTTCTTGAACCGCCTCCCGAAAACAACGGAAGCGGTCTTATCAGTTACAGGACATATAAAGATATTTTCAATGATCTTACCGAAGAATATTTGAAGACGACGGATGAATACATCAAGGCAGGCAAGCCTATATCAAAGGAAGAACTTCAAAAAGCTGCCCAAAAATGGAACTGGACGAATTACAAGGACCGTCTGTCCCAGATTATCAATGACTCGTCCAAAATCGATCCTTTAAGAACCGCCGGAGAAGATAAATGCACATACGGCGTTACATTTGAAAAAGAGACGATAGGAAAAAAACGCGTACAGATTTATTTGCAAATTATTGAAGAAAGAGGAAAGCCGCCAATTATAAAGTGGAACGATGATGTTATTATTTGTATCGATCCACGGCTTAAGGACGCGGCGGAAACCGCAATAAAAGCGTTTCAATGCAGAATGAAATTGCCTGATAAATTTGGGGTGCCGATTCAGAATGCTTTGTCGAAATATGTGCAGTTTACGATTGCGCGGCAGAGGAATTCGTTGTTTGCCTGAGGATTAATAATAAAGAACTTTTATCCGCAAAAATTAATTGACCAAAAAACCAGTATAAATTATGATAAAAAGACGTGTTTTTATTTAACACCGAAATATTGTATAAACGGAGTTAAGTCATTATAAGCTTTTTTCTTGGTTTTATCAGCGTAATAGGGTTTTATCATCTTTTTTATAAGTTGAATAAACCTTCTTCCCGTTGGAAGTCTGCCGCTCTTTTAGCGGCGGTATTACTCGGCCGTCCTCTTTCCCTGTTATGGCAGAGATTCTTTATGTTTGAACAGGCTGCTTCTCCTTCATTAATTGATATTACAGTTGTTCATATAGCTCTTTACCTTCTTATACCGGCTCTATTGTGCAACAACCGTTTTAGGTCGCTTATTTCAGCTTCGTTTGCTTTTTCTATCATTAATTTGGCGCATTTGCCTATTACTCATTTTATATTTTTTATTATTTCCCCTTTTATTACTTCGCAAAATTATGTGGAATTTCTCCAGAAAAACCCTAACATATATTACAGCGGTATTTTTTTAAGCAATATTATCATTACTGTCTGCTGTCTTTTTGCCGCGCGTTGGCTTCGGGAAACTAAATTAAAGCCGCCTCTAATGCTTTATGCGATTTTCAACATGTTGTTCTTTTTATTCCCTTTGGCGGTTCTTGCATGGTATGAGGATATATTAAAAAAAATGTCTGTTTCTTTTTTAACTTCCGCTTTTATAAGCGCGTTTTTTGTGGTAATAATGCTGTTTTTATTTTATCTGTATACACGATTGACGGCAGATAATTTGACAGCCGTTTCAAATATAACTGAAAGCCCAAAGGCTGAGTACACGCCATTCATTCAACTTTTAAGCAGACGTGAATTGGAAGTTATCGAAGCTGTACTTGCAGGTAATGTCAGATATAAACAACTCTCCGCCGCTCTTAATATTTCCGTCAGTACTGTAAAAACCCATTTACTGCATATTTATCATATTACAGGCGTATCCAGTGTTTCCGCCCTCTCATTGCTTTTTCACGGGTATACTCCGCAAACATCTGCAAATCAACCCTAAATCAACCTAAAATCAGCCCAAAATCCACCAAAAAAATGGTATAACAGGTATTTTTCTTATGATATATTTCCATATCATTATTGGATTATATTATGGAAAGGACTAAAGATTTACTTAAAAATGTTTTAATTGATATTGAGAAAGGCATTAAAAATAATATTACCGCCTTTACTCTTTCAAAAAGATATAATCTTTCGGAAATCCATTTACGCAGGTTATTCAGTTTTGCGTTTAATAGACCCATTTCCGGTTATATACGTTCCCGCACTTTGTCAGAAAGCCTTAACGATCTGCTGAATACAGATAAAAATATTATTGATATTGCGCTTGAATACGGCTTTAGTTTTGAGAATTCATATAGCAGGTCCTTTAAGCGTGAATTCGGCATATCGCCGGACAATTTTCGCAAATCAAGGAAAATTATTAACGTACAACTGCCTTTATATCTTTTTGTTGAAAAAACAAAAGCGAGGCAATATGATTTGAAGAATTAACAATTTATTGTATAATGAATAAACAATTGTATGGAAATAAATAAAAAATTTGGAGATAGATATGGATTACAAAGACGGAAAATGGGCAAAAGAAATATTAAACGCTCAACTTAAAGACGGTTCTTGGGGATATTTTCATTGCTTTGCAATGCCGTTAAAAAACAAGCCCATTACTACTGAACAGGCGTTAAGACGATTGGCAGCATTAGGCTTTACAATTAACGATTTACCCATAAAAAAAGCAGTTCATTATATGAATACTTGTTTATCAGGGAAAAACAATGTCCCTGACAAATTTGATAAGGTACATGATTCAAGCGTATTCAATGAAATGATGTTAGCCGGCTGGATAAAGTATTTTACAGAAGAAAATAAGTTGGCAAATAATGCCGCAAAAAAATGGGGTGAAATAGTAAATTATGCTTTTTATAATAATAAATATGATAACGATCTTTATATAAAAAAATATAGTGAAATATTTAATAATAAACCAAAAGGACCAAGATTAATTGATTTTCTTACTTTTTATCAAGTAATATTATTGTCAAATACTCTTGAAAAAAACATAGAACCATTATTTTTTGAATATGTTATAAATTATCCTGCCGGAATATATTATTACGGTTATAATAAACCTGTCACTACCTTACCTGAAGTGTTTCAATCAAAAAAAACAAGTGCTTATTTACGAGTTATTGAATTATTAACGTCATATAAAAGTAAAAAATGCAGAGAAAAGCTGTTTTTCGTAAAAAAATGGCTGGAAAGCAATAAATCAAATGACAATGAATGGGATTTAGGCAAAAGTTCAAAAGACAATATATTATTACCATTATCTGATTCATGGAAAAAAGATGAAGATAGAATAAAAGACTGTACGTATAGGATAAAAAAATTATTAGAAAGAATATAAAGTAAATTGCCGCTACGCTAAAATGTAGTTATGTGCAATTACACCTAAATTGTTTGATATTTTTTTGAGGTAGATAAAAAACTTGATTAAAATATTTTCTTATTGTAATGTACTAAGGTGCATTGGAGTAAATTATGGAAACTATGAATTTAAATAAAATTGTAGACAAACTACTAAATTTGAAGCCCGACCCAATCCCTGAATTTGTTTTATTAAAGGAATTCAAAGGCTGTCCTTCTGATAGTAAAGAATATAAAGAGGCATATAAAAAAGTATGTATTCACCCTTTTGTTAAAAAATTTGAAGATAGCCAAAACGATAAAGGGTTTTGGTATCCTTTTCATGGCTATACGGAAGGTATAATTCGACTTCTTTTATCATACGGGCTTGATAAAAATCATATTTGCCTAATAAAAGTGAAAAAATCGTTACTTAAAGCATTGGATAATAAAGAAAATTGGGATCAATCGGAAAAACAGGATAATATACGCTGGTGGCCTGACTAGTAGATTATTGCTTAAGTAAGACGGAGGGAATTTATTATGTATACAATAATTGCCCTGGCGATTTTGTTACATTAGAGGCTCAAAACAGAGACAGCAGAGATTTTTGGCACTGGATTCGTGCTCTGTCTTTAATTTCACAATTTAATAGTTGGTCAAAATACGAACAAAAATATTATGATTGGATATTAAAACAAAGGAATAGTGATGGATTATGGGAATTTCCCAGAAAATTTGATTTTACATTATCAAATTCATGGAGGGGAAAAAATAAAATTATTGACAGTACAATTTTTGTATTAAGATTATTAAGTAAGAAAAAAGCTTTTTAATAATATAATACGGCACAAATATATAATGTTAGGCTTAAATCTTTTAAATATTTGTGTATGGAATATCATACATTAATTTTAATAAAATATCAAAAAAATGATATGTCTCTAACTAAAATGTTTTTTTCATTTTTTTCGTCAAAATGATTAAAAATGTTATGTATTCATTTTTGAATATAGTATATTTTATGAAAATTAAAGGAGAAAATTATGGATATTAATCTTATAAAAGCGACAATTGAAGACGCAAATGAAATTCATCAAATGCAATTAAAATCATTTAAGGAATTACTGGATAAATATCAGGATTATGATATAAGCCCAGGAAATGAACCTATTGACAAAATTATTGCACGAATAAATCAAAAGGAAACAGATTATTATATTATAAAATATAATAACATTTCAGTAGGTGCAATTAGGATTATAAACTTGGACGATGGAAAGTTAAATAGAATTTCTCCAATATTTATCTTGCCGGAATTTCAAAATAAAGGAATAGCTCAAAATGTATTTAATATTATTGAGGAAAAGTATAAACCACAAAATGGTTGGATATTAGATACGATATTACAGGAAAAAGGTAATTGTTATCTATATGAAAAAGTTGGATATGTAAAAACCGGAAAAATTGATAAAATTAATGAAAGAATGGATATTGTATATTATGAAAAAATATATAAATAAATATCCGATTTATCCATTGGAGGAAATCAATGATAAACGTATCAAAAGGCTGGAATCAAAATCAAAAGAAGTTAAATATTTTATTACTGAATCAAAAGACATTTGATAATGGAATCAATTTATTGTTGGAAATGCATAGTTTATTGCACAATAAAAAAGTATCAAAAATAACCTCCGAAACATATTACGATAATTTATGGGAAAACATGAAAGAAGAAACTTGTAAAATAATCTCTAATAAAGAAACATCTATATTGTGGAATATCTGGCATATTACTCGAATAGAAGACCTTATTTCAAATATAGTAATTGGCAGGAAAGAAGCAATATTTAATAAAGAAATTCAAACTAAATTGAATATAAAGATTAAAGACACCGGAAATGCAATGACATATTCTGAAATAGAATCATTTAATAAAAGCATAAACATAAAGGTATTAAAAGAATATAGGACAAAAGTAGGAAAATCGACACAAAAAATAATTAAAGCGTTAAAATTTAGTGATATTAAAAGGAAGGTGGAAAAAGAGCAACTTGAAAAAATAAAACAAAATGGAGGCGTAATAGACAATCCAAAATCAATATGGTTATTGAATTTTTGGGGGAAGAAAAATATACTGGGTTTAATAAATATGCCTATAACTCGTCATCAAATAGTTCATTTAAATGATAGTTTTAAGATAAAAGAAAAATATAATAAATAAATGGTAAAACATGGAAATTAATATTCGTAAAGCAATACCTGAAGATGCTAATATTTTTACTGATTGCCATATTTCTTGCTGGCAATCAGCATATAAAAATATTGTTCCTCAAGAATATTTAGAAAATATGTCTATAGAAAAAGAAAAACGAGTTGAAAATTATAAAAGTTCATTAGCGAATCAAGGAAATTGTAGTTATTATTGTGTTATGAATTCCGAAAAAATGATAGGTTTTATTATTATAAATGTAGAACACAATGAAGATAAGTCTAATGTAGGTGAAATATGGGCTATATATTTGATTGAAGAATTTTGTGGGAAAAATTACGGAAAAAAATTGTTGGATTTTGCAATTAATGAGTTAAATCGTATAGGGCAGAAAAATATTTTTCTTTGGGTATTTGAAGAAAACCACAGGGCAAGGCATTTTTATGAAAAAAATAATTTTAGCCATAATGGAATAAAAAGAGAAATTGATTGGTATGGTAAACCCTTAGTCCAATTACAATATGTTCTTAAAAATGTATGTCCATGACATAAAAACTCGATTTTTATCAAATTTTTCCTGAAAATGATTAAAATTGTTATGCATTTATTTGTTGAATACAGTATATTTTATGAACATTCATGGAAAAAACTTTGGGTATAAAAAGGAGCGATATAAACGAGCAATGGGCGCATTCCGGTATAGTTGAAGCCGGAGATTTCGCCTTTATAAGTTATTGTGTCGGTAATATAGGTCAACCCATTGAAAACCAAATAAATGGGGCAATTGTCCATTTAAAAAAAGGCTTGAATCAATAGGCTTAACATTGGATTCAGTCGTTAAACTGGATTGTTTATTTAGGGACGTATGGAAGGCTTATAAATAATTTTTAGGAGTCTAAAAATGACAAAATTACAAAACATGCGGTTAATTGAAATACCGAAATTCCGCGCAGTTTCATCGGGCTTAAAAACATTTGATGAACTATTTGGTGAAAACGGCTTTAGTAAATGGATAGATGTTGATAATGTTCATTTAATTTTGAAGCAAATCTTTGATGAAGCAGGTTTTTTGTGGCACGAGGGAGACAAGAACATATTTATCCGGGCAATTAAAGATAATGTTACCGAAAAAGATACCGCCCCGTATGAAATTATCGAATTTCCCGGCGGGATGTTTTTAGTTGCCACAGGAGATGAAACTAATAAAGATGACCTTGATGAAACAGTCGGCTGTATGATGGATTGGATAAAAAAAAGCGATGTCTTTGAATACGGCGATTTTCCAAAAAGCGGAATGTGCAATATGCCAAACGCTAATGGCTCTATTGATAAAGCACTTGGCATTGCCCAACAGCAAATATTTCTGCCGTTAAAATTCAGTAAATAAAGGCAAAAAATATTAGAAAGAACTATTGAGAATAATAAAATGGATATTAATCTTGAGAAAGCAACAATTGAAGACGCAAATGAAATTCATCAAATGCAATTAAAATCATTTAAGGAATTACTGGAAAAATATCAGGATTATGATATAAGCCCAGGAAATGAACCTATTGACAAAATTATTGCACGAATAAATCAAAAGGAAACAGATTATTATATTATAAAATATAATAACATTTCAGTAGGTGCAATTAGGATTATAAACTTGGAAGATGGAAAGCAAAATAGAATTATTTCAGACAAAATTGAGCATTTTTGGACATAACTTCTATGTAAAAAATCTATATAATGATGAGTATAGGAGTAATTACCATTAACTGGCAAAGCTTGACAAAAGCAATCCAATTTATTGAAAGTAACCTGACTAGTGAAATCACCTTAGATGATGTAGCCAATCATGTATACGCTTCCAGTGCTCATTATCAACGTGTGTTTTCCTTGACAACCGGCATTACAATTGGCGACTATATCCGGAATAGGCGCTTGAGTTTAGCCGGACAGGATTTAATACTTTCAAAAAATAAAATCATTGATGTTGCCATGAAATACCAATATGATTCACAGGAGAGTTTTACAAAGGCTTTCACACGGTTTCACGGTATAACTCCTCATAGCGCGCGGAAACAAAGCCATCGGTTAAAATACTTCCGTCCGCTAACAATTAATATTATTATTCAAGGAGGATTTGAAATGTCAAACTATCGTGAAATTTTATCATTAGCGCAGTACTCATCTTATGAGTCTGATTCCGTCACAAGATTGCTTGGTGGTGCGGAATCGCCCCGGGTATCAAACAAAATAAAGGAATACAAAAAAATTGAGTCCTGGCAAAATTATTTTCTATGTTCCGGTATTTGTTCTATTGGGCTCAAACTGGGTTCGGACATTCATGACTACCATTTTTATGCCAATTTTACCGGAGACAATTTTACTTATTTGTATTCTGAAAAAGTCGGTAACCTCAATAACCTGCAATGTGACAGCGGCGTGACCAACTATTTTTTCACACCGCAGTTTGTGAAAAAAGCATTTGCCGCCGATTGATATGCGCCAAATTTATCAAGGCGTGATTGACTCCATACCTACGTTTTTAACTCTGCCTCCAACTGAAGGTGAAAAAGGGATGTATGCATTCGGTAAAACGGCGTTTGAAACTTGGGCGATGACACTTGAAACTGATTCCTATTTTGAAAACCAAAATGATAAAAAACTAAATGATATTTGCTGGAATTTGCATTGCTCTCCCTATTGTTGTGTCTGTACCAGTTCGGCGCATGATTTTTTCAAGAACGCTGTTGAGCAATACCCTGATTTGGCTATGGCAGCGGCATTATTACCTCTTTACAAGAAAATGCAAGATTACAAGGATGAAATTTGGAAGATTCAAGAAGGTTTCAATCCACCGATTGATAAGTTCAGAACCCATGAGTTCAGAACGCAGATTGCGGATATTCTGCGGAAAATGGGCGGTGTATGCGAAGAAATATTAATGGCATACGAAGAGAGATAAAATAAATAGGAGAATTTTAATGGATTGTACTTTTACAGTAAATGAAGGAAGGTTTAGATACCGTTCAGCCGCAATAATAATTGAAAATGGATGTGTACTTATTGCAAAAAATGATCTTGATGATTATTATTATTCTGTAGGCGGTGCTGTAATATTACATGAATCAGCAGAAGAAGCCGTAAAACGTGAAGTTTTTGAAGAAACTGGAATAAAATATGAAATTGACAGACTTGCATTTATTCACGAAAATTTCTTCAAAGGTATAAATAATGACAATAATTTAAAATGCCATGAAATAGCTTTTTATTTTCTAATGAAATCAAAAGGAAATCAGAATTTAAGTGATAATAGTTATGTTTATGATGGAGTTAGGGAGCGTATGTTTTGGCTTCCAATTCAAAAACTGAATGATTATAAATTATTTCCATTATTTTTTAAAGAAAAACTTTTTCAAATTAGTGATTCAGTTGTACATATAAAAACAGAAGAATATAAAAGGACATAAAATATAAATTAATATATATAAAATAATTAGAATAAAACTATAAAGCAGGTTTTTACTTCGCCTAAAAGTAGTTATGTGCAAGTTTGCCCCAACTTGGTTGACAAAATAATTAATAAAATGTAAAATGGGTAAAGGAGGAAAATATGGATATTAATTTTAATGAAAAACTGGAAAAACAATTACAATTTATTATTGAAATAGACAAAATAAAAAATATTACCAGAAAATCAAAATTATTTGACCATAGTCGCTTTGAAAATGATGCGGAACATTCTTGGACAATATGTATTATGGCATTATTATTGAAAGAATATTCAAAAATTACAATAAATATGGAAAAAGTTGTTTCAATGTTATTGATTCATGATATTGTCGAAATAGATGCGGGAGATACTTTTTTGTATTCTGAAAAAAGAAATATTATACATACAGACGAAAAAAAGGCAGCTGAAAGAATATTTGGATTATTGGATAATGATCAAAAAGAATATTTCATAAATATATGGGAGGAATTTGAGGAAAGAAAAACAAATGAAGCAAAGTACGCAGCAATTTTTGACAGGTTAGAACCTTTGTTACAAAATTATATTTTAGAAGGATTAACATGGAAAAAATATAATATTACATATGAAATGGTAATAGAAAAAAACAAACATATAAAAGAAGCATCTGATTTAATATGGGAATTTGTTTTAAAATTATTGGAAAAGGCAGTTGAGAAAGGTTATATAAAAAAGGGGCAAACCAGCACATAAAAGTAGTTAGGCGACATTTTAAGGTCGTAAAATGTACAAAAAAGATATATATAGAATAAGAAAAGAATAAATAAGGGTTTAAGAGTGGCTTTTTTATTACTTTTATTCTTTTCGGGCTTCTGCGTATCTTTGGTACGAAGGAAGCCCTACCAGCGCAATATGCGCCGGCTTTTATTCCCTCTTGTATAATTTATTCAAATATAATATTATTATAATATAAAGGAGATTTTTATGAAAATGAATAGAAAGCTTTTTATAGCACTTGCGACATTGCTTTTATTCGGAATGTTGACAGGCTGTAAAAAAAAGGAAGATCCGGCAAGCGCTGAATTAAAAGCACAAATGCAAGCAGCGGAACAAAAGCAGGAAGCCGCAACGACAGCGACAACGCAAACCGAAGCAATACCAAATACTTATACTGAAACAACCACCGAAGACGGCCTTACGATGAGGGGAACAGTGTTGATCGGTTACTTTGGGACAATTACAAACATAATCATACCTAACAGCATTACCAGCATTGGGCAATATGCTTTTAAAAATTGTTCCAGCCTTGCCAGCGTAACAATACCGAACAGCGTTACCAGCATTGAGTATGGAGCTTTTCAAAGTTGCACCAGCCTTGCCAGCGTAACTATACCCAACAGCGTTACCAGCATTGGGGAAATCGCTTTTTCCGGTTGCCACAGCCTTGCCAGCATAACAATACCGGACAGCGTTACCAGCATTGGAATGGGGACTTTTTCCTATTGCACCAGCCTTATTAGCGTAACTATACCCGACAGCGTTCAAGTAATTTGTGAAGGCGCTTTTGCCGGGTGCACCAGTCTTACCAGCATAACCATACCAAATAGCGTTACTCGCATTGAAGGAGATTATGCACAATTCGGAAGTGGTGGAGCTTTTGAGTACTGCACAAGCCTTACAAGTGTAACCATAGGAAGCGGAGTTACCAGCATTGGTTATAAAACCTTTTTGAACTGTACAAGCCTTACCAGAGTAACATTACAATGTACGATTAGTTCAGATAATTTTGATATTTCATTCCCAGGCGACTTACGCGAAAAATACCTTGCCGAAGGAATAGGAACATATACCACAACCGCACCCGTGAATCGTGATTCAAAATGGACGAAACAATAATTACATAAAATAATTTAATGGGCGGCTGCGTCAACTTCGTTGCCGATGCCGCCCATTTTTTTGAAATATGGTTTAAATCATTTGTCGCAAAAATAGTTTGTAAATTATTGTGTTGTTTTTTTTATTAGTGTAATATATAATTACAGTTATGAGGCAAAAAACGTCGCCTAACATACGGTAAAAGCACGCACCTTCGGGGTTAGGCATTTTACCTGTTCACGTTAGGCGAAATAGGGGCTAAAATTGTTTGAATATATTGTCAAAAAAATATTTGATGAAAATATATCTTGAAATTTTGGAGTATAATTTTGGAAAATATAGTGGAACTAAATAATAGTAAAATTATTGCAGTTATTCTAAATAAGGCATTTTTGGATTTTGCCAAAGAATTTAATTTTACAAAAGAAAATGCTCCAAATCACCTTGCATTTATAAATTCTGATGGGATAGAAGCTTGGCTTAAGAAAGGCTTAAAGATGTATGGGTATAAAATTGGTGATAAAATAATTGGTTGTGCTGGATATTCATATTACAAAGATCAAATATATTTAATGGAACGATTAGCAACATTACCCGAATATAGAAATTTAGGCGTTGGCAAAAAAATATTAGGATTTATTGAAGACAAAATAAAAAATATTGGTGGAAGAATTGTGGAAATTCATGTTACTGATAAAAATATTGTTTTAAGGGAATGGTATAAAAAACAAGGTTATGTGGAAATAAGAATTGAAGAAGTGAACATTCCTGGCATAGAAAGAATGCCGTTTAAGGCATGTATTATGCATAAGAAATTAGTATAAAATAATATGGTGTACGCCCCTACTTCGTCTAACGAAGTTGTCGAATTAATAATTTCATATGAAAAAGAAAGTAAAAATTATTCTGTTTTTAATGTTTTTTATCGTTTTTTGAACAAAAAATGATGTGTTTTTTTATGAAAAATATTAATTCGACAGATTCAACAGGTCGGTATATGCTTTGCCGCCTTACGGCGGCTCGGGTTCCGTTCGGCTAGGTTATTTCGCTTCGCTTCATTCCCACGCCTCACTCCACCACAGTTTGCGGTTGCTGGCCTTTGCTTTGCAAAGCCTTTTTACGCAACCGAAAACCGTCTTATACTGCCATAACGTTGGTCGTAATAATTTTTGAATTAGTTGGGGAAATAATATATAAATAATTATACACATAAAATAAATAATAAAATTGAAAATGATTAAAAATGTTATGCATTAATTTATTAAAAATAGTATGTTTTATGTACATTCAAGGAGGAAACTATGGAAAGTATAAAAAGAAGCGACATAAACGAGCAATGGGCGCATTCAGGTATTGTTGAAGCCGGAGATTTCGCTTTTATAAGTTATTGTGTCGGTAATATAGGTCAACCCATTGAAAACCAAATTAAAGGCGCATTTGACCATTTAAAAAACAGGCTTGAATTAATAGGCTTAACATTGGAATCAGTTGTAAAACTGGATTGCTTGTTTAGGGACGTATGGAACATACCAATAATGGAAAAGGTATTAAAGGAAAGGTTTAATGGGAAATATCCCGCAAGGAAAACAATACAAACGGAATTTGCCCATGTCGGCGGACAAGAAGGGCTTTTGTTCCAACTTGACGCAATAGCATATAAAAAGTAGTTATACGAAATTGCGCCTTATTTATTTTTATGGAGGAAAGAAAATGAATAACTGGGAAAAATTTTACGATAGACATGCAAAAGAATATTACAAAGAACCTTGGGTTGGAAATACAGTACAAGAAATAGATTTTATAGAACAAGAACTTTCATTACTCTCTGGACTTTCCATTATTGATATTGGGTGTGGTACTGGAAGACATTCTATTGAGTTAGCAAAACGAGGATATGATGTTACTGGACTTGATATTTCTGATAAAATGTTGGACGAAGCCAGGAAAAAAGCAGAAGATTTAGGATTAAAAATTGATTTTATTCATAGAGATGCTACAAATTTTAATCTTGATAAAATATTTGATTTAGCAATTTGTCTTTGTGAAGGTGCTTTTGGCTTATTGGGTTTAGATGAAGAACCTTTTTTAAGAGATTTAAAAATACTAAATAACATTCATAAAATATTAAAAGATGAAGCATACTTGTTTATGACTGTTTCAAGTGTAATACCGCATTTCAGAAGATGGAATGAAGAAGATATACAGAATGGAATTTTTGACATAATAAATAATGTTGAAACATTTAAAATGGAAGACATATATCCAATAGATGCTAAGGATATAACGTTTAAATCTAAATCATTTACACCAATAGAAGTAAAAATGTTACTAAAAATGGCAGGATTTACGACATTAGCGGTTGGTGGCGGAACTGCCGGTTTATGGAATAAAAATAAATTATTATTGGATGATCATGAAATAATGATTATTGGGAAAAAGGTGTAA
>Ga0268262_10002552_pt1 | contig 20892 bp, 16 predicted proteins | sample TergutNc150P3_FD_190354 | JGI IMG/M metagenome (GOLD analysis project Ga0268262, IMG submission 190354) | Nasutitermes corniger P3 segment gut microbial community from laboratory colony in Florida, USA - Nc150 P3 (SPAdes) (version 2) | ecosystem: Host-associated > Arthropoda: Insects >... | reverse complement strand
AGCAACGTACTGCCCCTGAAGGAGGCCGCGAGGGATTTTTCGATGATAAGCAGGCTGTTCCTCGTTGAAAAGCGCGTCAAGACGAGGGACTTGCAACTGCAAACATGAAATTAGGTTAGTGCCTATGGGGGTGCGGGGGGTAGCGAGGGGGGCCGCTCGCATGCGAGTGGGACCGAGCGGACCCCCAGTTAGCATTCGGAAAGCTTTTCCAAGACCCGGCACTAAACGAAACAGGCCAAAGGTTGCTCGTCACGAGCTCAAGCGGCGAATGACCTCGCCGCGCGTCCATTCGGCGCAACGAAATTACCATTCGGCAGCAAGAAAATTTTGGGGTTTTGCAAGTGCTTCAATAGAATCCCAATAATTTAATGATGCGGCTGAACAGTGGCACCAAATGGCAGTCGCCCTGATAAACTAAACAATTACGTTGACTGCGGGTCAAATCAGTAGTCCTAATGGAGGTGGATCAATGAAGTCGGCCCTTGCTTATTTGTTGTTGGCCCAATCATTGCTGGTCGCCCAGCCCGCCGAGGTGCGCCCAGCCCGCCAGGGCGCGGCGGCCAGGAGGGTCCCGGGCGGCAACGCCTCATTTGCTTCTGAGACAATCTTCGAACGCTACAGGCAGGCCCTCAAAGACTCCCAGAGAGGGATGTTTGTCCTGCTGGACCTCGACAATGGCCCGCTGTTGTCAGCTTTCAGAAAACTGTTGCAGGAAGAGGGCTTAGCTGAGCTGAAACTGGGCATCAGGCACGTGAGGTTGGGCATCGAGCAAACTGAGTTGGAGGATTATCTAGTTGGCAAATATTCTTGGCAGCTTGGCCCAAGGTGGGCCTTCATAGACCCAAACGAAAATTGCCTAGCTCAAGGTTCCGAGATCCCGGACGCGCAGGCATTGACGGATCAGTTAGACAAAATGGGTGTGCGGAGTCCGGTAAGGCGCATCAGGGACTACGTGCGCCGGTACCCTGAAAACATAGACGGCAGACTGGCACTACTCAACATGCTGTGGAGCATAGCCGAAGAGCGCACCAGGGGCGAGCTTGGGCCAAACCTCACTTGGGGGCAGAATTATGGCCGTCTGCAGTTTACTGCCGGCAATAGACGGACGGCCCGCATCAACGAGATGCTGCGCGTGATGAATTCGGACGATGAGCCATTGTTGCTTTCACCCGAAAAGGACTTAAAGATCTGGGTCTGGTGGGCTGAAGAATTCGACAGGCTTATGGCCACTGGGCAATGGCTGGAATCCGATTTCACATTTTCAAACAGCGATGATTTTTTGGACAGGCACAGCACTATAGTGAGAAATATTTACAAAAAAAGGATAAGCCTTGTGGAAGACGCCCTCCGCAGGTGGCCGGGCAGCGACAGGCTTTGGGAGATATGGCTGCACATGGCCCTAGTGCTGGGCGACAGACCCGCCAAAGCACTAATGGACACGCTGGCCCCTATGCCTGACACCACACCCGGCACCTGGCCTCCGTTTGAAGCAAAGATGATCTTGGTCCAGCAGGCAAGGCGAAGTGGCGACTGGCGCAGTGTGCGGGACTTGCTGTTGGACTCGTGGACGCAGTTCAGCCAAACCATTTCCGGCATCCAGCGCAGGATAAACATCAGAGAGATGTCCAGGCAAGAAGGCCTGGTGATGTTCCTTGGTTCCCGGACAGTCATGGCACAGTGGCAGCAATTGATGGATCCGCTAATAGAGTCTCTGCTGAGGATGGGCGACATTGGCGGGGCAGACAGCATTGTCGCCCAATTGAAAGAATATGACGGATCGGGCGAGCTGTCTGATCTGGCTGCGGAGGTCGCAGCTAGGTGCGACATGCCCCAACTGGCTGCAAGATGGAAAAATGACTGAGAAAAGGAGTCGATGATGCTGGATAAACGTTGCCGAAAACCCAAAAAGACTTTATTTTTTGCCTGCATCGTTCTTTGTTTGGCACTGCCCAGTAATCTATACTCTCAGGCGCAGCGCGGACCACAGCAGCAGGGTCGGCAGGGCTTCAGAAGAAATGAATCGCTTGATCTGATATTGAACCTGATACAAGAAAGGCCGCCGGCCTCAATAGTGTCAATACAGACGGCTGCCGCAAGTTTTGAGGTGGCGGGTATGTTGCAGCGGGACCCAGTAGTGGCCCTGAATCTAAATTTGGTCACATCGGAAGCAGGCAGTGGAGCGGGCCTTGAGCTGATTGAAAGGGAGGGCTGGCCACAGGGAAAGCCGCGCTGGTGCATCATTTCGGCCAGCGGCCGAGTGCTGTACAGCAGCGACCAGGCCCCGACGCCTGATTCGATAATGGACGCATTCAGGGGCGCGGGCCTAAAAAGCCGCTTGGACGAAATCCGCAGTTTTCTGTCAATTTACCCATACCATGCCGAGGCCAAGCTGGCCCTGCTAGGCGAGTTGAGGGCTGTCGCCCAAGCCAAGACCCGCGACGCGCTGGGGGTGCAGCAAGGGGGTTCCAACAGAGAGGTCGCCATATTCAGATCGGCTGGGACGCCGAGTTCCCAAATTATGCAGGCCGCCAGGATCCCAGACGCTTCCTCAGAGCCGCTGCCGCAGTTGGACACATGGATAGACAGCGAGATATGGGGAGAATATTCGAGGGAGGCCGAAAATGCCTTTCAAGATGGGATTTGGAAGCAAGACACCGAGCAACTGTGGGGCGACCGAGGCCGCGCCATGGGCATGACATTCGGAGGATTGGACATGCTCTTTCGCGGAGGTGGAACTTCTTTCGTCTCGGATTTTGCCATATACAGCCCGATGATGAAAAAACAATACCAGCGCTGGCTTCCCGAAATAGAGCAAGCATTGGGCAGACGGGCATCGAGTACGCGCCTGTGGAATTTTTGGTTGGCCGTGCAGCGCGTGTCGGGAGGCAGGGACATATCCGTTTTTAAGACGTTGCTGGTACCATCTTTGAGTGGCGAGTCCAGCGACATGCCCCCGGCATTTGTCCGTTCCCAGTGGATAAGGGACTGCATCAACCGCGGGGACTTTCGCATGGCCGAGGACGCAGCAAGAGAAGAGTGGGAAAAATTGTATGCCCTACAGTCTGCCCCAAGGCAAAACAGACCGGTGCCAGGCAGCGGCAGGCCAAACGGGAGCGGAGCATTTGGCAGGAACATAGATTCTATCTTCATCGAAGATAGCCTTAATACAAGGATATGGAACACAACTGCCGAGCCTTACCTAGAAATATTGCTCCGCCAACAAAAAATCGGAGCCGCAGACGCTATCCTGCAGCAGTGGCTGGCCATGGATGGCTGGCAGGGCGCTGCCCAGCGGGCTAGAGCCTTGGCAAACCGCCTTGGCCTGCAGGACTTGGCGGCCAAGTGGGGGGCACTGGCCCCATCAACAGTGCAGCCGTCATTTGGAGACAGAAGGCCGCCTAGGTAGTGAGGGGTTAGGGATCAGGGGACAGGTGCCGCACTTTGCGCGGCAAAAAGGCGCAGGCCGTAGGCCCGCATCAATTCTTATTTCTAGCCCCTGACCCCTGAAACTTAGTCACTGCACTTGGTAAGTGCTATAATAGCTTGGAGTACGCATGACACTTGCTTCCGAAATAGCCCGGCGGAGAACTTTTGCGATAATTTCGCACCCTGACGCGGGCAAGACCACTCTGACCGAGAAACTGCTACTATACGGCGGTGCCATTGACAGGGCGGGTTCGGTGAAGGGCAGGGAGCGCGGGGCGATGGCGCAGTCCGACTGGATGAGCATCGAGCAAGAGCGCGGCATCAGCGTTACATCCGCAGCCATGCAGTTTGAATACAAAGGTTTTGCGATAAACTTGCTCGATACGCCCGGACACCAAGACTTCAGCGAAGACACATACAGGGCGCTCGTCGCGGCGGACAGCGCGGTTATGCTGCTGGACTGCGCCAAGGGAGTGGAAGAACAGACCAAGAAACTGTTCCGAGTGGCCTCAGACCGAGGGCTGCCCATTTTTACCTTCATCAACAAGCTGGATCGCCCTGGGCGCGAGCCAATTGAATTGATCGATGAAGTAGAAGAGCTGTTCGGCCTTTCGGCAGTCCCTATGACTTGGCCCATAGGCAGCGGCCCTGACTTTAAGGGCGTCTATATTAGGGCGACCGGGCAGATACAGGTTTTCGAAAAGACCAAGGCTGGGCAGAGGGCGAGGCTCTTGGGGCAGGGAGGGCTAGACGATCCAGAAATCATGGGGCTGCTCACCGCTGAAGAGATGGTGCGGCTAAAATACGATATTGACTTAATGACCACGGTCCTGCCCGCCTTTGACAAAAGTGAATTTTTGGCCGGTCGCCAGTCGCCCATGTTTTTTGGCTCGGCTATAAACAATTTTGGCGTTTCGGATTTTTTGGACGAATTTTTAGCGTTGGCACCGTGTCCTGGTCCCCGCCCACTGAGAAGCGGAGGGGAAATTGGCCCCGAAGAGGGCTTTAGTGCCTTCGTTTTTAAAGTGCAGGCCAACATGAACAAGGCCCACCGCGACCGCGTGGCCTTTGCCAGAGTCGTGTCCGGCCACTTTCAGCGCGGCATGGACGCACTGCACGCCAGAGAAAAGAAAACAATAAAACTCAACTATCCCCACATGTTTTTTGGCCGCCAGCGCGAAATAGTGGATGAAGCGTTTCCGGGCGACATCTTGGGTCTTATCAATCCTGGTATGTTTCGGGTGGGCGATGTGCTGAGTGCCAAGGGACCCGTGGACTTTCACCCGGTGCCAAGGTTTTCGCCGGAAGAATTCGCTTCTGTGCGATTGGCCGACCCAGGGGCTAGAAAGGGCTTCCTGAAGGGCATCCAGCAAATTGCGGAAGAAGGCGTGGTGCAAGTATTTTGGCAAAAGGGGGGGGCTCCCTTTCCCATACTTGGCGCAGTCGGCCAATTGCAGTTTGAGGTGCTGCAGCACCGCCTTTTGGATGAATACTCATGCCCCATAGTCCTTGAGCCCAGAAATTTTCAGATGGCCCGCTGGCTCATTGGGGGGTGGCCCGAACAAAACAAGTATTGGGGCGAATTGGTAGAGGACCTAGAGGGGAATCCCGCCATTTTGTTTGAAAATGACTGGCAGAGGCGGACAACGGCAGAAAAAAACCCAAGTTTGGAGTATTTATTGCATCCACCCGTTTAATGGACGGATTTTGTCAAATTGCCGCCTTAGTCTTCTATGATATGATGTGTAATCGGAGAGCATCTGATGCAACAAGAAATTCGGCCAGAAGACCTCATCGTCACTGAGCAGGACGGGACCAGAAGGATCAATCACGATGTCGTCGAATCGTACGGGCTTTTCAATCTCCCAAAATCAATAATGCGGAGCGCTCTGATGGTCTATTACGACAACGCCGCCAGAGAGGATCCACAGTCCGCCGCAGTAGTGAGGACTTTCATCGGCATCGTGTCTTCGATAACGAAATTTCCAAAGCAAGTGGCCATCAATTTTACCCGCGGGTCTGCCTATCGCCGTAACATGAAGATGCTCCGGCGCTTCAGTAGATAACCCTAAAAGAGGGATCAGGGGTTAGGGGCTAGGAAAAATTGATGCCGCGCAAGGCGTGGCCACCAACCCTTGAACCCTAATCTTTAGGCTTTCATGCTTTTCGACAGCAGTTGCGTACGTATGAAGTCATCTAGGCCTCCGTCCAGCACTTTTTGAGTTTGGCTGGTCTCAAATAGGGTGCGGTGGTCTTTTACCATTTGGTATGGCTGCAGCACGTAGCTCCTTATCTGACTGCCCCAAGCCACGTCGGCCTTGTCGCCAGACGCACTATTGATCCTTTCTTGCAACTTGCGCTGTTCGAGTTCATAGAGCCTAGCTTTTAGCACCTTCATCGCCGTTGCGCGGTTCTGTATCTGGCTGCGTTCGTTCTGGCAGCTGACCACTATGCCGGTTGGCAGGTGTGTGAAGCGCACGGCGGACTCCGTGCGATTGACGTGCTGCCCCCCTGCGCCGCTGGCGCGAAAGACGTCTATCCTAAGGTCTTTCTCAGGGATGTCCACGTCTATCGTTTCGTCAAGTTCGGGTGAGACATGTACTGCTGCAAAGCTGGTGTGCCTTCTTTTGGCTGCGTCGAAGGGGCTTATCCTGACTAGGCGGTGTACACCGGCCTCTGCCCTAAGATAGCCGTACGCGTATGGCGCAGCCACCATGACCGTCGCGCCCTTAACGCCCGCCTCGTCTCCGTCTTGGTAGTCAATGATCTCCGTCTTCCACCCTTTTGACTCGCAAAACCTCAAGTACATCCTCAGCAGCATGGCTGCCCAGTCGCAGCTCTCGGTTCCGCCGGCGCCAGGGGCTATTGAAAGTATGGCGTTGTTCTGGTCTAATTCTCCCGACAGCATCATGCGGAGCTCTGCTGCCTCTATGTCGCCCTTTAGCTTTGCCTCCACTGCTTCAGCTTCAGCCAACATCCCTTGGTCCTCGCGGGACAGCTCTAGTGCAGTTTCCAGGTCTTCCAGTCCGTCCTTGAGTCGCTTCGCTGTTTCTATGTCGTCGCTCAGGAGTCCGCGTTTTTTCAAAATGGGTTTTGCACTTTCGGGGTCGTCCCAAAAGCCAGGCTGCGCCGCCAGCTCTTCAAATTGTTGCAATTCTAGGCTCTTGCGCTCAGGGTCCAAGTACCCCACAAGCTGCCCCACGCGTGGGGTCAGCTCGTTTTTCGACCTCGCCAAACTTTCAAAATCCATGAATCTGCCTGAATTGAGCCTCTTGCAAAACTATCCTAGCACTCATCGGAGCCATCTCCTAAACATCTGTCATTCAATCGAAGAGCCGTCCGATAGGACGGCGGGGGTCTGGGGGGTGACCGGGGCGGCGCGAAAACGATGTCAAACAAGGGGAAAACGCCAATGGCAGCATTGCCGAACAACGTGCCTACAGAGAGACCAACGGAGGATGTCTCGCGTATCCAAGCGCAGCGCAGGATACCGAGAAGTTGCGAGCGACGACGGTAAGGGAGACCCCCAGTTAAGCATTCGGAAGGGTTCCATGCCCCGGAGTTGAACTAGCCAAGTTGTGGGGACTCCGCTCCTCCCCGTGCATGTGTGTATTTAGCCGCGCCAAGGAACTTCGCGACCCAAAATTGGCCGTGTTTTGCGAGTAGTTCAATTGTCAATTTTTAATTCCAGCAGGGGATGCTGGGTTTTGCAAGGAGCCGAATTCTTCAATTCAGCTTGAACACCCAGGCGTGGCTGCACGGCGGGTTCTTGCGGGCATTTTCAGGGACGATGATCGTCAAGCCGCCATTGGGTTCAGCTTGGGTCTTTAACTGCCCCTTAATTCCCAGCAGTGTGATGGTGGACGGCTTTTTACCAAATAATTTATGCGGGACTGTTATCTTGTCGGGCAGGGCCGGATTTTTTTCATCCTGCAAAAGGATCGCATAGATGGCCCCGTTCTTGCCCTTTGTGAAAAGCAGCGGCGAATCGGCACTCTTCTCCATCTCTATGTGTCGGCTGCCGTGAATGGCCTCGCCATTAATGTTCATCCAATGGCCTATCTCCTTTAGGCGCGAGTACGCGATTGGGTCAAAGTCGCCATCGGGTCCTGGGCCTATGTTTAGCAGGAAATTGCCGCCCCTGCTGACTATTTTGCACAACAGATGAATCAGTTCCGTCGTGCTCTTGTATTTGTCCCCAGGCACATAACTCCAAGAATCCCCCATGGTCATGCAGGTTTCCCACGGGTAGGGCAGGGCGGCCTCTGGCACTTTTTGCTCGGGTGTCCTATAGTCCTCAAACTCGTTGTGGACTTCTCTGTCAACGATCAGCATGTCCGGCTGCTGGGTCCTAGCTATTTGAGCCATCTCCGCTATGTTTATGTCTTCCCTTGGGGCGCGGGTCCAGCCACCATCCAGCCACAAAATGTCAATCTTCCCATAATTTGTTGCCAGTTCTTTTATCTGTTGGTGCGTGTAGCTGACAAAGGCGTTCCAGCGTTCGGGGTACTTGGTCAGGCTATAGTTGGCGCGCCTGTTGAAGGGGGGGAAGTAAGGCCACCAATAGTTTTCCGAGTGCCAGTCCGGCTTGGAAAAATACGCCCCAATGCCAAAGCCCTTTGTCCTGAATGTGTCGAACACGGCCTTGGCGATGTTGGCGTTGGCGTTTTTGCTGTAGGGGGTGGCAGGATCTGTGATTTTGTAATTGGTTGTTGCTGTGTCGAACATGCAGAAGCCATCGTGGTGCTTTGTCGTAAAGACTATGTACTTCATCCCCGCTGCCTTGGCTGCATCGGCCCATAGTGCTGGGTTGAATTTGGTGGGGTTGAATGTGTTCTGCAGGGCCTCATATGCCTTTTTGTACTCGAAATAGTTGGCGGAGGATGGCCCTTTTCTTTGGCTCCAATCCTCGTCTTCTGGACACAGCGACCAAGATTCCACCACCCCCCATTGGCTATATGGCCCCCAATGCACCATCAAGCCAAACTTCCAGTCCTTCCACTGCTCCAGTTTGGCAATGACACCCGGCTCCTTTGGTGGGATGTAGTCTTGGGCGCAAAGAGGTGCTGCAAGCGCGACAACAGAAAAAAAGATGTTCTTCATGGTGCCTCCTTAAAAGCAATCTGTATCCATAATTGTCAATTGTCAATTGTCAACTGTCAATTGTCGCTTTGCGCCCAATATAAGTCTGCCATGTCCCTAATTTGGGTTTCTACTTCATTTATCAGAGCCTCCTTTGATGGGTAGTCCTTGGGATGCACTGCCCTGCCGAACATGACGCTGATTTTCCCCTTCCGGGGCATCAGCACACCCTTTGGAAGGACATCCCAGCCTCCAAGCGTCGCCAGAGGCACTATTGGCACGTCCGCCTTAATGGCAAGGCCGAATCCGCCCTTTTTGAACTTGCCAATGCGGCCGTCCTTTGTCCGCGTACCCTCTGGGAATATCACCACGTTTTTGCCATCGGCGATTTGCTTTGCGGCCTTTGCCAAGCTGATGGCGGCCCTTTCGCTGTTGCCTCTGTCAATGAATATCATCCCCGCTGCCATTGCCGCCCACCCGACGAATGGTATCCGCCTCAGTTCCGTTTTGGCGATGTACACCGCCGGCACAGGGATTGCGCCCATGAGCAGCGGCGGGTCGAAATTGCTCTGGTGGTTGGACATGAAGATGGCCGATTGCTGGCCATTGCGGATATCCTCTGGCACATTTTCCCACCCCGCAGAATCCCATGAGGCCCCGCAGAGCCACAATTGCTGCCTTGCCCACCATTTGCCGATGCCAAAAAAGGCCCTTTTGCCGCCAACAAAAGGCACTGCGACCATGATTGCCAGGCCCGTCAGCGCGACCGAAAACAGCCCCCAAGGGACCATTAAGGCACCCCAGAGGACGGACAACGCCGAGTTGGAATTTTTAGGTTTTTGCGTCATAGCATCTACAAATTGTCAAGTGAGCCTCATACAAAACCATTTTAGCGCTCATCGAAATCTCTTCCCTAAAAATCGCGCCCATCGAACAGCCGCGTGAAGCGCGGCGGGGGTCTGGGGGGCGGCCTGGGCAGTGCGAAAACGATGTCAAACAAGGGGAAAACGCCAATGGCAGCATTGCCGAACAACGTGCCTACAGAGACCAACGTAGGATGTCTCGCGTATCCAAGCGCAAGCGCAGGATACCGAGAAATTGCGAGCGACGACGGTAAGGAAGCCCCCCAGTTTAGCATCCGGGTGGGCTCCATGACCCTGGGTTGAACGAACCAAGTTGCCAAACCTTTCGCCCCGATTACGAAAGATAAGACCAGACTCTAAATATCAGCGGCTATAGCAGTTCAACCTATTGTAGGTTGAACTGCTATGCAAGAATTTGCATGCAAATCCTTGCCGCATATTGCTCGTAGGCGGGCTTTGCCCGCCGTTAAGCGAGCAATAAATGCGCGAGTTGCTATATACGCTGGATGATTGCAAAGGTTGGAGCAGGCATTGCGGCTATGGACTACCAAAAGTTGAATTGCTATAATGCTGGGTTCCATGCCCCAGTGTTGGACTGCCTTCAGATGCTAAATCATGCGCCCTGCAGTCCCATCGTGCCGGTTGAATACGCAGCGAGGTCATTCGCTGCTTGACCTCGGGTTTGAGAGCTTCCGGCCTATTACGTTAGGCTCCGGGTCTTGGAAAAGCTTATTGAATGCTCCCTGGGGATTCGCTCAGCACAGCCTCGCATGCGAGTCCGCACTTCGCTACTCCCCAGACCCCTGCTACTCGCTTCGCTCTCTGCCCTATGTTCGAGCGGATGCATGGAAATGGCTTCGATATAACGGCAGATTGTTGGGAGATGGCTTCGATGGATGTGATGTTTTTTGCGGGAGGCTCAATTGTTAATTCCCATTTCACAATCGAAGCCTCGCACCTCAAAAATTGAAAATTCCCCGGCACCTTTTCCCCCCATGCGGCACTACTAAAACAAGAAAGAGGTTAGAGCTTGGATGGGCGGCCAAAACGTCCGGTGCGCGGCAATGGAGGGTTGCCGTGGCGCACTGTTGGCTGCCCATCCTTTTTTATGTACAGTCATTGCTGGTTTTGGGGTAATATAAATGAAAGAAATCTATTGTTCCAGCAATTGCACGACATCTTGATAGCCGAAACAATGTAAGTTCTGTATTGCTTGTAATTGTTGGTGCATTCAGCGCAGCTTTGCTTAGCCTCCCCCCAGCGTCATCTCGTCCAGCAGCATAGTTGCACCCGCCGATTGCCCGTACCAGCGGAGGTCGCTGCCTATCTCCACTATGTTGAGCAGCAGGTCGCGCAGGTTTCCTGCAAACGTCATGCGGTCAACGCTCTCCGCCATTGCGCCATTGCGTATTCGGATGCCACTGGCGCCCACGCTCATGTCGCCCGAGACGGGGTTCACGGTGTGCAGGCCCATGAGCTCGGTTATCAAAACTCCGTCCCCCATCTGCGCCATTAGGGAACCTGGATTCTTTTCCCCATGCTTTGGGAATAGGTTGAAGTTCATGACTCCTGGGTTGCCGGCTGTACTCCGTGAGGCGTTTCCGGTAGGGGCCGCGCCCATTTCGGCGGCAGTCCTGAGATTGTGTATGTACAGGCCCAGTGTTCCCTCATTGATAAGCACGTTTTTTCTTGTGGCTGTCCCCTCGCCGTCCCAAGGCACAGACCCCAAGCCGCCGGGCAACCGCCCGTCGTCTGTCAGTGTCAGAACATTTGACGCAATTTTTTGGCCCATCTTGTTTGCGAACAGGCTGCGCCCCTTTAGCACGGACTCGGCGTCCAGCATGTCCGCGACGATGCCCAGCAAGTCAACTGTCACTTCGGGGTGCAATAGGACACGGTATTTCCCTGCCGGCAGTTGCACGGGGTTCAGCTTTTCTTCGGCCTTTCTAGCCGCTTCGCGCCCAATGGCTTCCACGTCTATGGTTTGTGGGCTTCTGGCAACGCCCCAATGCCAGGCCGCTTGTCGGTCGCCCTGCCATTCTGCGGCCAATTCGATGGTGGCGGAGCAAGAGCTGGCTATGTTCGGCGTCCTAACGCCCTTGTCCGTCAGCAGCAGAGCCGCGCCAGAGCTATCCGTCCATGTGGCTTCGCGCACGGCGCACACTTTTGGGGATGCACCCCTAGCTGCATCCTCTAATGCATGGGCAAGCCTGATGCGGTCTTCTGGTTTGAGGGCATCAGCACCAGCGTCGTAGCGGCTGGGAAGGTCGTCCTTGCCCTCCTGTTGCCCTTGGCGGATCCAAGGGTCCTCATCGCCGAGCGCGGACAATTCCCACGCCTGCTCCACCAAGTCATTGAAGCACTTTCGGCTAAGGTCTGTCGTAGTTGCACTGCCGATGCGGATACCGTTGTTGCCTTGCCTAAGAAGCCTAAAGCCTATTCCGCCTCGCTTGCTGGTTGTTAAATCTTCCAAGGAACCATTTTGGATTTTCGCTTTTCTAGACTTTGACACGGAAATGAACGCCTCGGCACCGCAGGCCCCAAGGGCCTTTGCGTGGTTGATGCCTGCCATCGCCGCATCTTCCAATTCTATTGTCGCCATCGACCTGAATATTGATTCATGTTGCATGAACACACCTTTCAATTTGGCGCGGGAACGCTTGCCGCTAAGTATAGTATAAAACTTCTTGCGGAATGTCCTCAGCCATTTGCCGCTACAGTGAGCCTCGCAACCCAAAATAGGCAAGGTTTCGCAAAAGACTCCATTGACTATTGCCGTCAAACAGGCTATAAACAAGGCGGTATGAAAAACAAAATTGGCAAATATTTTTTGCTGGTACTGATTTTGGCAACCTGCGTGAATGCGGACGACCGCATAGCCAAGGCGTCGGCGCGATTCTTGGGTACCCCATACATGGAGCGTCCGCTGGGCGAGGGCGACAAGGCGGGCGTGCCAAAGGCGAGCAAAGGGCCGCGCTACAGGCTGGACGCTTTTGACTGCGTTTCATATGTTGAGACTGTGGTTGCGTTGGCCATGACAAATACGGAAGAAGATTTTCGGGCCGAAATGGACAAGATACGATACAAGGACGGCAAGGTGTCCTTCGAAGCCCGTAACCACTTCACCAGTGTTGACTGGATACCCAACAATAGCCGCCTCTTCTTTGACGCGACCGAAAAAATTTCCATCCGCTCGCTGCTGGGTCCGGCGCAGGTCATTACGACAAAAATAGACAGACAGAAATGGTTTGAAAAAGTGCATGGCGTCAAGGCGGCGATCCCGGTGGTTGAGAGCCGGCTGCTATATGTTCCGTCGAACGCTCTGCTGGCTCACAGGGAGATAGCCATAAAGGCAGTCGAGACGCCGATGATAGCAAACATAGTTGTCAAATACCCAAGGCCCAGCACCAGGCTTGGCACGGACAACGACATAGCGCACATGGGTTTTTTGCTGCCAGTAAAAAATGGCCTGGTATTCCGTCATGCGTCTAAAAGGGCAGGACACGTCGTTGACAGAGACTTTTTCAAATACCTTGAGGCATTGAAAAGCCGCCCGGAAATAATCGGAGTCAATTTTCTGGAGATAAGAGGTGAAGAAACACAGAACGGCAGATAATGCCACCAAGCAACAGCATCGTGAAACGACACAGATACTAGCTCTGCGCCTATTTTTGCGCCTGCGAAACCAGATCGAGGAACTTGCCGGGATCTAGGCTGGCACCGCCCACTAGGCCGCCCGAAACTTCTGGCGTCAGCAGCAGTTCTGGGAAATTATCGGGCGTGACGCTGCCGCCATATAGGATGGGGATTTCGCTGCTCGCTTCGCCCAGCAGGCGGGTCATCTCTTTGCGTATAAAGAGGTGGACTTCCTCTACCTGCGCTGGGGTGGCCACTCTGCCCGTGCCAATTGCCCAGATGGGTTCGTACGCTATCCAGATGGGGCCTTGGCCCACTTGGGGCAGTATGGCCAACTGGCGGCTAATAACTTCTAGGGTGCCGTTGGACTCCCTTTGGGCCAGGCTCTCTCCAATGCAAAGCATTGGCAATAGGCCATTTTCCCTAGCAGCAATGATCTTTGGCACCAAGGTCGCCTCTGTTTCGCCAAAATGCTGCCTGCGCTCCGAATGTCCCAAGATTACGCCATAGCATCCAACGTCCTTTAACTGGGGCATACTGGTTTCACCGGTGTAGGCACCCTTTGGCTTGTCGTGTCCATTTTGGGCGAACAGCAGTGCGCCCGTGCCTTTGATGAGTCCACCCACGAAGTCCAGGTAAGGGAAAGGAGGAGCTATTCCCACCGTCGTTCCGCTCCCTTGCTTGTACCCCGATGCAAATTTTTCGCAAAACGCTTTTGCATCGGCGCGGAGGTGGTTCATCTTCCAATTTGCCACCACCGCTTTGGTTTTTTGGGTTTGGTTTCCCATAGTTAAATCTCCCGGCTAAATCTCCAGTGCCTTCACGCCCGGCAGCTCGATGCCTGACAAAAATTCTAGGCTCGCCCCGCCCCCTGTGCTAATGTGGCTTATCCGTGGTGCTACCTTTGCCTTATTCACCGCAGATACGCTGTCGCCCCCCCCCACCAGCACGAAGGCACCGCCGTCTGCGGCTTTGGCCATCTCTTCGGCTATGGTTAGGGTGCCGACTGCAAACTTGTCCATTTCGAAAACGCCCATTGGGCCATTCCAGATGAGCGTCTTGGCGTTTTTGATCTCTGCGATGTAGAGGGCTATGGTCTCTGGCCCGATGTCTAGGCCCATCATGCCGTCTGGTATGTCAACCCCGTTGGTTATGGTTGCGGGAGAGTCTTCCTTGAATTCGGGTGCCACAACGTGGTCTAGGGGCAAAAGCAACTTGGTACCCTTTGCCTTTGCTTCTGCCAATATTTCCTTGGACAGTTCCAGTTTGTCTTCTTCGCAGAGGCTCTTGCCGATGGGCTTACCTGTGGCTTTTAGCAGCGTGTAGCTCATGGCCCCGCCAATCAGAATGGCGTCCGCGCTGCCGATGAAGTTTTTGATCAGGTCTATCTTGTCGGACACCTTTGCGCCGCCCATCACCGCCACCAAAGGTTTTGCGGGATTGTGCGTGACTTTTCCAAGGGCCTTTAGTTCTTTTTCCATCAGGAAGCCAGCAGCAACGCGATCCTTGGGAAAGAGGTGGACAACGCCGGCTACCGAGGCATGCGCCCGGTGCGCGCTGCCGAATGCATCATTGACGTATGTGTCTGCCAAGCGGGCCAGCGCAGAGCAAAACTCGGGCTTGTTTTTGGTCTCGCCCTTGTCGAATCGCAGGTTTTCCAGCAATAGCACTTGACCTGGCTTTAGGGCGGCGGCCTCCCGCTGCACTTCATCGCCGATGACGGCCGATGCTAGGCGGCAATCAATGTTTTCTTTGTCTTCGAGCCATGCTGCCACGGGGGCCATGCTATAGGCGGCCTCGAAGCCTATGCCCTCGGGGCGGCCGAGGTGGGAACACATGACCACGCTGGCTCCATTGTCCAGCAAGTGCTTCAGTGTGGCCATTGTCTCCTTGATCCTCGTTGCATCTTTGATCACCCCTTCTTTGATAGGCACGTTGAGGTCGGCCCGTAGGAAAACGCGGTGGCCTTTGACATCTAGTTCTTTGAGATTTTTGAATGGCATGTTTATCCCCCTTGGTTAATCCATCTGGATTAGCATAATTATTATGTCTTATTTAGCGAAATAAAGAAAGTGGCCGTCAAATATTGGAAATTTGGGGTCACAGACCATCGTCCAACTCAAATTCGGGGTCTGGGTAGGATAGGATTTCAGGCCCATTTTTGGTGATGGCCACCATGTGTTCAAATTGCGCACTCAGTTGCCCGTCTGCTGTGCGGACTGTCCAGCCGTCGGGTTCGACTAGGCACTTGTATGTGCCAATATTTAGAATGGGTTCTATCGTTATGGTCAGGCCTGCTTCCATCCTGAAGCCAGTGCCGGGGCGCTGTTCCGCGAATAGCACCTGCGGGTCTTCGTGCAGGTCGCGGCCAATGCCGTGTCCGATGTAGTCCCTCACAATGTTGTAGCCGCGCTCTTCGACAAATGATTGCACCGCAGTAGCCATGTCGCCCATCCGCAGGCCGATTTTGCAATTGCTGATTCCAATGAACATCGCAAGCTGTGTGGTGGCGATCAAGTTCCGTTTTTGTTCGCCGACGTTTCCAATGCCGACAGTCAGGCATGTGTCGCCATGGAAGCCGTCCAACTTGGCCCCGCAGTCAATGGCCAAGACATCCCCGTCTTTCAATACATAATTGCTGGGAGTCCCATGGACGACGCGGTCGTTTACGGACAGGCAGAGAGTGCCTGGATAGCCGCGGTAGCCCTTGAAGCTGGGTACTGCGCCATGTTTGCGGATATAACTTTCCGCCAGCCTGTCCAATTCCAACAGGGACACCCCAGGCTTTGCCGCCCTTGCGGCTGTCCTAAGCGCGTTGGCGGTCAGGCGCCCCGCCTCTTTCAGCTTGTCAATCTCCTTGCGGTTTTTCAGGCGTATTTGCTCGCGGATCAGCGACATGCCCCTCCATGCAATCTGTTGCAATTGCGACTCTAACTAGAATACTTTATCACTTCCGCTGCAAAACCTCGCAACTCTTCCTTGAAATATTGACAATTGAGCCACTTGCAAAACCATCCTAGCGTTCATCGGAGTCATCTCCATATATCCGCCCCTGCATAGGGCAGTTAGCAAGGCGAGTACCCAGGGGTCTGGGGAGTAGCGAGGTGCGGACACGCATGCGTGGCCGTGCCGAGCGAATCCCCAGTGAGCATCCAATAAGTTTTTCCACGCCCCGGTGCTAAACGCAACATGCCGCAGTATGCCCGTTTCGAGCTCAAGCAGCGCATGACCGCGCTGCGTGTCCAATCGGCAAAATGTGGCAATTGCCACGCTGTATGGGCAGCCCAACTGTTCAGGGCGAGGGGCGAAAGCCCCTTTTTGGGCTACCATCAGCGTGGGAGGGAGCCTGCGAGAGAGAAGGTTCAAGGTAAATGGTTGGCCATGTTTTGATTCCAGCTTGCTTTCCGAGAGCGAGAAAAGCGAATTTATCAAAGGCTGGAAAGACGCAGGGGCTATATGGGCGACTGCGATGGCAACGCGCCAGTCCCTTGGTGCATGCCTTGGCTGCAAGGAAACGCGCTAATAGAAAACCTGCCCAGCGAAGATTTGTCTGTATATTAGCTAGGGCAAGCGCATTGGGAAAACTGCAAAGATGAGATAGCCAAGCTACTATTATTGCGGGTGCAGCCCGCAACAATATTGTAATATTGCTACAGGCATGTGCATCTTGCCGATGAGGAGGTTTTAGGATGTTTCATAGAGCTATTGCAGGGATGGTGGCCGCGCCAACATTGATTTTTGTCGTTGCGTGTTTGCCCAGCAGGCCGGCCGGCATACCCGAGGAGGCGCAGTGGGCCGGCACTAGGAGCCAAGGTTGCTTTTTGATAGTCGGCAAGAGAGAGTTCAGCGGCTGGCACATGGAAGGGTGGGACAAGAACGGCAACAAAATCGTCGAAGGCATCTGGGAACTCGACGGCATAGCCAGGGCAAAGATTTACCACGAGGACATTGTAAGGTTCGACGGTCAGACCTTTTACATGGACGACGGCGGAAAGATTGCAAAAATTGCCGACCAGTGAGCTGCGATGGAATACAGCCCAGAGGAATGGAATTGGCTAGAGGCAGAATGGGCTTATCACTGTTTTGGCCGCACGGCGTTTTTATCGCCAGAGGACTTTAGGCAGGCAAAGGAGTGGGCAGAGCAGGGCGTACCTGCGGACGTGCTTGTGCGCGCATTTGACGCTTTCTTTGAGCGCCGCGCAAAGAGGCCCCGCCCAAGGGCATTCGTCGCACTGGCGCATATCAAAAAAGACGTTGAAAAGACAATGGCTAGGCGCAAGGCGATTGTTAAAGCAGGTGATGCGGTTGAAGTGGATTCCCCTGAATGGGGACAGGTAAAACCCCCATTAAGGTCCGACCCAAAGGCCAAGGCGGCCTTCGACGAGTGGGCGCGGATCAAACAGGGTGCGCCAGAGCCAGAATCGGCGGGCTACTTGGAACACTTGGATTTAGAGCGAAAGTCTTACATGGCATTCGTGGCCATAGCCGCCGAGCAATTGGGTCCAAGGCTGGCGCAGATAGAAAAAGAGTTGGCAGACAGGCTGCGCTCCTTGGAAATCCCAGAAGGCTCGGTGGTTTGGAAAAGGGCCTGGGAACATCATCTGGCCAAAAACGTCTGCACCGAATGGGGGCTGGCCCAGTGAGCATTCAAAAGCTTTTCCATGCCCCGGCGCGGGACGAAACAGGCCGCAGGGCCTCCATCCCGCAGTCAAGCGAACATGAAGGCAGCCAAGCAGCACTTAGCACCTTCCGCGTGTTCAACGGCGCAATTGGGCGGCAACTATGGCGAAAATTATCTTTTTCATTGGAATCTCGAAAAATCAGGGGTCAGGAGGTAGGGGCCACATTGTGCGGTGAAAAGGCATGTTTGAAAACCAAGTGCCGCGCAGTTGTTGTAACGGCTTCACGTTTTGAAATAATTTGGGAAAAGTGTGGAAAATAGGATTGTATGCGATAATGGATAATCTTTAGGCGTTTGGCCGCGTCCATTTCTGGGGCCGCAGGTATTTGTTTTTCAACCACTGGCATTAGCCAGTTTTATTTTAGGAGAATACATGAGCATAAAAACCACAATCGCCAACTTAGGGCGCGTTGCCGCAATGTTCGTATTCGGCGGGGTTCTCATGGCCCAAGGTCTCCAGACGGCCAGTTTGGAGGGTCGGCCCAGCCCAGAAGTCGGGCCCATAGCCGGGGCCGCCGCGCGCCCAGAAACAGGCCAAGGCGCACGCCAAACCGCGACGGGTCAACAATGGATCGGCGTGTCGCTGGAGTGGGAGCACTTCAGTGGCCCCGTAGCCTATTGGGGGGTGTCTCATGGACCTTATACGTCCATCAATTTAATCCCAGGCGACTGGCCCAGCCCCTCTGGCGACCTAGTCATGGCCTACGGCCGCTTCAAGGTCAGAACTGTCCTGTATCTGCCAGGCATGGACGTTGACATCAAGTGTCCCGCACTGGACTTGACCGGCTACACAGGCGGCTACCTGAACCACGATATCCTGACCGATGTCTGGGTGTTCTGTTTGCCGCAGGACTACCCATATCTGTTCCCCATCGTCACCGGCGGCTGGTTGGACTTCGAAATCACGATCAAACACCCCGACCTGTGGGGGCAGGAGCAGAGAGTGATGCTGCGGGTGCCGGTTCTGTAGGCTAAGGGCCATGCCCCCTCCAAGGGTCTGGGAGCGGAATGGAAAGCCCAGCCTAAAACTGCAGAATGTAGCGATAATTTAAGACTGAACCCCTGCTGCCAACTTCATCTAGGGAATGACATGCTGACCATACTCTTTGCCGCCTGCCTGCTAGCGCAGCAGCAAGCGAAGCCACAGCCGAAGCCGCGCCAGCAGCAAATGGATGCGGTCACCGTCCAGGGCAGGGAATTCAGCATCCCGCATGTACCGGCAACGGAAAAACAGGCCAAAAAAGAGTATAAGGCCGTCCTCAAGAAGATAAAAAGCACCATTGACATACTGGAGGACGACCTGGCCCTCCTCTACAGCAAATACCACGGGGACGAACTGTTCCGCGACTTCGCCATACCCAAAGAAAAAGCCGCCCTGCCAGAGGCGACGTTCTTTTCGTCGGTGATCGAAGACGAAAAGCTGGCATCTCATTTTGACGAAATTGTAAGGCAGTGGAACGAATGGCAGTTGACGACGGTCCAGGCCGGGGCCGGAAAGATAGTGCCTTCCAAAGAGTCTCCGCAAAATGACGCGCCCGAAACCGCGCCCCGATTGGACAGGCTTCCAGGAGTGGAGTATAAAAAGCAAAAATTTACAGTGGAGCACGTAGAGGTGGACGTGTTACCCGCACTGCGGGAGGTATTGGCTGAATGGGGCATTGAGCTAGTAGCAATAAAAGAGGACCCAGAAAGCATGAGAGTAAAAGAATACATAGAAAGAAAAAGAGAAGAAAACAAAGGACAACAAATAACCCTAAACCCTAAAAACTTCAGGACGGTTCATTATCAATTGGACCTCCCCACTGTTGCCTCACTGCAGTCAGTCATGGGGTTCAGCAAGTCCGAAGCAAAAAAGATACGAAACCAGAAGGCGCTTTCAACATTGGTGATATTTTCCACCGCCAAAGCAAAGACTCCCTTAACGCCACTAGCGCCATGGGAAAAGGCAGAGGAGGAAGAAGAGCTGGAAGAACTGGAAGTGGAAATTAAGGGACCCTCCATAGATGCAGAGGCAAAGAAACTGAGCTTCCAGATGACCCAAAATTGGGCTAACGTCGAAATAGCAAAAGCGGTGTCCGGGCTGTACGCCCCCGGCTTTGCAAAGGCGTGGGAGTCATTCCAAGATTACCTGAACGGGCGCATCAGGGAGTTCCTGGAAATGGAGGCGAGCCCGCTGATCTACCAGGACGGCGACATAAAGCGCCTGTACGACATGGCCTCGATAAAGTTCATGGAGCAGCTGAGTCTGTCCCTGTGGCTCTGCCAAAACGTATGGCACAGGATGGCCGCCACAGTGGCAGACAGCCCCAAGCCTTCAGCCAAGCTGGCCCCAAACATAGTGCGGGCGGCAACCGCAAATAACCCTGACAGCTACATCGTCCTGAATGAAATGGGCAAAAAGGATCTGGACAAGGTAGCCAAGGCCATATCCAGAAAAGACCCGAGGCTGTTCATTGTCAGGCTGGCCCAGCCCATATACGCGCCAAACGAGGGCGAGACGCCGCAGGCCGAAGAGACCACTGTGAAAGTAACAATTGCCATGAACGGCAGCGTGTCAAACGCGGAGTACGTATCGGGCCCGGAACACTTGCGCGAAATATCCCTACAAGCGGCAAAGCTGCTGAAGTTTTATTCGCTCAGAGAGTCGGGCTTCAATGCCCCTCAGTCCGCGAATATCTCTTTCAGTTTTTAGCAATGAGTTTTTACAAAACCTAGCCAATTTAGGGCTGTTATATCGGGTTCTATTGGTAAATGACCATATAGGAGCTGATGGACTCCGTGCAGGGGTGCCTGAACGCCGCCACACCAGACTTCCTTAAGAGTCTCTGCCGATGCAGCTATTTGTAATATTAAAAATAGGACCCGATATTAGGCTCCATAGTGTGGCGATCAGCTGGCAACGATTTGCAAGCGAGGTTGACCCCTATCCCCTGACCTCTCATACCAGTTCCAAGTTCTAAGGTACAAGTTACAAGATAAAACCCCTGCTACACGCGGCTTTGCGTTTGGCATTCATCACATTGGCAATAGGATTTGGTATCACAGGACTACCGTCCTGAGTACAAAAGATATGTGATAGCGGTCATGGACCGCGCAAGCGCGGCGATATAGCTGTTCCCCTATACATTAGCAGTATCCACAGTGCCTGAACCAGCCAGCGATGTCCGAGGCGGCGACCTCGTCCAGCGCCGTCTTGATCGCCGC
>Ga0268262_10002551_pt1 | contig 20910 bp, 11 predicted proteins | sample TergutNc150P3_FD_190354 | JGI IMG/M metagenome (GOLD analysis project Ga0268262, IMG submission 190354) | Nasutitermes corniger P3 segment gut microbial community from laboratory colony in Florida, USA - Nc150 P3 (SPAdes) (version 2) | ecosystem: Host-associated > Arthropoda: Insects >... | reverse complement strand
GCGCCGAAGTCGTTGCAGCGGCGGATCATCCTGCCCACCTCCGGGTCGCGGAAGAGCCGCTGTATCTTGCGCTCGGTGGGGGCGTTGCCCTTCTGCACCTCCGCGCCGCAGGTTTGTATAGACTCCTCGGTGTGCTCCTTGGACGACCCCGTCGCCCCGCCGCACCCGTCGCGCCCCGTCCTGCCGCCGAGAAGCACCACGACGTCGCCGGCCTCCGGCTCGCGCCGTACCACGTGCGTCTTTGGCACCGCGCCGACCACCGCGCCTATCTCCATACGCTTGGCCGCGTAACCCTTGTGGTACACCTCGGAAACGACGCCCGTGGCGACGCCTATCTGGTTGCCGTAAGAGCTGTACCCCTGCGCGGCCAAAGTCGTGATCTTGCGCTGCGGCAATTTCCCCGGCATAGTCTCGCCGACCGCGGTCCGCGGGTCGCCGGCGCCGGTAACGCGCATAGCCTGATAAACGTAGGAACGCCCCGAAAGCGGATCGCGGATCGCGCCGCCCAGGCAGGTCGCCGCGCCGCCCAGCGGCTCTATCTCGGTGGGATGGTTGTGCGTCTCGTTCTTGAACATCACAAGCCAATCCTCCGTTTTGCCGTCCACCACGGCCGGTACGACAATGCTGCAAGCGTTCACCTCGTCGGAAACATCCAAATCGCTAAGCGTCCCCTTTTTCCGCAACTCCCTCATACCCATCAAAGCAATATCCATAAGCGACACGTCGCGCGTCTCCGCCTCGTCGCCGTAGACATACTCGCGCGCGCGCATATACGTCTTGAGCGCCTCCCCGAGCGGGCCGTTAAGCGCCGCGCCCTCTATCTCCACGCTCCTGATGGCTGTAAGAAACGTGGTATGGCGGCAGTGGTCGGACCAATAGGTATCAAGGACGCGCACCTCCGTTATTGTAGGGTCGCGCTTTTCCGTGTCGCGAAAATACCGCCGGCAGAAGAGCAGATCGTCGTTCTTCATCGCCAGCCCCAAATCCCGCCTGACCTTGTCAATCCCCTCGTTATCAAGATCAACGAACCCGCGCAACACAGCCACATCCGCCGGCGGTTCTACGCGCATATCAAGACTTACAGGTTTGTCAAGCGAGGCCTCACGGGAGTCCACGGGGTTTATACAGTAACTCTTTATCCTGAGAAAATCACCCTCGCTGATAGCGCCCTTAAGAACGACTACGCGAGCCGAAGCGATCTTAGGCGGCGCCGCGTGCGTCAAAAGCTGCACGCACTGCGCCGCCCCGTCCGCCCGCTGGTCGTACTGCCCCGGCAAGTACTCAGCCGCAAAGACGCGTTCGCCGGGAGCCGCAGGCATCTCCTCATCATAAACCATATCCACCGGCAGTTCCGCAAATATACTGTCCCGAGCCGCCGCGTAGTAATCGTCCGTCAGCCCCTCAATGTCGTACCGATTGAGCGTCCTAACCCCGTCAAGCCCCAAAATCCCCAAATTATCCCGCAAATCCGCCAGCAACCGAGCCGAGCAGACATCATACTCCGCCCGCTTCTCAACAAAAACGCGCCGCACATTACGGGCGGCGCCGGTCGTATTATCTGTACTGATAGTGGTCATTATATCCTACTATATTGGGATGATACTTGCTGATGACAAAGAATAATATACATATTGGTATGGCATAAATGCTATTTTTGATTAGGATTAAAACATCGTCTGAATTAGGATTTATAGGATTTAAAGGATTATAGGATTAAAAAAATGTGTTGATTTTCAATCCTATAATCTGTGTTCTAATCCTACGACCGTGTTTATCGCGGCGGAGCCAATCCTAATTCAGACATTTTTTAATGATTAAAAGGATAAAACCATGTTTATAGACGAAACTACAATTGAGTTGAAGGCCGGCGACGGGGGGAACGGGTGCCACTCTTACGAGCGGCAGAAGTATAAACCTAAGGGACGGCCCGACGGGGGCGACGGGGGGCGCGGGGGGCACATTTATCTCTCCGGGTCAAAACAGATACATACTCTGCAAGACGTGGCATACCGGCGGCACTATAAGGCCGAGCGCGGGGCGCACGGGAAGGGGAAGAACCAGACCGGCAGAAGCGCCGAGGACGTCGTGATACCTGTGCCGCTGGGAACCCTCGTCTACGACGACGCCACGGGAGAGATGCTGCTCGACTGCCTGACCGAGGGTCAGCAAGAACTAGTGGCCAAAGGCGGACGCGGCGGGCGAGGCAACGCGGCGCTGGCTTCCTTCCACGACCCTAACCCGCAGTTCTGCGAACCGGGGAAACCGGGCGAGGAAAGGAAACTTAAGCTGGTACTGAAGGTACTGGCCGACGTGGGGCTTGTCGGGCGGCCCAACGCCGGAAAATCAACCTTCCTGTCGCGTATCTCCCACGCCAGGCCGAAGATCGCCGACTACCCGTTCACCACTAAGGAACCCCACCTCGGCATAGTCAAGAGCAAAAGCGGGCCGTTCGGGTCGTCTTACGTGGTGGCGGATATTCCGGGGCTGATAGAGGGGTGCCACGAGGGTAAGGGGATGGGGATACGCTTTCTGCGGCATATCGAGCGGACGGGGGTGCTGGCGGTCATGGTGGAAGCCGGGTCGGAGGATCCTATCGGGGACGCAGATGTGCTTGTTAACGAATTGACGCATTACAGCGAACTGCTGGCGGGGAAGCCTAAGTGCTTTATTATGACTAAAACGGATTTGATCGGCGGGGATGGGTCGTCGGATATAAAGATTCCCGAAGGGTGGCTTGGGATGTCGGCGGTTACGGGGGACGGGGTTGATAAAGTGCTTTTGGAACTGGAGAAGATGCTGGCGAATGCGAAAAATTCAGAATCTTAAAGTCAAAATAATCTAGATTGCTTCGTCGCTTCGCTCCTCGCAATGACCGTCATTGCGAGCGTAGCGAAGCAATCCAGAGACTTTTAATCCTATAGTCCTTATAAATATTACTAATCTTAGTCAAAAAAGGGCGGCCCCATTTGGGATCGCCCTTATTACGACATCACTACAATCAATTACTACTTACATCCTCCGGTCGGGCACGGCGCTGGCTGGTATGTGGATTTGCCGTTGGCTTGATTGGCATACATCGAAGCGGCCAGGCCCTTCGGTATCTCTTCGCTGCAGATGTCGCCGCAGGTGGTCTTCGGCCAAGCGTCGCCGTTGGTCTCTATAGTAAACACACGGAAGTCGCCGCGCTCATAGCCTTGGAAGGAGTTGTGGTAGAACTGCCTCTTATCGTCCTTACCCGTCACAACGTACAGATAATCGGTTGTATATCCGTCTTTGTGCGTTACACGCAGGAATGTGTTATTGACCGTAAACCACTTGCCGTTGGTGAGCATAACCCGGTTCCCGCCCTGATTAACGGTGAACCGGAATTCGTCCGTGTCTACGTCTTTTCTGTAGTGGTGCACGCCTCCGGCGGCAGAGTTGTTTTGGAACCAACCCTTGGTCGCACCCCCGTCTAGCAGACGCGGATCCTGTTGTTTAGCCGACTCAGGTATGTTGGCCATGTCGTACATCTTGTCTTCCGGCGCCTTGGCTAAAACGCTTAACGCCGTGCCGGGAATATTGGGCTTCGTTACGTCGAAAGTCTTCGGTACCCTCTCGAACCTTCCGATGGTGTTGCCGCCTTCCGCAATGAGCGAAACGTGGTCGTTATCGACAAAGATATACGCGAGCTTAGGCTTTACCGTGTCTCTGGCGCTGGTTGGGGCGATCTTAAAGGCGAAATTGTTCACCGTGTACCATTCGCCGGAAGCCCCTATCCCATTAGACGTCATTAGCTGCGGTTTGCCTCCGTTATAAGAAAATATCATACCCATTACCGCGGCGCCGTCTTCCCAGACCTTAATTATATTTCTCATATCCCCGCTCGTGAATCCGCCCGTCCACTCGTAGTCGTCGCCCGTAACCCACCTTTTGTCGCGGTAAGAATTCTCATACTCCCCGTCGTACATCTTCGGGATGTGGAGATCGCACATCGGAACCATGTTAGGAGGGTAGTCGACATCCGCCGAGAGAGCCAAGCGCAACGCCGGGCCTTTGCCTTCGATCGAACGGATGAGACGCCCGGTTATGGCGTCTTTGGTTCCCTGGGCGTCGCGCCGCGTCTTCTGGGTGTGCGACCCGCTCCCCGGCCCAACGGGATCGGTCCCGCCCATGTGCGTACTGCTCCACGAGTTATACGCCCACTCTTCGCCGGTGCCGATTTTTTCCAACTTGTCTTTGTGCTTTTTGGCCGCGAACTCCCACTCCGCCTCGGTCGTCATACGATACCGCCGGCCCGTCAGCTGGCTCAACTTGCAAGTGAACTCTATGGCGTCATACCAGTCTATGCACGTGCAGGAACCGCTGGAACCGCCGTAGCAATCCGACGGCGCGGTGCCCATAACCGCTTTATACAGGCCTATAGTCACCTCGGTTTTCCCGATAAAATAGTTGCTGACTTTCACGCCGGACACGGGTTTTGTGTCGGACGGGCAATCGCTGCTGTTCGCCGCCTCGCATCCGATAGTAAATTCGCCGCCCGGTATGTATACCATATCAAAAGACACTCCGGCTACCGTTTCCTTTAAGTCCGCTTTGGGGGTGGCCGTTGGTGTTTTCAGGGTTATAGTATGCTTTGCGTTGCTCTTCCCTTTCACGGGTTCAAAGCTGTAGGCGCTGTCGATATACCCAGAAGCCGAAACGGTTACCGCCCAATCCCCGGCCGCCGACTCCGCGCTCTCTTTCGCCAGATTCTTGGAGGGCGACTGGGTTTCGTTTGAGAAGGCCACGCTGATATCCATACTGCCTCCGCGGTGGGTCACGCGGGAGGCGAAAGCTTTGCCGTCGCTCCCTTTGACCGACAGCAGATAGACGCCCGCCGTTAAATCCCTGCGCGCTATGCTCTTTACCGCCTCCGTCGCGGCCGCCTGACCGTGCAGCACCCGCCTCCCGTTTACGGTATGCAGGGAGACCTCCGCGTTCTTGTACGACTGCGGGGACAGCCTGAGGGCGACCGACCCCGCGCGGACGCTGACGGCCGCCGGAGCGCTCGGCTGCTTTCGCGCCCCGTCCAACACACCGACGCTGCCGACCGGCTTGCCCAGCGCGGCCGAAAGCGGAATGGCCAGCGTGGTCTCGACACTCTTCGTAACGTTCTGCTTCAACATCAGCACCGAACCTTTCACGACTTTGACCGTGGCGTCGGTGTTGACGACAACAAACGGCACGTACGCCGTGTCCACCGCCTGCGCCGACGCAACAGCCGCTACGGAAAGTATTGCCGTGACAGCCGCCATCGCCGTTCCGATTTTAATAATCTTTGCGTTCATAACGCCGCCTTTTTGGGAAGGTTATTTAGGGGATATCTATATTATCAATATAATAACTACCTCAGCCGGCCGCCACATTTTTTTGTATATTTTTTGGTAAAAAAAAGAGGCGGGTTTTAAACCCGCCTCTACAACATAAAACATCAACATTAAACATCAATCTACTGTTACTTGCAACCGCCCGACGGGCACTTCGCCGGCACATATGTGGATTTGCCGTTGGCCATGGTGGCATACATCGAAGCGCCCAGCCCCTTCGGGATCTCTTCGCTGCAAATGTTGCCGCAGGTGGTCTTCGGCCAGGCGTCGCCGTTGGTCTCTATCTTGAACATCCTGAAGTCGCCGCGCTCATAACCCTGGAAAGAGTTGTGATAGAAGGTCTTATCCGATGTCACGGCGTACAGATAATCGCATGTGTACCCGCCTGAGTGCGTTATGCGCAGGAATGTGTTGTTGACCGTAAACCACGTGCCGTTGGCGAGCATAGTGCGGCCGTTATTCTGATTAACGGTGAACCGGAATTCGTCTGTGTCGACGTCCTTTCTGTAGTGGTGCACGCCGCCGGAGCTGGTATTGTTCTGGAACCATCCTTTGGTCGCCCCCCCGTCGAGCAGCCGCTCATCCTGTTTTTTAGCCGACGCCGGTATGTTGGTCATGTCGACCATCTTATAGTCGGCCCCCGCCGCCGCGGCCAATTCCGCGCCGCTCTTCAAGCCGCCGGATATGGCGGGCTTGTCCACATGGCTCGCGTCCTCCTTTATTATCCTGCCGACGTAAGCGCCGTTCTGGTAACTCATATCGGAAATAAGGGACGCGTCTTTTAACGTAACAAAGATATACCCGTATTTTCTGACAGCACCCGAATTCGGGACAAAGACGAAGGCGAGGTTGTTTGAAGTGAACCACTGGCCGACGGTGCTGCCGAATCTCGCGGTACCGTCCTCCCAAACCCTAATATCCAAGCTGCCTATCGCTATAGCGCCCGACGGCGTAGCCCACCTCTTGTCGCCGCCCGTGACCCACCGCATATCGCGGTAAGAATTCTCCGGCTCTTCGCCCAGCTCCGGGACGATGATATCGCACGTCGCGGGCATACCCGGCGGGTAGTCCGTGTTCGCCGAGATCGCCAAACGCAACGCGGGGCCTACACCCTCGATTGAACGGATGAGGCGCCCCGTTATGTTGTCGGAGGTTCCCTGAGCGTCGCGCCGCGTCTTCTGAGTGTGCAATTTTTCTAAGGATCCGTTCTGCCCTATGGGATCGGTCCCGCCGGAATGCGTGCTGCTCCAAGAGTTATACGCCCATTCTTCGCCGCTGCCTATTTTTTCCAACTGTTCTTTGTCTTTGTAATTCTTTGCCGCGTACTCCCACTCCGCCTCTGTCACCATACGATATTTCTTGCCTGTCATCTGGCTCAGCTTGCAAGCGAACGCGATGGCCTCATACCAGGTCATGTGCGTGGCGGAACCGCTGTTTTGGGCGTAGCTGGGCAAACCGTCGCTGCCCATCACGGCCTTCCAAAGACCGTTCGTCACCTCGGTTTTCCCGATAAAATAGTTGCTGACTTTCACGCCCGACACGGGTTTTGTATCGGACGGGCAGCCGCTGCTCTTTTCGCATCCGATAGTAAATTCGCCGCCCGGTATGTATACCATGTCAAAAGACACGCTGCCTACCTTCTCCGTGAAAGAGGCCTTGGCGACCTCCTGAGATTTGCGCAGGGTTATGGTCTGCTTGGGGTTTTGCCCCTTCTTGAGTTTAAGATAAAAGATGCTGTCGTCGTACCCCGGAGCCGTAACGGATACATGCCACTCATCATCCGCCGCGCTCTCCTTCGCCAGCTGCCGGACGGGCGAAACGGCTTCGTTTATGAAGGCCACATTGATATCCAAGTTCCCGCCGCGGTGGGTTACGCGGGACGATAGAACGCCGCCGTCCGCCCCCTTGACCGACAGCAGATAGACGCCCGCCGTTAAATTCCGGCCGGAGACGACCCGCGCCGCGTCCGCCGCGGAGGCCCGGCCGCGCAGCACCCGCTTCCCGTTCACGGTGTACAGGGAGATATCCGCGTTTTTGTAAGATTGCGCCGACAGCCTGACGGCGACTTTCCCGTCGCGGCCGCTGACGATCGCCGAAGCGCCAAAACTCCCGCGCGCCCCGTTTAACACGCCTAAAGTATTACCCGAAGACAAAAAAGAGGTGATCGGGACGGCCAAGGTGACCTCTGCATTCGCCACGGCCTCTTTTGACGCTATCTCGCCGCTTTTTATGGCCTTGACCGTGGCGGCCACGTTGACTTGGAACGGCACTTTCGCCGTGTCCACCACTATCTGCTGCGCGGACGCAACCGCCGCCGCAAACATTACGACCGCGCAGGCCCATTTTTTAATCCTTGCGTTCATAAACACCGCCTTTTGGGAAGTTTATTAGGTGATACCCATAATATCAATATAATAACTACCATTACCGGATGCCACATTTTTTTGAATATTTTTCGGGGATTAAAAAACAAAAAGGGCGGGTTTTAAACCCGCCCCTACAACATAAAACATCAACATTAAACATCAATCTACTATCACTTGCAACCGCCCGACGGGCATTTCGCCGGCGTAAATGTGGATTGACCCTTTTCCTTATCGTTGACATACATCGCCGCGGGAGACAGACCCTTCGGAATCTCTTCGCTGCAAATGTTACCGCAGGTAGTTTTGGGCCAGCTGCTGCCGTTGGTCTCTTTCTTGAACATCCTGAAGTCGGCACGCTCATACCCCATATAAGAGTTGTGGTAGAAAGTACCGTCGTCCGCTATTGAGTACAGATACTCGGCCACATATCCGTTTTTGTGCTTTACGCGCAGGAACGTGTTGTTGACCGTAAACCACTCGCCGACGGCGAGCACGGCGGCCCGCTGATTGTTCTGATTAACGGTGAAGCGGAATTCGTCAAGGTCAACGTCTTTTCTGTAGTGATGCGCGCCTTGCATGGAAGTATTGTCTTGGAACCATCCCTTGGTCGCGCCGCCGTCAAGCAGACGCTCATCCTGTTTCTTAGCCGATGCCGGTATGTTTTCCATATCTATCATCTTAAACTCATCCGCAAATTTTGTCTGCGCCTTGGCTAATTCCTCGCCGCTCTTTAGATTGGCTACGGTAGGTTTGCTACCGGTCGAAGCCGTCTTTTCAAACCTTCCGACGTAACCGCCGTTCATGAAACCCTTCTCGGAAATAACCGAGCCTTGTTTCTCGTCTAGGAAGATATACGCGTATTTCGTGATAGAACCGGAATTCGGAACAAACACGAAAGCGATGTTGTTCGAAGTGAACCACTGACCTGCGGTGCTGCCTAATTTCGCGGTACCGTCTTCCCATACCTGAAGATCTATGCTGCCAATCGCTATCGCGCCCTTACCCCACTTGAAACCGTCGCCTGTTATCCAACGCGGGTCGCGGTAAGAATTCACCGGCTCACCGCCCAAATGCGGTGCGTGGATCTCGCAACTAGGAACATAGTTAGGCGGGTAAGCCACATCCGCCGAAACGACCAAACGGGTCGCGGGGCCTATGCCGTCTATCGAACGGATCAGGCGCGATGTCACTCTGTCGGCGCCGTTCGCGTCCGCGTCGCGCCGCGTTTTCTGAGTGTGCTGTCCCGGCGTCGGACCCACGGGGTCGGTTCCGCCCATGTGCTTATCGGCATCCCAAGAGTTATAGGCCCACTCTTCGCCCGTCATGCCGCTGCCGCCTATGTTCGACAGCTTATCCTTGTGATTTTTCGCCGCGTATTCAAACTCCGCCTCGGTCATCATACGATAATTTTTGCCGGTTTTTTTGCTCAGCTCGCAAGCGAATTCAATGGCTTCGTACCAAGTCCCGCCGGGTTTGGTCTTGTCGCCCATCACGGCCTTCCAAACCGCCGCCGACACCTCGCCTTTCATAATGTAATAGCTGCTCATTTTAACGCCCTCAACCGGTTTTGCCGCGCCCGGCTGGCAATTGGTTTGGCATCCGAGAGTAAATGTGCCGCCCGGTATGTATATCATGTCAAAGGACGCGCTGCCCACCGTCTCCTTGTAGTCGGCTTTGGCGATGTTAGGGGGCGGCTGGTTCGGATCAACCGGCGGTTCGGTCGGAGCCTGCCTCAGGGTTATGGTCTGCTTGGGATTCGTTCCTTTCTCAAGGCTGATCGTATAGATGGTGTCAACATACCCGGAAGCCGTAACGGTCACCGTCCCGTTCTCAGCCAGCGCTTTCGCCAGCGGACGCGAAGGCGAATTGGTCTCGTTTAAGAAAGCCACATTGATGTCCAAGCTCCCGCCCCGGTGGGCTATGCGGGAGGCGAAAGCGTTGCCGTCAGCCCCTTTGACCGAAAACAGATAGACGCCGGCCGTTAAATAGCCCGACGCGACTATGCTCTTCCCAACTTCCGCCGCGGACGCCCTGCCGTGCAGCACCCGCTTCCCGTTTACGCTGTGCAGGGCGACCTCCGCGTTTTGGTACGATTGCGGAGAGAGCCTGAAGACGACGTTCCCGTTACGGCTGCTGACCATTACCGGAGCGCCCTGCTGCCCCCGCGTCCCGTTTATCACACCGGTCACCTCTTTATTATCCCCGTCCCCAGGGGTCGGGATTGTGACGCCTCCGCCTCCTAAGGACGCGGAAAGCGGAACGGCCAAAGTAGTTTCTACGGCCTTCGTAACAGGTTTCTGCACCATCGAGCTGCCTCTCACAACCTTGACGGTGGCGTCAACGTTGACGACGACGAACGGCACGTACGCCGTGTCCCTAACCTGCGCAGAGACAACCGCCGCCGCGGAAATCACGACCGCAAAGGCCGCCGGAAACATCCATTTTTTTAATTTCGTGCCCATAAGCACCCCTTTCTTGGGAAATTATTTATACTGTTTTTATATGGTTTTACGGCTATTTATCAATATTTAGGGGTACAAAACGCCTATAATAGCAATATAATGATTACCACGGCGGATTGCTATATTTTTTTTATATTTTTTTTTGACACCGCTACCTCAATACCGCCGACCTTGTCAGCACCCTTCCGTCCGTCCTGATCTCTATGAGATAGGCGCCGGCCGGGATATTTTTCAGCGACAGGTTCGCCGCGCCGGACGCGGTGAAGTTCGCCGCCGTCTTGCCGGTCAGGTTCACTATCCTCACAGCCGCCTTAGACCCAACCGGAGCGTTGACCCTAAGCGTCCTTCCGGTCAGCGACAGGATGTTGACCGCCGCCGCGCCCCTGTTTGCGGACCCGACCGAGGTAGCGGCGGTCGGCGGGACGTAGGTTGAGGCGCCTTGGTTGAACGTTGTATTGGACGTCGGCTCTTTCCACTGCGGAACGCTGCTCGCGCTCATCTTCGCGAACGTTCTGAAATCGCCGAGTTCGTATGATTGGTACGTGATGTGATATAGGGTCTTGCCGTCGGTCGAAACGGCGTATAGGTAATCGTATACGGCCCTATTGGGATCTTTGACGCGTAAAAAGGTGTTATTGACCGTGAACCACGGGCCTGTGGCAAGCAATACCGACGAACCGTTCGAACCGGTCGGGTTATCCCAAACTAAGAACCTCATGGACGACTCCGAGTCAAAATCTTTGCGGTACCTATGGGTGCCGCCCAAATTCAAGGCGACGTTGTCCTGTACCCACGCGGAGGCCGTGCCCTCTATCAGCCGCGAATCATGCTCGTTTGAGGGCGGGTTGGTCATATCGACGACGGCGTTTGACCCGACTAATTCCGCGATAGGCGTCGGGTTGGCGATATTCGGGGCGGATGGAGGGTTGGAGACCTCGGAAATCTTCTTGCGCGCAAACCTCCCGAAGGGGCCGGCTGGCCCTTTATCGCCTATCAATGTAATAAAATCGGGCGTTATCATATAATATGGATAAGCTACGGTGGTTTTGGGGGAACCTGTAGAGACGATTCTCAGTGAGAAGCAGTTGAGCGTGTACCACTCGCCCGACACCGGGCCGCCCGGCCCGCCGCCTATCGCCGCCGCGCCGTTGGCCTTTATCACCATCATATAGCCAGCCGAATCGTCCACCCACACTTCGTTGTCCGCCGTGACCAGCCTCTCGTCGCGGAAACCGATCTTGCCGCCCCAAGGGAGGGGTTCGTGAATGTCGCACGGGTTCACTTTGGCGGCGGGGTCGTTATCCGAAACGGAGAGGGCCAAGCGGAACCCGATAGAGGCGTCCTTACCCTTGATTGAGCGTCTTTCGCGAGCGGAGACGCGGCCTTTAGACGCCGGCTGGCTGTAGCTACCGCCGCGCCGCACTTTTGTGCTGTAAAGCTCGGGCCGGTCCACGGGATTCGTAAGCGCCGCGCCGTCGCTGCGGTAGGTCCCCCAGCTGTCGTACGTCAATTCGTACGCGTTGCCGCTCATATCGTATATGCCAAGTTCGTTGGCGGCCTTTCCGCCCACGTCTTTGATCCCGCCCCCGGCGTTAGCCGAAGTCCACGCCACGTCGTTTACAGTGTTGCCGCCGGAATAGAGATACCCCTTGCTCTGCGCCCCCCCTCTAGCCGCGTACTCAAATTCGGCGTCGGTAATCAACCTATACTTCTTACCCGTCTTCTCCCTTAATTTACACGTAAACGCGACGGCGTCATACCATATCATACCCGTTTTCGGCTTGTTGTCGGCGGCGGTATTGTCGCCCATCACCGCCTTCCACTGGGCGTTCGTCACTTCGTATTTGCCGATGTAAAAATCACTGAGCGTCACATCGTGCGCCGGTTTTTCCGTATCCTCGCAGGCGGTATCCCCGGCGGAACACCCTCTTTTGTACTTCCCGCCCTTTACGTACACCATATCCAACGTCTTTGCGCCGCCGCTCAAGCCGCTGAGCGTCTCCGTATAATTAGCCTGAGCCGCGGCATTGGAAAGCAGCGCGGCGGCGGCCGTCAACAATGTACCTATTTTAATGATTTTAGCAAAATTACACATAAATACCGCCTTTTGGGGGGATTAATCAATGACCGTCTATATTATCAATATAATTAGCCCCCACCTATGATTACCAAATTTTTTTGTATATTTTCGGGGCGGGGCAAAAGCCGATTAACGCTTGCGTTCCTCCAACCGGCGTTTTTCTATAACTAAATATAATATGGATATAAGAGTCAAGAGTTTTGACTTTGCAGCATACTCAACACCTCGGCGGAATCAATGAATTTTACTCCGCCGTCTTTTTCTTTGGCTTCGTACTCGGCGATAGATTGTTTGTCCACTATATCCTCATACAACTCCCTGATAGAATATTTGATTAAGGATGATTTATCCTGTTCGTAATATTCTGAAAGAAAGTCTACCATGCTCTCCTCGTTTTGATTGAGCGTCAATGATATTAGCGCCATTTTCGGTATACATCCTCCCGTTTGTCTAACGTTATAACCTTTATATCGTCATTATCAACATAAAATATTGCCCTATATTTTCCTTTACGCAAACGATAGTATTGAGGGCTTGTTTCTTTTGACGCTTTTACAGGTTTTATGTCAAAAAGGTTCAAATCCTTTGTTATATCTATTGCCGTAAAAGCGTTATTAATGTGCAAAAAAATATTCGGCGGAATAAGCCCTTTAGCCACCTTTCTTACAATATCTTCAGCATATTTTATCATATAGATAATTTAATATATTTTCACGAGCCAGTCAAGAAAAATCTTATAAAAGTTCCGCGTCATCTAAATCCGGCTTCTCTCCCGTATCTTAAAACTTAGGGTCTTTACAGACCCCTCGCCCCGCCGCACGGTCAATCCCTATGGTCGATCTCCACTAGTATCGCCACGACCGAGGCCGCGCTCTTGGATGAAAATTTTATGCTCTTGCTCTCAAGCGACATATCGCCGCGCCGGACTAAGCCGTCGCCTAGAGCGCTCTTTGCTTTTTGCGCGAAATCGCCGCTTGCGGCGCGGATATTGGCGACTATGTCGTCTATCTGAAGTTCGTTATACGAGTAGAGCACGAGAGCGTAGGTTGTGCCGGAGTTCTCGTCCAACTCAAACAGGCTGTTCTGGCCCTTCTCGGCGGGCAGGGCTATGTCGTTCTGCTTGTAGAAGAGGGCGGCGCTCGTGCGGTTGTCTACCGGGAATCTTCTGTAAACCAAATTGCTCAAATCCGAGGCAAGCACGTAGACGTACGCCGGCTCGTTGTTGGAGAGAAATATGCGGTAACGCCAACCGGAGACGTACTTCTCAGACGTCCTGTACGTCGGCAATCCGCCGCTGTTTTGCAGGACGACAGGCATCTCTACGCCTTTGTAGCTTCGGAATTGCAATGAGCCGGCCAGACTTACGGATGGCGGGGGCGGCGGAGGAGGAGGCGGCGCCGGAGGTTGCGGTCTCGGCTGCGGCTGAGGCTGAGGTTGCGGCTTTGGCTGCGGTTGAGGCTTTGGTGGCTCTGGCGGCGGAGGCGGCGGCTGCGGTTTTGACTTCGGGCGGACGGATATATCGTTACAGTATCGAGTATTCTTAATGAAATCGCCGTACCTCACCCACACAAAACCGTCGTTCCCATAGTCCGTCCCCCAGCTGTTCATGATCTCAAACGCCCCGCCCGCCTTGTTGTCGTCGTAACTTACTACGCACATCGCGTGACCATAACTAGAACCGCCGGTAACGCCGTTCCATATCCCCCCGGATCTCCTGATTCCGTCAACGTCCATAAAGGAATCGTAGATGCGCATTGACACAATGACAGGCCTATTCTCGCTGAGAGCCTTTTTGACCTTGAGCACCTTGACATTGGGAGAGATAGGGTCCTCTTCTTTGTATGTGGTAGTCCATTTGTCTACGCGATGCTCGGCGCCTTTTGAAAACACTCGCTCTACATCGGACCTGAGCATCGGGGGCGGGCACCCGTCCGGCACGTCTCTCACCTTCGGAACGCCATATTTTTCCATCCAAGAGGTAGCAATGCTTATGTTCGACCCGCAACAGCAGGGCGTTTTCTCGTTCTCATCGCGGATCCACATATACAGGAAAAACGCCGAGTACGCCTCACGGGTTATCATCGCTTTATCCGTCCAGCCGTTCGCAATAGCCTCGGATATCGTACGGGCGGCGTAAGCGGAAGACCACGCGACACACGTCCCGGTTTGACCCTGATTCCCGACGCTCGGCGCGTACTTCTTCAGAGAGTAACTGGCGGGAAGATCATCGTAAGACCTGGTCAACAGCTCGGCGCGCTGCGGGATCTTGGAGGTAATGTCCTCCTCGAAGATCAGGCCTGTGCCGTATTTGAACGGTTGAGAATATGCTTGGCCGATAGACAGAAATAATAACAAAGATAAGGCGATAAAGATTTTTTGCATAATAAATATCCTTTCCTATTCCGACACACAGCGAACGCTGTAGCCCGTTCTTTTCTTTACGCTGCCCTCGTATATACCGCCGCGGCTCGCGTTGATATAGCGTCCGTAGGCGTTCGCGTCGTCGCTCTCCCCCGACGACCACCACGCGCCCATATCGCCGACCGAACTGTATGTTCCGTCGGGGTATCTGAACCCGCCGGGCATCGCGCTCCAGCCGTAATCGTCTTCGCCGTTCCAGCCCGCGCCGCCGGCCTTCAGACCCTTCGCGGCGCGTTCCCCGCCGCCGGCGCTTTCGGCCAGTGCCGCCCACTCGGCGCGGGTCGGCAAACGCCAGCCGTAAGGGCAAGCCGACGACGCCGTCCTCCAGTCGTAGAGACGCCCGTACTTCACGCAGTTGCTGTCCTTGTCGGCGTAGCACCAAGAGTCGCCAACCTTGTTATTCAAATTCTCGGCCATCCACGTTTTCCCGTTTATCGTAACCGTACGGTAATTCTTACCGTCCTTTTGATTGATAACGTTTTTCGGGACCGGAGGACGTATCTTCAGCATGACGGCGACCAGTTCGTTTATCGCCTCGGCGACGTCGCCGGTGTCGCTTATACGCTCGGACATATTGGACATAACGGCGATTTTCCGCTCCACGCTAACCATCTTCGCGCTTAAGCGGTAGAAGCCCGCGACGTCGTCCACCCGCTCAGCCACAAGCATAAACGCGGCGCCGGCGTCTTGACCGAGCTTGGCGATCTCGCTTTCGCGCACCGACCCGCTCATCTGCCTCCGGTGCTCCCTCATAACCGCGTCTATCTCGTCCACCGCGATCACATTGTACTTGCCGCTGTTCACAAGGGCGTTGTTAAACGCCGCTTGCAGTATGGCATAGTTCGGCGGCTTGCCGTGAACGTAAACGGCGGCGTTCGGGCGGGACGCCTGCGCGTACAAACCGGCGGGGCGGCACAACGCCGCCAGAATCAATACGATAATTATTCTCTTCATTTCCTGTTTTCCCCCGCGAAATAAAACGGATCCACCAAATTTTCTTCCTTCCACACCTTCTGAAAACCGTCCGTGGCGATACTGACGTATTTCGCTATGTTCGTGAACAGCATTATGATATTCTCACCCGGCAAACCGGCTTTGTCCAAAAACCCCTTTGTAAACGCGCTGTTGTCCAGCGCCTTCTCGCCGCTCGCCGCGGCGTAGGCTATGAATAAGCCGACGGATTTGGATTTTTGGACGCCGCCGCTTATACCGTCGCCGCCGCTGTTCCTGGCTGTCTTGGGCGAATCGCGGCACGCGTCCAGCATAAGAATCTTCACCTTCGCGTCCGTACCGTCCATCGCTCTGACAAAATCGCCCGTACTCAACGCTTGATACTTCACGGCGTTCAGTTCCACTATCTTCCTTAAATCAGCGTCAATAGGCAAAAACCAATCCTTGTTCTCGTACTGTATGCCGTGACCCGCAAAGTATATCAACACCACGGAATCGCCCCTAGCCTTTGCCTCAAACTCGATTACTTTGCGCTTCATCGCCTCGTAATCGGCGTCGATAACAGGCGTTACGTCAAAACCCAGCGTTTTGAGCTTCGCCGCGACATTTTTCGCGTCATTCACCGAACCTTGAAGCGGCGAGCGCTCGTAGTTGTCGTTCCCTATCACCAACGCGGCGCGCCTGCCGCCGGCCACCGGGACGGGATCAGCAGACCGGGGTCTCTCATTCTGATTAACCGGATCAACAGGCTCAACAGGCGCGTTGTACGTAACGATAAACAATTCGCCGTTCTTAACGCCGTTGGAGAGCACGTCGACCCTTATCTCGTTCTCGCCCTCCCTAAGCTCCACCCGCTTCTTGACGACGCGGGCGCAATCATCGTCGTCAACGACGTCAAACCCGCGGGTCAATTTCACCTCGCTCCCGTTCAACTTTACAAAATCATTATCCACATCGAAATCGCTCACCACGCATACCCTCAAATCGTAATTCCTCTCCGACACCACGCGCGGCGACATAAGAGAAAACTTCGCGTAGCCGCGCTTCTTCTTAGCCGCGTCCAGAGCCTCCTTGTACGCTTTCTGGTCAGGCCTGAACTTCAACGCTGACTCGAAATCCCTGACCGCCTCGGCGTAGTCGCCGGCCTTCATGTACAAGTCGCCGCGGCGCTTGTACGGAAAACCGTCCTTTACGCCCCGGGAAGTGTCAAGCTCTATCGATTTGGTGTAATCGCGGATGGCCGACGCCTTTTCGCCCTTGTCGGCGTACAAACCGGCGCGGACCGTATAATACATGTAATCCTTAGGGTCAAGAGAGATGGCTTTAGTATATGCCTCGATAGCCTTGTCGGGCTGGCCGGCGCTCTTGTAACACGAACCGATGTTGCGGTAATATACGGCGCGGTCGCGGTGGGAGATGGAAGACTCAAGGCTGAGCGCTTTGGCGTAAGACTCGGCGGCTTTGAGATACTCGCGGTCGTCGTAGAAGGCGGCGGCGCGGGCGCGGTGGGAGGAGGCGGTCTCGGCGGGGGCGGGGAGGACGGGGGCGGTTATAGCGATAAGAAAAAATACCGCTGCCGACGCCGCTTTTACTCTTGTGATGATGTTGATTTTCATGAGTTTAATCCTTTTAAACATTGTCTGAACTAGGATTTGTAGGATTTAAAGGATTATAGGATTAAAAAGATAAAAGATTTTGACTTTTAATCCTATAATCTGTTTTCTAATCCTGAAAATCCTAGTTCAGACAGGCTTTTAATCTTTGTCAGTCGTCCTTAAGGCAACGAACATATGACGCTTGGTCCCTGCTGAACCTGGTGTGTTCCACGTGCACGTCGTCGCCTTCGAAGAACATGGTGACCATGCTGGCGTAGTAATTATTGACTGCCGTGGCCGTCCACCACCAACCGCTTTTATACTCGCCCGCGTTCGGCAGGGCCGAAAATCCGTAATCATCTGTACCATTACCATTTCCACCATCGCTACGCTTATTCCAACCGCTTTTTGCTTTCAACTTCAATCCTGCCACATCTTTACCCCCTGCATAATCAATAAGTGTATCCCACTCCTCAGCCGACGGCAAGTGCCACCCAGATGGACACGCTAATTTGGCTGTGCTCCAATTATATTGCCGACCGTACTTCGAGCAACTATCATAACACCAAGAACCGCTTGCTATCTCATAATTCAAATTATTCCCCATCCAAGTCTGCTCCCCTATTTTCACAATCTTTGCAAACGTCGCCATCACTGTCTTATTGTTGTTCATCATAACATCCAAAGATACGTCCTTATATAACGACTGTGTCGACGTTATCGCCCCCCCGTTCCACCCAGTAAACACATAACCATCGTTAGCCACCGCCGTCACCGTAACCGTTATAAACGCGTCCTCCCCAAAAATGCTCGCGTCCGAACTGCGCGTCACCCTCCCCCCGCCCACAGGGTACACGTCGGTCGTCAGCGAATACCCTTTTTCAAACGTAGCCGTAACCGTCTTATCCTCATTCATCTCCACCGTCAACGGATTAGCCGTACTAGTAAACCCTCCCGCCCCCGACCATCCCTTAAACCCGTACCCGCTCGACGGCGTCGCCGTTAAGGTAACCGTAGTCCCGGCGATGTACTCTGTACCCGATGGATTGCGTACCACGCTCCCTCCTCCCGTCGTCGGCGACACGTTTATCGTCAGTTTGTATTTGATGCCTATCCAGTTCGCGTAAAGCGTAACGTTGCCCGACACGCGGTAAGATGTCCCGGCCGTATAGTTTTCCCCGCCGCCCGTCGCCATTGTATTCCACCCGCCGACGTTGTACCCCGTCCTTCCAAGCGCCGTTTGGTCGGGCAGGTTTATTGTTGTTCCCGAATCCGCCGTCATAGCCGGTATCGTCCCGTCCCCGCCGTTAGCGTTAAACGTTACTGTGAACGAACGCAGCCACTTTGCGTAGAGCGTGACGGTAGACCCGGCGCTCCCCGTAACTTTAAATTTCGCTCCGGCGGCATAGCTTGTTCCGGTGCCCGCCGCGTTAGCGTTCCACCCGCCGAAGCTGTACCCTTCTCTTGTCAGCGCCCCTTTGAGCGGCAGCGTCACGCTGTCGCCCGCTTCCGCGACAATTGACGTCGGCGTCGTTCCGGTCGCGCCGTTGGCGTTGAAGGCTACGGTTACCGTCGTAATGTTTACCAGCGTCGTGCCGTTGCATTTCTGTTTTGCCGGGTCGTAGGTTTTGCCCCCGCAGGTCGCCATGACTGTGCCGTTGGAACAGAACTCCGTCGCCGGATTGTAGTAACTGTCGTTGCCGCATTTCGTTTTGAGGACGTTGTTGTCGCATTTGAACCCGGACGGGTCGTACTCTTTTCCGGCGCATTTGGGGTATATAATGCCGAGGACGCAGAATTGCGCGGCTGTGGAGTAGTATTCGTTTCCGCACTTCGCCTGTACTATGTTGTTTTGGCAGCGTTGGTTGATCGGATCGTATGTTGTGTCCGCGCACTTATCGTAAATCTCGTTGTTGTGGCAGAATTGCAACGCCGGGTTGTAGTAATCGCCGTTTCCGCACCGCGCTTTGACGGCGTTGTTCTCGCACGTTTGGGTTGCGGGGTCGTAGACGTACTGGCCGCCGCATTTCGGATAGATGATGTTATTAGCGCAGAACTGTCCGGCGGGGTTGTAGTATTCTATGCCGCACTGCGCCTTGACCGTGCCGTTATCGCATGTCTGTATCGCCGGGTCGTAGGCGTATTGGCCGCCGCATTTCGCGTAGACGGCGTTTTTTGCGCAGAATTGCGTCGCGGGGTTGTAGGCCGCGGTATCGCATCTGTCATAGACGACATACGCGTAGCAGAATTGGGTCATCTGGAGGTATTTGGCCTCGCCGCAGGACGCCGTCAGGACGCCGCGTTCGCACGATTGGCTTCCCGGATCATATTCATGGCCTTCGCACTTGGCGTAGATTTTTTTGGCGTAGCAGAACTCGGCGTCGGGGCTGTACTCCGCGCCGCCGCATTTCGCGTAGGTAATTCCGCCGAAGCAGAACTCCTTATCCGTGTCCAGCGCCTTGTCGCCGCAGTATTCCGGCGCTTTTGAGCAGACGCAAATGAGAACGGCGGCGAGCGTGACCGCCCACGCCGACGGCTTGATGAAAAACTTTTTTGATAACGTCATATTTTACCGCCTTTTATTTAAAAGAATATATGGATTGATATTCCGCCCAGCAGCAGCGCCCCGCCTATGATATAGCTGATGTTGCGGGCGTTCCGCAACTCTTCAATCTCCTCCTTGCTGCCTTTATCCAAAACGCGGGAGTTAGCGGCGATATCTCTGGTAACCCCGTACACGAACATGCCCACCCCGGCGGCTTCGAAGCATACCGCCGTCGCGGACACCGCTTTTTTGCGCAGTTCCCTATTCGCCACGGCGCGCTCGGCCTTCTCCCCGCCGACCAATCTGGCGGCCACGCTCTTGGCCAAGTTATACCCGTCGCTGGAGTTCCTCAGCAGGCTGCTCTCCACCACGCTGTACTTCAGCCGCGCAGTCTCCACGTCCACAAGGCGCACGTCTAAGTTGTAGGTCTCCATGAAGGGCACGATCTTGGCAATGCAGAGGTAGTCCACCCCGAACTGCCGCCCCATCGCCTTTATCTGCTCGTCGCTAACGCTGCCGCTCCGCTGGTAGTCCATCTCCTTGGAGAGGAGGTCAACGATGTCCGTAGTGCGGTCAATGGCGTCGTACTTCTCGCTACGGCTTATGGCGTTGGCGAGCTGGCTGCCCAGCACCTCATGGATCCCCTTAGCGTGGCGCGGCTCCTCGCCGGCCATGTAGACCGCCACCTTCTCCTTACCTTGCCCCAAAGCAAGCCCGCACAGCAATAAAACCGCGATAACGACTTTTTTCATTTAACCTCTCCTATCTCTGAATATTTTAAAATCAAAGGCTTTAAAATCAAATTCAAATTCTTTTTTAGTTTGACTTTATCATACATCATTTACAACTATATCTATAATAATATCTATATATATTTGCTATTATTTCCGCCAAAAGCACCCCTCGCCCCCAATTTCCGCCCGCCCCGACCTACACCCATGATACTCCGAACCCCCTGTAAACAGGGCCTCAGGCGCACGAGCGCACCACTTTCCAAGAGCGTATAGGCCGTTTGACAATAATTTTGGAAAAGATATATACGTATGTGGTATGGATTGGTGGAAAACGGAGGTATTTTTTGGGTATAGCGTGCCGGAAATTTTTGACGTAATTGGTTTGTTATACGCCGTTGTTGGGGGGGG
>Ga0268262_10002550_pt1 | contig 20913 bp, 34 predicted proteins | sample TergutNc150P3_FD_190354 | JGI IMG/M metagenome (GOLD analysis project Ga0268262, IMG submission 190354) | Nasutitermes corniger P3 segment gut microbial community from laboratory colony in Florida, USA - Nc150 P3 (SPAdes) (version 2) | ecosystem: Host-associated > Arthropoda: Insects >... | reverse complement strand
GCCTTTTTAATTCCGTTTTTTTTTTGATTTATATTAAAGACAGCTCTTAATCTTGAATTTCCAGTAATTCGTCCGTTTCCATGACTTCGGCGGCGGGAACGATAATTTTTTCACCGTTTCTTTTGACGGGCATTTCATGGTCAACCGTTACGGTCAAAATCGCCCCGTTTTCCATTTCAAACTCAATTTTTTCATCCGGCTCGACCGTAACGGTTCCGAGTATTTCCCTGGGAACCGAGTCCCAATCCACCGCCATTAAATTACCCGCATACGGAACGCCAACGCCCCTATAAAATTCGCCCAATTCAGCGTCCGAGACAAAATCCTCAACTTTGACGTACCTGTATTCGCCGCGGTCAAGCGTGAGCAGTTCGGAACCTTCGGCGTAACACATCTTCGCTATTTGGCGCAATTCCTTCAACCTGCCGGACTTGCAGTTTTTCAGAAACTCGTCATAATCCTTTAAACTGCGCGGTTCGTCCTCCACGCCGACAAGTTTTCCCAAACCCGTTACAACGTCGCCCTCCGCGAGTTCTTTAGCCGTAGCGTGGTCCAGAACCTTTTCGCCTCGAACAATCGTCAGCGGCTCCCATTCCATGTAAACTTTTTCGCCTTCGGTGAATTTGCAGTGTTTTTCGGCGAACACCTGATACCTCGCCATCATGTTGTAAGCGTTCGCGGAGTGGAAGTCGCCGTTATTCAAAAACAGTTCCCTGAGTTTCGGGTCGCCCGACATGGAAGCCGCGATACGCGCCTGCAATCCGGCTGCGTCGGCTTCTATTATGCGGAAATCCCCCTTCGGAATATGTTTGAAATATTGCGCGACGATTCCTTTGGTTTCGCCCGCTTCTTCAAACCGGATTTCGTCCTTCCGCCAATTGACGGCGAACGAATCGCCGGGCTTGAACAGCCTCAGCCCGTGTTCAGCGTCATAAATTTTGACGAAATCGGCGCCGCCCGCCCCTTCCGTTTCAATCTCCAACGGAGCTTGGTAACATTGCCTGACCAAATAAGCGGTTTCCCAATTCCGTTTGCTCAGGTTTTGCAGGTTGGGCTGCGTCGAAGAATTCCTGTGGGAGTTCGTCATCATCGCCCTGTAAATGGTGTGGATCTTGTCATCCGCCTGCCGGTACTTCCAAAGCCCCGTGGAATCTTCGGGGTCAACATCCTCCTCTATGTCGAATAACGGGAGGTAATCGTCGCCGTATATTTCATCCTCGTCGGGTTTTTCTATGCCGATGAACGTGTCGTATATCGCGACCCATTTGTTGTATTCGAGGATTAACTCAGCTTCCTTATGCCCCTTCTTTTTCCATTCGTTCATCTCGTATTTGGACACGTTGTAATATCCGCCGATTCTGGTTTTTACGCGGTTTATGCACTCCCATCCCCGTTCCTCAAGAAACAGGCCGAGTTGTTTCCCCGACGTGAGCAGGTTGGCGTTGGCGGAAGTTTTTTTCAGCCCGAAAGCGTCAAACACCACTTTCTCGGATTCCGCGATTTTTTGTTTTAAAAAATTGCCCTGCTGCGTGACTTTTTCCCAATCAATCGAGAAACCCCGGAACTCCATATCCTTGAAAACGTCCAGCATCCCCATCGCGTACCTTTCATAGTAGGAAAACATGTCGGGATATAAGGACATGACCTCTTTCTGGCGTTTCCAAACCTTCCATGTGACCGCCGCGTCGTCTCCGGCGTATTCCATCTTAATCGGCTTCGGTATGTCTATGTAACGGCATCCCGGAAATTTCCTTTTATACTTTTCAAGTTCTATGTCGTACCCCCCGTAATCCGTGAACATCCAAGCGTGGGTTTTCAAACTGGCCGAAGCCATTTCATTCAAAAAATGCCCGGCGATCATGGTGTCCCAACTGATCCTCAATTCCCTCACGCCGTGAAACTGCAAAAACAAAAGGTCAAACTTCCCGTTGGCCGTTATCAAATACCTCGTTTTCAGGAACGCGTAAAGCAAATCCGTATCAATGCCCTTCCAGTCCAAGTAATACGCGGTTTCACCGTCAAAAGAAACCGTTATGCACCCGATTGGGTCACTCAGCCTGTTAAAACCGCCGGTTTCAATGTCAAGTGAAACGTAAAAATATTTCTCGCCGGTACAGGAGGTAATCCACTCCGACAATTGCGCGTTCGCGTTTTCAACGTCCGTAACCCTGATGGGGCGCGTTTCCTTATATTTGCCGGAACGGTTATTAACCGCTTTCCTAACCTGTTCCTTCGCGAATTCCGTAACGTACCTGTCATACAACTGGACGAAGTTTCCGTGGTATTCCGTTTTAATTATTCTTGAAATCGGGTCCGTCGGGTAAACGTAATTTCTCAGGAACGGGCAGTAAAAATATGAAGGCTGCAAATCATCGTTGTAATAAAAAGCGTCCACCTGCAAGTCAACGTCCCTCGTGGCCGCGTACAAGCCGCGCCCCATAGCCACCACGGAATTGTCGGGATTCATGAAATCGCGCAAATTTCCCATAACGTTGTCGATAAAAAACTTTTCAACGCCTTTCTTAAAATCCCTGTCCGTAACTTTTCTGGGAAACGGATAAACTATTAAAGGATCCGCGCCCTGCATTTTAAAAAACTGCGCGAGAAAAGATATTTGCCTGTCATTGAGGTATTCAGCTACCAGCACGTTCACGTCGGACGCGGCGGGCGTGCCGTACAAAATATTTTTTACGTCTTCTTTGCCTTCTTCCTCGTCGAAACCGAATTCAAAGTCTCCCATATTTTTTTAATTCCGATAATTTACGCGCAATTACCCCGTGTAAGATCCGTCATTTCAAAAACAATCTCATTATTTTCCGTAACCGGTATTACTATTTCTTCACCGCTGTTCAAAATCAGAACGACGGCTATCTTCTTCGTCTGCTGGTCCTCAATCGTCGTGACGTTGACGTAACGGTGTCCACCTATCCTGACGGTCATCAGCTAACGCCCCTGCCCAGCAAAAAATCGAAAAAGCCGCCGAAATAAAGAAAAACGGCGGTGGCGACGTTCATTAACGCCACCAGTAACGCGTTATGTTGTTTCGGCACGAATCGGTTTGTAAAAAAATATTTAATTTTTCCGCAATAAAATATCGCGTGTATTAAATAATCCCACCCGTATAAAGCGATTATTAAAATTTGCCAAACGCCCATTCCGCCGCGGAAGAAACCGCCGAAAATGAACAGCGCGGAATAAATAAGGAAACTAAGCGTCACGGAACCGAAATCCTGATATTTTATTTTCCGCCCGTGCCAACAGCAGGCCGTTAAAATATCTATACCGGCGAGGACGATAAAAATAATTTGCGGCACCCTCATAATAAAAACCCCTCCCAAACCGACAGGAACGGGTGGAATCGAACCACCGACATCCAGTTCCACAGTTAAGTAACCCTTGCCTGCGGCATTCTTTTTCAAGAAGCAAAAAACGACAAAAGTGCTTTTTTTTACTGGCGCTCTACCCCTGAGCTACGCTCCTATTCGCCCGTCTTTCCGGGCCGCCATCTGGTTTCTATTACGGAGTAACGCCTTTGTAACTCCGCATTTGGTGTTCAGCAGGTTGGGGCAATCGGCTGACTCCGACACGCCCGCGAGACCTCACCCGCGCCATTGCCGTTTGACCAGTAACGGTTGGACTTTTCTGGAAGTAGCAGGAGTCGAACCCGCGACAACTTGCTTGCAAAACAAGCGTTCTACCACTGAACTATACCCCCGATAAATCGCTCGTCTCTCCGAGCCGCCGCACCTTGTTCCCCGTTCTGCCTCCGGTGTCTACCGCTTCTCATCCTGTCGGGTTTAGGGTGGGACTACATACGACGTTGTACCCACAGCTTCCAAACAACGCTGAACAACCTGACGTTGCCTGTATCGCAAAGCATGATGGCGGGGATGGGATTTGAACCCATGACATCGTGGTTATGAGCCACGCAAGCTACCGTTGCTTTACCCCGCTAGTCTAAATATAAAAGGAGGCGATCATCGGAATCGGTCTTTTGGGTGGTAGAGCCGGATTTGAACCGGCGATCTCCGAGGCAAAGCCTCGGCGTTTTAACCGACTAAACTATCCATCAATAACATAAGTATCCGATTCCTACAGCACTCCTTAACGACAAAACAAATAAGGGGCGAGAAGCGGCGCAGGTAACTCCCCGAAGGGAACATTCGTTTTGGCTGAATAAGTAACCCACGCCTACAGCACCCTTTTCTTCAAAACTTTAGTCCAGCGGGGGAAGGCGGGATTATTTCGTCCCTTCACCTTCCCCCCGCCGCTGGAATTGGCTCGGTCTTGGCATACTCCTCGTTGGCGGTGATGGCTTGTTTTCCATCCCCCGTTACCCAACGCGCCGTAACTTAAACCTACCGACTAAGCAACAGCCCTTCGGGGGGAGTTCTCCGTTGTATTCATACGCTCCATAATTCCTATCCTCTGTCACAAATACACCCTCACCAGAATTGCTTTAGGCGTGCTTCCAACGCCAAGGTGCAACTGTCTATTATTGCCGAATACCTTTTCCCGGGAGCGATTGGATTTGAACCAACAACCGTAAGTATCTCTCACCTGCGACATTCCATTCGGAAGTAAGAATCGACAAGAGTATCTTTTACTCAACCAATTGAGCTTCACTCCCAATATAAATAGGGGCGAGCAACGAACAGGGTATTGGTATCTTAAAAGGATAAGTAACCCAATTCTATCAGCACCCTTATCGGAGAGGCTGGACTCGAACCAACATACAGGGGTTTACAAGACCTAAGAATTCCCGCATTACAGCACTCTTTCGAGGCGAAAATCACACAGGCTTTCGTTTACCCGGCTTTGCCAATTAGCCTACTCTCCAAAGCGCCCGGCGTGACACGCCAGGCGTTTTCTTTTTATCCGAACCCACCGTCAATGCGTTCGACATGCTCACTTTTATTATTCCGACAAATTTTCGGAGTTTGCCGAATCCGCGTCCTTTTTCAGGAATTCCTTTATGAAACTTACGCAACTGTCCGACCAGCCGTTTATATGGGTAACGCCTTTCTGATAACCCACCCCGTTAACGTATGACGCGACGTTGATGATGAACAAATGCCCGGCGTTAGCGTCGTCGAAATTTCCGTGGTCTTCGGTTTGTTCGTCGGTAATGACTATCATCACGTCGTTTTCGCGTTCCGCCGCGGCCTGTTTGATGGAATGCCACATGCGGGTTCCGCCGCCGAAATTTTTCAGGATGTAATCCCTGAGAGCGAAACCGCGACGCGGGGGAATGTTGCGCGAATCGTTGTTGAACGTGTAAAGTTTCACGTTTGAGCAGATTTCGCGGAGCAAAATCGCGAGGGAAATCGCAACGTCCCTGCGGTTCACCTCGGATTTAGCGGATAACTCAGCGTTCATCGAACCGCTCACGTCAACGAGTAACGCCACTTTTTGGGTAATCTTCTCAGTCTCGCTGAGGCTTTTGATCATCGCCTGTTCAACAGCGTCCTCGATTTTTGGATTGTAAGATGCCGCCTTAATGAACTGGTACGGTATAATCCAGCCCCATTTCCGGTTTTCAAAAGATTTGCGGATAACGTCTTCGTCAACGCCGACTTCAAGCATTTTGCGGAGGTTACGCAGGAAAGCCAAATCGCCCAACTTATATTCGGTAAGCAGACGCGTGAATTCGGCTTTCTTTTTCGCGCCGTCGTTTCCGCAGGCGGATATTGCGACTTCCCAAGTGTCGGGGGTTTCCAATTCATTGTTCACGAGGCGTTTCCATAACGCCGATTGTTCGTCATTCGCCGGTTTCGGGCGGGCGATGCGGATAACGTCCCTGAGTTTGACGGCCTTATCCCGCGAATATTTCGCAAGTTGGTATTCATCAAACTTCGGAAACGCCGCCGCCAAGCCTTTGACGATTTGATGGTCAAGCGGTTTCTTGCCGTCCTTCCAATACAGGGCGAGCAATTCCGTCATGTCGTCGGGGCGCGTGATAATACCCGCCACGTCCTCTTTTTTGAGCCAGCCTTTTTCCGCCATCAAAACCATCAGGTAAAGCGGCATGTGCCTGAGCCTGTTCTTCCACTTCGCCTGGTTGAGTATTTCGCGTGCGTCTTCTTCCGAAACTTTGGACATTAAAGATTTTACCAAGTCGGCGATAGCTACGCCGTCAATATAGTATTGATCCTCCCAAAGCAAACAGGTCATCACCGCCCTGCTCAACTGTTCGGCGGGCTTGAGCATTGAAGCGGGACCGCCCTCAAAAGTTCTCGGCCCAGTCCCTTTTCTGGTTTTGTTAAAAGATCCCATAAAATCCCCCTGTAAATGAATGAGGAGCAAGAAACGAACCCGTCCTTCTTTGTAGAAAACCCTATTCTATGAAAACGGGTTCTACAGCATCCTCTCTGTTCTTTTAATTCCGAAATCAAAAAAAAAACGCCGATTCGCAAAAAAATTGCCGGGAAAGGAGTTAACCCGGCAAAAGTAAAAGGAATGAAAGATAACGGTTTTGGCAACCGACGCACTTACGCTTTTATAATTCCGATAAAATTTATTTTATCTCCGTTAAATAAATATGCGCCTGATAGGATTTTAATTTCCTCAAATGTGTAAACACATTGTGGATTAGCCTCTGTATTAAAGTTCGATTTCCCCGTTAAAACAACGAATACGTCTAGGATCATTCACGACCTCCACAGACCGTATGACATATCGGTCATAAATCGGAATTTTTCAATTCATAATCCTATCATGCGCGTCATTCAACCCACATTCTTGGCGGAAGATTTTTTAATAAGCCGTCAAATTCTTCTTGATCGTCTTCACCCAGTTTATTATACAAACGGGTCATGGCATCGACTTTTTCCTGCAATAAAGCCCCTTTCGCGTCCAGTTCCCCCACTATCGCGGTAAGGCAGTCATGCGCCGATTTCAAGTCAAAGAAAAGGGTCAGCGTTACCATTACTTTTCGGAAACAGCGTATCATATCCCGTTTGGTCAGCCTTTCAATGCGTTCCCTAGCCTTATCCACGGCGTATTCTTCGTCCCAACGGTTTAACATCCCAAAATAATCCTGCTCGATTTCATTAAAGCCCAATACTTTCTGCGTTTCGCCGAGTAAAGCTACGGTCATATCGTCCCAATTGTCCCTTAAATCGGCTTCCCGCATATCCTGGTCTAGTTGATATGCTCCGTCGGATATTTCATCAAACAATTCCTTATATTCCTGGTAATAGCCGCCCTCGCCTTCTTCCTCGCGCTCGTACCCATACGGATCGCCGTTATTACACATTTCTGAAAGCATTTCCATAATATTGTCATAGTTAAGATGTTGAAGCATTGATTTTTTCCAAAGTTTTAGCGTTTCCGTCTTCATTTTTTCTCCTTACGTTTTATTAATTCCGGGTATTTTATTGAAAGTTTCTTATTTGTAAGGTTGATTCTAATTAACGCCTGAACTCTACCACGCCGATTTGATCGCAGGAACCTTTCGGTTCCACCCATATTTTTATATATCCGCATTGCAATTCAACGTGCCTGACGGCGTAAATTTGAAGGGTGGCTTTTTTCCCGTCCCTCGATTCCCAATGCAAAGCGTCATCCACCGTCAGCCTACATTCCTTCCACACATGACAAAAATCCGATTCAACGTCAACCGTCCAATCACAGCCCATGAAACTGCGGTCAAAACAGGAATATTTTGATTTCGGTTCGGTACTGAAAACGTCAACCCCCGCTTTGCCGTGGAGTTCCGAACGGATCGTATCAAAGAAATGGGACGGTTTGCCCAAGACGGATTCCACAAATCTCAGCATTATTCTTCCCGCCCCAAATGCAGTCCGGCTATATAGCCGCTCCAAAAAGCGTTCGCCACGGCGGCCGCTATTTTCCCATGCCCGTTATTGAGTTCGTCAAAAGCCTGATGTGGACACCAATGGTGTTCTATAAAATCACGTAACGCGGCGTCATAGTCGTCAATGTTTCCGGGGAAAAACCAGACTTCATCAAACACTTTTCCGTTTCTCTTTGTGGGATCGAAGCCGAGCGGAAAACATTCTTCAAATCCTTCCTCAGACATACTCTCTTGAAATTTTAACATCACGCCCCCGCCAACGCCTTCATGTCTTTTTCGGCCTGATCCAAATCCCTGCCGTTATCCTTTCCCCTGTTAAGGCGGAATTTCAGTTTCTCGGCGAAAAACCTTATAAGGGTGATCACGCCCTGCACGCCCATCTCGATTAAATCAAACGAGCGCTTGAAATAACTCACGCTGAACCCCGCCGCGCCAATCGCCCACAAAATTATTATTTTTAACCCGTCCTTGTTCATGAAAAAATCTATCGGGGTAAGCTTTCCCGTTATGGCCTTTATAAGATCACCGAATTCAAAATCATAGTCCACGTCGCCCGTGTTCGCCATCTGATACCAGATGACGCATAACAGGCAGGCGAATATTACGCCGCTTATCATTAAAACCGTCCTGTGCTTTTTTATCCAGCCGTTAATTTTTGACATCGCCGCCCTGATTTTCGCCTGGTTGTCAGCGTCCACCATTTTATTTATTCCCGCCGCCGCTAGTTCCGTAGCCAGGTCGGGAAGAAAATTGACGATTTTACGGTAGGCGTTATACGCCATTTTAAAGCCCTTCTTGAAATATTCAAAGGAAAATTTGAATTCGGCGAAAAACCTGAACACTTCGGAATTCTTGAACAGCCTTATCATGTCACGCAATTTCGTTTTCGCCGTAAACGCTATTTGTTTTATGAACTGAAACACCTCTTTTATGCCTTCGGACAATACGGCCTCGTTCAAACGCCTGAAATCGTTCGTTTCCCGGCATACGCGCAAATATTCCAGGTACAGTTTGTCGGCGGAACCGGGGCGTAACCCCTCGTGAAACACCAGCATCTATTTTTGTCCCGCAATCTTCTTATACAGGGGGTTCGTGAGTTCGTAACGGAGCTTGTCCAATTCGTAAGGAAGGCTTCCGAAGGTGAAATGAATGGCGCAGATGTAAAGAACCATCTGTAAAACTTTCTGATTCTTCGCGAACTTGGCGATTAAATACGCGCAGCCCGGATGGTCGTTCTCGTCTTCCAATTTCCCATACGCCGCGAAAAATTCCTCTTTCGTTTTTAAGGGGAATTTGTCCCAAACCTTCACGTCATTGGCGACGATTTTCGGAATTTCAAGGTTTCCCGCCTCACGCAGTTTTTTCACTTCTTCCAATTTTTCCGCAAACTTTATCATCAGTCATTCTCCATTTCTCCGAAACCGTCCCGTTCAGCCGCTTCCAATGCGGCGATGAAAGCCTCGTCATATTTTTCATCAAATTTTTTCCAATCTTCATCCGTCATATTTTCAACGGCTTCATCGAGTATGTCATCGGCGGGAATTTGTCCCGCGTCCGTTTCTTCATTTTTTACGGCCGCGTTCTCATACGGTTCGGGCGATGTCTTCGTTTTTTGCGCCGGCAAAACGTGTTGGGGAAGAACCGACGTGTCGATAAATTCTTTCGCCGTTTTGCCGCTGTTTAAAAATTCAAGGAAACTTGCCATATAAAACCCCTAGACTTTGTATTTCGCCCGCAATTGGGCTAATTTGGAATTTGCGTCAAATATGATTTTTGACACCTGCCTTGAAAGCATGTCAAAATCAGGCGAAGGCTGGCGCAATTTTTTCATTTTTAATTTGCCCAAATCCGTAACCGTTTCGGAATTTTCATGTATGCAGCCGGCGAGAACCCCCATAAAAACGTCCATATACACATCGAGGGGCAGGTTGGCAAAATCAACGTCGGACTGGTTACGGAGGGTAAGGTGTATTTGCTGTTCGACCGCCCGCTTTGACCAGTCATAAAATTTTGAAAAAACTTGTTCTTTAAATTTTTCTTTTTCTTCTTTTAACACTAACATTATTATTTACTCCTCCACTAACAATCCAAAGAAAGTATCGTTTTATCCTTCAAATACAATTTTATCGTTGTCTTTCTTTTTCCGCCGCCCCACTCATATAAAATACCTTCCCTAATATCGGAAGCGGAAAATACGATTTGAAATCCTTTCGCTTTGGAACTGCAAAGTTTGGCTATTTTCTCGAAAGCCTTATTAACGTTAAAAGTTCCGACGGAAATCCATTGAACGGCGCTGTCCTCCGACATAAGACATGCGTCTATCTCAGAAGAAGCGTTTACTTTACCGACAACCAAATCCCACGCTTCTTTCGCGGTAATCTTTTTTTCTTCCCGTATTCTTTTTTTATTTTCTTTTATTAAAAACACAATATTTCTCTCCCTTTACGCCAACGTTAAAGACAAAGCGGAACCGTTGGAAAATTCAACCGAATAATTCTCATCGTTGCCAAAATCCAATATATCGCTAAGTATCGGCGTGTTACTGAAACGAACAACCAATTCCGGTCTGGACGGAACGTCATAAAATATAAGATTATTTTGTTTAAAAAAAACTTTTTTATCGTACAGTTCGGTATATGCGGCCGTATGGAGATACCGCACATGCTTTACTTTATTTTTCTTTTTTAAAAGGGAAAGAAAAGATTTATAATCAATGGACGTATATGTCGCTTCTTTCAATACTAACATTTCTTTACCCCCTAGAATGTAAACCCTACGTTTGCGCCGCTCTTGAAAGTTATCGAATATAAACCGTAACCGAGCTTGGCGTAGGAATCGTCAAAATATTTCATGTCGGGTATGCTGAAAAGAAGCCTTGATTTGCCGTCAAAACAGGCTAACTTGTCATCTGCCGCCGAATGTTTCTGCCTTTCAATTTTCGCGTCCCGCATCTCGGCGAATATTTCATCCCGAACATAAAGCACTTTTTTTACTTTGTTCCTTTTCACTATCATTCCCAGGAACTCGTTAAACTTTCCTATTGAAACATAGTCTTTTTCTTCCCTTAATAAAAACATTACCTTCCCCCGCTGATAACCGCGCCCATTTCCTTCGCCACGGCGTAAAAAAGTTGCAGATGGTTTGACCAAACCCAACTAACGCGGTCAACGCCGGTTAATACGTCTTCAACCATTTGCCTGTAAGTGGTTCCCCTCGCGCTCCGGGGTTCGCTCGCGTTGTCTTTAACGTGGGCTTTCATAAACAGTTTGGTTATTTCGTCAACCGATTTTCCCATGAAAGAAACGTGTACTTTGGATTTCCAATCGTCCACGGTAAAATGCCACGAAGCTTTATCGACCGTTCCGTCGGCGTAACCTAAAACTTTACAAAGATGGTGTTCTTCCTGAAATCTCAGCATAAATAAATAGGGAGTTTATTAAGAAGGCTTTATATTACGGGTTCCCTGTTCTTTGACGAATTTTAAAGCCGCTTGGACTAATTCATCGGCGGAAACTTCCGCCCCGTATTCTTGAATCCATTTCTCAGCCATTGATCTCCAACAGCCCATAGCGGCTTTTCCTTTGTTACAAAACTCTATAAAATCGAGAACATAATCAAGGTCCACGCCGTATGCTTCCTCACGGGTTTCGACAAATCGGAACATTTAGCCCCCGTTATTTAATCCCCAATATTTTCTTGCGGAAACCGTCATTCTCAGGCCAGTATCCGACTATCTGATATGAAAACTTTACGTGACCGTTGTCTTTCAATGAAATATTTATTTCCACGTAGGAAAGGGGCTTCCCCCCGTTTATCCCGTGATGTTCGTAGTATGTACACTGTTTCATTCCGCCGGCGGGAATAAAAAAATCCGTCTTAGGCGGAATTTCTATATTAATTCCAGAATTGGGGAACTCAAAAATTCCCTTTAAAGGACAGGCGATAATCTTCATGGCTTCGCCGCCGCTCTTATAACTGAAAAGCGGATACCCTTTACTGAGAGCTTGCTTGTCAATCAAAAACATTAATTCTTTATACCCGACGGTCACTTTAACGTCGGGCGGTATATCGTATTCTTCTTCGGATATTTTTTTCTTGGTTTCATTCAAAATATACATTAATAAATCCCTCTCTTTAAAAATAGGCGGTTTATTTAACGGGCCGCTTTTTGTTCCTCGTATAGTTCGTGGAATTCTTCTTTGGATATGCGCCTGGGTTCTTTCGTAACCGCATTTTCCAGCACGTATTCCTTGGTTCTTGAATCGTACTCTATAACGTTGTAAGTGAAAGATTTGTTCTGTAAAATTTGTTCGGAACGTTTCATTCTTATTCCCTACTTATTAAGCCTTTTTTCAGCCAGCATATAAATATTAATCCCGTTATTTAACTTGAAAGTGAACTCGTTCCCGTCAACCAGCGAGATTTCTTTAACGGAATTTTTGGCGATTTCCACGAAATGCACGGCCGACCAAAATTCAAGGCGTTTACCAGCGTCTTTGCACTTATACTGCCCGAACTTGGAACTGGTGTCGCCGGTCTCAACCTCTTTGTTGTTGGAGTAAAGATAAATGTTAGCTATACTCGTACCTTTGAGGAATTCTATAACTTCTTGCAGGGTACAGACGGTTTTTTCTTTCAATTCCCCGCTTTCTTCTTTTAACAAATACACATTACCCCCAAATTACATAAGCCCCAACTTGACAAGCGAATACGCTATAAACGCCCTGGTTACGTCAACGGGGACCTTCTTGTCCTTCGTGAGGTGTTTTTCAACGTAATCCCACCCCTCATAAAATCCTTTTTTTTCAAGCACCGCTATCAACGATTCCCTTTCCTCAAGCGAAACCCATTTAAGGATTATCTGGTGCATATTTTTGCCCCTGAAAGCGGAAGCGGATTCTTTCTTCTTTTCGTTCCTTTCGTCAAATAACAGCATTAACAATCCCCCAATATTTTTTAAGCGACCTCAAGGCGCAAGTTTCCGTTTTTTAATTTTATGTTTATGTCTTTATAAGTACCCCAATCGCCCCTGCCTGATTCTTTTTCAATATTGACTATATCCCTGACGTTTATCGAGACGTGGGAACCCGAATTCCTGAAATCGAGATACCCGCCGCCGGAGACTGAAAGAACGGCGTTGTTTAATTCAATGTTCGCGTTGGTGTTTGGAAAGTATAAGGCGGTCTTCAATTTTAAGTTTTTACACAGTTTCAAGAATTCATCCTTCGTAACCGCCTCAGAAGATTCTTTCACTTTATTTTTCGAGTTAAGCAGTTTGGTGAAATTGGGGGGCGGCAGATTCGCCTGTTTCGCATACGCCAGCGCGACCGGCTTGTCCACGGGCGTTTTCGGATCCCAATAGAGCTTTCCTTTGCCGTCCCACGTTACCATAAAACTGCCTTTCACGCCGAACTGCTGGTATATTTTTTGTAACACCGTTCCCGCCGTGGGCATGTCGGAAACTTCGGCGACGACGTTTTTCATGGCGTTTATTTTCACGGGAAGCCCCATCGCCTGAACCGTGTTAAATATCGTATCCTGCCTCACGACGGAAGTGATTTTCGGATTGGCGAGAACGCCGGCGACCTGCGCGATGGCGGGGAGGTTTGAAGTTTCCTTTAACGCCGATTCGCGGTAGGATTTCAGGAAATATGATTCCACGAACGCCGCCCTTAAAGTCCCGCCGGCGTAATACATTATGTCCTCCGGCACCAACTTATAAAAATTTTTTACTTCAAACTCCGCCCGCATTAATCCCGATTGGGCGAGAACGTCCGTTTTTTTATAACCCGCTTTTTCAAGAACGTCATATACGAATTTTCTCAGGGCGCCCCACGTAACATGATCGGCCTTTTTGGTAACAACGGGTCTCGCTTCCGTTTTCCTGTTCTCGCCGAATGTTTTTAATCGGGCGTTTAATTTCTTCGCTTCCTCGGAGAAGGCGTTTGCGGCCTTTTGATCTTTCACTAAAGGAATATTTAATCCGTTTTCAACAAATAAAATCATAATTCTTTTTCCCCTTCTTTAAAACGCCAAACCTACGAAATGTTGAAAATATTGGCTTGATTTAAACGTAAGATTCGTAAAAGATAAATCTTTAAAATAAACGCCTATACCCGTTTTATCCATTAGGATTTTATCTAATTTATCAAAATGTATTATGCAATAACTTTGCCCGTCTGAAATACAGAAGGAATCCTTATTTATTTTTGCTACGCGGAAATCCGCATATATGCAAGAATCACTTCGGAGGGTATTTACGTTACTGTATTGTTTGAATGCGACAACTTTTTCTTTCATTAACTCCGTCAAACCTTCGACTATATCGGAAACAGTTAATTGAACCGTTTTTTCTTTTAAAGATTTCTTTTCCTCTTTCAATACAAACATCTTCCGCTCCTATTTCTCTTTCTCAATGAAAGCTTTGATTCTCAGGTAATCTTCCTCGGTTAAAACCTTTTCAACGCCGTCCACGTCAAATAAATAGGGGAATATTGGAACTTTTTCATTTTCTTCAATGAGGCTTTGTATGACCAGCCCGTCCTCGGAATCCTCATATTTGACGGCGTATACCCCGTCTTCCACGATCACGCTAAACCCCTCGAATTCGAATTCTTTAACGTTCTCAAACTCCAAATCGGTGTCTTCGACGCTTTCATAAATTTTTCCGGCGTTTCCGCCGAAACCGCCCATAAAAGATTTTAGGAACGGGACGTTTGCGCCGCCCGAATCCCTGAGCCGGTTAGTTCTCGTAAGTATTTTATTTTTATCGATCATATTTCTTCCGTAACGCCGTTGTTACAAAACTCAAGGTATCCGTAAAGCCTTACGGGGTATACGAGATCCCCGATATATTTGGGCATCATCCATTCTTTTTTAACGTATGCGACGGTCATGTGCGGCTTAAAATCAGGGTACGTCATTCCCGGAACGGGAAGGCTGCACAGCAAATCGTTTAACAGCCAAAGACTGCGCGGCGATATAACGTCCAACTTGACGACATCGTACCTGTTATCGTCCGTAAACTCGGAAATCCCGAACCCCACCAGACTTTTTGGAATTTCCGCGCCCCATAAAGTTTTTCTTATATCCTTTAGCGTGACGTTATTGTCCAGCCCGTATAAAACGGTTACATGGGGATTTTTTTCCATGCCGTATTTGTTTTCTTCACGGTATAAAGCGTCTTCGGGTATGTAGCTTTTAAAATTATTAAAATATCCGCCGTCATCCGTTATTTTAAACTGAACCCAGGCGTATTTGTTTTGTTCTTTAAACGTAAGCATAATCCCCCGTCTCTTTTATTATTCCGATGATTAATCGTCCTTCAAAATTCCGTACATCATAAGCAGTTGGACGCAGGCTATAAAATGTTTCGGCGCGAACACGATATTTCGCGGGTTAACCTGCCGCGGCGGTCCGTTCGTGTAATTTCTTCCGAACAATATCCCCTCCTTATGCCAGATGAATTGTTCCCTGAACCAGAAATCCCCGTTTAACCCACGCTTAACGTTTGAACCCTCGATTACCATGCCGTTCACCCTTCTTGATTTTCCGCCGGGGCCGAAATCCCACATGCCGACCGCCCCCACCCTGCCTTTAAAAGGTACATTAAGGCTTAACCTGTCAAGTTGTATTATCACGCCGTATTCGTGCCTGTATTTGAACTGCCGTTTCCTGGTTCTTCCCCAACGGTCGGTCTTTGTCAAATAAGGGTAATATTGGGGCGTTGACTGCGTTCTGATCACGTATTTTGTTCGGGCTTCGCCGGGATTTTTTCCGTCATAAACTTTCACCTGTTCGACGCGGAGAACTTTCACGAGATCCCGTATCTGGTAATCAAACCTGTTCCTCTGATGTCGGTAAGTGTTCTGCAACAGTTTGGCCAACGTCCAATTATTCTGAATGGGGCTGGGCATTATTAATCCTTAATGTAAAACAAATTGCCTTTCACGCCCAATTGCACGTGATTCTTTTTTAAGAAATCCACAACGGGGGGATAATTAAAATAATATTTACAACCGGGGGGCAGACCGGCCCAACCGTCTAAAACTTTTATTAATTCGTCTATATCCCTTAATGAAATTCCAAGTTTGGTCAGATTATTCACATTACCGCCTTTTTTTATCGGATTGACCAAATTAATTATTTTGGATAAAGCGTCATTGCCCACTGATTTTTCTTTAAATATGATCATGTTACTTCACCTTCGTTATTTCCGTGAAAGCGTCATCCAACACTACGCTGATTTTATTGAGTACGGGCGATTTGTCCTTTGATGTCAGTTGGAGAATCTGCATATTTAACCCGTCAAGTACGCCGGCGAGGGAATCCCTGATTATTCCAACGTCATAGGCGTTGGGCGTTTTGGACTTTTCAATAATTTTTTTGCAAAGCCCCCGCCCTTCCTGCAATCCGAAACTTCTGTCGGCTGACGCTTCGTCAAAATATTGCGGGTGGTCGAGAAGGTTCCGCAAACCCTTTTTTTTGTTTTCCGTTATAAGGTACACTAATCATCCCCCTTCAAATCGGATTTCTTTATTCCAACCAGCATACGCAGAACGCCGAGCGCCGGTTTGAGCGCGAGCCGCGCCGCCGTCGGAATGCTGGACTGGTATTGGGGATCTTCCGCGGACTTGAGGATTAATTTGAAATATTCTTTGTTGGCCACCAACTGTTTTTCCATCACCCCCGCCGGGGTGTTTACTTTAATCCCTTTGCTGGTCAAGCCCACAATATCAGAGCTTACCTTTTGAAGACTCTTGAATACCGCCCTGACTACGATCATAGGCACAACTTTATAATCGGGCATACGTTTTATGAGGGAAACCGCCAAGTTAGGTGTCATCGCCCCCCATACGGGCATATTCGGATATTGCCGAAGCATTTCCTTGAATCCCGCGATTATCGCCAAAGGGTTGCCGTAACAGGCGTTTAATTTGAAGGCGTTCAACTGGTTCTGTTTGCGAACCGCTATGCCCCCTCCGTTCGCGTCGGCGTTGCCGAAAAATATCCAGTAACGCGCCCTGCCGTAAAATTCGGAAGCCGAAAAAGCCGCGCCGGTGGATTTCTGGTAACTTTGGGTGAAAACGTCGAGCAGGGTGTCCCTTTCAGCGTCGCTTAAATCGTCAATATCAAATTTTTTAGCGTTAGCGTTAACGCTCAATTCCTGGAATTTCAGCATTTTCTTAGCCTCTTTACAAAATAGGCAAGAAAAAAGGCGCCGTTTAATGACGGCGCCCGTTAAAATTATCCTTTACGGTTTCGGAGCGGCCGCGGGGTATACCCTGCCCGTGTAAGGATTGCAGTGGACTTTTTCGGGAATAAGGTGGTCTTTATTGTCACCGTCCCGAATCAGTTCGCCCGCGGCTGAGGACCACGTTAAATAGCCTTTGCCGTCCATACCGGTTATCCACCCCTTTTCTTCGGGGGTCAGCAATCCCGCGCCCTTAAATTTTTGCGCGTCCTTCAATATTTCGTCAACGTTGAAAGAGGCGGCGGCTGCGTCGCCCGATGACGCGCTGCGCGTTCTTGGCGCCGAAGACTCGTTCTCAGCCTTTGACTCCCTTTCTTCGGAAACGGGGGAACCTTCCCCTTCCTCCGGTTCGTCGGACGCTTCCGGCATGGATGACCCCGTGGTCGTTCCAGCGGTCTTGCCGTCTTCTTCCTTGGAAACAAGTTCCGCGAGTTCGTCGTAGAAACAGGTTTTTAATTCCTTGTCAATGCGGCGGAAACTGTCGCCGAGTTCTTTCTGCCATTTCAGGTAGGGCGTTATTTTGTAAAGTTCGTCAAAATTCCAACCTTCCCATTCTTTTTCCTCGGCCGTCATTCCCGTTTTGCTGATAAAGCCTAAAAGTTCCTTGTCATCGCCAAACCTCGCCACGTCGTTTACGGCATGGAAAGCTTTGTAGAACGGATTGTCCGATATTTTTTTGATAACGATGTCGTAATCCTTCCAATCGCCGAAAGCCGATACGATGTCTTCCATGATTGTCGTATACAACGATTCGGGAAAACCTTTTTCATACCAAAGCGAACCGCCGTTCGTTTCGGAAACTTTTTTGGAAAGCACTTTAAGTTTTTTATGCTCCCTGTGCCATTCCATATCCGAGCGGTCAATTACGTTGGCTAAGATAACGGGGCTGAACCGCCATCCGCGCTCATAGGGCTGGGAAGGATTCCCGTTTTTGAGGACCATGTTGAAAATAGCCGGATGGGTTTTCGCGTAATTGTATACGCGGATGCCTTTTTTTCCGGTTTCCGAATTTATCCCGTCGGGATCCCACGTATAAGACAGGATTTTTGAAACGACTTTGTGGATAAGAAACCCTTTGTTTTCTTCGGGATCGGGAACGATGAAAAATTTCTTTTTCCCGTCGTCTCCGACGATCATCGCCGCAAATATTCTTTTGCAATCCGTGGGTTTCTCCCGCATGTTGAGCAGCGAACCGGTGAATCGGAAAGCTTTATGCTTTCCCTCAATAAGCGGCGCGTAAATTATTTTCGTAAAATTCCCGCCCCGGCTTTCTCTTGCCGCCCGTTCTTCCTTATAACGGTTTGCGGCATCCTTAAATTTGTCTGTTTGTGTCATATGACACCTCCTAAAAAATTATCTTTGGCACTTTTCCCCACCGACAAATCGCGGGGGGAAACTACCGATATTTATTTAATTCCGATTTTTTTCAACTTTTATTTTCTTAGCTGATTGATTTAAGCCTCGTTCTAACGTCTTCGGCGTTATTCTCGTATTCGGTAATCTTTCTGATGTCGTAATGGTTGGAAAAATCAAGTTCCATAATTCGCTTAAACTCGGAATTCGCTTCGGGGTCGAACCCGTTAAGCAGTTCGGGATTCGCGTCCCTGAGTTCTTTGACAAGATTTCCGAATTCGACCGCGACTTTTTTGAGGGCGTTAAGCATAACCCCCATGTCAATCGCGGATTTTCTGAAAGCCCTGCCCGCTCCAGCGTCTTTGTCTATTCGGCTGAGTTCCGTTTTAAGTTCCGTTACGCGCTCCTGTTTTTCTTCGGCGGCGAGTTCCTCGGCGGTTCTGCCGACGACGATTTCACCGTCCAAAATTCTGGCGTAACAGCCGTTGGAATTAAATTCTTCCGCGGAAACCGTTTTATCCGCCTTATTAAAACCCGCAGCCCTCATGTCGGCTTCGCTGAGAAAATGCCGAACCCCGGTTCCGTCTTTAACGAGATACACTTCGTTCATGTTTTAGTCCTCCCTATGAAAACGTGTAATATTTGCCCACCCGTTTCACGATTGTGGAAAACGGGAGTTTTTCCTTATAAGTTTCGAGTTGGCCGGTCAGCACGCTCGAACCGGAGAAAAAGATAAAATGCTCGTTCTCCCTGCCCGGAAACGCGAACTGCACCGTGAGGCACCGGGGGTTTTTAGCGTCATCATATTTAGAATTGTTGACGCGGAAATTAAGGACGACTATTTCCTTCCCCGGCCTGTTGTCTTTTTCAATAATTTCGTCAAGCGGCAATTTTTTGCCGTCCAATAAAGGGTTGGCGTTATCCGCAAAATCAGAAAATTTATTCATGCTATCCTTTTAACCTCCGCCATCATTTCCTTGAATTTAATGGCCACCGCGAGATTGTGCGCGTTGGCGTGTTTAATCCAGCCCCAAGTCGAAGCGACCGACGAGCGGTATTGCTCCGCGGTTATTTTTCCTTCCGAATAAAGGCGCGGAAGTTTTTCAAGCCGCGCCCGCACCCTTTTCGCCGTGCTTTTTCTCAGGAGTATATAGTTGTCAAAATGCCTGTAACCCAAAAAGTCCACGCCCTGTGACACGGGGAACAGGTTGCATTTGCTGAATTTGAGCGACAATTTTTCGCCGATAAAATCGTTTATTTTTCCCGAAGCGTTCCGAAGAACCGCCTTGTCATCGCTGAACAGGCAGAAATCGTCACAGTAACGGACGTAATCCCTGATGCCGAGTTCGTTTTTAACGTACTGATCCAATTCGTTGAGGTAGAGATTGCCGAACCATTGGCTGGTATAATTGCCGATTGGAACGTTTTTACCGCCCGGAAACGAATGGACGATTTCATCAAGAAGCCACAGAGTGTCCCTGCATTTTATTTTTTTCTCGATTATCGCCATTAAAATATCCTGATCGACCGACGGGTAAAATTTTGAAATGTCACATTTTAAAACGTATTTGTTACGGCGAACAAATTCCATCGTCCTTCGGCTTCCGGCGTGGATGCCCTTGCCTTCGATACAGGCGTAGGAATCGCTGATAAACAACTTCCTCCATATGGGGGCGATAATTCCCAGCGCGGCGTGGTGGATAAACCTGTCGGGATTAAGGGGAAGGACGTAAATCTTCCTTTCCTTCGGTTCAAAGATTGTTTTTTCCCGATAACGGGAAGTACGGTATTTTTTAGAGATCAGGAGTTCCCTTATAACCGCAAGATTTTCTTTAACGTTTTCATTGAATTTGATGACGTTCCTCATATTCTTCTTGCGGAGTACCGCCTTATGATATGCGGCTTCGAGATTTTCTTCCGATACAATTTCACGCCAGAGATTACCGTGTCTCCGCACCGTCAACTCCTTTTAAAACGGGCATTACCGCTTTCGGTTCTAGTCTGCCTACTAACGGCAATACCCCTCTGTTATGTGTTTTGCCTGGGGTTACAAGCCCCCGACAAGGTGGTGCGTCCAGCCGTCGAGTTAGGATTGCCCCTTTTCCCCACGTATCCGCCCCTGCCTGCCGTGATTCGTATTCGCATTCGAGCGTGCATTATTCGCATTGCGAGAACGTGACCCGCAATTCGCACCATTACTCCAATTACCGCCTGCGATCAAAGCCTGCGTAGACGCAACACCCTCCTATAAATAGTCAAGAAAAGTGAAAAAACCCAAAAAATTACTTTTTTAGAGAATTTCACTCTCTACTTAGCTAATTCCGATAATTTTTCTGATTTACAGAAAATCGTAAGCTTTCAAAAAACAACGGCGTATACCGCGCTGACCGCTGGCGCTGACCGCGCCAACGGACAGCCGAACAACGCGCTACGCGAACCGTTTTGGACGGCTCCGCCCCCGCCCGCCGCGATTCGTAATCGCACCCGA
>Ga0268262_10002549_pt1 | contig 20915 bp, 21 predicted proteins | sample TergutNc150P3_FD_190354 | JGI IMG/M metagenome (GOLD analysis project Ga0268262, IMG submission 190354) | Nasutitermes corniger P3 segment gut microbial community from laboratory colony in Florida, USA - Nc150 P3 (SPAdes) (version 2) | ecosystem: Host-associated > Arthropoda: Insects >... | reverse complement strand
ATTCAAGTTCTTGGGAAATGAACGTATATTCAGCTAAAATAATGGTTTCTGGGTCGGCGGTTACTTGGGCTTCCTGAAAAGCGGACAGGGCTTTAGCTATGCCTTTTTCGTAAGAAATGCGCCCTTCCTGTTCTTTGCCTCTGGTGGCAAAACCTTTGCGGCCCGCATCGATGTTTATAACCGCTTCATTTATGCTATCTACTAAGCCAATCTTGTCCAAATTCGGCCTCTGCTTCCGATAGATTCCAGCCTCCGTTTATCAGGTAATCCACACCCATTTTCTCTTTCATTATCTTCGCTAAGTAAGGGGGCATAGGGATTGACCTCGTAAGGCGGCTAGATCCTTCCTCATCTCCGGCTTCCCATAGCGCTAAAGCCTTGTTTGATGTGGCAAGTTTTTCGTCAAGGGTCATGGTTTGCGGCATGTATTTCTCCTTAGTCCCATTGTAATTGCTTTTCATGGCATCCGGCAAGGGAGCGCAAGGGAAAAGAAAACCCCAGTTCCTATTCCCCGCTTCCCAGTCCCTTTTTTGTTATCGTTAGTTCGTGTGGTTTGTGGTAAATTTTTTTTAGAATATTTAGCCGTTACAGGCTATTTGACGCTCCACCGTTGCCAATTTAGCGGCGGTGCAAAAAACATCCATCGCTTTTTCCAGCTCCGGCAGCGGAGGAAACGACGGCGCGATTCTAATGTAGCGGTCATCGGGATCGTTGCCGTAAGGGTGCGTTGCTCCCGCGTTTGTCATGGTTACCCCAACTTCCTTGCACAGCGCGATAATTCGTTTTGCGCATCCGCTCTCCGCTATAAAGGTAATAAAGTATCCGCCGTCGGGTTTTACCCATTCTCCGGCCCCACGTCCTGAAAGTTCTGCATCCAGTTTTTTAATAACCGCGTCAAATTTCGGGCGCAGGATTTTTGCGTGTTTTTGCATCTGTTCTCTAATGCCGTTTGCGTTTTTTAAGAAGCGGACGTGGCGCAGCATATTCAGTTTGTCCCAGCCGATCGCCTGCATGGAAAGCTGCTTTTCGGTAAACGCGATATTTTCCTTGCCGGTCGCGAAAAAAGCAACACCTGCGCCCGGGAAAGTAATTTTATTAGTGGAGCCAAATAAATAAATGAGGTTGGGATTTCCGGCTTCTTTGCAAGCGGCAAGCGGGTTTAACAACGGCGCGTCCCTGTAAACCAGATGCATTGCGTAGGCGTTGTCGCAGAAAATACGGAAGTCCTTAGCCGCCGGCTTAAGCGCCGCCATGCGCCTGATAATTTCATCCGAATATGTTATTCCAAGGGGATTGGAAAATTTCGGAACGCACCACATTCCTTTAATCAAAGGATCAGCGGCGGTTAATTTTTCGATCATATCCATGTCCGGGCCTTTCTCAGAAGTGGGAATATTGATCATCTCAATGCCGAGGAACTGGCAAATCGAAAAATGGCGATCATAACCCGGAACAGGGCACAGGAATTTTACTTTCTCTTCTTTTACCCAAGGCCTGTCGGAACCGAGTACACCGGTAAGCATTGCCCGCGCTATGCAGTCATACATAAAGGTGAGCGAAGAGGACCCTGCGACAATTACTTCTTCCGGGGAAACTTCCAGATATTCCGCGAAGAGCCTTTTCGCGTCCATGATGCCGGTCAGTTCCCCGTAATTCCGGCAGTCAACGTTTCCCTCCGCGTTGATATCGCTTGAAGAAGACAATACGTCGAGCATGGGCGTGGACAAATCAAGCTGCTCTTTGTCTGGTTTTCCCCTGGTCATGTTAAGCGAAAGTTTTTTGGTTTTATGCGCTTCAAATGCCGATGTTAATGCTTCTCTTTCAGCGGACAGTTCATCACGGGACATAGCGCTATATGGTTTCATTTCAGGCAGCTCCTTCCAATTTTTTGATGCTAAATTAACAACCCCGCCCTGGACGGGCGGGGCATTATGTTTTTCTAAGGCTTTGCCTTTTAGGTATTCCACTTTGACATGTCAAGCATGTCCATTTTCTTGGAAACAACCGCTGTACAGACAAGGTCCCCTGTTACGTTAAGAGCAGTCCGTCCCATATCAAGGAGGGCGTCAATACCGAGGATCATCGCATAGGCGCCAGCCGTTGCGGTTCCTGCCTGAACCGGCAGCCCGACGGATTCAAGTACCATAAGCAGCATGATTGCGCCTGCTCCTGGAACCCCGGCGGTTCCGATTGAAGCCAGAGTCGCGGTCAACACGATTAATCCCATTTGGGCAATGCTGAAATTGTGACCCCATACAGACAGGGCTATAAAGATTGCGCATACACCCTGATAAATGGCTGTACCGTCCATGTTTATAGTCGCTCCAAGAGGAAGGGAGAAGGAATACACGTCCTTGCGGATGCCCATACTTTCCGCCGCTTCCATAGTTACGGGCAGGGTACCGTTGGAGCTTCTGGTTACAAACGCCGTAAAGAACGGATCCTTGCCGTCCCTTATGAACCGGCCGATACTCAAACCCCCATAGGCTCTGAGCATTCCAAAGTACACAATGACTACATGCAGCGCATAACCTATGAAACAGGCGGCGGTTACCACTCCAAGAGCGCCGATTACCTTTGGCCCGTTTGTGGCGAAAACTCCGGCAACCAACGCGAATACGCCGATCGGCGCGTACTGCATTATCCCTTTAATGATCTTCATTATTATTTCTGCGACGCCGTCAAAAAAGGTATAGACCGCTTCCGCGGCTTTATTAATCCGCGGATCCTTGGAAAGCCTGAGATATGATATCGCCAGGCCGAAAACAAGGGCAAAGAAAATAATTGGCAGGATTGTTACGTTGACGACAGCCGCAAATATATTGGTAGGTATCAAATTAAGCAAAATGTCCGTTATCTTTGTTTGGGCGGCCTCCCTTCCGGCGGCCTCTGCAAAGCCGACAAGCTCCGCTTGAGGACGGAAAATTGATCCCATGAGCAGGCCGATTACTACCGCTACCGCGGAAGTAATCAGGTAGAAAATAATGATTCTGATGCCAATTTTCCCCAGATTTGCAGGGCTAACCGATGAAGCCCCCACAATGAGGGTTGAAATTATTATGGGCAGCATAATCATGTTAAGCAGCCTCACAAAAACATTGCCAAAGAAGGATGTCCAGACCAGCACTTTCTGCAAGTCGTCGCCCTTCAGGCTGCCTGCCAGAATGATCCCAAACACCGCGCCCAACACAAGACCAATTAGAATTCGATACAGTAGATTTGAATCAAAATACCAGCTCATGAAATTCTTTTTCTTTTCCATAGTTAGTAACTCCTTGTTAGTTTAGGTGATGTCATTATAATACCTAACTTGCTATAATGCAAATAGGAAAATGAGAGAATCATTTAGAGAAATCTATGTAGGTCCAATTGATAACCACCGAAAACGGGAAAAAGGCGTTCTCGTGTACCCCGTGTATTCAAGGCGTTCAGGCGGCCTTTCGGTAGGAATAAACCTCTTCCCCGGGGAGAAACAATGTTCTTTTGATTGCCCCTATTGCGAGGTGTTTCCTTTTTCAAATAACTCTGAATTTTCTCTGGATCTTATGGAAGATGATCTGCGCCAGGTAATTGCCTCCGCTCTTGAACGGAATATTCCGGTAAGGGACATTTGTTTTTCCGGAAACGGCGAGCCCACGCTCTCGCCTGATTTTCCGGAGGCTTTGGAAAAGGCGGGTCATGTGCGTGCGGCGCTGGTTCCCGGTGCGGAACTGGTTCTCATTACCAACGGCTCATTTCTTTTGGAAGAAAAGCTCTTTTCCCTGCTCGCCAAAGCCGCCCTTTCACTTGATTTGAATATCTGGCTCAAGCTGGACGCGGGGACAAATTTGTGGTATAAAAAGATGAATCGCTCCGTTCTTCCCTTTGAAAAAATAATTGAGAAGACAAAGGAATTCGCCGCCTCGGCTCCGGTAACGATTCAGACGATGATCTGCGCTGTTGACGGCGAGGGGCCGCCGAAAGAGGAAGCTGAAGCCTGGGAAAAGCTGTTGGTAGATTTGGTTTCGACAGGCAATGCTAAAGAAAATTCCGGTGTCCGCAAGGTACAGATTTACGGCAAAGCCCGGCCCGCGCCGGAAGATCCTAAGGCTTCTGCGCTGCCTGTAATTTACCTTGAGGAACGGGCCGCGTCGTTGCGAGCGGCTTTAGCCTCGGTTTTTACATGTGAAAAGAATTGTATACCGCCGGTGGAAGTCTATCCATAAAAAGTGTATTCGTAAAAAGGAAGTTTATCCGTAATGATAGAAAATAATCTCACCAAGGGAAATGTGCTGACAAGGTTGGTACTGTTTTCCCTTCCTTTTCTGGCGTCAAATTTTGTCCAGTCTTTGTACAACGTGGCGGACATGCTTATTGTGGGAAATTTTTGCGGAAGCGAAAGTATGTCAGGCGTAACTATTGGGGGACAGATTACGTTTATTCTGACCAACACCATTATAGGGCTCTGCATGGGGGGAACTGTGCTTATAGGCCAGTATCTTGGGGCAGGAAACCAGCCGGCCCTTAAAAAAGCGATAACGACTCTCATTACCCTTCTGACGATTTCATCCCTTGCCATAACGGTAATCATGATTTTTCTAAGAAGGCCGGTACTGTACCTTATCCGTACCCCCCAGGAATCTTTTTCTGAAAGTGACAGCTATCTGACAGTAACCCTTACGGGAATTATTTTTATTTTTGGCTACAACGCCCTTTCCGCCATACTACGGGGCATGGGCAATTCCAAACAGCCGCTTTATTTTGTCCTGGCCGCCTGCATTACAAATATATTTCTGGATCTTCTTTTTGTTGCGGTTTTTCACTGGAACGCATTTGGCGCCGCATTGGCCACAGTCATTTCCCAGGCCATTAGCGTTTTCCTCTGTATCAATTATATGAAGAAAAACAATTTCCAGTTTGATTTTAAACTCCGTTCTTTTAAAATACACGGAGAGCAATTAAAGCTTATTTTTAAGATAGGACTTCCTACTTGTATTCAAAACAGCATCACCAGTATTTCGTTCGCTTTCATTCAGACGATTGTGAATATCGTGGGCGGGGTGAGCGCTTCAGCCGGCGTTGGGGCGGTAGGGAAGTTTAACAGTTTTGCCTTTATGCCTGTCCAGGCAATGAGCACTTCGGTTTCAGCCATGGCCGCCCAAAACTTCGGCGCGGGAAAACTCGACAGGGCGGTATCCGCCTGCAGAATCGGAGTTATTTTTTCATTTTGTGTAAGCACCGGCTTTTTCACCCTAGTTATGATTTTTCCGGAATCGGTTCTCAGAATTTTCGGGAACGACCCCATGATGATTCATGACGGGGTCACCTATCTTCGTTCTTTTGCATACGATTTTTTCCTTATTCCTTTTATATTCTGCATCAATGGCTTTTTGATTGGCGGCGGACACTCCTTCTTTACGCTTTTAACTAATGTATTATCTTCTGTACTCCTTAGAGTGCCTGTGTGTTACTTTTTCGGCATAAAACTGGGCTGGGGTCTTAAAGGCGTAGGTTTGGGAGCGCCTGCGGCAAGCGCCGGGACTCTGTTGGTGATCATCGTTTATCTCTTTACGGGAAAGTGGAAGCACAATGTCATCCATCATAAGCCGGTAGCCGCCGATGCGGCTATTGAATATAGCGAGAGCTAAGCAATATGAAAGCGTGGTGGCAGGATCGCGTTGCCTATCAGATCTATCCCAGAAGTTTTCAGGATAAAAATAACGATGGTATTGGCGACATTCCGGGAATAATTTCTCATCTGGATGAAATCAGGGAGTTGGGCGCGGGCATCATCTGGCTTTCGCCTGTGTACAAATCACCGGACGCAGACAACGGCTACGACATCAGCGATTATTATTCGATTGACCCGAAATTCGGCAGCTTAAGCGATATGGAAACGCTGTTTGCCGAAGCCGCAAAGCGCGACATCAGGATCATTATGGATCTGGTAATCAACCATACTTCCGACGAGCACGAATGGTTTCAAAAGAGTAGAGAGCCGTCCAGCCCTTACAGGGATTATTATATCTGGCGGCCAGGAAAGACTGCGCCCGGCGGGAAAAGGTTGCCGCCCAATAACTGGACGGGTTTTTTTATGGGCGAGGTCTGGGAATACGATGAAAAGAGCGGCGAGTACTATCTGCACCTGTTCGATAAAAAGCAGCCTGATCTGAATTACAAAAATCCAAAAGTAATTGAGGAAATAAAGAACATCCTCCGGTTTTGGCTGGACAAGGGTGCATCCGGCTTCCGTTGCGACGTGATCAATGTTCTTTACAAATCGAGCCTTGAGGACGGTAGAAAGAGCATGACGGTTTGCGGCATTGAGCACTACAAGAGCCAGGAGGGGAATCACGCCATTTTGCGCAAACTGCGCCGGGACGTGCTGGATCATTACGACTGCTTTACAGTTGGCGAAACGGTCATGGTTGATCTTGATGAGGCAAAACTTCTCTGCGACGAAAGCCGCAAAGAGCTGGATATGCTTTTTTACTTTGAGCATTTGGAAATAGACCGCCGGATAGCGAGGTTCATCCCCAAAAAATTCAGGGCGAGTAAGCTGCTTGATGTTCTGGCAAAATGGCAGCGCGGTCTTGAGTGGAATGCCCTGTACCTGGAAAATCACGACCAAAGCCGGATTGTGTCGCACTTCGGCGCGGGGAAATGTTCTCCGGACGGGAAACCGGGCAGGTATTGGGAGCGTAGCGCAAAAATGCTGGCCCTTCTGGAGCTTACTCTGCGCGGCACTCCCTTTATTTATCAGGGGCAGGAAATTGGCATGACCAACTTCGACTACAAGAGCCTGGAAGAAGTCAACGATGTGGAAAGCCACGGCTTAAACAAATTGATGAAAAAGATGCGCATACCCGGCTTTTTACGCTGGAAGTTTATCAAGGCCAGTTCCCGCGACAATGCCCGAACACCCATGCAGTGGGACGGCGGAAACAACGCTGGCTTTACTTCGGTCAAACCCTGGCTGGGCATTAACGTAAATTACAAATACATCAATTACGAATCCCAAAAAAACAATCCGTCTTCGGTTTTGAGCTTCTACAAGACCCTCATCGCTTTGCGGCAAAAAAGCGACTGTTTGAAGTGCGGCGAATTTATACCCCTTTTCGCCGACAATTGTCTTTTGTTTTATCAACGCAGGCTGGGGGATGAAGTTTATACCGTTGGTCTAAATTTTTCTTCCCGAAAAAAGAGAATGCCAAAAAAAATCGTTTTGCACGGTACGCCGGTAATCTCCAATAGCGAAAGGGCGGAATTAGACGGTTACCTGCTCCCCTGGGAGGGCGTGTTAGTTAGAGCCGCTACATTCTGAATGCGTTGCCCAGATAGATTTTCCGTACCATTTCGTTAGAAAGGATTTCGTCTTTAGCGCCGCGTGTGACGATTGCGCCTTCGTTGATTATAAAAGCTTCGGTTGTTATTTCCAGGGTGTCCCTTACATTGTGGTCGGTGATTAAAATGCCGATTCCTTTTTCCGCCAGGCGGCGGACGATCTGTTTTATTTCGTAAACTGCGATTGGATCGATCCCGGCGAAGGGTTCGTCTAAAAGCAGAAACTTGGGTTCTGTCGCAAGGGAGCGGGCTATTTCAGTCCGCCGCCTTTCGCCGCCGGACAAGGTAAAACCAAGCTGTTTTCTGACCCGCTCAATGCCAAATTCCTCAAGCAGGGATTCCAGGCGTTCTTTCATCTGATCCCTTGTAATGTCTGTGCGGCTTTCCAGAATGGCCCAGATATTTTGTTCCACCGTGAGCTTTCTGAAAATAGAAGGCTCCTGGGGCAGATATGCTATGCCGTGCCTTGCGCGGCGGTACATGGGCATGGAGGTAATATCCAAGCCGTCCAGAGTGACTGTTCCCTGGGTTGGGCGGTAAAAACCGACTATCATGTAAAAGATGGTTGTCTTCCCGGCCCCGTTTGGTCCCAAAAGGCCGGCTACCTCTCCGTTTTGCATGGAAAAATTTACGCCTCTGACCACTTCTTTTAGGCCGAATCTTTTGTGCAGATTTATAACCGTAAGGTTATTAAAATGCTGGCTTGAGGCTCTGGCCAATAAGCCTTTGGGTCGAGTTTGTGTTGAGGTAACAGGTTGAGGGGGAATTTGCGATTTTAGCTTGTGTGATACTTCGGCAGGAAGGGGGTTGTTTAATTTCATGGCCTTAGTTCTTTAATGAACCTTTTACATCTCCTTCCATAACTACATCGTCGGTATCCAGATCAACCCTGATTCTGTCCGCCCGGTACTCATCGTCCTTTTTATAAACCAGGGGAAAACCCGAAAGTGCGAGATTTTTTTCCGCGCGGCGGTATACGGCATATTCAGATCGGCATACCAGGTTGTCCTTGAACAGCCTTACGGAAATTTGCAAAATGGCGATTTCATTTTCATCATCGTATTCAATGAAGCGGCCGCGGGCGACTATTTCGTTATCCCTGTCCTCCATTGTGGAATTTCCTTCCAGCCGCGCAATTTTTAAAGTCCGGTCATAACGCATACGGTCGGTCATAAATAATATATTTTTTTCTTCCTCAAATCCCTGAACATTACCGCTGCAGTCTATGAACCTGTTATCGCTGCCGTGTATTTCAATCCGGTCAGCGTGAATAAGAAGCTTGTCGGAACGCACTTCGGCGTTTCCTGTTAGTACGGTTACTTCTCTGCCGGTGGCTTTACTGCCCGACATGCGATCGGCCTTGAAAGTGAATGTATCAGCCCATCCAACGCAAGTGAGAATAATGCAAAACAAAACAGAAAAAATGGCCCTCATCTTTTATTTCTCTCCATCTTTTTCCACATAACTGCCCTTTACTTCTCCTGCAAAAGACCATGTTCTGCCTCGAATGTCCGCCGAAAATCCCTTGCCGGTAAAGGTTGTGCCGTCGGAGCGCTTGACATCCACTTCTTCTTCTGCGCCGCCTTTTATGGTTTTTTCCTTATCCTTCCATTCCAGTTCCGCTGTATTGATAATAATATCTTCGGATTCTATGCTGATCCGTACTCCGCCTGAAAGGGAAATATCTCCGGTGTCTATCTGTACCGTCGCCGCTTTTGCATCCCCTTCTACATTAACAGTCTGTCCGTGATCTTCCATTTGTTCAAAGCTAAAGTTTCTGAGTTCCATAAGCTGGAGTTCTTCCCAGCGTTCCGCATGTTCCGCCTGAAAGCGCGCGAGTATGTCCCCTCCCCGAACCCGTATATACTCGATATTTTCCATAACAATATCGGGCCTGGTATTTTCAAGCCCGGTTCCGGCGCCGTAATCAAATGAACAGGCAACTAAAAGAAACATACATGGAAGGCAACAAGCCCAGAAGGTTATTATCGGAGAGAAAAGAGACTTTTCATTTTTTTTGCTGCCGTTTACAGTTTCCATCGTAAATAAACAACCTTACAAGCCTTCTATGGTTACACTGAGCCTATAGTAATATTATCGTGGAGCAGGGTAGCTTGGTCAACTAATCACGCCAATGCGTTGTGCGGTGCATTATAATCGGATAATTCTGGAATTGGTGAGCACTTCGGCGCCGGTTTCAGTGACGAGGATGTCGTTTTCCAGGCGGCAGCCGCCATGGACAGGGTCGTAAAGGCCGGGCTCTATGGTGATAATCATGTTTTTTTCCAGTATCCATTCATTGCCTGCCCTGCTCAGTAAGGGAGCTTCGTGGGCTTGAAGCCCGATACCGTGGCCCAGGCTGTGGGGCATTACTTTTTTTGATTCTGCGAAAAAACCGTCCACGGCAATTGCTATGTCCCTCGCGGGAGCGCCTGGTTTCACCATTCCCAGGGCAAGGTTGTATGCCTTTTCTGTTAGGCAAAGCATTTCTTCCTGGGCCTCTGACAAAGGTCCTCTTGCAAATGTAAGGGTTACGTCGCTGGTATAACCGGCATATTTTAAGCCGAAATCAAGAATCGAAAGCCCGGGTCCGCCGAATGCCCCACCCGTATAAGCCGGAAAAGCGTGAATGCCGAAGCTTCTGGAAGGCCCGGCAGCCAGGGTCTCAAATCCCGTACCCTCGCAGCTCTGTCCCCGTCCTTCGAATTCTATAAAAAGGGCCGCTTCCGCTTCGGTTTTTAGTTTTCCTGTCCGTATTTGGTCCTCCAGGAGATAAATTATGCCATTTGTTATATCTGAAACCTTGCGATAAATTTTTAGTTCACACTCATCTTTCACGGCGCGGTTTCTTCCCAGTTCTGTCCAGACTCCATCGTCACGGCAAATTATTTCAAAATCGGGTATTTCCTTTACAAAACTCGAAAATTTAGGGTATGGGGTTGTCCCCGGGATTTCAATTTTGGCTCCTTTGGGGATTTTTAGGCGTTCGATGGCACCTTTTAGGGCTTTAACGGGTTGTCGTTCAAATTCTCCGTAAGGGAGTATAGCATCCGCCTCCGCATGAAGCGTGGCCATGTTGATATCCCATGGAACCAAGAGGGAACTCCTTGTTGCCGAGAGAAAGAGGAGTGCGTCTCCCGGCTGTCCCGAAAGCCAGCGGATCAGCGGGTTACGGTGTTCTTCGGAATCGCTTATCATTAGGAGGTCTGTCCCTTCCCTGGACATCCAATCGTAGATTTTTCCTAGCCGGTTTTGGTATGTGTTCAACGGGTCTGTCCCTCCATTTCGAAATTCAGCAGGTCTGTCCCTTGATATTAAAGACTTCCCTGGAAGCAGCCAGTATTGCTTCCACTTCGGCATCGCCTATCCAGTAATGGGTAACAAATCTGAACACCCCCTTATCCGGAGGATTGATGATGATATTGTGTTTTATAAAAGTATTGACTACATTAGCGGCTATTTTTTCATCTTCCGCTTGAGGCCAGGTGAAAAACACCATGTTTATCTCTGTTTCTTTGGGCTTAATGACAATTCCTGGGATTTTAGCAAGTTCCCGAGCGATTTTTTTTGCTCTGATGTGGTCTTCTTTCAGTCTTTGGGTCTGTCCCTCAAGAGCAATAATCCCGGCAGCAGCAAGGATGCCTGCCTGACGCATGCCTCCGCCCATTATTTTTCTTTTATACCGTGCTTTTTCGATAAATTCCTTTTTCCCTGCAAGAAGAGAGCCCACAGGTGCGCATAGTCCCTTGGAAAGGCAAAACATGACTGAATCCGCCATTGATGCTATGTCCCTTGCATTACAGCCCAACGCTATTGCGGCATTAAAGATTCGGGCTCCATCAAGATGAATCGGTAGTTTCCATTCATCCGCAATTTTCCTAGCCTCGTCCATGACGGCTAAAGGGACAGACCTCCCCAAGGAATGGGCATTTTCAAGGCAAATAAGTGAAGTTGACGGCATATGAAGGTCTTGTCTTCGTAAACGCACGCGGAGAGCCTCAGCAGTGAGAATACCGTTTGGAGCCAGAATCGGGCGGGTCTGTACCCCTGCGATTATTGAAGCCGCTCCGGCTTCATGTTGGATTATGTGACATTCTTCTCCAAGAAGGACCTCGGTCCCCCTGTTGCACCACGTGAAAAGAGCTAACTGGTTACCAAACGTACCGGATGGTACAAATAACGCCGCTTCCTTGCCCAACGTCTTTGCGCCAAGGCTTTCTAATTTTTTTACCGTTGGATCGTCACCATAGACATCGTCTCCTACTTCCGCCTCAGCCATAGCCTTTCGCATAGCATCAGTAGGCTTTGTTACGGTATCGCTTCGTATGTCAATCATGGTTTCCCCCGGCTTCTATTGGTTTTCAAGATCTTAGGGACAGACCCTTTCTAAATTTAGTAGGTTATAATGATTGCATGAAACACTAAAGGGACAGACCCTGTATTTTTAATACTGTGGGATGCCCCATTCCCGGTAATAATTGAATCTCCCGGCTTTACATCAACTTCCTTACCATCGTCATTTACGATCCCAGTCCCGGAAAGTATGAAATAATACTCAGTCTCTGAATCATGCTTATGATACCCAATCGAACATCCTTGATCCAAGGTTATTTCCGCAAACATTCGGGCGTTTTTTTGTGTACTGCCGTCAAGAAGATATGTAAGATGTGTGTTACCATCACCATTCCGCAGTTTTTCCTTGTCTTCTGTTATCATTTCCTTACGATGAATTACCATAAAAATGCCTCCTGTATTTGGTCTGTCCCTATTACTAATATTATCAGAATTACTTGACAATGAAAAGAAGCTACTATAAGAGGAAATATATGAATTTAGCTGGGGACAGACGATCGCGAATCTTATTATTTATATATTGGAGCTTAGTTGGATTTTTATTATTGTTAGGGTTTGGTTTCATTGGCGGCACAATATATGGTGTGTTCTTTCATAAGAGTTCTCCAAACCAAGTGCAATCAGCAATTTATCAGAAAGTTGGAGAGGGACAGACCTTTACCGGTATTGGTACACTCAGAGTTTCTACCGCCGATGCCCAGCCGGGTATGGTGATTATTTTGGTTTCATTTATTTACTATCCGGATGACAAGGCTTTTTCTGAAGAATTGGCTCTCCGCGTAAAGGATTTCAGACAAATAATTATTGACTATTTTAGTCCTTTTTCAGTATCTGAGCTTCGGGAGTTGGACGAAGACAACATTAAATCAGAATTATTGCTTCGTTTCAATTCTATCCTGCGGCTTGGACAAATTGAGACAATATATTTCGGTGATTTTATGATTATTGGGTAATAGTATTCAGAAGACTATTCAGGAGCCGCAGAATCAACCAATTCAATGATATCATTAATTCTGTTTTTTTGATGCCAGGCCCCACCGTACTCCCATTGCTCAGAACGATCTGCCAAACCTGCGGCAACAGGATTTTGGTCAATATATGAAAAAACCCTTAAAAAATCCAAAATTCCTAAAATTATACGAGAGAAAAACCTATCTCCCCATAAATGACCAGACAAGCCATGTCTTTTATTCCACAATTGAGCAAAAACTCCTAAAAGCCACTGCATTATTTTTGAAAGTGATACTCCCGGCCCTGGTTTTATTAAGAAATGGACATGATTTCCCATTATACAGAAATTTTTGAGTGAAAAGTTAAATTTTTTCTTAGCCCTTTTAAGTATTTCAATAAAGAATTCTCTATCTTCCCGATTTAGGAAAATCATTTCTCCCCGGTTTATCCTGGCTGTAACATGGTATTCCGCTCCTTCAAGGAGCATTCTGTTTTTTCTCATATACAGCTTACTGCACGGACTATAAGATTTGCTTTGGTTTTTGGGGATTTTTTTTGTTTTTTCTTGCTCTGTCCCTATTCAGAAAATTTTGAGGATTTGAGATATATAGGCGAATGGAGCAAAAGTGGGGACAGAGCAAAAATGCAACTATTGCAGGCTGGGCAGTGTCATAACAACGATAGAATTCTTTACTTAAGGGACAGAGCAATGTTATAAGTGTCGAATGCTGCCAGGTATAGACTGCCTGCCTGTTCAATCGCTAGTATTCAAGGGGACTTTTAATATGCCGACTCAAAAGCCCTAAAACAATAGTGCCTAATAAGGAGGGATATGATTCTTATGGGGCAAATATCGTCTTCAGCCGCACAGGTTATTATTTCCATTATTCCCATTGTGGGTATAGTAATGGGTTCAGTGGTGATTTTTTTCTATCTCCTTTGGAACCACAAGCGCAGGACACTGCTCATCAAAGCCGGGCAGTTTCAGCGTCCCGAATTTGATTTACTTACTTTCAGTCTTCTTGCAGGGTTGCTTTTAAGCGCAGTGGGTCTTGCTTTAACGATTTTTCTGGCAATCGCATTAGGGGTGAATTTTGGCCTTTTGGGCGGGATTATTCCTTTGGCAATAGGAATTGGTTTATTGGCTTACTATGGGATAAGGCGCGGTGACAGACCCTCATGAACTCAGGGGGCGCAATCTTCCAGGGGACGATGAGGATAGGGTAGTAACCGCTCAGATTATCTCCGGCCAAAAAGAGCTGTTCCGGCTTTTAATAAAAAAGCACGAAAGGGCAGTTTACGGGATGGGGATGAGTTTTTTTCATAATGCGGAAGATGCGTCAGATTTTACCCAGGAGGTGTTTTTAAAGATATTTAAGAATCTTTCCCGGTTTGAGGGACGGTCGCGGTTTTCAACATGGCTTTATAAAATTGCCTATAATACCGCGGTAAACAGTGTTACCAGAATGAAAGAGTACCAAAGTTTGGTTGAGGATGAAATTGCAAGCGACAATGATACTCCCGAGAGAGAATTATTTAGGAATTTAGCCCGTGATGCTGTTTTGGAGGCAGTTATGGAGTTACCGAAACGGTTCCGTATATGTGTTGATCTCTTTTTTTTCTATGATCGCTCTTATGAAGAGATAGAAATTATAACCGGATATCCGGTTAACACCATCAAATCCCATGTATTCCGGGCAAAAAAAATACTGCGGGAAAAACTTGCAGCTTATGCGTGCAATTGCCCAGGAGGCGCCGAATGAAAAAACAATTTAAAATGGATTGTCGTGCTGTTATGGATATTGTTTATGAATATGAAAAAGGCAGCCCTTTGCCCTTCTTTATTCAAATGCGAATTTGGTTTCACCTTTTATTTTGTTCAGAGTGTTCAAGGGAAGTAGGAAATCTGCGAACCATTGAGGAAATTATGAAAACTGATTTTTTGCCTCCTTCTCCCGAGTTTGAAGATGTACTTATGGAGCGCCTGTATGCGGAAAATGAAGTTACTAGGGAGTCTGACGCCCCCACTGGTTTCTCTTTTAGGCTATGGGTAATTATTGGCTTCTTTGTGCTCCTCTCCCTCTCAAGCTCCTTTTTTGGGATGAATTTTGTTCAAATCGCGAATTCTGAAGGCTTATCCTTTCTTTTGCCCGTGGGCCTTACCATCGGGATGGTAGTAACCGGCTACGGCGCTTTGTTTATAGGCAGTCATTTGAAGGAACTATCCAGCCGTTTTAGGCTCCGATGAGCGATTTTAAAGGGTCTGTCCCTCTAAATTTGCTTAAATTTTGGGGTCTGTCCCTATACCAGACGTTATTTCAAGGGTCTGTCCCCCCGTATTTTGCTCAAATACATTGACAAATCCACCTATTGGGGCATACTCTTAATCTATGAACTTTTCAACATATACCGTTAAACCTAAGCTTCCCAATTCTTTGAAGCCTTTGGAGGAAATTGCCAGGAACCTATGGCTCTCCTGGAATTTTGATGCAGTTGAACTTTTTATCCGCCTGGATTATGAGATATGGCTTCAGTCCCACCAGAGTCCGGTGCGAACGCTTGGCATGGTAAGCCAGGAACGGCTTGCCGAAGTAGCCAAGGATGATTCCTATTTGGCGGCCCTGAAGGAAGTATACAGCCGGTTTTTAAATTACAAGAAGGCAAATACCTGGTACAAGGGTTCCAGAAAGGATGTGGTGGCTTACTTCTCCATGGAATACGGTATGGATGTATCCCTTCCAATTTATTCGGGTGGTCTTGGTATCCTCTCAGGGGATCACATGAAGACTTCATCCGATATGGGGCTGCCCCTTGTAGGGGTAGGGTTGCTCTACAGGCAGGGATATTTCAGTCAGTACCTTAATGCCGACGGCTTCCAGCAGGAAAGTTATCCCGAGAATGACTGGTATAACATGCCGGTGGAACTTAAAACCAATAAAACCGGAGAAACAATAAAGATTTCTGTCGAGATGGCGGGAAGAGTGGTGATTGCCCAAATTTGGGAAGTCCGGGTCGGGCGCAGCTCCCTCTACCTTTTGGATACCAATATTTCCGAGAATCCTCAGGATTTGCGGAATATAACATCCTCGCTTTACGGCGGGGAGAAAGAAACCCGGATGCAGCAGGAAATACTTCTTGGCATCGGGGGGATTAAAGCCCTGCGAGCCCTTGGTATCAACCCCGCCGCAACCCACATGAACGAAGGACACTCGGCCTTTTTGGGGCTGGAACGAATCAGGGAAATTATGGTGGAAAAGGGCTTCAGTTTTGATGAGGCCAGGGAAGCCGTGTGGCCGACCAATATCTTCACCACCCATACCCCTGTACCAGCCGGAAATGAGCGCTTTGATATCAGTCTCATGGAAAAGTACTTCAATACATGGCCTCAGATTCTGGGCATTTCCTGGCGGGATTTTATCAGTCTTGGACGGGAGCGGCCTTATGATGATCACGAAAATTTCTGCATGACGGTCCTTGCTTTAAAACTTGCCGCGTATGCTAATGGAGTTGCCAAACTTCATGGGGTAGTTTCCCGCAATATGTGGAAAAACCTCTGGCCTGGTCTTCCCCTTGACGAAATTCCTATTGGCCATGTGACCAACGGCGTACACCCGCGTACCTGGGTTTCCAGCAATATGAGCGAACTATTGGAACGGTATTTCGGTCCTCGTTTTGACGATATGCCCACGGATCTTTCAGTTTGGAACCGGATGGACCGGATTTCGGACGAGGAGCTTTGGCGTACCCATGAACGCCGCAGGGAGCGGCTGGTGGCGTTCGCGCGGGAAAGGATTCGCGAACAGTACAAACGGACAGGCGCTATGGAGCGCCGCGTCAGGCAAGCCGAGGACGCTCTGTCCCCCTACACCCTGACCCTTTGTTTTGCCCGGCGTTTTGCGACCTATAAGCGGGGTACTCTGCTTTTACGGGATCCGGAGCGCCTTCTCAGGCTTGTAAGAGATAACGATAGGCCGATTCAGCTTATTTTTGCCGGAAAGGCCCATCCCCATGATATGCCCGGCAAAGAGCTAATCCGCGAAATTGTCCATTTTGCGGAAAAAAATGACGTTTCCAGCCGAATCGTGTTTATTGAGAACTATGACATTACTGTGGCGAAATACCTTACCACAGGCGGCGATGTTTGGCTTAACACCCCAAGACGGCCCCTGGAAGCTTCAGGAACCAGCGGCATGAAAGCCGCCGTCAACGGGGTTCTTAACTGCTCCATACTGGATGGCTGGTGGGATGAGGCCTATAACCCCGAGGTTGGATGGGCGATAGGCCGTGGCGAGGAGTACGAAGACACCAATTTACAGGACGAAATCGAGAGCAAGGCTCTTTATGACCTCCTGGAACGGGAAATAATCCCCCTGTTTTATCAGCGGGGAAGGGATGGTCTCCCCCGGGAATGGATCAAAATGATGAAGACCTGCATGAAGGAAATCGGTCAATCCATGTCGAGCCATCGAATGTTGATGGATTATTCAAATAAGTTCTATTTCCCAGCCCTGAAAAACTATCGCCGGATAGTCAAAGATGATTTTAAGGAATCCAAAGCGCTTGCTGCTTACCTAACAAAATTGCGCCAGGCTTGGGACAGCATCACCATCAGTAAAATCGAATCCAATTCGAAGCCGGTTATGCAGCGAGGTGATTTCCTGACTGTAACCGCAAAAATTGAGCTTGGCCCTCTTACTCCGGATGAGGTACAGGTGGAACTTTACCACGGTTCCATATCAAATCAGACTGCCGACATCAAAAATGCCCGGCATTCGGAAATGAAGTCCATCGGAAAAGACGGGAACGCCTATCGTTATCAGGTTAGGATAGAATGTAATGATACCGGTTTCCAGGGACACACCATCAGGATTCTTCCTAAACACGAGGCTTTGATCCATCCATACCGGACCGGTTTTATCAAGTGGGCCTAAATCATTACTAACGAAGATGAGACAAGCGCCCAGCCATCAAGGCTGGGCATCCCAGGTTATCGCTTTTTCGACATTTTGATGGCCTTTTTTGTGGCTATACTCATTACCAGTAATGTCGCTTCTTCGGCCAAAATTGTCGATTTGGGGGTTAGCCTATTTGGTTTTTGGGGGATTCCCTCTGTCCCTCTGGCTTTTGACGGCGGAACCATCCTTTTTCCCATTGCTTATGTTTTGGGAGATGTTTTTACCGAAGTTTACGGTTTTCGCTTTGCCCGTCGGGTGATCTGGACAGGTTTTATTGCTCTGTCCCTCAGCGCACTGCTTTTTTTTGTCCTTGCCCGCCTACCTGCCGATGCGGTTTGGGAAACCTATGCCGGAACCGCCGCTTACGACGCTATCCTCGGCGGGATGAGTACCGGGGGCATAGCGCTTGCAAGCCTTGCAGGCTACCTGGTCGGCGAATTTTCCAATTCCGCGGTTCTTTCCCGTCTCAAAGTCGCTATGAAAGGCCACGCCCTATGGGTAAGAGCAATTGTTAGCAGCCTGGTGGGGGAATTACTGGATAGCCTGGCTTTTGTGTTTTTCGCAAGCCTGACGGGTGTCTTCGGCTGGGAACTTTTTCTATCCCTTGTCCTGACAAATTACCTTTTTAAGATTTTAATTGAAGTTCTGGTCTTCCCCATGACATTTTTTGCGGTAAAGAAACTTAAAAAAGCCGAAGGGATTGACGCGTATGATGTTGGCGTCAAATTAAACCCTTTCAAAAGCTGACAATATGGATAGTATTCTTGTACTTTTTAAGGCCGATCCGTTTTTTCGCGCTGAACTTGAGGCAATTTTAAGCGATTTCAGGATTGTCTTTAATGAAAGCGTAGACACATCTTCCGTTGATGCTGAGACCGCAAAGAATACGGTTGCCATTTTTGGCAATCCAAAAGCCGATTTTTTAACGCTCTGTCCCCGTCTTAGATGGCTTCAGCTTCAAAGCGCAGGCGCAAATGGCTATGTAAACGGAGAGCTGGCTGATAGTGTAATCCTCTCATGTGCGACAGGAGCCTATGGACACGCCGTTTCGGAACATATGCTGGCTCTGACCTTCGAACTCCTGAAGAAACTTCATCTTTACCGGGATGAACAGGCCGCTGGCCGCTGGAAAGCGCGTGGACAAGTCAAAAGTATCCGTAACGCGGTTGTTCTTGTTATCGGTCTTGGGGACATAGGCTCTGCCTATGCCAGGTGCATGAAAGCTCTTGGCTCCCATGTGATTGGCATTCGCCGTACCGCCCATGCAAAGCCTGATTATGTGGACGAACTTCTGCTTACGTCCCAGCTGGAAGAAGCCTTGCCGCGCGCCGACGTGATTGCTATGGCTCTGCCTGCCACCCAAGAGACAGCTGGCCTCATAAGCCGCAGTCAGCTGGCGAAAACAAAAAAGGACGCTGTGATAATAAACGCCGGGCGAGGTTCGTGTATCGATACGGATGCCCTTTGCGATGCCCTTGAATCGGGCGATTTGGGGGGAGCCGGTCTTGACGTAACCGATCCTGAGCCTTTGCCTGCGGATCACCGCCTCTGGAAACTGGAAAACGCCGTAATTACCCCGCATGTGGCAGGAGCCCGCTACATGAAAGAAACCGGCGAGTACGTCATGAAGATCAACCTTGAAAACGCCAGGCGTTTTATCCTGGGTGAGCCTTTGGAAAACCTTGTAGACTTTAAAACAGGCTACAGGATAACCATGGAGTGACTTTCCAGAGGGACAGACCCGTTTTAAACCCCTATTTAGATCGCTCCCGGTATTCCTTTTTATCCAAAGGATAAAACTGTATAACCACTATAGCCGCGATAAGAACCACCGCAGGGATGGGGCCTATGATTATCCTGATAGCGCCGGATACCGACTCCGGTTGATTTACTGCCCCTTCGCCGGCCTGGGAAATGTAGCCCCCCAGTGCCAGAATGTGGCCTGTGACAAAAAGGGCCAGGGCGGTACCCAGTTTTGAGATGAAAGTCCACATCCCGTAGTAAGCCCCTTCGTTCCGTTTCCCGGTTTTGGCGGCCTCGTATTCAATCACGTCAGGAACCATGGCGAAGGGCGCCACATAGCTAAAACCAACCCCGATTCCCGCATATACCATCACGAAATAGAAAAACTCAACTGGCATCTTATTTCCCATTAAAAAAATGGTCGCACAGGCGCTGGCTATTATCACAAAACAAATTTGATAGGTTGTCTTTTTGCCGATCTTTTTGGAGACCAGAACCGAAACGGGTATAAAAAGCATGGCGGTAACCAAAAGGAGGACAAGGACAATGGTGGTTATATCCGGCCGATTCAGGATATTTTCGGTGTAATAAGCCAGAATTGTCGTAAGGAAGGAGATTCCCGTCATATGAAGGGCATAGGTCAAAAGGAGCAGCACATAGGGCTTATTTTTAAACACCACCTTGAATGTGGCAAAAAAGCCCTCAGTGGGCAGATCCTCTTTGCGGTATTGCTTTTCTTTCGTTCCCAGGAAAGTGAGGAAGGTTACAATCATCATAATCGCCCCCAGGATTAAGCCCATCATGGAAAAACCGCGCTGATCCAGAAGCGGGTCTGCCGCGCCGGGCCTGGCGAAGATCTGCACCAGCGGCTGAACCGCCCCAGCGCCTGCAATTGTGCCGAATACCGCACAGCCAAACCGGTAACCGTTTAATGTAGACTGTTCATGGTAATCGGTGGTGAGTTCCGGCGTCAGGGAAGAGTAAGGCACGTTGATTATGGTTGAAGCGGTATTGAGGAGCATCAGGGCAAGAATCGCCCAGCCGATGTGTAAATACTGCGGAAGGTAAGCCGGGGCGGTAAAAAAGAAAACCATGGTAAGGCACATGGGGACACAGCCGAAAAGAAGGTACACGCGCCGGCGGCCCCAGCGGGACAGGGTTCTGTCGGAAATAAAGCCCATCATCGGGTCGGTTACGGCGTCCCAGGCCTTGCCAATCATTACCGCCGATCCTGCCCAGACCGCGGCAATGCCCACTGTGTCCGTGAGGTATTTTAGCGCCCAGAAGGACATGAGCGTGAAAAGCATATTTCCGCCAAGGTCGAAAATTCCAAACCCGAGTTTCTGTTTGACCGTTAATTTTCCGTCTGCCATAAGTTATCCTTTAAAACAGTGTATTCCTGTTTTGTCCGTTACACAAGTTAACATTATACAAGATAGGGTAAAAAAAACCACGGAAATCAATTTTCACCTGACAACAAAACAGGGATCAGCTTCTGGCAATCCAGCAGACAGCCAAACATAATTTTCGACAAAGGGAGTTTTACATTGGACTTTGCTTTATAGGTCTTAACGCAGTTTAGAGCGATTT
>Ga0268262_10002548_pt1 | contig 20917 bp, 16 predicted proteins | sample TergutNc150P3_FD_190354 | JGI IMG/M metagenome (GOLD analysis project Ga0268262, IMG submission 190354) | Nasutitermes corniger P3 segment gut microbial community from laboratory colony in Florida, USA - Nc150 P3 (SPAdes) (version 2) | ecosystem: Host-associated > Arthropoda: Insects >... | reverse complement strand
TTAAATCATTGTCCCCGCCTTGCAGTTTTATTTTTTTTGCCGCTTCCACGGAATGAAGCCTTATCCTCTCGTGGAGAGCCTGCCTGTCGCCGCCTTTTTTTACGCAGTACATTAAAATATTTTCAGTAGCCATAAAGGGAAGTTCTTCGTTTAAATGTTTTTCTATTACTTTGGGATAAACATTCAGGCCGCTTGCGATATTGATGTAAAGCGAAAGTATGGCGTCTGTGGCGAGGAACGCTTCGGGGATTGATATGCGCCTGTTGGCGGAATCGTCGAGGGTACGCTCAAGCCATTGAGCGCTTGCCGTCAGGGCGGGGTTGAGCGCGTCAACTGTCACATAACGGGCGAGAGATGCTATGCGCTCGCTTCTCATGGGGTTTCTTTTGTACGCCATGGCGGAAGAACCGACTTGAGTGTCTTCAAACGGTTCGTCAACTTCTTTAAGGTGGGAAAGCAGACGGATGTCATTTGAAAATTTATACGCGCTCTGGGCGATGCCCGAAAGGACGGACAGCGTGTAATAATCGGCTTTTCTTGAATAGGTTTGTCCGCTTACCGAATATACTTTGTCAAAACCCATTTTTTCGGCTATTTTATGTTCAAGAGACTTTACTTTTTCATGATTACCTTCAAAAAGGGAAAGAAAACTCGCGCCTGTTCCCGTTGTGCCTTTGCAGCCTAATAATTTTAACCCGTTAAGCGTAAACTCAAGATGTTCAAAATCGGACAACAGATCCTGTATCCAGAGTGTGGCGCGCTTCCCCACCGTAGTCGGCTGAGCGGACTGAAAATGAGTGAAGGCAAGGCAGGGCAGGGATTTGTATTTGTCGGCGAAATCGTAAAGCTTCGCTATTGTGTTTACAAGCAGTTTTTTTATTTGCAAAAGCGCATAACGCTGTTGAATGATGTCGGTATTATCGCCCACATAACAGGAAGTGGCGCCCAGGTGGATAATTGGTTGTGCTTTCGGGCATTGTCCGCCGAAGGCGCGAATATGCGCCATCACGTCGTGCCTCGTCTGTGCTTCAATCTTTGCCGCTGTTTCGTAATTTATGTCCGTAATGTGCGCCTTCATTTCGTCAATTTGATCGGCGCTTATATCAAGTCCCAGTTCCTTCTGGCTCTCCGCAAGGGCAATCCACAATTTACGCCATGTTGAAAACTTATTATCGTCCGAAAATATGTACTGCATTTGCGCGCTTGCATATCTTTTACAGAGGGGGTTTTCATACTGGTCAGGCATCAACCAGCCTCCGTAAGCATTCGGCGTAAATTTCAGATGTTTTGTTTAACACATCGTCAGGCACATTGTCAAATTGCATCTCTCCGTCTTTTTTGTTGTTAAGAAGCCAGTCGCGTACAAATTGTTTGTCGTAACTTTTTGGCGAAGTTCCCTCCTGATAATCGGGGAGGCTCCAGAATCTGCTTGAGTCGGGAGTAAATATTTCGTCCGCAAGGAAGATGTCGTTGTTTTCATCAAGTCCAAATTCAAATTTAGTGTCGGCGATGATAATGTCTTTGTTATAAGCGTAATTGTAACAGGTGTTATAAAGTTCAAAGGAAATTTTTTCTATTCTTTTTATCAGGTGGGAGCCAATCTTGTCCGCGGCATACTGAATTGAAATATATTCGTCATGCCCTACATACGCTTTTGTTGAAGGGGTAAAAAGAGGGATGTCAAGTTTTTCGGCCAGTTTATAATCGCCTTCTATTTTTTGACCGCAGAATTCTCTTCCTTTGGAGTACGCTTCCCACATATTACCGAACATATATCCCCTAACGATAAATTCAAACGGCAGTATTTTCAGTTTTTTTACTAAAATCGTTCTCCCTTCAAATTCTCTCTTTTGAAAAAATTCCGGCATATCTTTTAAATCGCTTGAAATAAAATGATTTGGGACAATGTTTTTTGTATAATTAAACCAAAATGAAGAAATGGCGGTTAAAACTTTTCCTTTATTGAGTACGGGTTTTGAAAGGATAACGTCAAACGCGGAAATTCTGTCCGATGTAACGATGACAAGTCTGTCGTCTGATGCTTCTGACGACATTTCGCCGGAAATGTCTGACGACATTTTGTCAGAAATGTCGTATACTTCCCTTACTTTTCCGCTGAATATTTTTTTCATTTTCTCTCCCTATTCTCCCGCGTGTTTGATGCCTAAAATTTCCAACTCTTTTTCGTTTAATCCAACTCCGCGAAGCATTAGTCTATTCCCTTTTAATCCGTCTATTGAATTGATGCCCATGCCGCCCATCATTTCTTTTATTTCATGCTGCCACGCTGTTAAAAGATTGATGAGGCGTTTGTACCCGATGTCCGGATTCAGGCGTTTGACCAGTTCGGGAACCTGAGTGGCGATACCCCAGTTGCATTTTCCGGCGTGACAGCTTCTGCAAAGGTGACAGCCAAGCGCGACCAGCGCCGATGTCGCTATGTAAACGCAATCCGCGCCGAGAGCGAGCGCTTTTATAATGTCGGCGCTTGAGCGGATACTGCCGCCGGCGACGATGGATACGTTGTCGCGTATGCCCTCGTCACGTAACCGTTTGTCAACGCCGGCAAGCGCAAGTTCTATGGGGATGCCGACATGATCGCGTATGCGGGTCGGCGCGGCGCCCGTTCCGCCGCGGAAGCCGTCAATGGCTATTATGTCCGCGCCGCTTCGGGCTATGCCGCTTGCAATCGCGGTTACGTTATGCACTGCGGCAATTTTAACAATTACCGGCTTTTGATAATTCGTGGCTTCTTTTAAAGAGAAGACAAGCTGGCGCAAATCTTCAATAGAGTATATGTCGTGGTGCGGCGCGGGAGAAATCGCGTCTGTTCCTTCGGGAATCATTCTTGTGCGGGAAATGTCGCCTACAATTTTCGCTCCCGGCAGATGCCCCCCGATGCCCGGCTTTGCGCCCTGACCCATTTTTATCTCAACCGCCGCGCCTGAGTTTAAATAATTAGGATGAACGCCGAAACGTCCCGACGCGACCTGCACGATAGTGTTTTTTCCGTATTTATAAAAATCCTCATGAAGACCGCCTTCGCCGGTGTTGTAAAGAATGCCAATCTCCTCGGCGGCGCGAGCCAAACTTTCATGCGCGTTGTAACTTATGGAACCGTAACTCATCGCGGAGAACATTACAGGCATGGACAGATGCAGTTGAGGCGGCAGATTGTTTATGATCCTGCCTTTTTTGTTCCGTTCGATACTTATCGGTTTCGCGCCGAGAGATACCCTTGTCTCCATAGGTTCGCGTAACGGGTCTATGGACGGGTTTGTAACCTGCGAGGCGTTTAAAAGTATTTTATCAAAGTACACGGGATAATTTTCAGGATTACCCATGCTTGACAATAACACGCCGCCTGAATCTGCCTGCTTGTAAATTTCGTCAATGGTTTTGCTGTTCCAGTTTGCGTTAAGTTTGTAGGTGTTGCCGCATTTTACCACCTTTAGGGCGCGGGTAGGACAGAGAGAAACACAGCGGTGGCAGGTTACGCACTTTGCGTCGTCACATAACATTTTATCCATGTCGGCGACATATTCATGCGCTTCATTGGCGCATTGGCGTTCGCAGGCGCGGCAGCAGATACATCTGTCGTAATTTCTTATCATTTCATATTCGGGATATAAATATTTTATTGCCATTATGCCTGCCCTCCATTTAAACAAACAATAACAGGCTGGCCGCCTTTTGGCGCCCAAATATTATCAAGGTTCGGTTCGATGATGCGGATAGCCGCTTCCTCGCTCGCCATGTAAACAAGATCGTCTTTTTCTCCGACCACCATGCTCCTCAGTTTAAGCCTGTCGTTTAACGCCATAAGTCCTCTGTCAAAACCGACAAGTATTGAGAACGGGCCTGTAATAAGCTGCGCGCTGAACATTACGCGCAGGAATTCATGCGTCTCCCTCTCGTCCGGCGGCTGTTTTTCAATGGTCTGCCAAAACGAAGCGGCGATAACCGAAGCGATTTCGCTAAATGTAAGTTTTTGTTTTCTGTGCAGATAATCTATAATATAGGTAATAACTTCTGTGTCGGTCTGTAGAGTGCATTTGTAGCCGTACATTTCGATAGCGCGGCGGTTGGTATCGTAGGAAGATATTTCGCCGTTATGCACAACGGAATAATCAAGCAGTGAAAACGGGTGAGCGCCGCCCCACCAGCCCGGAGTATTTGTCGGGTAACGTCCGTGCGCCGTAAAACACCAGCCCTCGTATTCCTCAAGTTTGTAAAACCGTCCGACATCTTCCGGAAAGCCGACAGCCTTGAACACGCCCATGTTTTTCCCGCTTGAAAAGACATAGGCGCCGGGAATTTTTGTGTTGACGCTGAACACGCATTTGGCGGTAAATTCCCTCTCGTCAAGCTGGCTGTCCGCGAGCTTTGTCGGCAGTGGAATTACAAAGTAACGCCAGATCAAAGGCTCATCGGTAATTTCCTTTATTTTTCGCGTTGGAATTTTAGAAAGGTTGATGATGTCAAAATGCTCTTCTAAAAATTCCTCGCACTCTCTTTTCGCGGACGTGGAATCGTAAAATAGATGCAAGGCGTAGTAATCTTTGTACTCGGGATAGATCCCATACGCGGCAAAACCGCCGCCAAGACCGTTAGAGCGGTCGTGCATGACGGAAATGGACTTAATCATCGCCTCGCCGCTCATGCGCCGCCCCGTCTTGTCAATAATGCCGGATATGGCGCAGCCGGATGGTATCCGTACTTGCCCTTCATTATGCATAATATACCCCCAAACAAAAAAGACGTTCAACGATGAACGTCCTTGTTCAATACAGTATGAAAATATAGTAAATTTACACGATTGTCAAGGCGTTATATAGCATTCTTGAGACCAAATAAGCACATTTTATTTTGTGTTGTAGTTGTTGAAATTCATAACTTGTAGTAAAATGTTATTTTATTAAGCAGGAGGATTTTATGGCATTTGTTGGGGGAGGGGATGAGTCTTTTTTTTCAGAAGAGACATATCAAGCTTTTATTAAGCAAAAAAACCTAATTTATAATGATCGTTTTAGAAGCGATGATGAAACTATCTTCGATGCCGCCCTTTCACAGGAAGCGGACTTTACGAAATATCCTGAAGGGGAAGAAATTCTTAGCGTAATAAGGAATTTTAAATAAAATGCGGACGGCAAGTAAACCCGAAGAATTTCCCATATATTCCCAGCCGGATTCGGCAACTATGCAACAGCTAATGAATAAAATTCCGCAATTCTTGCACAATATTGCCGCTGTACTACAGATTAAAAGTCCAAACGAAATTCTGGTTTGTCAAGAAACATTGTATGAAATACTCACGAGAGTTGAAAAAAGGCGAGTATACTTTCATATTTATTATGACGGTAAAAAATTGGGAGAACGAAATGAAGGGGCTTTAATTTGCTTTTGGATATTAAAGCTTATGCCCTTTAAGCATGATACAATACCAACCTCAACACTCAATGTAAAGATAGCATATACTTTTTTTATTAATATGCTGTATTATGAAGCGGCACACTCAAAAAGAAAAGTCAATGTAAAAAGTGATCTTTTAACCAATACTCTTTATGCTTTTAAATATCGGGATTTAAGTAAAGAAGCAATAATGGCAATGGCAGAAAGTCTCTTGTATTAACTTAAAGAGGTGTCCTGTATATTAGGCTGAAGGAAGACATACATAATTTACCTTGTATTTCAACAAGATGGAAATCATTTTATAATGTGGACAATATATGAGTAATGTAGGTGAGTTTTCCATGGATAGAAGTAAACACTTAATTATTGGAAATGGAAAAGATATTACAGCTGATATAAAATCCTGCAAATATAGTTCTTCAACAAAGAAATATATTGTTATTTTTAATAATGGAAAAACTTATCCTTATAGCTATGCTTCTATTGAATGGATAAAAAACCCAGAAGTATTAAATCCTGATAATGTTCATATAAAGAGTGGAGACAAGGAATTATTTAATATTAAAGCCATATCTGTATTTCATGCAAAAGCAGCCGATTATTGGCATATTTGTTTTTAAATGGCAGTGAAAAAACATACAACTCGAAAGATATAAATATTACATATTCATGTCTTAATGAAGACGAGGTTCAAATTTGCAAAAATTATTTACAAGAATTAGCGTCTGTTAATGACTTAAAAAGTGATGATGGTGAAATACTGCTTCAAAGACAATATGAAAATCTAAAGTTTGTTGGAGAAGATACAGTAATGGCTGTCTACATGAACCCCCAAAAACGTAAAATGCGTACTTATCAAGTCAACGATTATATATTTCCATTCGGCGGAAATTCAAGCCAATTCAAAGCTGTCGCCAATGCTTTATCAAATCAAGTTAGTATCATTCAAGGTCCGCCCGGAACAGGAAAGACGCAAACCATTCTTAATGTTATCGCAAACTTGTTGATTATGGAAAAATCGGTACAGATAGTATCTAATAATAATTCTGCAACCTTAAATGTTTTAGAAAAATTATCCAGTCCTTTGTATGAGTTGGGATTTCTTGTCGCTCCTTTGGGGAAGAAAGAAAATAAAGATCAATTTATTAATAATCAGACAGGGATTTATCCAACATTAACCAATTGGAAACTAAATACCGAACAACAGTTTAATTTGAAAATAAAAATTAATAATCACATAAAAGAACTTTCCAACGCATTTTCTGCAAAAGAACGTCTTGCACAAGTGAAAGTAGAACTTAATTCATTAATCGTAGAAATAAAGTATTTTGAACAATATTGTAGCGAAATTCATTTAACTTACCCTGTAATAAAATATGGTCATAACTTAACTGCTAAAAAAGTTATGCTTCTTTGGCAAGAGTGCAATAAATTTTTAGAGAAAGACATTTCATTCTGGTTTAAAATAAAATGTGTTTTAATTTATCGGTTTTTTGAGTGGAAAATATTTAAAAATGACATATCAACAATTATTACATTTTTTCAAAAAATGTTTTATCATTTAAAACAGTCAGAATTAAGTAATGAAATTACAATATTGGAAAATAAACTCGCAATAATGGACACTGATAGAAAAATGACCGAGTTGACCAAATGGTCAATGGATTATCTGCGTGCGAAATTGTTTGAGCGTTATGGAGATAAAAAAGAACGTATACGATTTTCAGAAAATGATTTATGGAAAAATACAAATAAGATTATAAAAGAATATCCTATTATATTGAGTACTACCTTCTCCTCATGCAGCAGCTTAAAAGATGAAAAATATGATTATCTCATTATGGACGAGGCATCGCAGGTAGATGTAGCTACCGGCGCATTAGCGCTTTCTTGCGCTAAAAATGCGGTTATTGTAGGAGATTTAAAACAACTGCCCAATGTAATTACGAGTGATATGAAAAAGAAATGCGATACTATTTTTAGAACTTATAATTTACAACAAGGATATTCGTATTCAGAAAATAGTTTTCTAAAATCAGTATGCAAAATTATTCCATACGCTCCTCAAACATTATTGCGGGAACACTATCGTTGTCACCCAAAAATAATAGGATTTTGTAATCAGAAATTCTACAATAATGAATTGATTATCATGACAGAGGATATTGGCGAACCCAATACCTTATATGTTTTGAAAACAGTAACTGGTAATCACAGGCGAGATCATATAAACCAACGACAGATAGATGTTACGATTCAAGAAGCGCTTCCTTTATTGAGTAGTGTAAATTCGCAGGATATCGGAATTATTGCTCCATATAGAGACCAAGCATCTACTATTAGACGACAATTGGATTCAAGACCTATTGAAGTTGATACTGTACATAAGTTTCAGGGACGTGAAAAAGATACTATTCTGCTTACTACAGTTGATGATGTTGTTACGGATTTTTCTGATGATCCATATCTTTTGAATGTAGCAATATCCCGTGCAAAAAAACAATTGATCCTTGTAGTATCAGGTAATGAACAGCCTGAAAACAGTATCATTGGTGATTTGATTTCATATATTGAATACAATAAATACGATATCAAAGAAAGCAAAATACGATCAATTTTTGATTTATTATATCGCCAATATACTGATGCCAGAATTGCCTTTCTGGAAAAACATACCAATATATCTGTTTATAAATCAGAAAATTTGATGTATGGTACGATAGTAAATATATTAAAATTGGAAAAGTATTCAAATCTGTCGATTAATATTATTTGTCATCAGCCGCTTAATATGCTGCTTATTTACGATCCAAAATCTTTGAATGATGAGGAATACAAGTATGCCATGAATCCAGCTACCCATATAGATTTCTTGCTTTATAATCAAGTTAGTAAAAAACCTATTCTTGCAATAGAAGTGGATGGTTTTCATTATCATAAGCATGGAACAAGACAATATGAGCGAGATAGATTGAAAGACCGTATTCTGGAACGATATAAAATTCCTCTGCTCCGTTTCTCTACCAATGGAAGTGAAGAATGTGCAAAAATAGAGCAATTTCTAACAGAGTATAAAAACAAAAAACAGACAGTCTTGTAACAGAAATAGGTCTTATGCAGGTTTTCAAGGATTTTTTCCTTTGACCGGCCTGAAGTGTCCCATATCTTGACCGCTTATATCTGGCGGAATGAAAACCTGCTCTTCTGGTATGTTATTACATTAGGACGTGTTTACATTATGTAGTTACAGAAGCGGGAAACGGGAGTCGGACCCGCGACATGCGCCCCTTCGGGTCGCGTGTCGATAGGAATGGATTGTATGGTCAGCCTCCCACATTTGCTCGCATTTTCCTACAAAAATCATAAATATCGAATTAATTAATTACTTATGATTTACAGCGGGAAACGGGAGTCGGACCCGCGACATCGACCTTGGCAAGGTCGCGCTCTACCACTGAGCTATTCCCGCGCTTTTTTTACCATAGCAAAAGTTAAAAAATATGTCAAGAGAGGAGATGCCGCATGGCTCACTGTTCAAGTGTATGTGTGGCGCTATATGTGTCAATTTAAAAATATTTTTGAATTTTTTTACGCCTAATATATTAATAATATTGACATATTAATGAAAAATGGTGTATTATTGAATCAATTATTTATCTGTCAGATAAATATCTAAAAACATGGGCTTGTATCTGAAAAAAATGGAGGAGATTATGAAAACTTTTTGTGTGGAGATAGCTTGGGATACCCAGTATCAAAGGGGAGCTACTTCGAAAACCGCTAGTGAGGTTATTGAAGTCAGCGCTCCTAATGAAACTCTTGCTAAAGCTGCTGCTTTTACCAAGTTTAACCTTAATCTTAAAAAAAACGGGCTCGCCAAGAGTCCGTATGTTTCTCGTGTATGGGATAAAGAGAGCGGATTTATGTGAACTTGTGCCTAAACGCTGACGGAACAAATACTATCTTTGGCTCCATAACTTGAGAGGGAATGGAGTTTTACAAACCACATTGAATATCCTCCCCCAAAATGCTACAATTCCGCATGGCGTTAAACTGCGGTATATTGGGACTGCCCAATGTGGGGAAGTCCACTATTTTTTCAGCGTTATGTTCTGTTCCGGCTGAGGCGGCTAATTATCCGTTCAGTACCGTAAAGGCAAATGTCGGAACCATCAATGTCCCTGATGTACGCCTTGATAAATTATCCGCTATTTTTATGCCTGAACGGACAATACCCGCAACCGTGGAATTTGTCGATATTGCCGGGTTGGTAAAAGGCGCGTCAAGGGGAGAGGGGCTTGGCAACCAGTTTCTTTCACATATTCGCGACGCGTCCGTCTACGCCCATGTCGTCCGCTGTTTTGAAAATGCCGATGTTGTCCATGTAAGCGATAAGCTCGATCCCGCGTCCGATATTGAAACAATTGATATTGAGTTGGCGCTTGCCGATATGCAGACTGCCGCCAAACGGCGCGAGCGCGCGGAAAAAAATCTGAAAAATCAAGCCGAAAAGAAAAGCGCCGAGTTTGTCATTTCCATACTTGATAAAATCAACCCCGCTCTGGAAAACGCGCAGCCAATCCGCTCGCTCGGTTTAACCGATGAAGAAAAAGCCGCGATTTACGACTGTCATTTTATCACCGCCAAGCCCCAGCTTTATGTGTGCAATGTCGATGAAGCCGGCATAAAATCAGGTAACGCCTTAACCGAGGCTGTAAAAAAACGCGCGCAGAGTGAAGGAACCGAAGCCGTTTGCATCTGCGGAAAATTTGAATCGGACCTTTGCGGCATAGAAGATCCCGAAGAAAAAAAAGCGTTCCTTGAAGATTTAGGTTTGGAAGAGACGGGACTTTCCGCCCTGATTCACAGCGCATATAAATTACTTGGCTTAAGAACTTTTTTCACGTCAGGAAAAGACGAATGCCGCGCTTGGACAATCCGCGCCGGAGATACCGCGCCAAAAGCGGCAGGCGTTATTCACACGGATTTTGAGAAGGGCTTTATAAAAGCCGAAGTATACACATGCGAAGATATTTTTACATACGGAACAGAAGCAAAAATTAAAGAAGCGGGAAGATACCGTCTTGAAGGAAGAGACTATGTTGTTCAGGACGGCGATGTAATCTTCTTTAAGTTTAACGTATGATACCAAACCAATAATACCGAGGCAATTTTGGACAAACTGACAATACTCAGGGAAAAATTCGGCTATTCTTCTTTTCGCCCGGGGCAGGAAGAAGTGATAGACGCTATTCTTACGGGGACTGACGCGCTTGCGGTGATGCCAACCGGAGCGGGAAAATCTCTTTGCTACCAGATACCCGCTCTTTTACTTGACGGGATGACAATCGTTATTTCACCGCTGATTTCCCTGATGAAAGATCAGGTTAGCGCGTTACAGGAAGCGGGATGCGGCGCGGCTTTTCTAAACAGTTCCCTAAGCGGCAGGGAATACATGGAGACAATGGATGAGATAACGAGCGGCAATATTAAACTGCTCTACATCGCTCCCGAACGCCTGCAAAGGACTGATATGTCTGAATTTGCAGCTAACAGTATCCCGCTTGTGGTAGTTGACGAGGCGCATTGCGTATCACAGTGGGGGCATGACTTTAGAACGAGTTATCTGCAAATTGCGGATTTTATCAAAAGCATAAAGCCTCGTCCTGTAGTTGCCGCATTTACCGCGACTGCGACTGTCAACGTGAGGGAAGACATTCGCAAATTGCTGGCTCTGAGAAGTCCCCTCTCCGTAAACACCGGTTTTGACAGACCCAATCTTTATTTTGAAGTGCAAAAACCGAAAGACAAAAAAACCGCGCTTTTGGAATGTCTTGATAAGCGAAAAGAAACAAGCGGTATCATTTATTGCGCTACCAGAAAAACCGTAGAAGAAACTTGCGATTTCCTGATTAGCAGCGGTTTTAACGCCACCCGTTATCACGCAGGTCTTATTGATGAGGAACGCAGAAAAAATCAGGATGATTTTATTTACGACCGCAAAACTGTGATGGTTGCAACTAACGCTTTCGGCATGGGGATTGACAAGTCAAATGTGTCGTATGTCATTCATTACAATATGCCAAAAAACATTGAGAGTTATTATCAGGAAGCGGGACGCGCCGGGCGTGATGGCTCTCCCGCGGATTGCATTCTTTTGTACAACGGTCAGGACGTGAGAATAAATCAGTACCTTATAACCCATGGCGAAGACGGAGAATCCGCGGACGAAGAATTGCAGGCTCACAATCTGGAACTGTTAAAACAGATGACTTTTTATGCCGCAGGACACGACTGCCTCCGCCGCCGCCTGCTTGCCTATTTTGGAGAAAAAGCTCCGGCTAACTGCGGCAACTGTTCAAACTGCCTGACGGAATTTGAGGAGACCGATGTTACTTTGGAAGCAAGAAAAATTGTTTCCTGCGTATACCGTCTTAAACAGCGAGGCCGCAATTTCGGGAAGACCATGATCATTGATATTCTGCGCGGCAGCAAAAACGAAAAAATCCGCCGCTTGGGTTTTGAGACTCTCAGCACTTATGCAATCATGTCCGACACAAGCGCGCACCGGATTCGCCTCATCATTGATCACCTGATAGACAAAGGTTTTTTGTTGCTGGAAGAGGGAGAATATCCTGTTGTAATGTTCGGTAACGCGGAAGGCCTGCTCAAGGAAGAAGAGCGCGTTTTAATGAAACTGCCGCAAGAGCGTGAAAAGACTTCTGATAAGAAATCGCCTAAACAAAAGAGCGCAAAACTCATTAACGCGCAAAACGTGTCTGATGATAAAACGCCGAAACAAAGCGGCGCGAAATTTTTTGAAGAGCAAGATGTGTTAGATGAAAAAACGCCGAAACAAGGCGACGTAAAACTTTTGGAAAAGCAAAATTTGCCTGCGGATATTGACGATGTTCTGTTTGATAAATTGAAAAAATTACGGAGAGAAATCGCCGCCAAGGAATCGGTTCCCCCATTCATAGTTTTTCACGACGTGAATCTTAGGGATATGTGCCGCAGAAAGCCAACTTCTCTAGTTCAATTTTCCGGCATTAACGGAGTGGGGAAAAGGAAACTGGAAAAGTATGGGGAGGCTTTCACGGAACTAATCAGGGAATATTGCGGGAAATAATTTATTTGAAAGAGGCGACGGACACGTCGTGCCATCTTTTGCAACAGGGGGTTCATGCCTTTTCCCCAGTTATACCTCCTTCCATTACATAAAGCAAATATAAGCCTACGAAACATCGAAAACTATTTAAGAGAAAATGCATCTATCCCTATGGCGGATAAAGCAGTTAAGATTGCTCAAGTACTTGGAGTTACTGTAGAATACCTCGTTACGAGGAAAAACCCACCTGTAGGAGTACCATCTTCAATTAATCCAGAAATTCAAGAGTTAATACGAAATATAAATAAACTGCCAAAGAATAAACAGTGTATTGTGATACAAAATGCCCTTAATTTAACTCGACTTCTTTGATATAGCCTAAGGGATAATTGTATAGGCTCTCTTTGTGCTCTTTGTCTCTTCGTGAACCTCAACCGAGACCGAAGGTCGAAGGTTCCCCTCTTGTTCTTTGTGTGAAAATTTTCGAATTCTTAGCAAAAAATAAACTCACAAATCATCCATTTTTTTTATCTGTTCTTCCAGTTCTTCAATACTGGGCAAACTGCTTTTTAATTTATCGGGCAATACTTTATCTAATCTAAATTCGCTTACCCCCATAGGTTTGTGTATGTCCTGCAAAGCATACTCTACTTCTAAATTATCTTTACCTTGGCACAGCAATATGCCAATAGTTGGATTTTCGTTGGGGCGTTTCATCGTTTTGTCAATGAGTGTCAGATAAAAATTGAGTTTGCCGGCAAATTCAGGTTCAAAATCTTTGTTTTTCAATTCTACAACTACATAGCATTGCATGGGTATGTGATAAAACAAAAGGTCAATGAAATATTCTTTCCTGTTAAGTTGTATATTATACTGTTTACCGACAAATGCAAAACCTTTACCTAATTCGAGCAAAAATCCGGTAATATGCCGCATAAGCTGATTTTCTATATCTCTTTCTCTATAATCTTCGGTAAGCTGTAGAAAATCGAACACGTAAGGATCTTTTAAAGTTTGCTGTGCAAGGTCTGAATTTGGTTCAGACAATGTATTTGTAAAATTGGTAATTGCTTTACCTTGTCTTTCATACAAACCTGATTTTATTTGAAAGGCAAGCGTATCTCTGCTCCAATTATTTTCTTTCGTTTTTTGAATGTAGAACAATGCTTCTTTTAGCCCTTTTGCTTTTGTAAAAATGAGAATATTGTGTCCCCAGGGAATTAGTGCAACAAGTTGTTGCACTAATTTTGAACTGTTTTTATTTTGTTTATTATCAAGTACTTGCAATTTGTCAGCAGATTTCTTATGAATTAGTCCAACAGGTTGTTGGACTAATTGCATATTGTTGTAGAATTGATAGAATTTTTTAGCATTAAAAAGATTGCTTCGTGATAATCCCTGTATATCCGGAAATTCTTGCTTCAAATCATTGGCAACTTGTTCAATTAATTTGCTTCCCCAGACAGTTTCTTTTTCAGAGATCATTTTCCCCAAATCCCAATAAAACTCAATTAATGCCGTATTTACAGCATTGGCTGCTTTTATCTGGCTTTTGCGTATTCGGCTTTTCAGGTCAGTAAGCCATTTTTTGTATTCGTTGTCAAATTTCATATCGCAAATCGTCCTCCAGAGCGCAGTAGAGTTCCCCTAAAAATTCAGGTTTGCTAAATGATGAGAAAACGCTGCTTTTAAATTTTCTGTTGACAGTCAAAATTTTTACCTCCGAGAAAGAATTTTCCCTATTATGGGTGCGAACTAGCGGTTTTGCTTGACCGAAAATGAATTTTTTTGAAGTTAAATTCCCCCAAAAATAAGCCGAAAATGAATCAGAGGTATATACTTTGCAGGTCTTCTCTGATTTTAAAGAACAATTTTCAACAGATGGATACTTTAAATTCCGTACAATAGCCGTTTTGTCGGCGGTTTTTTTGGGATTTTGCGGTATTTGGCTGGGTTTTTCAATTGTTTCCGCTTTGTTTGGACTTCATTTTTTCCCCATTGTACCGGGAAGATTATTTGCCCGCTCTTTTGGAATTCTTTCCATGCTTATCCCGCTGTACTTTTTTTATGCCGCCTTTATTTTGGCCGACCAGAAATGGCGGCCCGACAGGGTATTTATTTTAAGCGGCGCTATTGTTCCGTTCTTAACTCTTTCCATCGGTTATGTGTTTATCCGTGATTTTGATCTCTATTCCATGCAGTCCGCGTTCTTGTATTTTCTGGGAAAAACAGGTTTTAGTCTTTTTATTATTACCGTTACTGTAATTGAAGTATTGATTTTACAGATATTGAAAAGCAAACTTTTCTTTAAGGAAATCAAAATGGCGCGCCGCCGCGTAGATTTGCTTCCGCCGCCGGCAGAGCAGGAAAGCGCTAATGAAAATGCCGTAGTTCCCCACACAGAGAATTTGTCCCCTGCGGTCTCTTTTGAAGATATTAAACAAAAACCTCAAATTGATTCTCAAACAGAAAAGACAGAAGCGGATGAGAATACTGATAATATAGAAGATATTGATGAACAGGACACTGATGCGGAAACTGAAATTGACGGAGAAGACGACGATGTTGACGCAGTAACGCGCGCGCTGGAAGAGGCGGAAGCCGCCGCGGCTATTCATGCGGAACAGGTGCGTAATAAAAGCAAACAGTTAAATAATCTTCGTCATAAAAAATACATGGTTCCTGTGGATATACTTAACGAATACCCCGACGGCGAATATTGGATTATCGATCAGGCTACGCGGGACGCGGCTATTGCGTTAAAAGAAACACTTAACGAATTTAATATTCAGGCTGAAGTTACAGGCATAAGAAAAGGCCCTGTAATTACCATGTTCGAGATTCTTCCCGCTCCGGGCGTGAAGCTTTCAAAAATTGTCGGCTTACAGGACAACATAGCCCTGCGTCTTGCCGCCGCTTCCGTGCGCATTGTCGCCCCAATTCCCGGAAAGCACGCCGTGGGTATCGAAGTTCCCAACGCTAAACGCAACATTGTCTCTTTTAAAGAAATTATCGAAAGCGAGCTTCAGCGTACCGATAAAAAAATGGAAATCCCCGTTGTTATGGGAAAAGACATCACGGGAGAGGCGCAGACGGTTGATCTTGTTCAGATGCCGCACCTTTTAATTGCGGGCGCTACCGGTTCGGGAAAGTCAGTCTGCGTGAATGCGATAATACTTTCTATTTTATATCAGCTTCATCCGGCGGAGTGCAGGCTTTTGCTTATTGACCCGAAAATTGTTGAATTGAAATTGTACAATGATATCCCCCATTTGTTGACGCCGGTAATTACCGATTCCAAGAAAGCGTTTCAGGCCCTTCAATACTGTATTTATGAAATGGAAAGACGTTACGCCTGCCTTGATTCGATGGGAGTACGCGACATCCGCAGTTACAATAAACGCGTTAAAGAAAAAAACATCGCTCAGGAGCATATGCCCTATATCGTCGTGGTAATTGACGAATACGCCGATTTAATGACGACTACCGGAAAGGAACTTGAGTCCACGGTAGCGAGGCTTGCCGCGATGAGCCGCGCAGTCGGGATTCATCTTGTGCTTGCGACCCAGCGCCCTTCAATTGATGTGATTACCGGGCTTATCAAGGCAAATATTCCAAGCCGTATCGCGTTCATGGTCGCAAGTAAGACGGACAGCCGCATTATAATCGACATGATTGGGGCTGAAAAACTTTTAGGCAAGGGCGATATGCTTTATTCGGGCGTCGTCGATCCTTTCCCGATTCGAATGCAGGGAGCGTTTATTTCCGAAGAAGAAGTGGAAGCGGTTGTTGAATATGTAAAATCATTCGGCGAGCCGGAATACATAGACGATGAAATTTTCTATGAAGAAGAAGAGGAAGACCATGGCGCTTCACTGTTTTCCGACGGCGATGATCCGTTATACGAAAAAGCGCTGGAAATAGTTTATCAGCAGGGCAAGGCAAGCGCCAGTTACATTCAACGCAGACTGAAGATCGGCTTTAATCGCGCTGCAAGAATAGTTGACGAGATGGAACATAATGGGGTAGTCGGCCCCGCGCACGGAAGCAAGCCAAGGGAACTGATAAGGGCGATGGGAGCTTAAATTTTTTAATTTCATTTTCTATTAATAATATTGTTAATCCATTTTTTAAGCGAATTTTCCTCTGAAATCTCAAAACAGTAATCCCCAAGTTTTTCTATGCGGCGGACTAAATCAATAAAAAGCAATTCGGTTTTTACATTGCCGCCCGCTTCTATGCGCTTGCGCCCGAGCTTTTGCAGTTTCTTGCGGTCTCTTTCGATTTTATCTTCCAGTTCGGTGGCGCGTATTTTTTGTTCAGGCGACGGATTACGCCCAAGCTGGTTTTCAAGCAAGCTTAAAAATTCCTCAACCAGTCCGACATAGGGGATAAGCTCGTCCATTTCCTTGTTTTTAAACAGGTAATTCTTGTCAACGCTTTTTTCCAGCAGGCGGCTGATGCTGTAACATTCATCGCTCATTGATTCAAGCATGGAAATGACCTGCATAAGGTATGAAATACGGGCTTCGCTTTTTGGATTGAGTTTTACGCGGGAACATTCAATTAAAAAGCCGCTGAGTATTTCCCGCATTTCATCAATGTATTCTTCTTTTTTTAACAGTTCTTCGCATAACTCTGTGGTATTCTCTTTATCATTGCTGCCGTCTTCGTGCAGGCCGCGTAACACCGTGCAAAAGCGGGAGTACATAAAAGAGACAATTCCCGCCATGTCGCTGATTTCTTTTTCCGCGCGAAGGATGTTGAGTTCAGGCGACTGTGCATTACCCGCGGACAGGTACGCGAATTTGTAGTGTTCGCTTTTCTCTTCCTGTTTTTTGTCGGGAATAATTATAGAGATCAATTTGGCGTACTGTTTTACAAATGGCAGGAAGATAATAGTATTTATTACGTTAAATAAAGTATGAAGCCCCGCCAGATGAACAGGTATTGCTGTGTTTCCCGGACCCGCAGCCCAGGGGTTTCCCGGAAAAATATAATCAACCAGATTAAGCAACGGGATTAATAATGGAAGCGCCCAGATAAGTCCCAATACATTAAACAGAACATGGGCAAGAGCGGCGCGTTTTGATTCCGTATTTCCCGCAATACCGGCAAGAACCGCGTTAATGGTTGTCCCTACATTGGAACCTAACACCATGCCCGCGGCCATCTCATAAGTTATGACATCCTGAAATGCCAACGTCATTATTAATGTTACCCCTGCGGAGGATGAATTAATTATTATGGTCAATATCAATCCAACGCCTACGCCGATTAAAATCGCGGTGACTCTATTGTCTCTTATAGCCCCAATTTTGGTAAAATCAAAAATATCATTTGAATTGGCTATTCCGTTGGAAAGGAAATAAAGACCAAGAAATAAGAAACCGAATCCTACAAGTAAATCGCCGATATGTTTGTATTTCCATTTTATAATGCTGAGAATAAAACCAATGCCTATCGCCGGTAAAGCCAGACTGTCGATGCTAAGTTTAAATCCAACAAGAGAGATTATCCATCCTGTTACTGTAGTTCCGATATTTGTTCCGAATAATACGCCGATAAACTGGGTAAGAGTTAAAAGTCCCGCGTTTACAAAAGATATTACAATGACGGTAAACGCCGATGAAGACTGGATAATCGCGGTAACGGCAAAACCTGTCAGTACTCCGATAAAACGGTTGCCGGTCATGAAATTCAACGTTTTCCGCATACGCTCGCCGGCGCTTTTCTGCAGTCCGTCGCTCATCATCTTCATGCCAAACAGGAACATGCATAGCCCGCCGGTCATACGCAGTAAAAGTGTAAGAATAGCCATGCATATATGTTATAGGAGAAATGAATAATCTACAAGGTGGTGATTCAGCAGGGCCTTGCGTACGAACGGGATAATTCGGCAGGTAATATTTTATTCCGTCCTCATTTGATAGAAGTGTAAATTTGGATTTTCCTCTTCTTCTACTTTTCTAAGGCCTTCAGTAATCCAATCTATTAGTATGGTTATTCTGTAATTCATGCTTGCGGTAAGATTTATTCTATTTGAGACAAAGTTGGGTATATAGAGTCCTGACATACTGTAAATAAGAATTCCCTCTTTTACAGGTTCAAGGTAAATTATTGCTATAAATTTTTCCGCTTTCATAATTCTAAAGATAGAATAAGAAACGTCTCTAAAGTTAGTCAAACTATAGGTAATTCCGTACAGGCTTACGGTTATGTCTCCTCTAAGATAAAAGTCTCCCATAGAATGGTCTACAAAACGGAGATACATTGTTTCTGAATAAGGGAGCGTATTCGAAATCGGAGGATCGGGAATTGGTTTTCTTACCTTGGCGCTTTCAAGACGCGTTGTATCGGTAAAAAGTTTATATTCTTTATCTCTTATGACAATCGTATGGTCCTGTATGTTTTTAATTCTTCCTAATGCATTATAAATATCCAGCATATCAAGCTCTCTTTTGTTGTATGGCACTACTACAAGAGCCTCGATAATATGAGAAGGTTTTTTTGACATGATTCTGCTAAGGAGATTAACCCCCGAACTCGGATTGGGAACTAATGTTGGAGATTCGTTTTTCTCGAAAGCAAATCTCAATCCTGTGCTCATTACGAATCTTTTTTGGCTTCTCGAAAGGTTTGGAAAAACTTCATCAAAATAACGGGTCTCAAAGGAGGGAACTTGAAAGACGAGCGTAGGGGCCTCAAAAAAGAATGAATCGTCATCAAAGAACGAGTCATCGTCATAAAGCTCATTGTTTAATGGAGAGTCTTTATCAAGGGGAGTCTCTCCGCCGAGAGAGAGTCCTTCATTAAGGAATGTTTCTTCACCACCGGGAATAGGCGCCGCGCAGAGCGGGGCGGTGAAAGCAAGAGTCAAAAGACACAAATTGATAATTTTTCGAATTGAGTCCATATATTATTATAACAAAAAAAACAATTAAAAGATACTGAAATTATTCTATAAGACTCACACAAAGATACAAAAAACACAAAGAAGAGGGTTTTTGTTCGAAGGCTATGCGTGGGCTTTACTATAAGATTATGGATAAAACCTCCTTTCTCCTCCTTTGTGATCTTTGTCCCTCCGTGATCTTTGTAAGAACTTTTCCCTTTTCATTCCTCTCCCAGAAACCGATTAATCGCCCCCCTTGAAAACCCTTCGTTCTTTAGCAAATTTTTCAATAAGCGCGGCTCTCCTTTTACTTTTCGCGAGTATTTTTTCGCAAACCGCGCGAGCAGGGCAAGTTCAGTGTCTTCGTCCAATACGTTTTTTATTGCGGCTTGAGCGTCATCATGATCTATGCCTCGCGCGCACAGGGAAATTAGCAGTCGGCGCGGGCTTCGGGGCAGGCGAAGGCGGGATTCAAGCCAGAGGCGGGAAAAACGGTTGTCGTCAAGGAGTTTTAATTCTGTAAGTTTGGAAATTACTTCGCCGATACAGGCGGAATCGAAACCGCGTTTTTCCAGTTTGCGGGTAAGTCCGCCTGTACATTGCTCCGCCCTTGCAATTAAGCGCAGTGCGGCTTTTTCCGCGCGCAGACAGGGAGTAACTTCGTTGTTTTCGCTTTCTTCCAAATTAGATGTATCTGCCATTAAAACGGCAGATACAATCGCGATAAGCGACATTAAAACGTCGCTTATCTCAGCGTTTAGAGAACTGGAAGCGTCTGCGGGCGCCGGGGCGTCCGTATTTTTTGCGCTCAACCATGCGCGGGTCGCGGGTAAGGTAGCCGTTGCTGCGAAGGCTTGCGTAATTGGTGTGATCCACCTGGCATAAAGCCCGCGCAAGACCATGGCGGCATGCGCCCGCCTGCCCGTTGTTGCCGCCGCCGTAAACGTTTATTAAAATATCGTACTTGTTCTCGCTGGCGGTTACCATGAGGGGTTGGCGAACCATCTGAACATGTTCTCCCAGGGAGAAATATTGGGCTACATCTTTGTCGTTAATTGTGATTTTTCCGCTTCCGTCCCGGACATAAACGCGCGCTACGGATGTTTTTCTTCTTCCGGTACCTATTCCAAGATTCTTAATCATATATCTTCCTTTTTACGCCTCAATCGGCTCAGGTTTTTGGCTGCTGTGCGGATGTTCCACCCCGGCGTAAATTTTCGCGTTTTTCGCCATTTTTCTGCCTAACGGGCCCTTGGGGAGCATTCCTTTAATTGCCAGTTCAAGCGGCATTGTCGGATGCCGTTCTTTTACCTTCTCATAGTTATTGGCTTTAAGTCCGCCCGGAAAACCCGTGTGACGGTAGTACATCTTCTGTTCGGCTTTTCTTCCGGTTACAACGATTTTATCCGCGTTAATAACTACGACAAAATCCCCAATTTCCTGATGGGGTACAAAATTGGTCTTATTTTTTCCCCGGACAATGGACGCGACCTTAGCCGCCA
>Ga0268262_10002547_pt1 | contig 20930 bp, 14 predicted proteins | sample TergutNc150P3_FD_190354 | JGI IMG/M metagenome (GOLD analysis project Ga0268262, IMG submission 190354) | Nasutitermes corniger P3 segment gut microbial community from laboratory colony in Florida, USA - Nc150 P3 (SPAdes) (version 2) | ecosystem: Host-associated > Arthropoda: Insects >... | reverse complement strand
AACGTCTTCCCCATGGTGCCGGCGGGGAAATCACTTGACGAGATATTGGAGGGCTGAGATAAATGAGCACGCACACGATAAGCATACTGACGGAGAACCACAGCGGTTCCCTGTCCCGCATAGCCGGCCTCTTCTCGAGCCGCGGCTACAACATCTCCACGCTGACGGTGGCGGAGACGGAAGACCCGGAGGTCTCGCGGATGACGATAGTGGTGACCGGCGACAACGACATATTAGAGCAGATCGTCAAGCAGCTGAACAAACTGATAGACGTGATCAAGGTCATGGACTTTCAGGAGGAGCCGATAATCGAGAGAGAATTGTTATTGATTCGGGTTGACTCGACAAAGAGCAATCGTCACGAGATAGTAGAAACGGCGAACCTCTTCCAAGCCGGCGTAGCCGCAGTAACCGCCGGATCAATAACGTTGGAACTGCTGGGAACGACGCAGAACATCGACGAGTTCATAATACTGTTGAAGCCGTACGGTATAAAAGAACTCGTGCGGTCGGGGGCTGTGGCTATAGCGAAGTCGAAGAAGTAGAAAAGATGTCTGAACTAGGATTTTTAGGATTATAAGGATTATAGGATTAAAAAACAGTGCATCTTCTAGCGTCAGGTCACTTCGACTTCGCTCAGTGACCTTTCGGGTGTCAATTAGTTGGCTGAGCGAAGTCAAAAGCCTTATGGTTGTAAATTTTTTGACTTTGACTGAAGTTCGGGGGTTTAGCCCCCGAACTATCTATGGAAGGCGTAGCCTTCCGTCTAAAAAAGATTTGGCTTTTAAAGAATTTGATTTTAATTATTTGACTTTGACTTTGACTTTGATTTTGACTTTAATTCTCATAAACACATAAACAAGGAGCAGTGAGATGGCTATTATTGATTTCGGCGGTAAGAAGGAAAAGGTCGTAACCCGCAAAGAGTTCACGGTCGCCAAGGCGCGCGCCGCCCTCAAGGGCGAGGTGATCGCGGTTATCGGTTACGGCGTTCAGGGTCCGGCGCAGGCGCTCAACCTTCGCGACAACGGGTTCAAGAACGTGATCATCGGGCAGTCCAAGAAGTACAAGAAGGACTGGGACCGCGCGGTGAAGGACGGCTGGGTTCCGGGCAAGACGCTCTTCGAGGTCGAGGAGGCGGCGGAGCGCGGGACGATCATCAAGATGCTCGTGGCCGACGCGGCGGCGGGGGCTATTTGGTCGTCTGTGAAAAAGCACTTGACAAAGGGGAAGGCGCTCTACTTCTCCCACGGCTTCTCCATCGTCTACAAGGATCAGACGAAGGTGATCCCGCCCAAGGACATCGACGTGATCATGGTCGCGCCCAAGGGCAGCGGCACGTCCGTCCGCCGCAACTTCATAAACGGCGTCGGGATCAACTCGAGTTACGCGGTCTTCCAGAACGCGACGCGCCGCGCCGAAGAGCGTTGCTTGGCGCTGGGCATCGGCATCGGCTCCGGATACCTCTTCCCGACCACCTTCGAGAAGGAGGTCTACAGCGACCTTACCGGCGAGCGCGGCACGCTTATGGGCGCCTTGGCCGGCATAATGGAGGCCCAGTACGACATTTTGCGCAAAAACGGCCACAGCCCGAGCGAGGCCTTCAACGAGACGGTCGAGGAGCTTACGCAGAGCCTCATCCGCTTGGTCGACGAGAACGGCATGGACTGGATGTACTCCAACTGTTCCTCGACCGCCCAGCGCGGCGCTCTCGACTGGAAGCCCAAGTTCAAGAAGGCCACGCTGCCGGTCTTCAAGGAGCTGTACGCTTCCGTAAAGAGCGGCGCGGAGACGAAGCGGGTCATCTCGGCCTGCGGCAAGCCCAACTACAAAGAGCTGCTTGACAAAGAGCTCGCGGAGATGGGAAATTCGGAGATGTGGAAAGCCGGAGCCGCCGTTCGCGCCCTTAGGCCGAAAGACAAAGCCCGTGAGATCACCAAGGCCACGAAGGGTATCGCGGGGCGCGGCAAGAATTAGGATTAAAGCGTTTTTGTGCTTGTATTAATGTTAGGGGGCGAATATGACCGTCGCCCCTTAATAAAAAGTTTACGGGAAAATAATAATAAAAAACTTACGGGAAAATAATAATATTATGGATAAAGATAAAGTACTGATATTTGATACAACGTTACGGGACGGCGAGCAGGCCGCGCCTGCAAGTTTGACCGTGGATCAGAAGTGTCATATCGCTAGGCAACTTGCCAGCCTGAAAGTTGACATTATTGAGGCCGGTTTTCCCATATCGTCGCCGGGCGATTTTCAAGCGGTATCAAAGATTGCCGAAGTGATAAAGGATGGTCCGATAATATGCGGACTCGCCAGGCTCGTTCAGAAAGATATAGAGACATGCGCCGATGCGGTCAGAAAAGCGCAACGCCCGCGCATCCATACTTTTATCGGAACATCCGCCATCCACACCGAGAAGAAACTCCGTAAGTCGGAGGATGAGGTATTGGAACTCGTCAGGAATAGCGTTAAATTGGCACGCAATCTCTGTGAAGAGGTCGAGTTTTCCGCCGAAGACGCGGGGAGAACCAATATTGAGTATTTATACCGCATTGTGGAAACGGCCATAAAGGCGGGAGCGAAAACTATTAATATACCTGACACTGTGGGCTATACTATACCGGAGCAGTTCGGCAAAATCATTGAGGGTATTCGTAAAAACGTACCGAACATTGACAAAGCCACAATATCCGTCCACTGTCATAACGATTTGGGGATGGCCACGGCCAACTCGTTGATTGCGGTAGCTCACGGCGCGCGTCAGGTGGAATGTACGATAAACGGTATAGGCGAGCGCGCCGGCAACGCGTCGCTCGAAGAGATTGTTATGGCGATAAAACTGCGCCAAGATTTTTTTAACGTGAGCACGGATATTGACACTACCAAAATAATGCAGACCAGCAAGCTTGTTCGCAATATTTGCAATATGCCGGTGCAGCCCAATAAGGCGATTGTCGGGGCCAATGCGTTTGCGCACTCATCGGGAATTCACCAAGACGGTGTCCTCAAGGAGAGGAATACTTACGAGATTATGACTCCTGAGTCTGTCGGGTTAAATACTAATAGCATGAATCTGACAGGGCGTTCGGGGAGACATATGCTTAAAACTCGTTTGGCGGAGTTGGGCTACGCGGAAACCGAATACGACATGGACGCGTTCTATACGATGTTCAAAGAGTTGGCGGATCGAAAGGGTACGGTATATGACGATGACCTCATGATGTTGATGGAGAAACTATTGGGCAATAAAGATGCGAATAGGTATACGCTTGAATACCTTGAAGTGTTATGCGGTAAAGGCGAGGGTGTCGTCACTAAAGCGAAAGTACGGATCAAGTGCGGCGGTGACCCTATACCATTTTCGATGGAAGCGTTGGGCAACGGCGCTTTTGACGCCGCGAGGAACGCGATTGACGACGTTTTCGTTGGCTTCGGTATAACGATCAAGGAGTATCATCTTGACGCGATAACCGGAGGTAGCGACGCGGTGGGAAAGGTAAGAATCCAAGCGTCAACGGCGGAGGAAGGAACGTTTGTAGGTACCGATTCCAGTACCGACATCGTCGTGGCGTCTGCAAACGCCTATATGGACATCGTCAATAAAGTCGATATGATGAAGAGATTCAAACGTAACGTAGCCAAAAGCGGCAATAAAGATTCGGAAATCGCCGACTCTAAAGCAAGTTCGTTTGCGATAATGGGTGAATTTATGCAAGATCAAAATTAAATGTGATTTTGTTTTTGCGGGTGAGGTACTGAGAAAACTAAGTACCTATGAGTAAAAAGACGATTGATAGACGGTCGGATAGCGTTAGGTTGAAAAATATTCTTTTAATAATAATACAAATAACGAAAGGCATTGTCAGCGTTATGAAATCCTACAACATAGCTTTAATGGGTGGTGACGGCACGGGGCCCGAAGTGCTTCGTGAGGGTGTTAAAGTCTTGGACGCAGCGGCATCCAAGCATGGGCTCAAGCTCAACTACACCGACTACGACTTCGGCGGTGAGCGTTATATGCGCACCGGCGAGACGCTCTCTCAGTCCAACATCGATGAACTCGCCAAGCAAGACGCGATCTTTCTCGGCGCTATCGGGCACCCGGACGTCAAACCGGGCATACTCGAAGTTGGGATATTATTAAAACTTCGCTTCGCCCTTGACCAGTACATAAATTTGCGCCCCGTCAAGCTCTATCCCAACGTGGAGACGCCGCTAAAGGATAAGGGTCCGGAACAGATAGACTTTGTTGTGATACGTGAGAATAGCGGCGGGATATATACAGGGATGGGTGGGGCGACTATGGTCGGCACGCAGAACGAGATCGCCACGCAGGTGATGTGTTACTCGCGTCCGGTTGTGGAGCGTTGCATCCGCTACGCCTACGATTTGACGCGCAAGCGCAACAAGAAGAAGACGTTGACGCTCGTACACAAGTGCAACGTGTTAACCCACGCCGGGGATTTATGGGTCAGGACGCACCAAGAGGTCGGCGACGCCGATTATAAGGATATCAAGCAGGATTACAATCACGTCGACGCATGTACTATGTGGATGGTTAAAAGCCCGGAGTTCTACGATGTTATCGTAACGGAGAACCTCTTCGGCGACATCATCACCGACCTGGGTGCTATGATCCAAGGCGGTATGGGCATAGCCGCCGGCGGCAACATCAATCCGAACGGCGTCTCCATGTTCGAGCCCATCGGCGGTAGCGCCCCGAAGTACACCGGCAAGAACGTGATCAACCCTATGGCCGCCATCTGCGCCGGAGCGATGATGCTTGAAACGCTAGGCGAAGACAAAGCCGCCGCCGCGATTGACAAAGCCGTTTACGACGCTCTAGCTTCAGGCAAAATAAAAAGTATGTCTGCCGGAAAGATGGGCATGGGAACCACAGATGTCGGAGACCTCGTCGCATCGTTGGTGTAGTAAAACATTTTCGCGTCCGTACCAAGCGTCTAAAATGGCGGAATCACCCCACCACGTGGCAAGGATCTTCCACTTGGTGGGTTAATTTCCCCAAAAGATTTTTATTTTAATATTTTGACTTTATTAACAAAAAAAGGTGAATTTTCCAAAATGTCAACCGGCACTAACATAAAACCGCACAGCGTAGATCTCTACGACACCACCCTCCGCGATGGCAACCAAGCCCTCGGCATCTCTTTGTCACTGAAAGACAAATTGATGATAGCCGAAAAGCTTAACGAATTAGGAATGCGCTACATCGAGGGTGGCTGGCCTAACCCGACCAATACGATCGATACCGAATTTTACGACAAAGTCAATAAAATGAATTTGAAAGCCAAGATCGCCGCCTTCGGATCAACGAAGCGTCCCGGCAACAAAGTTGAAGACGACCCGTTTATGCAGGCGCTCGTATCTACCGGCGCGCCCGTCGCGACCATTTTCGGAAAGTCGTGGGATCTCCACGTGGAAAAAGTCATCAACACCGTGCTTGATGAGAATTTGTCGATGATCAACGACTCGATCCGTTTCCTGAAGAAGCATTTCGATGAAGTGGTCTACGACGCCGAGCACTTCTTCGATGGTTACAAGGCGAATCATGAATACGCTATAAAGACGCTTTTCGCCGCCAAAGATGCCGGGGCCGATTGTCTCGTCCTCTGCGATACCAACGGAGGGTTATTACCCGATGAGGTGTTGGAGATTTTCCGCGCCGTCAAATCAAAACTCGGCAACGCGAAGTTCGGCGTGCACATGCACAACGACTCAGGTTGCGCCGAGGCGTCATCGTGCCTCTGCGTGATAGAGGGGGCGGCTCACGTTCAGGGCACTATGAATGGACTAGGGGAGAGGTGCGGCAACGCGAACCTCTGTACGATAATTCCCAATTTGCAACTCAAACGCGGGTTTGACTTAGTAACCCCCGGGCAGCTGAAAATGCTAACGCCCGCCTCTCTATACGTTACGGAGCTAGCCAACACGGCGCCGAACATCCGCCTTCCCTACGTCGGTGAGGCGGCGTTCTCCCACAAGGCCGGCGCTCACGCCGATGGGGTGCGTAAAGTGCGCCAGTCGTTTGAACATACCGATCCAGAAATAGTAGGAAACAGCCGCCAATTCGTAGTAAGCGATCAGGCAGGGGCGAGTACCATTTTGGAAAAGCTGTCAAAGATCAAACCAGGGCTTGACAAGAAGGATCCAATCGTCAAAAAAGTATTGGCGAAGATAAAAGAGATGGAAGCCGCAGGTTACCAATATGAAGCCGCCGACGCTTCGTTTGTGCTTATCGTTCGCGAGATATTTGGGGAATTCAAAGAGCCGTTTCAAGTAGAGGCGTTCAAGATTTTTGATGAATGGAAAAACGGTGATGATAAAGCGGAGTCGGAAGCTACCATCAGGATAACCGGAAAGAAAGATGGAAAAGAACCGATGCATGAACATATGGTGGCTAGCGGTAATGGGCCTATCAAAGCGTTAGACAATGTTTTGCGAAGAGCCCTTAAAAAGTATTTTCCTAATATAAAGGATGTCATTCTTGTCGATTACAAAGTGCGTATTATTGATAGCAGTAATGGAACCGGTGGTAAGGCACGTGTAATTATTGAATCAACCGATAAAGATACTAACTGGGGTACTGTAGGTGTCAGTACAAACGTAGTAGAGGCATCTTGGATTGCGCTTCGTGATAGCTTTATGTATAAGATAATGAAAGATGAAGATGTTAGAAAAAGACAAAAACATTAAAAAGGATGATCCAAAATGTCTCCACAGCAATTAGACTGGTCGAATTTAGGTTTCGAGTATATGCAGACCGACTGCTACATCCGCGCCGATTTCAAAGACGGTAGTTGGAGCGCTCCGTCCGTCTGTACCGACCCGAACTTCTCAATCCACGTCGCCGCCGTCTGCCTGCACTACGGCCAAGCGTGTTTTGAGGGGCTCAAGGCTTTCCGCCGCAAGGACGGTTCCGTGGCGCTTTTCCGGCCCCATGAAAACGCGCGGAGGATGATCAACACCGCGAAGCGCACTATGATGGAACCGCCGCCGCTTGAACTCTTTATAGAGGCGGTCAAAGAGACCGTCTCGCGTAACATAGATTGGGTTCCGCCCTACGGCACCGGGGCGAGTTTGTATGTCCGCCCGCTATTGATAGGCGCAAGTCCGCGCGTCGGCGTCGGCCCGTCCGAAGATTACCTCTTTTTCTCTTTGGGTATGCCCGTCGGCCCGTATTACAAAAACGGTTTCTTCCCCGTTAAAGCCTACGTCCAAGAGTCCTACGACCGCGCCGCGCCGCTCGGCGTCGGCAACGTGAAAGTAGCCGGAAACTACGCCGCCGGACTGTACGGCGACTACGAGGGCAAGCATAAAGGGTACCCGATCTGCTTATACCTTGATTCCGCGCATCATCGTTATATTGACGAGTTCGGCACGTCCAACTTTCTCGGAATAACGAAAGACAATAAATATGTAACGCCGGAATCGTCGTCGATACTTCCGTCGATAACGAACAACAGCTTGCGAACCATAGCCGAGGGGATGGGCTTGAAAGTAGAACGTCGCAAAATTGACATAGAGGAATTGTCCGATTTCAAAGAAGTAGGCGCCTGCGGAACAGCCGCCGTAATCACGCCGGTCTATTCCATTACGCGGGGTGATAAGGTCTATACTTTCGGCAAAGAGAACGAGGCGGGAGAGACTTTGACGCGGTTGTTCAAAGAGATACAGGGTATCCAATACGGGGAGATAGAGGACAAATACGGGTGGATGTTGACGGTGGAAGGATAAAATATGATTTTAGCCGCCGCGGTAATTCTTTTAGCCATCATCTTTTTCGCCAGCGTAGCCAGCCGCTGGCGCGTACCGCTTGTCGTCATCTCTCTCTTCGTCGGTATGCTCTTCGGCAGCGACGTTTTGAAAGTCGGGAATTTCGACAACTACACTTTGGCGCAGCAGATAGCGAACTCAGCGCTTGTCTTTGTCCTCTTTATAGGCGGGTTCGGCACCAAGATGGACAAATTGAGGTCGGTGCTCGGCCCCGCCATGACGTTGGCCACGGTCGGCGTCGCCGTCACCGCCGCGGTCACCGCGTTTTTACTGTACTGGCTGCTCAAGATTAATTGGCAGACGTCCATGTTGATAGGGTGTATCATAGCCTCCACTGACGCGGCGGCTGTTTTTTCGATATTGCGGTCGCGGTCGTTGGATCCCAAAATGTCGGCGGCGGTGGAGGTCGAGTCGGCGACCAACGATCCCATGGCCATCATCCTGACCACCATCGCGGTGGGCATTGCCTCCGCGTCGTCCTCCACCCACGCCAGTGAGATCGGGGACATAATTTTAACGCTCGTGCGGCAGGTTGTCGGCGGCGTAGGGATAGGGCTTGTGGTCGGTTTCGCCGCTTGCTGGTTGAGCAGGTTTGTGACCAATCTTGACAAGGGCTACTTCTATATATATATAATCGCGATCATAATGCTCTCTTACGGCGCTGCGGACGCCGCGAAGGCTAGCGGCATTCTCTCCGCTTTCTTCGCGGGCTTTGTGCTCGGCAACACCAACATCCCGTATAAATCGACCTCAACGACGCTTCTCGACGCTTTGTCCACGATAGGTAACGTGGTGATCTTCGTGCTCTTGGGTCTTTTGGTCTCACCCAGTGAGTTTAGCGGCGTATTCAAGGACGGCATACTGCTCTTTCTGATACTCGCCCTTGTCGCCCGCCCGGTGGCGGTGTTCTTATGCACCTTTTGGGCGCGGTACTCTTTTAAGGAAATGCTCTTCCTGAACTGGGGCGGGTTGCGCGGAGCGGTGCCGATAGTGCTCGCCACTTACCCCGCCAGCCTCATAAAAAACCCGGATTTCAAAGACGCGAATTTTATCTTTAACATAGTATTTTTCGCCGTTCTCCTCTCCATGCTGATACAGGGCTTCACCATCACTAAGCTCGCCGACAAACTTAAATTGGCGGTAAAGGCCAGGTCCAGGCCCCGCCAAGTCATGGAATTGGTGGCTCTCCACAACTCCGGAATGGAACTGGTCGAGATAGACGTGGACGACGAGATCTACAACGGGGAGGCGCTGGTGTCGTCGTTCCGTCTGCCGCGAGGCACGACTATCACGATGATAAACCGCGACGACAAAATACAAGCCCCCACCGGACAGACCGAGGTCAAGGCGGGAGACATACTGTACGTGCTTGTCAAAACGGAAGAGAAAGATAACGCGATGGAAGAAATATTGCGCCACTTTAGGTCGAACACGCGTACGATGCCGACCGTCGCGGATTATGACGAAGTGTCTAAACGTAGGTGAAATAATCCCGACGTCACTCAAACTTCGCGAATTTCGCCAACAGCTTTCTCCTGACCCCGTCGCTGAACAGCACCGTAAGCTTTGTGTCCGGGCCTAATCCGCTGATGCTCACTATCTTTCCCTGCCCGAAAGTTTTGTGTACGACCGACTGTCCCATGCGGTACTGCGGCTCGCTCTCCTGAGAAAACATATCGTACTTAGGCGCGCTTGAACGGCTTGACGGCGTTACGTCGGCGGTCTGATCAAATAGCGACGGCGATTCCCGCCGTTGCGCGTTGTTAATTGACGCCCGTCCGTTATTTGCCGACAACTGCCCTACCCTGCCGTTATTCCCGCCAATCGCTCCGCGCCTATCGGTATTAATTGATGCTCCGCCGTCTCTATTGTCATTATTGATAAACGTTGACCCCGCCGACGCGCCCGCGAAATACGCCGCGCAGTTTTGAAATTGGTACAGCTCCCCCGGTATGTCGGCGATGAAACGCGACGGCTCGCTGGGCACTATGCTGCCGAAGCGGAAGCGCCTCTCGGCGTAGGAACACGAGAGCGCCTCCATGGCGCGGGTGCTGCCCACGTAGAACAAACGCCGCTCCTCCTCTATCTTTGCCTCGTCGTGCGTCACTTGACGGGAGGGAATTATACCGTCTTCCACGCCAACCAAAAAGACCGCGCGAAACTCCAGCCCCTTGGCGCTGTGCAGCGTCATGAAGTTGACGGCGCCGTCCTCGCGGCTCCAGCCGTCAACGTCGCCGGCGAGCGATACGTCCTCCAGAAAATTCGAGAGCGTGCCGCCGGTATTCTCCTCTTGCCAAGCGGCCATCGCGTTCATTAACTCGTTCACGTTCTCCACGCGGGCGGCCTCCTCCTCCGACGCGGCGGCGCGCTCGGTCAGCATATCCATGTAGCCGCTCTCTTTCAGCATATCCCTCAACACCTCCGCGGGCGGGGTCGGCGCGTTCGACAACTCGGTAAGCATAGCGTACAATTCCCGCAGATCGGCGAACCCTTTTTTATAACGAACGCTCAACTCCTCCGCCGCGCCCGACAAAACGGCCTCCAGCGGCGACACGCCCCTCTCCGAGGCAAGCGCGGCAAGCGCCTCCATCGCCTTGTCGCCCAAGCCCCTCGCCGGGACGTTCGCTATGCGCTCGAAGCTCACGCCGTCTTTGGGGTTCACAAGCAGGCGCAGGTAGGCCATGCAGTCCTTCACCTCCGCCCGCTCGTAGAAACTCGTGCCGCCCACCAAAACGTAGGGGAGGCGCCTCTTCCTGAAAGACTCCTCAAAGACGCGCGACTGGGAGTTCGTCCTGAAGAGCACCGCCACATTTGTCCCGGACATTTTCCGCAGCAGCCCCTCGCACTCGGCGGCCACGTACTCCGCCTCCTGGCGGTCGTCCCTGAAACGGCTGACCAATACCGGCGCCCCCTCCGCCACGTTCGTCCACAGCTCCTTGCGCGCGCGCATCAAATTCGGTTTCACCACGGCGTTCGCGAACTTCAAAATGGCGCTCGTCGAGCGGTAATTCTCCTCCAGCTTAAATATCTTCGTTCCTGGAAAAGCCTCTTCAAAGGTCAGTATATTCTCAATCTTCGCGCCGCGCCAACCGTATATGCTCTGGTCGTCGTCGCCCACCGCGAAAATCTTCCCGTGCGTTTTGGAGAGCAGCTGAACCAAGTAGAACTGCGCCTTGTTCGTGTCCTGATACTCGTCCACAAGCACGTAGCGAAACATATCCTGATATTTTGCGAGTACCTCGCCGTTAGCTCTGAACATGTACACGACGTTGCTTATAAGGTCGTCGAAGTCCATTGCCTGCTGCTCTTTAAGCGCCTTTTGGTACAAGCCGTAAGCGGCGGCGGCCTCGCGCTCCCACATTCCTGACGCCCGCGCCTCGCACTCGCTCGGTGTAAGGCACAGCGACTTGCGCGACGATATGGCGGAGAGCATAGCCTTGGGGGTGGTCGTCTTCTCATCTATATTGAGGGCGGCCAAAACTTTTTTCACAACGGAGAGCTGGTCGCTTGAGTCGTAGATGGTGAATCCCGGCGGGTATCCGGCCGCCTCCGCCTCGCGCCGCAGTATCTTGGCGCATAGCGAGTGAAAGGTGCCTATCCACAGCCCGCCCACCGGCACGGAGACGAACCGCTCCACCCGCTCCCGCATCTCGCTCGCGGCTTTGTTGGTGAACGTGGCGGCGAATATCTGGTGGGGACGGTACCCTCGGTCGATCAGGTAGGCGATCTTGGCGGTGAGCACCCGCGTCTTGCCCGTTCCGGCGCCGGCAAAGACAAGCTCCGGCCCCTCGATATAGGCCACGGCGGCGCGCTGAACGTCGTTCAGTACAAGGGTGTCTAGTATTGATCCTTTATTATTATCAGCCATTATATCAGCAATTTGCCCGTCCGTGTTTTAATCTTTTTAATCCTATAAATCCGCCGTAAATACCCGCCGCGCACCCGTCGCGAAGCGGCTATATACAATATATATTGCGCGCGCCGAAGATTGGGCTTTTTTGCGCTTCGCCGTCTTGTTCATAACTCGCTCCTTCGGGCTTTTTGTGGGTAATACGATACACACCTTAAATATAATTCATGGGCGTTGACGTTGCGAATTAACCTTGCGCGCGATATATATTTAATCAGGCGGGTATCTATAGCCGGTTGTCGGTCAATCAACGAACTTTTTTAGACGGGGGATTTCTATGCGGGAGACTCTTAGAAAGCTGGCGGTGGTGGGGGCGGTGCTGTTGATTGTGTTTGCCGTTACGCGTATCGATTGCGAGGGGCGTAAGGTGGCTGGCGCGCCGTTCACCGACGCGAGGGACGGGAAGACGTACAAGACGGTGATAATCGGCGGGAAGAGATGGATGGGGGAGAATCTTAACTATCTGCCGCAAACGGGCAATTCTTGGTGCTACAACAACAAAGATTCCAAATGCGCCAAATACGGCAGGTTGTATGATTGGAATACCGCGATGACGGTTTGTCCACCGGGCTGGCGTTTGCCGTCCCGTCAGGAGTGGGGTAATTTGGTGTCGGAGGCCGGCGGAACTGAAATAGCGGGCAGGAAGCTGAAGGCGAAAGGCGATTGGGGCCTTTGGTTTTTCGGAGGCATCGCTGGTAACGGCGAGGACAGTTTCGGTTTTTCGGCCTTGCCCGGCGGCATCCGCTGGGCCCGCTTAGAGGGCTATTTCACCAATGCCGGTTCCAGCGGTATGTGGTGGACGGCTGAGGATAGCGGTAACGGCGAAGTCTACCATCGGTACATACACTGCACCGATGACAGCGTGGGTGAGAGACTCTTCAACAAGCGTCAAGGCATTTCCGTCCGCTGCGTCGCCGACAAATAGCGTAAATCATTGTTGCGTCGTTGCGCGGACATTCGCGCAACACGCTTAACTATTTATAAATGGAGGCGGTAAAATGAACAGCGGCGCGATAGCGGCAATCATTATAAGCGTTCTCGTCGGGATAGCGTCAGCGCAACCGCAGACTCAACCCCAACAACCGCCGTCGTCGTCGCGGACGGCTGGAACGTTCACCGACGCGCGGGACGGCAAGAAGTACAAGACCGTAACGATCGGCAAGCAGACTTGGATGGCCGAGAATCTTAACCATCAGCCGAAGTCGGGCGGCTCGTGGTGTTACGGCAACGACAGTTCCAACTGCGGCAAGTATGGTAGGCTGTACGGCTGGAATACCGCGCTGACGGTCTGTCCGTCGGGATTCCGTTTGCCGTCGCTCGAGGATTGGGACACGTTGAGGCGGGCGGTGGGCGGCGGGGGGTTTGGGGAGGTTACAGTCGGAGGAATCTCTCCGAGCGGTACAAGGACTTGGCGCGGCATAGGCGAGAAGCTAAAAGCGAGAAGCGGGTGGCACAAGGACGGTAACGGTACGGATGAATATGGTTTTGCGGCCCTGCCCGGCGGTAGCGGCGGCATCAAGTCCGACAGTATGCCCCATTGGTTCGGGCCGGGTAACATCGGTCGCTGGTGGACGGCTACGAAGTACCTGAGAGACGGCGCCTACAACAACTCCTCTCCCGACCGCGAGTGGTCTACGGAGTACCGTATCGACGGCGCCTACACTTGGATTATGATCGCCGCCGACCACCGATTGGAACTTGACCCCGACGACAAGGACATCGGCCACTCCGTGCGCTGCATAGCGGACGGCGCGGCGCGGCCCGTTCCCGAGCCGCCGCCTGTCAATTACGGTTCGCTCCGCGACGCGCGGGACGGCAAGACGTATCGGACGGTGAAGATCGGCAAGCAGACTTGGATGGCGCAAAATCTTAACCATCAGCCGAAGTCGGGGAACTCTCGGTGCTATAAAGATGATAGTTCCAACTGCGCTAAGTATGGCAGACTGTATGACTTCAAGACGGCGCTGACGGTCTGTCCGTCGGGATTCCGTTTGCCGTCGCGCGAGGATTGGGACAGTTTGGGGCAAGCGGCGGGCGGCAGTAGAATGAAGATGAATATTATGGGCGGCATCAGTTGGTCCGGCGCGGGCGCGAAGTTAAAAGCGGGAAGCGGTTGGCAGGATAAGAAAGACGGGAGCAACGGCAACGGAATCGACGACTACGGTTTTTCAGCCTTGCCGGGCGGCCGCCGTCACGCCGACGGCAAATTCACCGTCGCCGGCTACTTCGGCTACTGGTGGACGGCCGCAGAGATGAACGGGAGCAACGCCTACGACCGAATCATGAACTACAACGAAGACGATATGGACGAGAGCAGCAGCGGCAGAGATTACTATCTCGCCGTGCGTTGCGTCGAGGGCGCGGCGGCGCAACCCGCTCAGCCGTCAAAAATAGGCGGCTTGGGCACGTTCACCGACACGAGAGACGGCAAGACGTACAATACGGCGGTGATAGGCGGTAAGAAGTGGATGGCGGAGAATCTCAACTATCAAACGTCAAGCGGTTCTTGGTGTTATAATAACGGCGATTCTTATTGCCGCAGGTACGGCAGGCTGTACGACTTCCAAACAGCGGCGGCGGCATGTCCGTCGGGATTTCGTTTGCCGTTGCGCGAGGATTGGGACGAATTGGCTTTGGCTATAGGGGCTAAGAGGATCGGTACGGAGAAATTTGCTTGGAGCGACGCCGGTAATAAGATGAAAGCGACGAGCGGTTGGATAAATAAAGATGACGGGAAGAGCGGTGGCGGAACGGATGATTACGGGTTTTCGGCGCTGCCGGGCGGCACCCGCGTCAACACCGACGGCAGTTTCCATTTTATCGGCGAGAACGGCCTTTGGTGGACGGCTACGGAGAGCGGGAGCGACAGCGGGCACTTACGGGTCATGGATAACAACGCTGAATTTATGAGCGAGTTCAACGGCAAAAAGGTCTACAGCGTCTCCGTCCGCTGCGTCTCCGGCCCCGCGCCGCAACCCGTTCCCGCTCCTAAGCCACCGCCGCCTGTCAAATACGGTTCGCTCCGCGACGCGCGGGACGGCAAGACGTATCGGACGGTGAAGATCGGCAAGCAAACTTGGATGGCGGAGAATCTGAATCATCAGCCGAAGTCGGGTAACTCTTGGTGTTACGGCAATGACACTTCCAACTGCGGCAAATACGGCAGGCTGTACGACTTCCACACGACTCTGAAGGTCTGTCCGACCGGATTTCACTTGCCATCCGCAGCGGAGTGGAGCGGATTGATTTCGGCGGCCGGCGGCGGTAATAGGACTAGTCATAAAACCGAGGACGGCGCCGAATTCTTTGCTTGGGATGATGCCGGCAAGAACATGAAAGCGAGAGACGGTTGGAACGTTGCGGACGACGGCGGCAACGGCAACGGTACGGACGGCTACGGCTTCTCTGCCCTGCCCGGCGGCTCCTACGACGACGACGGCACGTTCAGCGATGCCGGCGAAGTCGGCTACTGGTGGTCGGTTATGAAGCACGGGAGCGGCTTAGCAGGCCTCTGGACCATGAACTCCAGCTACGACCACGTGCTTGAGATCGGAATTGGCAAGAACGATAGCGTCGGAAACGTAGGCTACTCCGTCCGCTGTGTCGCCGACAAATAGAGCAACTCATCGTATCGCCGCGTCGCGCAGACCTTTACGCGGCGCGGCGGACGGTTATAGTCAAAAGATGAAAGGAGCGGTCAAATGAATTCTGTCGCGGCGGCAATCGGTTTTGCGGTGATACTCGTCGTTATATTTGTTCTCTTCGGTCCCGTTCTTTGGGCGGCGGCGCGGAGAAGGGCGAAAGAAATCGAAGAGGAAATGGACGCGGACTGTTTTACCGTCCGTCCGTCGAATCTAAGCTTTGTTTTCGGCATAATGTTCATGGCTGTTTCCGTGGGCTGCGTCTCATCCATCTACACTAAAGGCGTTACCGACCGCGTAGAGATTATTTATAGTATAGTTTTCGCTGTATTGCTGTCGCTGCCCGGTCTGTACTTCCTTATGTTCAGGTTGCATTGCAAGGTTACGGTCAAAGGCAAACGGATAACGTATATGTCGTTTTGGGGAAAAGAGGAATCATGCGCGTTCGACGACATTACGATAGTGGAAAGAGGATTGGTCGCTATGCCGAAAGGCGGAAACGTAGACACGATTAAAGCGTATCGCGACATGAAATTGATCTTTCGCGTCAACGCCTACTGGCCGGGCTTTGACCTGCTGGCTTCGCGCTTGGAGAGCGAGGGAGTGTCTATCTTTGGATTTGATGATTAAAATCCGTTATCCGATAATAAGGAGATATTATGAATGAGAAAAATGTGATGAACGCGGTAAAGGCGGCGGCGTTGATTGCGGCGGCGGTAGTCGGGACGGCTTTCGCGCAACCGCAGACTCAACCCCAACAACCGCAGTCGTCGTCGCGGACGGCTGGAACGTTCACCGACGCGCGGGACGGCAAGAAGTACAAGACCGTAACAATCGGCAAGCAGACTTGGATGGCGCGGAATCTTAACTATCTGCCGAAGCCGGGCAATTCTTGGTGTTATGACAATGATACTTCCAACTGCGGCAAATACGGCAGGCTGTACGACTTCCAGACGGCAATGGCGGTATGTCCGTCGGGCTTTCACTTGCCGTCGCGCGAGGAATGGGATACGTTGGTAGCGGCGGCGGGCGGCGATAAGACGACGGCGGGCAAGAAGCTGAGAGCGAGAAGCGGCTGGAGCTGGAACAAAGACAGCAACGGAACGGACGATTACGGGTTTTCGGCTCTGCCGGGCGGCGCGCGCAACATTATGCCTATGCCAGGCAGCGGCAATCACGACCTCTTCGGCGTGTTCGGCGGTATCGGCAACTACGGCAACTGGTGGACGCGCTCCCGTTCGACGGAAGCGGACGGGGACGGCGTCGCGTACTACAGAAGCATGGGCTTCGGCGACGGCAGATTATACGATAACATCCACGGCTTGGACAACGCCTTTTCCGTCCGCTGCGTTGCCGACTAATATAGTAACTCAATTCATCAAAATCTTTTAAATCTTTTTAAGACGAAGCCTTCGGCTTCATAGATAAATGCGGGGCCAAGCCCCGCATTTTCAGTCAAAGTCAAAAGATAAATGCGAGGATTTTGATTTTTGCAGTTGACTGAAAATCGGGGGTTTAGCCCCCGATTTATCTATGGAAGGCGTAGCCTTCTGTCTAAAAAAGCATTAAAAGAATTTGACTTTTATGGGTTTAGCCTTCCGTCTTAAAAAGATTTGGCTTTTTATGTTTTTAGTCGTCCTGCGTAGAGCTCAAAACTTGCTCAATGGTAGTCGATCCGTCTAATACCTTTTTCAGTCCATCCCTTCTCAACGAGTCGTAGTTACCTCGTTTCAAAGCGTAGTGTTTGATCTGCTCCGACGGCAAGCGCTTTATCACCATGTTGTTGATCTCCTCGTCCGGCACCAAAAATTCGTATAGACCCATACGCCCCTTGAAACCTGTATTGTTGCATATCTTGCAGCCCTTGGTTCTGTAGAACTTCAGCCCCGGGCGCAACCCGAGCCTTTGCAGCATCAGCGGGTCGGGGTCGTACTGCTCTTTGCACTTGCACAGCTTCCTCACAAGGCGCTGCGCCAATATGCCTATGACGGATGAGGTGATAAGGAACGGCTCTATGCCCATGTCGAGCAGACGCGTGTAGGCGCTGGGGGAGTCGTTCGTGTGGAGCGTGGAGAATACCAAGTGGCCGGTGAGCGCGGCCTGAATCGCCATCTGGCAGGTCTCGGCGTCGCGCATCTCGCCGATCATCACCACGTCGGGGTCTTGGCGGAGGATGGAGCGCATACCGGCGGCGAATGTGAACCCGGCCAGCGGGTTTATCTGCCCCTGGGCCACGCCGTCGAGGTTGAACTCGACAGGGTCTTCCATTGTGATGATATTTATGGAGACGTCGTTGATCCTCTTTAGCGCCGCATATAAGGTGGAGCTTTTACCGCTGCCGGTAGGCCCCGTGACGAGCAGGATGCCGTCGGGTTTTTCGATGACCTCCTCGAACTGCTCTTTGGTCTTCGGCAAAAAGCCCAGCATGTCTATGGAGATGTTCATGGACTGCGGGTCGAGGATACGCATAACGATCTTTTCGTTGACGCCGCGCAGGCGCGTCATGACGGGGAAGATGGAGACGCGCAGGTCAATCTCGCGCCCCTGCGCCCTGATCCTGAAGCGCCCGTCCTGCGGCTTGCGCTTCTCGGCGATGTCCATGCCCGCCATGATCTTGAGGCGGGAGGTGATCTGCGCCCGCATCTGGAGCGGGATCGGCGCCTGTTCCACCAAGTCGCCGTCTATCCTGTAACGTAAACGCGTGTAGCTCTCTAAAGGCTCTATATGGATATCGGAGGCGCCGGAGCTTATGGCCTGAGTTACAATCAGGTTGACGAGCTTCACGACCTGCGCCCCCTCCTCGTCGGTCAGCGACGATTCGGAGTCGTCCTGCGACTTTACGACCTCCAGCTCCCCGCCCCCCTGCGAGGCCACGCTGCTGAGCAGCTGGCTCATCTCCTCGCTGGCGGAGGCGTAGTTCTTCTCGATGGCCGTCATGATGCTCTTCTCGGTGGCGAGCACCGGGTCGATCTCCCTGCCGGTCTTGAACTTCAGGTGGTCGATCACGCGCAGGTTGGTCGGGTCGACCATCGCCACGGTGAGCACGCCGTTGCGCTCGAAGAGGGGGATGACCTTGTAGCGGCGCGCCATGTCCTCCGGTATGCACTTGATAAGCGCCGCCGAGAAGTTGAACTGCTGCAATACCACGTGCTGTATGTCAAGCTGAGCGCTCAAAACGTCTATAAGTTTGGGCTCGCTTATGAACCCCAGCTTTACGAGGCACTTGCCCAAAAGCTGCTTGGAGGTCTTCTGCTCGGCAAGCCCCTTCTCAAGCTGATCCGGGGTGATGAAGCCCTGCTCGACGAGTATCTCGCCTATGCGCTTGCGCTGCTGCAGGTGGATCTGCTCGCCCAAAACCGCCGTGAGGTCGTCGTTTGAGATGAAGCGCATCTGGACGAGCGTGGAGCCGAGGCTTAGGCCGTTGCGGCGGCACTCGCGTAGGGCGATGAGCAACTGCTCCTCGGTGATTAGACCTTGGGAGAGCAGTACCTCGCCGAGTTTCTTATATCGCTTTTCTGCCATCATAATGGTTTAATCCTTGTTACTCTTAAAGACCCCCTGCTGTCCCCCCATTAATATAAAATATATAGCCGGATAAGGCACCCGTCTATATATTTTACGGGGGGACGTTTTAAAACATTTACGTCAAAGTCAAAAACCCTGCAACCCGCAACAGCGGCTGCAAACCGGCATCAGCCCCTTCTTCATCTCCGTCCGAAACTTCTTGAACTCCGCACCGTTCCATATATCGTAAAAGTTCTGATTATTGATATTGCCCGCCGTAAAGTCTTGATAGTCGCGGCACGGGGTTACGCGGCCGTCGGGCGAGACCTCGGCGGTGTAGTATATGCTCTCGCACTTGGGGTATCCGCAGTGCCAGGAGTGGTCGTTGTAGTAGCGCTTGATCTGCGCCTCTTTCTCTATGTCCGGGAAGAATTGGGGGATGCAGACCTTGCCTTTGGACATCGCTTTGAGCTGTTTGATCTGGTCGGCGGTGACCTTGGGGTCTACGTCGTTGAAACAGCTTTTCAGGTATCCCAGGTGCTTTTGCGGTTTTTGGCCGAAGCGCGCCTCGAAGACCTTTTCGTGCGCGGCGGCCCGCTCCTCGGTGATGAACCAGCCGAAGTAGAAGGGGTGGAGCTGCGCCTTGTCCAGCACCAGGCGGTGTATGTCCGTGAGGCGGGAGTAGTTGGCGTTGGAGATGACGGTGATGGGTATCACCATCGGGTATTTCAGCCTCTTCCGCGCTTTTATCTCCTTTACCTTTTCCATGACGGCCATGGTCTTTTCAAAGTTGTCGGAGGCGCCGCCGCCGGCGGGGGCGCGCATGACGTTTTGTGAGGCGCCGTCCCAGCCGTCCAAACTCAAAAAGAGTATGGACAGGGCGCCGGTATCTATCAAGCCCTCTATATTCTTGTCCAAATCCTGCGCGTTTGTGACTATGGAGCCGCGCAGTCTGTGCTTGGCGAGCTCTTGGAAGAGCGGCAGCAGCGGCTTCCACATGGTTGGTTCGCCGCCCCATACGTAGTAGAACGGCTTGTCGCGGCGGGTCTCGAAGACCACCCGCTTTACGGTGTCGAAGTCCAACTGCGCCAGCTTCTCCCCGCGCTCGAGCTTTTTGCGCAAATGCCCGTTTTCGCCCCACTGACCGCACGACCCGCAACGCAGGTTGCATACCTCGTTTACCCGCAGCGATATCTGTCCCACGGGGACGTCGCCGCGCGGGTTTCGCGGGAAGAAGTACTTGCGCACCTGCTGCGCAAACATAGCCGGCGTCAATGGATCGGTAATGGCGGCAGGGAGCATCCAGTGCCAAACGAAACCTGCCGGCAGCAACGCCTTGCCGTTGAATTTGGACATGGGAACCTTTTTAAGCGGTTAACAAAAAGCCGGGAAGCAGACTCGAACTGCCGACCTGCTGATTACGAATCAGCTGCTCTACCGACTGAGCTATCCCGGCGCGTGTGAGTATAAATATACGTTAGCGCGCGGCGCCGGCGCAATATTTTGTATTTTTTTTGTTGGATAAAAAAAGACCGGGGAAGATCTCCCCGGCCTTCAAACTTACCGCGACATCGCCTAACCCGGCGCCGCTTAAGGGTTGTACTCCTGCAGCACATCGGGATTGAGCACCTTCAGCTCCACGCGTCTGTTGGCCTCGCGGCCCGCGGGGGTCGAGTTGTCGGCCTTGGGCGCGTTGGAACCGTAGCCGTTCGCCCAAAGCATTTGAGCCAGCGACGGATCAACTTTGATCATGAACATAACGACCGCCTCGGCGCGCTTCTGGCTGAGGAGCGTATTGCTCTGCGGGTTGCCTAAGTTATCGGTATGGCCACCGATCTCAATCTTGAGCTTGGGATACTTAGCGAGCATCTTGGCGATAACTTTCAGATACGGCTCCGAATTCTTACTGATATCGGTCTTGCCGCTCTGGAAGTAGACGGCGTCAAGCACGATCATACCGGTAGAGAGCAGCATCTGCTCGGCCTCCGAACGTTTCGCTTTCTCCTCCTTCAGCCTCTTATTGGCGTCGGCGAGCGCTATGGAGTCGGCGATCCGCTTCTGCTCGGCTTGCGCCC
>Ga0268262_10002546_pt1 | contig 20932 bp, 18 predicted proteins | sample TergutNc150P3_FD_190354 | JGI IMG/M metagenome (GOLD analysis project Ga0268262, IMG submission 190354) | Nasutitermes corniger P3 segment gut microbial community from laboratory colony in Florida, USA - Nc150 P3 (SPAdes) (version 2) | ecosystem: Host-associated > Arthropoda: Insects >... | reverse complement strand
GGCGCTTGTGCTCCACGCCGAGCACGGCGGCGGCAACAACAGCACCTTCGCGCTGCACGTCGTCTCCTCGTCCGACACCGACACCTACTCGGCGATAGCGGCGGCGGTCGGGTCGCTCAAAGGGCCCAAACACGGCGGGGCGAACATAAAGGTCTCCGGGATGATAGAGGACATCAAGGCCGGCGTTAAAGACTGGAACGACGACGATGAAATATCCGACTACTTGGGCAAAATCATACGGAAAGAGGTCTTCGACGGAGCGGGGCTCGTCTACGGCATGGGTCACGCCGTGTACACCTACAGCGACCCGCGCGCCGTAATACTGCGCCACAAGGCCGAGGAGCTGGCCGCCTCCAAGTCGTGTTTAGACGAGTACAACCTGCTGCGTTCCGTGGAGAGGCTCACCCAGGCGGTCTTCGCGAAGGTCAAAGGCGGCAATAAAATCATGGCCGCCAACGTCGATCTCTACTCCGGTTTCGTCTACAACTTGCTGAACATACCGAAAGAGCTGTACACGCCGATCTTCGCCATAAGCCGCATAGCCGGCTGGTCGGCTCACAGGATAGAGGAGATCATCTGCGGCGGGAGGATCATGAGGCCGGCTTACAAGAGCGTCTCGGAGGAGAGGCCGTTTATCCCGCTGGCCGACAGGTAGGCGAATTTTTTACAAAAAAATTCCGTAATCCAATCTTGTCGCGATATATATTATTATCTTGTCACGAGACAGTATCTATGTTCCAAAGCCAAATTTGTTAATCAGAAATCAGAAAGTAGATACAAACGATGAGTACTAGTAGAAGCGACATAGCCCAATCTATCGCCTCCGTCGAGCAACGGTGCCCTAATATTGGGGTTTCCCCTGGGGGTCATTATTACGAATCGAAGACGCTTGACGGCGAGCGGTTACCGCTACAGCGTAGCAACGCCGCGATAGATGGGGCTGCGGCGGAGCTTCTCACGCTTTTCGGACGTACGACCGCGAATGTCCGCTTCGATTGCGGAATAGAACAAGAGTTCTTCCTCATTGAGAGGGGCTGGTACAAAAAGCGCACCGACCTCATGTTGACCGGACGCACGCTCGTCGGAGCGCCGTCGCCCAAAAAATCTATATATCACCATCGTTCGCTAATTGCGCGGGTAAGTGATTTACCCAACAACTTGGTTTGGCTGCCGCACGAAAAGCCTTTCGCCGGAGTAAACGGCAACGGGAGACATGTCGTTTGGTCGCTTTGCGGCGATAATCGCGTCAATTTGTTCATTCCAGGCGATACCGCCGAGGAAAACCTGCTTTTCCTGACATTGTTAGTCTCGGTTATACACGCGGTATACCGCCACGGCGACCTGTTACGCGCCTCTGCCGCGTCCGCAGGCAACGAGGAGCGGTTGGGCGAAAACGGGGCTCCGCCGGCAATAATGAGCGTCTCTCTCGGCAAACAGCTCGCAAAAATCATTACCGGTATAATTGAATCCGGAAAGACGGAAAAAGGGAAGAAACGCGACTTAGCCGACCTAGGCATATTCCCCCTGCCTAAGTTCACGCCCGACACAATAGGCAGCGGCAGCACCTCCCCGTTCGCCTTTACCGGCACCGGGTTCGAGTTCAGAATGCCCGGCAGTTCAACAGACATTTCTACCGTCGTCACCGTTATAAATACCATAGTCGCCGATTCCATTAAGACGATATGCGATCGGATAAAGAAAGAACTCGGCAAAAGCAAGGGCGATAAAGACGCCGACCCTCAATTATCCGCCGCCGTGCTGAACGTCCTTTCCGCCGTAATCAAAGAGTCAAAGCCCGTCCTGTTTGACGGCGACAACAACTCAAGCGAGTGGATCAAAGAGGCGCAGACTCGCGGTTTGCAAAACATCGTGTCCGCCCCGGAAGCCCTAAAGGCGTTCGTCACCCCCAAAGCCGTCGAACTCTTCGGACGCCACAAGGTATTTTCGGAGGCCGAACTAAAAGACTTGTACAACGCCCGGATCGATCAGTACGATGAAACGATTGATGTCGAGGTCAAAACGCTGACGGATATAGTCAACACCCAGATTCTGCCGGCCGCCTACAACTACCAAGCGGACATCGCGAGCGGCTTGGAGGTTCTGAGGGTGCTGGCCGACGACATGACCATAGAAATGACCGAGGGCGCCTTGGAAGACCGCAAAGAGATGTTTGAGAAACTTACCGCGGATATTTACCACGTTCGCAAGAATTTGAAAGAACTCGCGGCTATGACGGATAAAGCGCAAAAGATGGAAATAGGGGAGAGGGCCGCGTACCTGTTCAAAGAGGTCAAGCCGCAGATGAATCAGATCAGACGGTACGTCGACGCTTTGGAGGGTAGTATGCCGGATGAAATCTGGCCGTTGCCGAAGTATAAGGAGATGCTGTTTATTTTGTGATATATCATGGAGTTATGAGAAAAATCTTGGATTAATGATTATGCTATAACCGGAATATTAATCGTTTTTACACAACAAAATCCCGCATTAGGCCGTATATTAATCAGTGACCCGAAAACCATTAATATCAATGATAGGAGGCGAACGCGCCTATGCGTACCGCGACTGCAGTGACGGTAAGGCCTGTTTTGCGTTGGCCGGCGTTTTTTTTAACCGCCGGGATTTTGTTTCTGGGAGGCGTTATGATTAGCGGCTGCTCACCCGATAAAGATGTGAATCCCGCCGGCGCGGCGCCGGAGAGCTCTTTTGGCGAGCTGTTCAAAGCGGTTGATGAGGATCCGTCCGCGATTCCCGCCCCTAAACAGCCGCTTGCCGCGGCGGACGCCAAGGAGAACTTCCATATTTACCTCGCTTTCGGGCAGTCGAATATGGAGGGGCAGAATTGGAGCGGTTCGTCGATAGTTTACAATGACGCGATTCCCATGACGTACAAGGAGAATGTAGATCCGCGTTTTCAGGTTATGGCGGCGGTAGGCGGATCTTATAAGATTTCCAACTCCCAAAACGAGCAACGGGCCAAGGGGCAGTGGTACAAGGCGGTGCCGCCGCTCGTAAGGAATAATACAGGATTGTGCCCCGCCGACTATTTCGGCAGGACGCTTGCCGCCGGAATACCGGACGCCAATATAAAGATCGGCGTCATAGCGGTCGCCGTCGCCGGGGCGGCCATAGAGGGGTTTGAAAAGGGGAGCGGAGCGAATGCCTATTTCAGTACTCAGGAGAGCTGGATGAAGAACACCGCCGCTTTGTACGACAACAATCCCTACAACCACCTCGTAACATTGGCGAAAGAGGCGCAGAAGGTCGGTGTCATCAAAGGGATCATAATGCACCAAGGCGAGTCCGGCGCCAAGAGCGGAAACTGGGCGCAGAAAGTGAAGGGTATATACGACGACATGTTGATTGATTTAGGACTCCCGCCTAACTCTATACCGTTCATCGCCGGCGAACCCTACGGCGCGGCCAATAATCAGAACAACGCCGCTACTATAAAGGGGCTGACAAACACTATGACCGCCAAACTGCCGAGCGGCGACAACGTCGCCCACGTTGTCTCTTCAAGCGGATGCGCGTCCGGCGGGGATAACCTGCATTTCAGCTACGATGGCTACGAAAAGCTTGGCAAACGGTACGGGGAGAAGATGCTCGAATTGAACTATAAAAACCAATCACCCACATCCATTAAGAATGGAACTTCGCGTCCTGAATGATTTAGATTTTGACTCGTTTGTTATGCGCCGCGCTTTGCGGCGCATATTTCCGCGAATTGACTTATCCTCGCCGATTTCATTAAGATAATCCTAGCGTTTTAGAAATATTTGCTTTTTCGTCAGCCCGCAATATATATTGAATATCTTTGGTTTTTATGTGAGAACCTGTCGAATAACAATCTCTAATAAAGTAATCGGGCACCATAAGGAGCCTTTATGAGCGTGTTTTATCGGCGAAGGCTGATGCTTTTGTTTGCGGCGGTGGCAATTACAATGATTGCTGTTCCTTGCGCCTCATACGCGCAATTCGGCGGCCTCGCGAATATGGCCAAGGGTAAAGCGATCGAGGCGCTTACCGACGGCGCCATGAAAGAACTTGAGAAGAAGTTCAAAGAGACTGTCGCGAAGGAGCCTATTTCGGAGACAGCCAAGGCGAATATCGTGAAAAAGCTCACCGAAATGTCGCGGCCGATAGTGAAGAAATTCATTGACGGGGCCTCGTCGGGCAAACTGCCGAATCCGGCGGAGCTCGCTCAGACAGTGTTAAAAGAGATCGCGCCGCGAATCCCCGAACTTGTGGCCGCGGCTAAGGCGGAAGACGGCGGCGGGTCGGCAGCCGCTCAAAAGCCTTCGGCGGCGCAGCAAACTGCGCAGACGCAAGAGCCGGTTCCGGCAAAAGCGGTTAAGCCGGCGGGCTCCGGCGGCGGCGCGGCTCCGGCGCAGGAGGTTTCGGGAGAAGAGGCGGTAAATCCGGAGCTATTGGCGGCGCTGGCAGGAACGCATCCGCCGGTCAAAGCGAAAGAAGAATTAGTCTCGGAGCAAGTAACAGCGCCTGTGCAAGCTGCGCAGGCGATACCGGAAGCGGCGGCGCCGGTACAAACCGTACAAGAGACCGCTCCGGTGCAAACGACGCATGACGCCGCAATCCCTCCTATAGAGCCCGCGCCGCCGAAAACTGACGAAAAGCCGAATATAGCCGCGTACGTTCTCGGCGCTAAAGATCCGGGGCTCAATAAGGCTATGGCCGTAAGGTTAGTCGCCGCGTTAGCGAACAGCGGACGCTATCAGGCGTCGGAGGATTATATGGAGTTCTTTGATCAAGCTGTAGAGGAGCAAAAACGCGGCGCGGCGTCTATGGACGTCGAACAGATCAGGAAGCTTGGAGAACGATTCGGCGTGGACTACGTTTGCGTAACGCAGATTGTAACCGTGTTCGGCAATTATCGGGCGTTTGCGTATATATTGAGGGTGCAAACAGCGAAATCCGCGGCGAGGGGCGCTTCCGATGTTCCGCTTAAAACATTGGCTGACCTGACTGCGGCGGCTGAACAGATTGTTGAGTCGATGTTTAAGAAAGGGCAACAGGAGGCGGTTCAGCCGCCCGTAGCTACGCCGCCGCCGACGCCGCCTCGTGAACCGCCGGCGCCACCGTGCCTTCCATCCGCCTCTAAGGAACCCGCGGCGGGTGAATCTGTCGCGGCGGCGTCCGAGCGAAAACCACAAAGCGGATTCACGCTGGGCTACGGCTTTTCCGGCGACGCGAACATCATCCAATTCGGCGGCGTCTACATCTACCCTATTGCCGAAAAGATAATATCGCTGGTAGCGGAGTCCGACTTCCGGTTTGGAGAGTTGAATAACAGTTTCGATAAGTACAGCGAGACAATTTCGTATTACGGCGTGGATATTCCGGTGATGTGTAAGTTTGAAAAGGGCTCTGTTTTTGCGGAAACCGGCGTGTTCGCGGACGTACTCTTCAGCAAAAAAGAAGGGTGGGTATCCGATAAAGTTTGGATGGCCAATTTCGGAATAGCCTTGGGCGGCGGCGTTGCGTTCAGTAAAGGGCATACGCAATATTTTTATAGGTATAATTACGGCAACGCTTATTATTCGCATACGTTTGGAATAAAACAGCTATTTTAGTTGACGATAAAAAAAAGCGGTTATTTGACTATTTTGAATGCGGGAGGCTGTGATATGTTTATTCTGCAGAAACAATCTCTTGGGTGGGTATTGGTTTCCGTCTGCGCGGTTTGGATACTTGGATGCTCGGAAGATAACAGCCTAAGCGCGGCGTTATCCAAGAAATTCGTACCCGATACCGCGCCGACAGGCGTGTCCGCCAAAGCGTCCTTGTCGTCATCAAGCAGTATCACTGTGAGTTGGTCGCCGGTTCCCGGGGCTATCGGGTACCGCGTGTATCGCAGTACAAGTTCTTCGGGCAACTATACTATCGTGGGAAATACCTCTTCCACATCATATAAGGACGACAGTCTGTCGTCCGGCACGCCTTATTATTACAAAGTATCCGCTTGCAACGGCTCCGGGGAGAGTCCTAAATCAACGATTTGCGATGCTACGACCGGACTTGATGTCCCTATAAACGTATCCGCTGTTTCAACATCGGCGAGCAGTATTACCGTAAGCTGGTCTTCGGTCAGAGGTGCCGCAAGATACCGTGTATATCGTAAGATGGATTCTTCCGACGATAATTATAAGATGATAACAACCGTATCTTCCACATCATTCACGGACGACGGTTTGCTGCCGGGCACAACCTATTATTACAAAATATCAGCCTACAACGGCACCGTGGAAAGTTCGCAATCTTCACCTCCGGCTCAGGCTACGACAGGTCTAAATCCTCCGGCGACAGTATTCGTTGCTTCAACTTCGTCAAACAGCATTACGGTGGAGTGGTCGTCGGTCAGCGGGGCTATGGGATATCGTGTGTATCGCAGCACTACCGATACTCCCGATAGTTATATTAAAGTGAGCGGCGATATACTTAAGCCGGATACATCATACAAAGATAACAACGTATTACCCGGCACAACCTATTATTACAAAGTATCCGCCTACAACAATGTGGAAAGCGTAAAATCTTCTTCTACCGCTCAGGCGACGACCGATCTCGACGCCCCGACGAACGTAATCGCGTCCACGGTGTCGTCAACCAGTATCAGCGTGAGCTGGTCGGCGGTCAACGGGGCTGTGGAATACAAGGTGTATCGCAGCACAAACGCTTCCTCCGGTTACATTCAGGTGGGGAGCGGCACATCTAAAACATCAATCACGGACAACGGGTTGTCGCCAGGCACGACTTATTATTACAAGGTATCCGCCTACAACAGTAATGCGGAAAGCCCGCAGTCCTCCCCAAGCAATCCGGCTACGACCAGACTCGACGCCCCTACGAATGTATTCGCTACAGCGTCATCGAGCAGTATCACCGTAACTTGGCAGGCGGTCAGCGGAGCCACCGGATACCGTGTGTATCGCAGCACATATTGTTGCGGCGGTGATTACACTGATTTTGCGGGGACCGCAACTTCCGCAACATACACTGATGGTAGAGGATTGTCTCCCGGCATCACCTATTATTATAAGGTGTCAGCCACTAAAGGCGCAGTGGAAAGCGAACAGTCTTCTTTGTATGGTAGCGCTAAAATTGATACGCCGCCGCCACCGCCCGATGAAGAAGACTAAAGCAAGCGGATCATGGCGCGGCGAATTACGGTAGAGGCGTTGCGCGCGACGCCCTTTTGAGAAAACGGAAAGATAACGGCTTTATTCAACAATCATAAAAAAGGTGTTGTTTTATGAGTTTGTTCACACGGCAAAGACTGACGCTTTTGTCGGTAGCGGCGGCGGCTATAATAGCCGTGCCCAGTGTATCCTACGCGCAGTTCGGGAAGAATCTCTTAGGCGCCGCGGCGCATCAGTCCGCGCCGCTGCAAATCGCCCCGCCTAAGAAACCGAATATAGCCGGGTACACGTTCGGCGCGGAGGACTCGTCGCTAAACAAAGCGATGACCGCCAACTTAATTACCGCGTTAGACAACAGCGGGCGCTATCAGGCGGCCGATAATTATAAAAATTTCTTTGATCACGTTGCTAAAACGCAAAAAAGCGGCGCGGCGCGCATAAACACCAAGCAATTCAAGAAGCTGGGAGAGCAGTTCGGCGTAGATTATGTCGCGGTGGCGGAGATCACGACCGTTTTCGGTGAAAAACATGTATCGGCGCATATTTTGAAGGTGAACGCCGCAGGTATTGCGGCAATCGGCGCCGCCGATATACCGCTCAAAACGCTGGCGGATGTAACCGCCGCCGCCGAACAGATGGTCGAGACGATGTTTAAAAAAATACCGCGCTCCGACTTCGGCAAACTCAGCGACACTCGTGACGGCAGGGCATACAAAACGATAAGCATAGGCGGCAAGATTTGGATGGCGGAAAACCTCAATTATAAGACTTCAAGCGGCTCATGGTGTTATTACGGAAACGACGATTCCTCCAATTGCGAGAAATACGGCGGCAAACTCTACGATTGGAATACGGCAATGAAAGTCTGCCCCTCCGGATGGCACCTTCCTTCCCGCGAAGAGTGGAAAGATATTGTTATAGAGGCGGGCGATTCCTCCGCGGCCGGAAAGAAACTGAAGTCGGCAAACGGATGGAAAATCGGCAACGGCACGGATAATTACGGTTTTGCGGCTTTCCCAGGCGGCTACCGCGCCAATACCGGCAACGGCTTCGACAACGCCGGCAACGGCGGCAATTGGTGGACGTCTACGGAAAACAGCCCGTACGCTTACTCCATACGCATATCCTACGACGACAGCGTGGACGAGATATATAATCACAAAGAGTACGGCTTTTCGGTGCGCTGTATGCAAGATTGACGCTTATAACGCAAACGCCAAATACAGCGCCAACCCTATCATGGCCGCGCCCAAAAGCAGCTTCACAAGCGTCATATTCTTCTGCATCATTTTGGACAAACTAGTCCACTTCATCCCGTAATAGGCCGCCACCATTACCGCCAAAAGCGGCACCACGAAGATGAAGTTGTACATTATCAGATACAGCCACCCTATTAACCTGGTCGTCCCGACCGACGACTGCTGAGCCATCATCGCTATTGTGGGCAGGTAGACTTGGCCGGTGCATACCGCCTCCAAAAGCGTCACTAAAAAGCCTGTGACTATTGTGCCGGCAATAAGCCGTTTGCCCGTCATGTTTTCCGTGATGATTTTGTGTATGCGTAATTTCACCGATTTGGGCAGTTGCAGCTTTATATCTTTAGTATCGCCGCTTTTCTTGAAGCGCAACGCGTCTACAATACTGAATATCCCCACGAGCCCCGCCAACGTTACCGCCGACCACCTGATTATGAGCTTGGCCCAGATGTTTTGGATGAGCACGTTGATCACCTCCAACGCGCCTATGCCGAGCAGCAGATAGGTGGCGAAAACCGTGGCCGCGAAGGTGAGCCCTACCGCGAGCACCTCCGTACGCTTGCGTTTCTGCGTGGCCAAGAAGGAGACCAAAAAGATGATTGTCGCTATGGCGCACGGGTTTATGGAGTCGACGAACGCGGCCAAGACAATGATCAGGAACGGCCCTAGACGGCCTCTAAGCTCCGCGTCAAGGTCTATGTCTTTATCGTAAGCCGCAGGGACGGCGGCGATACGCCGCTGAGGGTCGTTCAGGTACTCCTCGATCATCGCGCGGCCGTTCGCCATTATAGACTCATAACCGAGCAACACCGTGTCCGGGAAAAAAAGCTCCTGCGAGGACGGTGTCTTAACCTGCTGGCAAACGGTTGTGTCGCTGCCGATACAATGCTGTTTCTCCAAGCGCAGCATCAGTTTCCAAACGCTTGTGTCCTTAACGTCGGTGTCGTAGTAGTTTATTTTAAGCTTTTCGGGGAATTCCTTCCCGATCGGATAGAGCAGCGCGTTTTTGATTTCCAGACACTCAAGGCAGGTGCCGGAGCCGAAGAAGTGGAGTTCGAGGACATTGGCGTCGCTACCGGCGCTGTCGGTATTAACGCCGGCGTTAACGCTATTACTTGCGTTGGGTACGCCTGCGGGTTTATCTTGAGCATATACGGACACGGCAGTTGCAAGAATGGCCGCCATTGCTAAAAAATTGATGGCAAGTGTCTTTGCCGAACGTATTGATTTTGTTGACTTTACGTACTGTGTCATTACATAAATTCCTTTTTGATGATTGTGATAATCATTCAATAAAAATAAATCACTGCCGCTGCAAAGTCAAAATAAATTTATCCGCCGCCAGCGCCGCCAGCCCCGCTACCATCTCCGCCTTCAGGATTCCGCCCATTCTCCCGGTGTATTTATCAAAGTCCGCCCTGACCGCCAGCATCATCCAAGCGACGTGCAGCGGCAACACCGCGGCTACGCAGACGCCGGTGTAGACCATCCCGAAATCCCCCAAAACGAGCGACGGCGTCCACATAGCCGCCAAGTGCGCGCATCCGGCAAGTATCAGCAACAGCCTGATTAAGGGGCGCGGCAGTTCCGCCGAAGTCGCGAACCCAGCCGCCCTATCGCCATCGGCGTCCTGAACGTCCTTTAACAGCTCTCGGCAAAAATTCAACAAAAACGCCAAAAGCGCCGGGGCGAAAAGTATTTTTGTACCTGGATGCGGCAAACTGCCGAAGAGGAGCGCGTAGGCAGTCAAAGTCGCCACTATGATGTTACCTAGGAGCTTTGTGCGCTTTAGGTAGACCGAATACAGCGTGAGGAGCGCCAGCGGGATAAGCGCGGCGGTAGCGTGGAAGAGGGACGCCGCCGCCGCGCAAGCGAGCGACAGCACGGCGAGCGCCGCCGCGAAGAGGGACGCCGCTCCGACGCTCATAGCCGCAGTGACGAGCGGCCTGTCCGGATGGCTCACACGGTCGGTCTCCACGTCTAAGACATCGTTGACGACGTTGCCGTAGGCCGTCGCGGCTATGGCGGCAAGCACCAGCAGCGCGGCGTTGCGCATAACCGCCCCGTAAGCGGCGGGCGTCGCGAAGCCGGTCAGCCACATCCCGAGCAATACGGCGCAACCGGCGATAACCGCGTTGAGCGGGCGTACTATCTTTATATACGGAACGATAACTTTGATCACTCTGGCCATGATGGAGGAAAAATAATTGAATGGCAAGGTAAAAGAGGTAAAACATAAGTGGATTCTTCTAGCGGCGGTAACGGCCATCGGATTTCTGGCCGACATCGGGACAAAGTATCTGGCGGTCACGCGGCTCCAAGAGAGGGTGCCGGTCAACGTCTTGGGGGAGTACCTGCAGTGGGTGCTGGTCTACAACGAGGGGGCCGTCTTCGGAACCAAACCGCCCGGCTTCTTCTCGTGGATGCATCCGAGCGTCTTCCTGTCAATCTTTATGCTCTTCGCGATATCGTTCCTGATCTTCTACTACAGGGCGCTGAAGAAAAACGAGATTATGATGCACATAGGGCTTATGCTGGTTCTGCCCGGAGCCTTCGGCAACCTCTACGACCGTCTAGCCCACGGCAAGCGGGGCGTGGTAGACTTCATAAGGATGGGCTTCCCGCCGGACAGCTACTGGTTCATCTACAACGTAGCCGACATCTTCGTCACGGCGGGCGTTACGTTGATGCTGATCAACTTCATTATGGAGGCGGCGGGAAAGAAACCGGCGGGGGAAGCGGTAACGGTCGCGCCGGAGGAAGCGGCGGCGACGACGTCAGAGCCGGATAGCGCGGAGTCGGCAGGTATCAATAAAGAGACGAATGCGTAGTGACGCGAAAGAGTGCGATTGGATGGACTATATTGTTGACAATGACCGCAACGGCCAACGCTTGGACGTGTTTCTGACCGACGCGTTAGATGGCCCGTCACGCTCTAGTGTTCAGAGGATTATCGCCGACGGGCACGTGTCCGTCAACGGTAAGCTGACCGTCAAAAAGAACGCTGACGTCGCCGACGGGGATGTTGTGACTGTCAGCGACGGGGCGGAAGCGGCGGCGCGGTCTTGCTATGACGACGAGCCGCTGCCGCAGGATATTCCGCTTGACGTGCTGTATGAGGATGACTATATCGCGGTGATCAACAAGCCGGCGGGGTTAGTCGTCCATCCGGGGCGGGGGAATGTTGACGGGACTGTGGTCAACGCGCTTCTGCACCGATTCGGTACCGGTAACGTATCGTCAGGATCAGAAAACTATAGACCGGGTATCGTTCACAGGCTTGACAAGGATACGTCGGGGGCGCTTATCGTCGCCAAGACCGACGCCGCCCATACCGCGTTCGCGGAACTTTTTATGTCGCGGGCTATAAACAAAGTCTACACGGGTTTCTGCGTGGGTGCGCGTCCGCTGGAACATGATATGATCGATCTGCCGCTCGCCGCAAACCAGCGCGAACGGGTCAAACGTACTGTGGATAGACGTAACGGCAAACCGGCGGTAACAGAGTACGTGCTGAAAGATTTTATCTGCGGCATAGCGTTGATGGAATTCACGCTGCATACCGGGCGTACGCACCAAATACGCGTTCATTGCAGTCACAGAGGTTTTCCGATTGTAGGGGATGATTTATACGGCGGGTCTCGCGAAGCGGTACTCAAAATCCCGCCAATGGAAAGACCGTTCGCGTACAGTATCTTTAAGTGCTTTGAAAGACAAGCGTTGCACGCCTTGTCGCTCTCGTTCGTCCACCCGCTGACGAATGAAAGCATAAAAGTTACAGCGCCTTATCCTGATGACTTTAATAAAGCATTAGAGATATTTTCTAAAAAGGTTTTTTCTTTTGACGTTGACTTTATATGCGGGGTTTAGCCCCGCATATCCTATGAAAGGCGCGTAGCGCCTTTCGTCTAAAAAAGAATTTGACTTAAAAGAATTTGACTTTAAAATATTTTAAATAATTTGACTTTATATTTTAGGCAGATTATCCAACTCCTTCTCCGCCCTATCAATCTCCTCCTGCGGAAGCGAATAATCCGTCAGCTCTCCGTTCAAAAACTTCGAATATCCGGCCAAGTCCATCAACCCGTGGCCGCTGACGTTCATCAATATCACCTTCTCTTTGCCCTCCTCCTTGGCCTTATTCGCTTCGCGTATGGCCGCGGCTATTGCGTGGCTTGACTCTGGGGCGATTACGAAGCCCTCGGTACGCGCCCACATCAGGGCGGCGCTGTAACTCTCTAACTGCGGGAGCGCCATAGGGGCCGCTAAGTTGCATTTTACCGCTTGCGATACGAGCGGCGACATGCCGTGATAGCGCAGTCCTCCGGCGTGTATCGGTGCGGGCATGAAGTTGTGGCCTAGAGTGTGCATCGGCAATAGGGGAGTAAGCCCCGCCGCGTCGCCGAAGTCGTAGGTGTAGATTCCGCGCGTCAGCGTCGGGCAGGAGGTTGGTTCTACGGGGATGATGTTTATGTCGTCTCCGTTTATCTTGTCGTGGATGAACGGGAACGCCAACCCCGCGAAGTTCGACCCGCCGCCGGCGCAGGCTATCACCACGTCGGGCTTCTTTATCCCTATTTTCGCTAACTGTTTCTTCGCCTCAAGACCTATGATCGTCTGGTGAAGCATCACGTGGTTCAGCACGCTGCCGAGCGAGTATTTCGTCGCGCCTGATTTATCCGCGACCGCCTCCTCTACGGCCTCGCTTATCGCTATGCCGAGGCTTCCGGGCATGGCCGGGTCTTTCGCCAAATACTTGCGTCCTGACTCGGTATCGTCGCTCGGACTCGCCACGCACTTGCCGCCCCACGCCTCCATCATCGTTTTGCGGAAGGGCTTTTGGTCGAAACTGATCCGCACCATGTAGACCTTGCAGGTAAGCCCTAGCAGCGAGCAGGCGAACGACAAAGCGCAGCCCCACTGACCGGCCCCGGTCTCGGTGGTCAGCGTCTTCGTCCCGAATTTTTTGTTATACCAAACCTGCGGTATCGCGGTGTTGGGCTTGTGGCTTCCGGCGGGGGAGACGCTCTCGTCCTTGTAAAATATCTTCGCCGGCGTGCCGAGCGCCTTCTCAAGGAACACCGCCCTGCGCAGCGGCGACGGCCTCCACCTGTATAGAATCTCGACGATCTCCTCAGGAATGTCTATCCACCGCTCCGTACTCACCTCTTGTTCGATGAGATTCATAGGGAAGATGGGAGAGAGAACATCCGGCGTAAGCGGCCCGCCGTTCGGGGCGAGCGGCGGGGGAGCGGGCGGCAGGTCGGCGGCGACATTGTACCACTGACGCGGCATTTCGGATTCGTCTAGGAATATTTTAATACTCATTTTTTACCGACTCCTTCGGGGGATTATTGATTGGTTACGACAACACCTATAAAGATAATTCTTGGGGGCGGGGAAAGTCAAATTAATCTTTATCTCAATCTTCATATATCAGTAAAAAATCTCTAGGCAGAACAATGGAGTCTTCTTTAGGGATTAGAAAAACCAAACTTCTTCATCGATAATACATTAATATATTCAAATATAATTCTATTGTCGTACAGTATTTTTATATTTCCATTTAGAACCAAAGACAATATCCTTGCCGGAATTCCATTTGCATTTATTAACGCGGATACAATCACATTAGTATCTACTACCACATTCATTTCGCGCTCTTCCCCCTAACATCGCTAATCACAGCGTTTATTTCTTCGGATGTCATTTTGTCGTTACCCAAAGAAACGGATATCTCCTGCATCCGCTTCATGGCGTTTATGGCCTTTGCCCTTCTGAAGGCGGACACCGTGTCCTCCAATGTCTCGTCGTTCAACGGGGTCAGCAAGGCTATCGGCTTCCCGTTATCGGTTACAATCAACTCGCGCTCGGAAGGCAACTTCCTCCAAATATTGGACTTGGATGTCTTAAAATCACTTACTGTAACGAATTTCATACATATTCTCCGGTTATCTATCGTACTTGCTCAACTGACTTGCTCATAACGTTAAATATAATATAATGACTCATAAATTGCAAATTTTTTTCAAACGGGACTGACCCCGACTACACAGACGGCGGAATCATTCATCCATAACGCAACGGACAGATTCACCGAAGTTCTTGTTGTTGTAGCCCTCGTACACGTTGGCGTTGATGTAGAGTATGCCACGGTCGTAGGCTTTGTTATCAACGCGCTCAGTAGCCGTCCACCAAGCACCGCGGTAGCCGATAAAGTTGAAATTGCCATCGAGAGTCCGGTATGCTCCGGGCAAGGCAGAAAACTCAAAATCATCCGTCCCGTTGGCATCATTATACCAACCGCTCGTCGATTTCAGTTTTTTTCCCGCACCCAACCAATCATGGGACGTTTCGTAATTAGAACTCTTACTCCCGCCAACAGACTCCGCTAAATGATCCCACTCATCTCGCGACGGCAAATGCCAGCCCCTCGGACAAGCCTTCTTTGCCGCTTCCCACGTATACAATCTTCCGTATTTGTTGCAGTTGGCTTGTATCTCAGATGACGACAGTGTCTGAAGTATAGGATTATCGTCATCATCATAACCAATTAATTCTTGACCGCCCTCACCATAACACCAAGAATCCGCCGTCTGTATATTCAAATTCTTCTTCATCCACTTCTGACCGCCTATCGTAACAAATTCATACGACCCACCACCACCCGAATTACAAGCCGCACCCGTCAACTGCGGTATCGTATTAGTCTCATTGTGGCTAGCGTCCTGCGTGCAAGTCCTTATCTCCACGCCCGACGCGCTGCAAGTCGCGGGAGACAGCACCGTCCACGCGCCCCAAGTGTGGACATGGTCGCCCCAGCCGCCCGTAGGATTGCAAGCCGCCCCCGTCAGCCGCGCCACCGCTCTTGTCTCATGGTGGTTCGCGTTTTGCGTGCACGTCCTTGTTTCAACGCCCTGCGCGTTGCAAGTCGGCTTAGTCGTCACCACCCAATCGCTCCATGTGTGGGTATGGCTGTTTCCGGCGGTCGCGTTCCCGCCCGTATCGTCTTTGTCGTCCGCCACTATCATGCACCCCGACAACCCGCCCGCCGCGACCGCCGCCGCGACCGACAGCGTCCGTACCGACTTCGCAAAGGCAAATAATTTCATACCGCGCTCCCGTTTCAAAGAAAGTGTGAATGATGATCAGTTAAAATCGTCCGAAAATGCCCTAGAGACGAATGGAAATCTGTTAAAATCGCTCGGAAAATGCCCTAGCGACGAATGGAAATCGGTTAAAATCATCCGAAAATGCCCTAGCGACGGATGGAAATGTGGCAAAATCACTCCAAAATGCCCTAGCGACGGATGATGATGTGGCAAAATCACTCCGAAATGCCCTAGCGACGGATGATGATGTGGCAAAATCACTCCGAAATGCCCTAGCGACGGATGATGACGGGGCAAAATCGCTCCGAAATGCCCTAGCGACGGATGATGATGTGGCAAAATCGCTCCGAAATGCCCTAGCGACGGATGATGATGTGGCAAAATCGCTCCGAAATGCCCTAGCGACGGATGATGACGGGGCAAAATCGCTCCGAAATGCCCTAGCGACGGATGATGACGGGGCAAAATCGCTCCGAAATGCCCTAGCGACGGATGATGACGGGTCAAAATCATCCGAAAAGCCCCTAGCGACCGTTGATGACCGTTCAAAACGCTCTGCAAACACCGCGTCCCCCCTTGCCGAAGCCCGCCCGCGTGAAAAATCCGCCTTTGATTCAGGCGGTTCTTATCATACACTAATATAATATATGGGATTTCCGTTAATCAAACCTGTATTTAAAACGCGGGAGCGTATAATCCGTTTGAAATCCTGACCGTCATTTCGCCAATTCCGACACATAAACCAGTTTGATCCCGTTCTTTCTGAACGTCTCGGTCTCCTCCTTGAGCGCCCTTATGAACGCCGTTGACGGCTGCGCCTTGATCAGCACCTTGCCCGTCTTCTCCGCCGTGACGGCGTAGCGCCGCAGTTTCTCCTTGACCTGTTCCGCCGTCGCCGACGCGTCTATCGAACCTTGTATCGGGGCGTTCGGGATCTTCATTGACTTTGTCAGTTGCGGGGCCACGGATTTTTTGGAAACGTCGGTGTAGACGAAGTACGCTTTGCGCTTGCCGATCTCCGCGAGTATTATGCCCATCGCCCGCGAATCCTCCATGACCTTCGCGCCGTGGAGGTTGCAAACGCCGGAGAAGTTGGGGATGGCGGTCGCGGCCTGCGCTATTATGCTGTGGATGTTCTCGGCGGTGTGGTGGATCATCACCATAGACCCTTTGTACTTGTCGTACTGCGGCGGGAGCGGTTCCATGGGCAGCAGCAGCACGATCTCTTTCTTGTACTCGTCGGCGATCTGCGCCGTCCACGCGGCGAGTTTTCCGGCGGGCAGCAGGGAGACCGTCAGCGGTTCGGAGAAGGAGAGGTACTCCGCCGTGGTGGCGTTGGCCTCGAAGCCGAAGTTCTCTATGAGTATGGCCATCTTCGCGGTGTTCGACATATAGCGGTTGGACATCTGCACTTTGACGACGGCTTTCGGGTGCTTCGCGTTCGGGCTTTTGAAGGTTATCGAGCAGTTGGTCTCGGAGGCGCAGACGCAGTCTTCCACGCGGTAGGGGGCTGTCGGGGCGTTCGACAGGCTCCATATCACCCACTCCACGGGCCGTCCGCGCGGGACGGCGGCTTTGATCTCCACCGCGCTGTCTCTGGGGAAGTATTGGATGGAGTAGTCCGCGTCGCGCATCTCCAATTCGGTGAATTTGGCTACAAGGGCGTTTTGAAACTTCAAAGCCGCGTCGGAGACCCCGGCGTTCTGCGCGTCGCCGTCCGTTTCGGGCGTTTTATCCCCGTCTTCATTTATTATGTCGATGATGTGCTTTGTTTTCGACATCATCGAGGCGACCTTGTTGCGGGTCGGCGGGTGCAGGAAAGCGGCGGCGAAGGCCGCCGCCAGCAACGCCGCCGATATCAGTATCAATAGCGGCAGTATCGGCTGTTTTCGGGATTCGGACTCGTTGTCGCGGCTGTTTTTTTTACGCCTTTTATCCGCCATCGGATTATCCTGATCATTGTTTAAATTATCGGATATACGCCTGAAATAAAAATTCTTTTGATATTCGGCGTACCGTATTGTATATTATAGTTATGGTTCGGACTCCACAATAAATATACACTATTGCCGATTTGATACGCAAGATAATATAAGCGTCTCCTTATAATTTATGGAAAAGACAGTCGTTCCGGTCATTTTAGGCCCCACCGCCGTCGGCAAGACATCCTTTGTTTTAAGGGTTGCGGAGGCTTTCGGCTACGAGGTGGTCTCCTGCGATTCGCGGCAGGTCTACCGGTATATGGACATAGGCACGGCCAAGCCGTCGCCGTCCGAGAGGGAGCGCGTGAAACATTGGATGATTGACATTTTAGAGCCGGACGAGCCTTATTCCGCCTTCGCTTTTGCCGGCGGCGCGTTGCGGATAATCCGCGAGGCTCGCGAGTCGGGAAAAAAAATTTTGATTTGCGGCGGCACGGGTTTATATTACTATGTGACGCTTGAGGGCGCGGATCGGCTGGACGAGGCTGACGCGGGGTTGCGGCTGAGGTTGCAGGAGGAGGCCCGCGAACAAGGCGCGGCGCGGATGCACGGGCGGCTCGCCGCCGTTGACCCCGAGGCGGCCTCGAAAATACATCCGAACAATTTACAGCGGATATTGCGCGCGCTGGATATATTTTATAGGAAAGGAGTCCCGCTGTCGGTATTGCAAAAAGAGGGCCGCCAACTTGAGGATATCGATTTCCGGGCAGTTGTCGTAAGCCGTCCTAGGGACGTATTGTACGGCAGGATCAACAGGCGTGTGGACGCGATGATGGAGGCGGGACTTTGGGAGGAGTTTATGCGCCTCCGCGCCATGGGTTACGGCGAGCGCGCTCCGGGCATGGTGTGCGTGGGTTACAGGGAGTTGTTCGGGGTCGAAAGGGGAGAGGTCGGTCTTGACAGGGCTGTGGAATTGATAAAGCAAAACACGCGGCATTACGCCAAGCGTCAAATGACATGGTTTAGGAACAAAACTAGGTGCGAGAGCGTTGATGTCGCCGATGAAAGCGGGGATTTTCTGATGGACTGGTTCGCGCAGCGGATAACGGCAAACACTAACAAATAACAGTATTTTCACAACAAAAATCTTAATCGTACGCCGCGCTTGCAAGGCGCGGGCAGAGTAAGGAAAGGAGTCGGCATGTACAACGATGAGTCGAGTCACTCGAGCCAAGGGCAAGGAGGGGGGTTTGTCCGCAGGCCCATCCCTAAGTACAACGGGGACAAATCCGGCGGTGAGTATCAGCAGCAGGATCAGCAGCAGACGTCGCCGCAGAGGGGGTATTCTTCCGGCGGGGGGTATTCGTCGGGCGGCGGATACCGCGGCGGTTACGGCAGAGACCGCCAGGACGGGTCGCAGTCGTCGTATTCGGGTTCGGCCCAGCGCGGCAGGCGTACGGACGGCGGGTCTGGCGGTTACAGCGGCGGCGGCAGCGGCGGATATAGGAGCGGCGGCAGCGGCGGCGGTTACGGTTACAACCGCGGCGGCGGCAGTTACGGTTCTAACGACCGTCTCGTCAGGCAAAATGACATAATCATACAGTTGCTTAAGGACATACGCGACCGCTTGCCCGCGCCTCCGGGCGGCGCGTCCTCGTCGGGAACCGCGTCGGGGTCTTCCTCTTACGGATCATCCGATTCCGAATCGTCAGGCTCTTCCCGCTACTCTTCCCATCAGCCGTCCTACTCCGGCTCGGACAGCGACGACGGCAGCGATTTTGACGTATCGGGCGGCAACTCCGGGTCGGCTTCGTCGGGCGGCGGTTCAGGAGACGGGGACGGCGAGTTCAATAGTTGATATATGGTTGCAACTAATTTGCCTTTACGAAAGGTTTTTTAACGATGACAGGCTCCTGCGGCAGGCGGGGATTGATATATATTTGCGCGGTTGTGCTCGCGGCGGGGGCGTTCTGTTCGCTCTCCGCCGTCACGCGCTGGTCGGCGCTCCAGATTGTCCCAAGCACCGATATGCTTCCGGGAGGACGGTTCGTGGCCGACGCCGATTTGGCGTGGAATGTTAACGCCGTCTCTATCATCCACCCCCTCTCTGTTCAGCGCATCCACCTCGGCCTCTCGGAGTGGGTTGGGATCGACCTCGGCTACGCCGGCGGGTTCACCATGGGCGCGAAAGCATGCATCGTCAAAGAAAACCCCGATCTGTGGTACGTCCCCACATTAACGTTCGGATTTCAAAATCTCTACGTGAGCCGCGAGGCCTATTACTTTGACGACGGAGTCGCCCACTTCGGAAGGCGCGGCCGTTACCCGAGAAACGAGTTCTTCCTGGGAGCCGCCAAAAGTTCGGAATGGGCGAAACTCAGAATCCACGTAGGCCTCTTGAGCGCCTTAACGCGCGTGGGCTACGACGACGAACTTAACCCCTTTATCGGCATAGAAAAGTATTTCGGCCAGGGTCTGTACGTCACAGTGGAAGGCCAGCAGCGCGCGGGGGAATTTATGCTCTCCGCTTTCGCCGTCTACCGCCTCGTGGCCGACAGGCTGGAATTTAACTTGGGCGTGATCGACGCGCCGCATATATCGAGCAACAGAGCCGACCCGGCCGCGTTCAGGCCCACGCTGCGCGTCGGCATCAAGGTCAGCATCGGTTCGGGCCTCAACAGTCTGGACGGTCTTACCGGCGTGGAGGACAGGATCGACCGCGTGCGCGGCGAACTCGCGGCCGCGAACAAGCGCGTGGATTCGCTCGACGCCGACACCCGCTGGAACGCCGACCGCATTCACGAGTTATCGCAAGTCACCGGCGACCGTAAAGAGGAGAGGGCGCGGGTAGTAGACGAACTCACCAAACTGCGGAATCTCTACGATCAAGAACCGTTCGACCCGGAGTTGGTCAAGGACATGATTGACCGCATAAGGGACAGGTACGAGGTATACTCCCCGCACCTGCGCGTAATCATCACCGAGCAGAACGCCGACCCGCGCATACGCCGCTTGGCCGTATCGCTGGTAGGGGAGATGAAAGACCAGCAGGCCGCGAATATCCTGATGTCCATACTCAACAGAATGGAAGAACCGTCCCTGAAGATAGAGACGATAATAGCACTGGGAAAGATAAAAGACCCTCGTTGTCGCCAGCTCTTGTCAACGCTGCGGCACGACCCGGACGGCGGCGTGGCCTTCACAGCCGAAGAGGTCTACCGAGCCATGTTCGGCAAGGAAGAAACGCCTGCGCCCCCGCCGTCGCAGTCGCCACCGTTTGAAACTGATGAAACTGTGCCGGAAAGACGGTTAAATAAGTAGACATATTAAAATCAAAATCTTTTAAATCATTTTTAGACGAAAGGCGCTACGCGCCTTTCATAGGATATGCGGGGCTAAACCCCGCATATATAAAGTCAACATCAACGGCAACGTCAAAAGATTTTGACTTTGATTTTGACGTTATATGCGGGGTTTAGCCC
>Ga0268262_10002545_pt1 | contig 20938 bp, 27 predicted proteins | sample TergutNc150P3_FD_190354 | JGI IMG/M metagenome (GOLD analysis project Ga0268262, IMG submission 190354) | Nasutitermes corniger P3 segment gut microbial community from laboratory colony in Florida, USA - Nc150 P3 (SPAdes) (version 2) | ecosystem: Host-associated > Arthropoda: Insects >... | reverse complement strand
ATGATGAAGAAATACGTGACTTAACCATTAAAAAGAACCGTTAAAACCAAATAAAATCACAAAAAACCACTCATATATCTATACGTGAACACTCTCAAATTTTGATCAGTAAATACTGGTGGAAAACGTTTTTGTATCCTTTTTCAAAGTGGTTGTGCATAAAGATGATGTATGCTGGTAGTGACTGTTTATGTGTTGACTGTTGTGGTGTTGGGCTAAAATTTTTAAGTGTTAGTGTTTAAGGTATTTTGATGTTGATGAAGACACGTGTTGACTTTCAGTCTTGGTCGCGGCGGGAGTATTATACGCATTTTGGTAGTTGTGATGATCCATATTTTGGTGTAACGGTGAATGTGGACTGTACTGTTGCGTATGAGACTTGTAAGTGTTTGGGGTACTCGTTTTTTGTGTATTATATGTTTGAGTCTCTTATGGCGGTAAATCAGGTTGAAAATTTTCGTTATAGAGTAATTGATAAAGACGTATGGATCTTTGAGCGTGTTCATGCGAGTACTACGGTTGGGCGGTCTGATGGCACATTTGGTTTTGCCCTTTTTGAATACGCTGAAGACTTTGATGTGTTTCAAAAAAATGCGAGAAAACAAATAGTTGAAGTTCAACAAACTCAGGGTTTAAGGGCAGATGATAATTCTAAACGTTTGGATGTTATACATTATACTACTTTGCCTTGGTTTAGTTTTACCAGTTTTAGGCATGAGAAAAATTTTAGTTATAAGGAGAGTATTCCCAAAATTGCCTTTGGAAAATTTTTTGCGCAAGAAGGCAAAAAATGGTTACCCCTATCTATTAACGTTAATCACGGGTTAATGGACGGATATCATATTGGTAAATATTTGGAGCTATTTCAGATTGGACTTAACAAAAAACTATAACTATGCAGCAAACAAGCCTTCTGCTGATAAGTAGTAGCTTATTTGTCACTGTTTTTATTGTATTGTTTTTGCCCAGACGTGGCAGGTTCCTTCATTTGAGACCATGCATGCGCCGATTGGTTTTGCGGGTGTGCATGCTTTTAGAAACATTGGACACTGGTCTGGTTTAATTTTGCCAATAATTACTTTATGGCATTGGCAGTTTTGTTGTCTGTCTTTGCCTTCGGTGATTGGTATGTTAAATTTTGTTTGGGCGTTGAATTTTGTAAATTCGTCTTTTAGTGTAAGTGCTGATTTTTCTAGTTTTCCTATACCCCGCCAATATCCCTCTGAAACATTAAAAACGTCACGTATGACCTCTAATGCTTTAGGATTGCCCTCTGGTTTTACAACTCTTTGGTACTCATTTTCTAAACATGGCTCGCCCTGACTTATTTGGTGCATAAGTAGATATATTGACATTAACACGTCATTAGGTTCAAATCCGCCTATAACTGTTGGCATTTTATACTCGCATGGAAACATTTCATAAGGGTTTAAACCTGTAACGGCGCTAACGTGTCCTGGCGCTATGAAGCCATTTATTTGTAAATCCTCAATACTTAACAATAATTCCATAGCCGGCGGAATTAAACGATGAGCTATTAAGAAACTAAAATTCTCTGGAGGTCCCAGCATGACTTCAACAGCTGTTGACGGCGCAGTTGTTTCAAAACCAACAGCAAAAAACACAAACTGCATATCCGGCTCTCTTTTCGCCATATCTATAGCATCCGAAACAGAGTAGACAACTCTAACATCAGCACCAACAGCTTTAGCCTCTAAAAGAGAAGAATCACTACCCGGAACACGTAAAACATCACCAAAACATGTAACCACAACACCCCGCTTAGCTAAAAATACGACAGCATCAATTTCTGCCGCTGGTACAACACATACAGGACAACCCGGCCCCGCAATAACTTCTACTTCAGACGGCAAAAGACTACGCAGACCATAATGAGCAATCGCCCACTCATGAGTACCGCATACATGACAAAATTTCACATCCCCCGTTTTAACAGCTAAACCTCTAATTTTCTCTACAATACACCTTGCAAACTGTGCATCCCTAAAGGCATAATTCTCTTCCATACACTTCGCCAAATACTACCCATTTACGCTGTTACGGCTGTCCGGCTTCTAAGACGTTTTTCCAAATTTTCAGAGTTTCCTTAGCTTCCTCTTCTTTTACAATTTGAATAGCATAACCTGCATGAACAATAACATATTCTCCTACTTTTGCATTAACAAGCGATACATTTACCCTTCGCAAAACACCTTGACCAAAGTCTACATTTGCACAGTTACCCTCAACACTTACAATAAACGCCGGAATAGCTAAACACATAACAAAACCAAATAAACACATTTAACCAATGATAAAAACAAATTGGTACTAAACACCCGAAAAACCCGCAACAACAGCCTGACCAAAAGAAACCCCTCCATCACCCACAGGCACCTCTTTATGAACAACAAAATCTAACCCCGCAGACTCTACAATCTCCCGCAATAAACTCGCTAAAATACTATTACCCGCAACACCACCTGAAAAACCAACAACACCCACACCATGCCTACTCGCTTTCTCCACAGCTAACTCGCCCAAACCCCGCGCCAAATAAGCATGAACAGAATACGCCAAATCCGCCACAGAAAACCTTAATCTATTCTCATAAATAGCACCCAACAAATCCGACGTCTCCAAAACACCACCCCGCAAAACAGGTTCAAGCCCTAACACATCCACACCACCCAACGCTACAGACTCCAACTTCATAGCCGCCTCCCCCTCATAACTACGCTGACAACAAACACCTAAAACCGCAGACGCCGCATCCAAAACGCGACCACAACTAGACGACTGCACAACACCCACACCGTTACCACTTTGAATTTGCTCTAAAACAAGTTTTGCCTCTGTCTCACCATAAGGCAAATACCCCTTATTTTGCAACAAAAACTCTTCAATATCCACACCAGACTTTTGCAAAAAACCAGCCGCAACACGAACCGGATACCTACTAGCTGTATCTCCACCCAACAACGGCTGAGGCTCTAAATGACCCAGACGGTTAAAATCTGCTGAACCCATTTGGCACATTAAAACCTCACCTCCCCATGCCTCACCATCACCACCGTAACCATAACCGTCACAGACAATTCCTATTAACTCATTTAGGCCATGTTCTCCCATTAACGCTGCGGCGTGTGCATGATGATGCTGCACTTTAACAAGCGGTAACCCCGTTGAGTTAGCCCACTCATCAGCTAGGGTGGTTGTGGTAAATTTTGGGTGTAGGTCGCAGGCTAAAACTTCCAATTTGCCATTAGTTAAGTGTAGTAGATGTTTTGCTGCGTCAACGAAAAATGTGCGGGTTTCAATATTTTCTATATCACCTATGTGTTGGCTTATGAAGGCCTTGTCTTTAAGTAAAATGCAACTTGTATTGTTTAACTCGCCGCCAAAGCCCATAGCCTGTCGCAATGATTCTTGTTTCATTTTAATAGGTGTGGGGACGTATCCTCGGCTTCTGCGTAGAAAGACTTGTTTATCTTTTTTGTGGACTCGTATTATAGAGTCGTCACAGCGGTGAGCAATTCTGCGATTGTGACATAAAAAATAGTCTACAGTATTCCCAAGAATTTGCAAAGCCTCTATGTTATCATTTATTATCGGCTGGTTTGAGGGGTTTGCGCTGGTCATAACATATGTGTCTGTGTTAACGTTGTCAAAGAGCATATAGTGCATGCCTGTGTAGGGTAGCATGATGCCTATGTTGTGTAGATTTGGCGCAATTAGGGGTGAGAGATTATAGTTTGTTTTTTTGTTTAAAAGTACTATTGGACGGTTTGGTGATGTTAAAAGTTCCCGCTCTTTAGAGTTAATGTTTGCAATTTGTTCTACAGCTTTGATATCTCGTGCCATAATGGCAAATGGTTTTTCTCCTCTATGCTTAGCTTTTCGCAGTTTCAATAAAGGCTCTTCCAGTGTTGTAGAGCATGCAATATGAAAGCCTCCATAGCCTTTAACAGCGACAAGTTTACCTTCTAAGATAAGCTTCCCTGCCTCCTGAATAGGATTCAACGTTTTCACAAGCTCTCCCTCATGTGTTGTAAGATATGCTTGTGGGCCACAGTTTGGACAGGCTGTGGTTTGAGCATGAAAACGCCTATTCAACGGGTCTGTGTATTCTTTTTGACAAAAGCTACATATAGAGAACTCTTTCATAGTAGTATTTTCCCTATCATATGGCCAATGTTCCAGTATGGAAAAACGTGGACCACACTCCGTGCAGGTTATAAAAAAGTAGTCAAATCGGCGATCTTTACTGCTTCTAAGCTCTTCTAAACATTTGCTACATATACTTATATCCGAAGGAAACATTGACCCTGAAAACCCTACAGACGGGGCACTTTTCTCTATAGTAAATGATGTATACTCCTCTTTACCGTCAATAACAGTTTTAACAATTCTATCAATCCGTAGCAAAGACGGCTTTTCAATATGTAAATCATGCATAAAACCTTCAATATTTCCATTGTTGCCCTCTAAAAGTACTTCAACACCTCCAGCACCTAAATTGCATACATAACCCGTTAAACAATTCTTTACCGCTAAACGATAAACAAAAGACCGAAAACCCACACCTTGAACTACACCTGTAAATTCTAACTTTACACGCAAAGGGCAACACACATAAAAAATGAGCGTTCTCTTATATATTTCAAACTTTTTCCTCCCTTAAAATACGTCCTAACACTTACCCTTTAAACTACCGTATGGCAACTCATTACAAATCTCCACCTCAACTAACGCCTTATAACCCGCAATTTTACCATTAACAAACTCTATCAACTCATCACTTACCACTTCAAAGCCCTCCCTAAGCACTACAAACGCCTTTGGAACCTCACCATATAACCTGTCAGGCTTACCAATTACCACACAAAATTTCACAGCCGGATGCCCATACAAAACCGCCTCAAGCTCACCCGGACAAATACTATACCCCTTACACTTAATAATACCCTTCTTACGCCCCACAATATACACATAACCATCGGAATCCATATACACAATATCCCCCGTAAACAACCAACCATCCCTAAGAACCCGCTCCGTCTCCACAGAATTATGCCAATAACCCCACATAACCTGCAAACCCCTAACACATAACTCACCCCACTCACCCACAGCTACCACCCTGTCCCCTGTCTCCACATCAACAACCCGCGCCTCAGTACCAGGCAAAGCTAAGCCAACAGACCCCATTTTAACTGATCCAATTAACCTATCTATAGGCGTACAATGCGTAACAGGCGATGCCTCAGTTAACCCATAACCCTCCACAAGAAAAACCCCTGCCCTCATAAACCGCTCCTGAACATGACACGGCAAACGAGAAGCACCAGAAATACACACACGAATAGACAATAAATCATACCTCTCAAACCCTGCCCCAAGCAATATACTAAACATAAAGGGAGAACCACAAAAAACCGACACCCCACACCGCCCTATAATACGCAAACACTCAACCGGATCAAACTGGGGCAACAATACTATCTCTGCACCTAAACTAATAGGCACTAACATACTAGTCATCATACCATAAACATGATAAAGAGGCAATACAGACAAAAAAACATCCTTAAACGTACCTTTTATCCACGAAGCAAAAGATAACACATTAGAAGCAAGATTTATATGACTCAACATTACCCCCTTCGGAACACCTGCAGTACCACTTGTATACTGAAGCACCGCCAAATCCCCATCTGAAATAGATCTAAAATCCAACAAGTCAGCAGCTGATTTCTCAATCAAACCCCAAAAATCAAACACATTTGACCCTACCCCAACACCTGACACTTTAAAACACTCCCCTCCCCCATCATCACCTACAACTATGACCCTCTGCAACAAAGTCTCACCCATAATTTTTTCAACAACAGAATAAAGAGACTCTAAAACAACAATAACCTGTGCACCTGAATCACAAAGTTGCCGCTCCACTTCCAATTCTTTATGCAAAGGACTAACAGCTGTAACAGCTGCCCCCGCTTTAAGCACCCCAAAATAAGCAATAACAAACTGAGGACAATTACCCAAAAAAACCGCTACCCTATCACCCTTATTAACACCTAAACCAACAAGTGCATTCGCAAACCTACTAGAAAGTCTATCCAACTCACCATACGTAATTGTTTGATTATTATACCGTATGACCACTTTTTCTGGAAAACGTTCTACAGTCTTGCTAAGAATTGCCTGAAGCACTACATGTGACGTACTCATCTTGTTAGCCCTCTTTACTGCAAATATTTAACCTCTAAAAACTGTGCCCTATTTTATATACCAACAACTAAGTTTACTGCACGACATATGCTTTATTCTTTGGATATTAAAAAACTTGCGAAAAGCCTCATCTGTAACTGATTGGTGCCGGGGACGGGATTCGAGCCCGCGACTTCTGGCAAAGAGCGTTTAGCCCCTTTTGTCTCCAGATTATGAGTCTGGCGCCCTAGCCAGGCTAGGCTACCCCGGCACATGTTGTAGCCATTTTTATTTATGGATGTCATGTTAGTTTGTGTTCAGTGATTTAAACCTTAAGCTATACTTCCCTATAACTACTGTATTTTTATTTATGACATGTGTTGTTAGAACAATTTTTTTGCGATTAGTTTATTTTTATCAACCGAAGATTTATTTTATAATACGTAAAGAAGCGGAGTTTAATGGTAACTGAGAGAGAAAAAATTACAATGTTGCATGGTGCAGGTGGGGCAGTTATGCATAATTTTGTCAAAGAGCATATCGTTAAGAGTTTTGGTGGTTTAGCTTTATCTGCTGAGGTGCCTTTGGAGGCTATGGATGATGCCGCAGTTATTGGTGATATAGTTTTTAAAAGTGATTCTCATGCTGTTAAGCCGCTATTTTTTCCTGGTGGTGATATTGGGCGTTTGTCTATTTCTGGTACAGTTAATGATATTTCTGCTTTAGGTGCTGAGCCATACGCTTTAGCATCAGGTTTTGTATTAGAAGAAGGTTTATCCCTAGATGATTTAGATCGTATTTTGGAGAGTATGCGTCAAACGCTCATTGAGGCTGATGTGGGTATAGTTACAGGTGATACCAAAGTTGTAGAAAAAGGCAGTTTAGGTGGTTGTGTTATGAATGTTTCTGGTATCGGTAAGCGTTCAGCGGCGCTTGAAAATAATCTGCAAACGGTAAAGAAGTATCGGTCAAGTTTTTCTGCTAGATGGACTCTTGATTCAAATCTTGTTGTGGGTGATAAAATAATTTTATCGGGAACTATTGGTGATCATGGTTTAGCGGTTCTTTCTGCTCAGAGGGGTTTGAATTTTGGGAGTAATATAGTATCTGATGTTAAGCCTTTAAACAAGGTTATACAGCGTGTTATGTGCGAGGTTGGTGGGGTTGTGACTATGAAGGATCCGACTCGTGGTGGTTTGGCTGATGCTTTAAATGAGTTTGCAGAGAAATCAAAGGTGGGTGTTTTGCTTTATGAGGATAGGATTCCTATACGAAAAGATGTTGTAGTAGCCTGCGAGATGCTTGGGTTAGATCCCTTGGAGATTGGCAATGAGGGTAAAATGCTGTTTGGTGTTGTGCCTCAAAAGGCTGATGAGGCTTTGGCTTTTTTAACACAAATAAGGGAGGGTAAAGACGCACAAATTATAGGTGAAGTTACCGACTCTTTTAGGGGTGTGGCTATGCAGACGGTTGTGGGTGGGAAACGTATAATTGCTCGACCTATAGGTGACCCTGTGCCGAGAATTTGTTAAAAATATGCCTACTTTTTGAAAAGGACTAATTATTTTTGAATTTTTTCTATTTTATTTTCAGTTGCAATATATGCGACATCTGTCATGTTTGTAAAGAATCCTGTTTCAATAACGCCTGGAATCATTTTTAATTTAACAGATAATTCTTGAGGGTTTTGTATTAACCCAAAGTTTGCATCAATTATTACGTTTCCATTATCTGTAATGATTGGACCAAGTTTACCTTTCCCCTCTCGAATAATTGCGGCTCCTCCTAATTCGGTAATCCTGCTTTTTACAAGTTGGAGTGCAAATGGTAAAACTTCAATTGGTACCGCTTGATTATTTTCACCTAAAATGTTTACGCGTTTGCTCTCGTCAGCTATTATAACGTTGTATTTGCTGGCTATTGCAACAATTTTCTCTCGTAGTAGGGCTGCTCCCATGCCTTTGATGAGATGAAGCTCTGGTGTAATTTGGTCGGCTCCATCTATAGTTATATCAATTATTGGGTGCTCGTCAAGTGTTGTTATTTGGATGCCATGTTGAATTGCAAGTTGAAATGCTTGATATGATGAAGGTATGCCCATAATTTTTAGGTTCTCATTTTTTACGCGGTTTCCTAATGCTTCTATTGCATAAGCTACAGTGGTTCCACTTCCTAAGCCTATAATAGAGTCATTTTTGACATGTTTAATTGCTTCCAGAGCAACGTTTTTTTTGGCTTCTTGTATTAAATCTTCTCTAGTTTTCAATTTCCATCTGTCCTAATTTATCTAACACTTTCTCAACTTCACTTCTTATGGTCTCTATACGTTTTTCTGCCTCACTTTTAACATCTGACTTTTCTACTGCGGCTGTTGCTGGTTTGCGCTTCTTTTTCTGTTTATCTTCCCCACCGCTACTGCTGTCATTGCTATTTCTACTGCGGTATGTTGATGTTGTTTCTTCTTCATCATCGTCTTGCTCCATTTGCTGTATTGGCGCTAGGGGTGTTGGCATCTTTATGGGAATTTCTCTTATTGGCCTAATGTCTATTTTTCCACGTAATTCCTCAACTTTACTTGTCAATTCACCAAAACGTTCGCTAAAAAGTTGCATTAAATCTTCCTGCATCCCCTCAAGTTCATGCAGTGCAACTATAGTTTCATCTTTAACTATTGACTCCTTAATTGAAGCCATACGATTTTTATAAGTTACCGCAAGCCGCTCCCGCTCTGCCTCTGTAATTTTACCCTCTGCCTGCGCTTCATAAAGCCGTCTAATAGAATCTCCTAAAATTTCGCGCTCTAAATCTAAAATACGTAACTCATCTTTAGCATTTGATGCCGTAGTCGTTTGAACGCTTTTTGACATCTTAAATGATATGTTAGGTATTTCTAGGTCTGCATTTTTAAGATTTTTGTTTTTATCTTTATTTTTTTCTTCTACTTTCGGCTTTTTAGACCTAAGCCTCATTCCAAAAAGCACGGTCATAGACGCAGTTATCGCTATCGTTACAGCTAGAATAATTATTATAACACTTGTTGTAGAGTCACCGATCCACGACATGCGCACAGCCTTCTATAAGAGTATTACATGTTATCTATATAAATAATTTAATATAATTGCCCCCCGTATCACGTATAAATATCTTAGTCAACATGCTTTTACACGATTTTTGTGTAGAGCTTTTTAAAAATTTTTGCCTGAAAGTGTTTAACAGGTGTTGTTTTGAATTATGTTTTCCTTTCGTGAAACGTAAATTTGGAAAAACTATATATTCCTAGTTGCACTCCAGAAACTTACACCTCACGCGTTCGAATTGATCCACTCAGGGATACTTATCGATCTATTCAACTAAAATTCTATTTGTGATACGGGAAGCTATATAAATCGCTTCTACGTGATTGATTGCGCATCGGAGATATAGAAATGCCAAAATGGGGATACTCCATCATTCAAGAAACATTAAATCCAGAAACAACAGTGAAAGCTAGCGGAAGAGAACTCAAGGTATCCCATAAAGCGGCAAGAGAAGTTTGCCGCGCCGTCAGAGGTATGATGCTTTCCACCGCAAAACAATATTTGCGCGATGTTATAGCCATGAGAAAAGCAGTACCCTACGCAAGATACAACAAAAAACTTGGACACAGACGTGGACTAGTCCGCACTTTTGCAGGAAGATACCCAATAAAAACATCCGAACAAGTCCTTCGTGTTATCGAAGCGGCAGAATCAAACGCTGAAAACAAAGGTTTAGATGTTGACCGACTAAGAATTATGCACGCTGCTGCCTACCCTGGTATGAAACTTAAACGCTTCACTCCACGAGCACACGGCAGAGCATCACCAAAATATAACACAACGACACACATAGAAATCGTCCTAGACGAAAAACCAGGAGAATAGGCATGTCAATAGTAAAACGATTTATAACTGAATCAATGAAAAGAACAGAAATTGACGAGTTTTTACAAACAAAACTTGAACGTGCCGGATACGGTGGAGTAAACCTTTCCAAAACTCCACTTGGAACACATGTTGTTATCTACGCCATGAGACCCGGACTAGTTATCGGTCGAGGCGGAGAAACAATAAAAGAACTCGCAACTTCATTAGAAGAAAAATTTAAACTTTCTAACCCACAAATTAGTGTCTCTGAAATTGAAGTTCCAGAATTTAATGCATCAGTTGTCGCAAATCGTGTTTCATCCGCGCTACAACGAGGTGTTCACTTTAGACGTGCAGGTTTCTGGGCACTCAGCCAAGTTATGGAAGCAGGCGCATTAGGCTGCGAAATCGTCATAAGCGGCAAACTTCGAACAGAACGCGCAAGATTCGAAAAATTCCGCGCAGGATACTTCCCAAGATGTGGCGAACCAGCATTACGCGCCATAAAAAAAGCAGAAGCACATGTCCAACTTAAACCAGGCATTATAGGCGTTCGCGTTAAAATAATGCCCCCAGACGCCCAATTCCCTGATAAAATCAAAATAGCTGCAGAATTACCAACACAAGAAGAAACACCAGAAATAGTCACATCAGCCCCAGTTGTAGTAAAGGCACCGCAACCAGCACCAGCGCCTGAACCAACACCAGAATCACTACACAATGAAACAATTGTAGCCACAGAAATATCTGACGAACCTGATGTTGAAGTTGAGCCTATTAAAGAAACTGAAACAGCCGTAGTGGAAGAGACTGAAGAAAAAATTGAGGAGGTAAAAGAGTAATGCCAATATTGCGGCTACAAGAAATTATTAACATGTCCAGTGAAGCTAGGACAAAAAAACTTTCAGAATTACGTACTGAACTTACACGTATGAAAACCATGATTAACGCAGGTGGTGCTGTTGAAAATTCAACACGTGTAAGAGAACTGCGTAAAACAATCGCTCAAATTCTCACAGTTGAGAATGAAGTGAAACTTAACCTTAGGGCTACAGCAAAAGAAGAAAAAACAGCTGATAAACAGTCCAAGGTGAACGCATCTAAGGAGAAACAAAGTTAATGAAAATTACCCCAGACATCATCCGATACGAGTTTATCGGCACGGCAGCTCAAATCGCTTATAGTAACCATTCTGGTTATCTTGGGTTAAGCGGTAGAGTTATCGGGGAAACAAAAAACACTTTCACATTAGCCAGCGAGGGCAAAGCTAAAAGCATAATTAAAGATTCTGCTGTTTTTAACTTCACCTTCAATGATGGCACAAGCGTTGAAATTGACGGTAAAATTTTGATTGGAAGACCTGAGGATAGACTAAAAAAAAGCATTAAGAGGTTATGGTAATGTCTTTAACATTCAAGCAACCTAAAAAAACATGTGACGACCGCCATTGTCCATTCCATGGAACATTATCCATAAGAGGACGTATTCTCGAAGGCATAGTTGTTTCTGCAAAAATGGATAAAACAGTCATAGTTGACCGAGAATTTATGCAGTTCTCATCAAAATTCTCAAGATACGAAAGAAGACACGGTCATATAGCATCACACAATCCCCCATGTATTGACGTTAAAGAAGGCGACCGTGTGAGAATTGCTGAATGTCGACCAATCAGCAAAACGGTATCTTTCGTAGTTGTTGAAAAATTAGGAGAGCAAAAGTAACATGTGTGCAGCGAAAGCAAAACAGAGAGCACTTACCTCAAAAGGTGTGCTTGCTCACGGTCAAAAAATCACCAGAGGTCTAGTATCTGGTTCAGAGCTCAGATGTACTGATAATACAGGTGCACGAGTTCTCCGATTAATTCAAGCAATGGGCTATAAAGGACGACTAAGACGTTATCCATCAGCTACAGTAGGCGATAAAATAACCGTTTCAGTCCGTCAAGGTTCACCAGATATGCGTAAGAAAATTTTCCAAGCAGTTATTGTGCGCCAAAGAAGATCTTACCGCAGAGTTGACGGTGTCTGGGTACAATTTGAAGATAATGCAGCAGTAATTATAACCCCTGAGGGCGAAATGAAAGGCTCTGAAATCAGAGGACCAGTTGCAAGAGAAGCAGCAGAAAGATGGCCAAGAATTGCCAGTGCCTCAAACATGATCGTATAAGGAGAGAAAAATATGCAAATAAAAGTTAAGGACCCTTGCAAACAACGAAAGCGCCTCTATAACGCACCTGCACATATACGCCATAAAATAATGGCTGCACCACTTACAAAAGACCTAGCCAAGAAACATGGCGTAAAGACTCTTCCTGTGCGAAAAGGAGACACAGTTCGCATTCAACGCGGCGACAACAAGGGATTTGAAGGAAAAATCTCTCGCGTTGATTTGAAAAATTACCATATTTATCTTGAAGGTTTAACACGTGAAAAAGTTGATGGTACAAACATTTTCCTTTCAGTACATCCTTCCAAGGTTGTAATAAAAAACTTTAGTCTCAACGACAAAAAGCGCAAAGCAGTTGTTGAGCGGAAAAAACCATTGGAAAAAGAAACTGCTCCAAAGCCAACACAAAAACCTGTACTAACTGTTAAACAAAAACCAAAACCAATAATTTCTATTATTGAAGAAATTGAAGATAAAACAAAACCGGAAGTAGTAAAACCGGCAGTAGTTAAGAAAGCACCAATAGCAAAAAAGACAGCTGCACCTAAAGCAGCAGCTGCATCTAAGCCTAGTGCTAAACCAAAAACCCCTAAAAAAACTAAGGGAGGACAATAAATTTGGGTAAAAAAGGAAAAACAGCAAGGCTGAAACGTAAGCCAGCACCAAAATACTGGCCTATACACAGAAAAGAATCTCCATGGGTAGTTAAACCTGTATCTGGTCCCCATTCACTTCAAAAATGTTTACCTATGACCCTTGTACTTCGAGATGTACTCGGTGTTGCAGGCACACGAAAAGAAGGAAAACTTATCTTATCTGAAGGCAGAGTTCAAGTAAACGGTATAGTCCGCAAAAATGATGACTTCCCCGTTGGTCTAATGGATGTCATTTCAATGCCAGACGCTAACCAGTATTACCGTGTTGTACCTTCACATAAAGGTCTAGTATTAACATCAATTAGCAAAGAAGATGCAAAATACAAACTTGCACGCGTAGAAAACAAAACAGCAACTACAGTGGGCGTTCAAATTGCACTTCACAACGGTACAAATATGCTAATTAGAGTCGCAGACCCTAAAAACCCTGTTGAAGTAACATATGAAACCTTTGATATACTTAAAATAAACATTGCAGACGGTCAAGTTGCTGAAAAAATTAAAACAAAAGAAGGCAACATTGCAGTTATCACCGGTGGTAAAAACATTGGCGTTCAAGGAACAATTGTTGAAATAGAACAAACTGAAAACAAAAAACGACGCCAAGCACTAGTAGTTATTGAAGATACTCAAGGTACACGTTGTCAAACTATTTTAGACTTTATATTTTCCATAAGTGGAAACGAACCACAAATAGAGCCACAAGTAGAATTACAAGAAGAAATAGTAATAGCAGAACTGGAGGAAAACACTGTTGACTGAAAAAACACAAAAGCAGTGCATTGAATATAAAATGCGACAGCCAAGGATTGAGAAAGTGGTTGTTAACCTTAACATAGGCAAATCAGGTGAACCACTTGAAAGAGCTGTACGTGTACTTGATGAACTTTCAGGTCAAACACCTTATAAGGCAAAAGCAAAAAAGAGCATCCGCGACTGGGGTATACGAGAGGGTGAACCAATTGCATGTGTCGTAACATTACGACGTGAAAAAGGTTTAGCTTTTCTAAAGAAAGTCTTGCCAGTAGTTGACAACAAAATTTCTAAACGATCCTTTGATGAAATTGGAAACTTTGCATTTGGATTAAAAGAACACATAGACATTCCCGGCGTAAAATACGATCCAGAAGTCGGCATCTTTGGCATGGACGTTTGTGTTACAGTTAACAGGCCCGGTCAACGCATAAAGATTCGTAGAAAACAAACAAAGCACGTCGGTAAAAAACATTTGCTTACACCCGAAGAGTCTATAGAATATATAAGACAAACTTTAGGAGTCGAAATCGTCTAAAAATAGAAGTGTGAATGTATGGGAAAACAGCAAATTAAAAAAGAACGAAAACACGGCAAAGGTTCACGACCATGCACTAGATGTGGTGCTTATGGTCCAGTAATTCGACGTTACGATTTATATTTATGTAGGCAATGTTTTAGAGAAGCAGCGCCGAAATTAGGATTCAAAAAATATGAATAGGAGCTAGGGCAATGGATACTTTAACAAATGGATTAATAACAATAATTAACAACGAGATGCGAAATAAACGTGAATGCATAATTAGCCCAGCCTCTAAACTGTTAGGTCGAGTTCTTCGTATAATGCAACTTAATGGTTACATCGGCGAATTCGAATTCATTGATGATGGTCGTCTAGGTAAGTTTAAGGTTCAGCTATTAGGTAGAATAAACAAATGTGGCGCAATTAAACCTCGCTTCCCCGCTAAAGTCGGCGAATTTGAAGATTGGGAAAAGAAATTCCTACCCTCAAGAGATGTGGGTTTAATGGTTGTTTCAACATCTGAAGGCGTTATTGCACACAAAGATGCCGAACAAAAGAACATAGGAGGAAGGCTATTAGCCTTCGTGTATTAAGGTGTTTTTTATGCGGCTTCCAGAAATATCTAGAACTATACAAGTACCTGAAGATGTAACTCTTAATCTACAGGGTAAAAAAGTCAGTGTAAAAGGTGAAAAAGGTTCTTTAACACGTGACTTTTCTTTTGCGCCAATATCCATTGATGCTGACGGAAAAAACGTTCGTGTATCAGCAAAATGGCCTCGTAAAAAAGAATCTGCTCTTGTTGGTACAATTTACTCACACATACAAAATATGATAACAGGCGTAACTAAAGGGTACACTTACAAGCTGAAAATTGTGTTCTCTCACTTTCCAATATCTGTAAAGCTTGAAGGGAAAAACATTATAATCGAGAACTTTACGGGTGAAAGAAAAGCAAGGTGCACAAGAATTCTTGGTGACGTTAAAGTCAAAATTGAAACAGATGACATTATCATCTCCGGAATAAACTTAGAAGACGTAAGTCAAACAGCGGCTAATATTGAGCAAGCAACGCGTGTTAGAAATAAAGATGTGCGTGTTTTCCTTGATGGCTTGTATGTTTACGAAAGAAATGAGGGTATGGCATAATGACTGAAAAGAAACCACAATTACAGCGCAAAGCACTTAGAACAAGAGAGCGTGCACGAAACAAGAAACCTGCTTTCCTTAGACAAGAAAGTTGGCGAGATGCAAAGTTTAGCGAGAGCTGGCGAAGACCACGTGGCTTAGACAATAAAGTTCGCCGAAAAATTAAAGGTTGGCCAGCAGGTCCCAACACTGGATACAAAGGGTCAAATATTGCCCGTGGATTGCATCCATCAGGGTATCGTGAAGTTATAGTTTACAACCCTGAAGACGTAACTACCGTTGATTCTAGCGCTCAGGCAATTCGTATTGCTCACACAGTTGGTAAAAGAAAACGTGCTTTAATAATTGCAGAAGCTGAAAAATTACAAGTAAAAATTCTCAATGCACCAATTGATGAGGAAATAACTGAGGTTGAGCAAGAAGCAGAGGAAGCTTCTGAAAGCTCTGATGAAAAGAAAGGAAAAACAGGCAAAGCTAAAGTAGACAAGTCAAAGGACAAAGAGTCTAAGGAGAAGAAGAATAATGACTAACTTAACCAGTCAAAGACGTCTTGCTTCATCTATTCTTAAAGTTGGTGAAAACCGTGTTTGGATTGATCCTGCACGCGTTGATGATGTAGACGGCGCTATTACACGTGAAGAAATTAAAAAATTGATTTATGAAAAAGTCATTGTCTCATTACCTGAAAAAGGTGTTAGTCGCTCAAGAGCAAAGGTTATTCGTGAAAAGAAACGTAAAGGTAGACGTCAAGGTCCAGGTAGTTATACTGGTTCACCGAAAGCTACTGTAACAAAGAAAGAAGCTTGGATGCTTAAAGTTCGTTCATTACGTCGTAAAATCCGCGAACTTAAGGCAAATCGAACAGTTACTGAGGAAACATACACAGAAATATACCGTATGATCGGTAGTGGTAGATTTGAATCTATAGCTGACATGGAGCGTTACTTGAAGGCAAAAGATCTATGGAGGAAACGTTAGATGGCAAAAAATGCAAATTATCGTGTACAATTAAGACGTAGACGTGAAGGTAAAACTGATTATCAGGCTCGTAAAGGCATGGTAATTTCTGGCAAACTTCGTTTAGTCACTAGGGGATCACTAAAAAATGCTTCAGTGCAAATTATAAAAGCAAAGCCTGAAGGTGACTTCGTTTTAGCAGCTGCAAGCAGCAAAGAGTTAAGCAAACAGTTTGGTTGGAAGGCTCCAACAGGTAACATTTCTGCTGCCTATTTAACTGGTTTGCTCTGTGGTTTGAAAGCTAAACAGAAGGGTATTAAGGAAGCAATTTTAGATGCTGGGCTTGTCTCTCCTACTAAGGGTGCAAGAATATTTGCCATGCTAAATGGTGTTGTTGATGCAGGTGTTGATGTTCCACATAGTGAAGAGAAACTGATTAAGGAGCGCATAAAGGGTGAACATGTCGTAAAGTATGCAAAGAAACTTGGTGTTGGTTCTGAAGAGTACAATCAAAAATTTGCGGCATACCTTAAAGCAGGTGTTGCTCCTGAAAAATTACCTGAGCATTTCACAAAAGTTAAAACTGACATAATTGCGTCATTTAAAGGTGAGAAGAAAGAATGAGTAGACAACAACGAGAAGACCGCGATAGACGTACATCAAATACCGTAGAATGGGTTCCAAAAACTCGTCTTGGTAAGATGATTCAGGAAGGTAAAATTACTACGATGGAAGACCTGTTCCTTAGCGGTATAAAAATTTCTGAACCACAAATCGTTGACGCTTTACTTCCAGATATCCAAGAAGAAGTTATAAACGTCAACTTAGTTCAAAAACAAACTGATGCAGGCGAAAAGTCCCGTTTTAAAGCCATTGTAGCTGTCGGTAATAGAGATGGATACATTGGTATTGGTAACGGAAAAGCCAGTCAAGTACGTAACGCCATTGAGAAAGCAGCTGCAAATGCACGCTTAAATATTGTTCCAGTAAAACGTGGTTGTGGAAGCTGGGAATGCAGTTGTGGGCAACCTCACTCAGTACCATTCCAAGTTGAAGGTAAATGTGGTGGTGTCCGAGTTGTCATTGCTCCCGGTCCAAGAGGCTTAGGTCTTGTTTCAAGTGAAGTTGCAAAAACAATCTTTGCCTTAGCAGGCGTTAAAGATCTTTGGATGAGAAGCTTTGGCGCAACACGAACAGTCCCCTCATATGCGTATGCAATATTTTACGGCTTACGCAAAACATATAATTTGATTACTCAAGCCGATTGGGTGAAGTAAAATGACACAAACAGAACAAATAAACCAAATAGCAGTTGTTCGAATCCGTGGTACTGTTAGTGCACAAAGAGAAGCACGGGATACTTTATCCCTATTACGCTTAGACCACACTAATCATGCTATACTCATTGATGACCGTCCAGCATACAAGGGCATGTTACAAAAAGTAAACAGTTATGTTACTTGGGGCGAAGTCACAAAAGAAACTATTATGGCAATGCTTGAAAAACGTGCTCGCTTAGCAGGCAACAAAAAAGTGACAACTGAATATCTTGAGCAACATGGCTTCAAAACTTTTGAAGCACTTGCAGAGGCAATAATGACTGGTAAGGCAGAACATGGAAAATTACCATTCATGACTCCATTATTCAAACTACACCCCCCATCAAAAGGATTCAAAGGCAATGTAAAAAAATCCTTTAAAGTTGGCGGAGAAGCAGGATACCGTGGAGAAGCTATCAACGATCTAGTAAAACGCATGATCTAACTCTGCGTATTTTTTTGTTTTCTTTATTTCTTAACTGCTGTTTTTATATTCTACTAATAAGCTAATTATACATAAAATAATCTACTGATTATTTGTTAAAGGGACAATGTGTGTTGTCTATTGGGAATTTTTTTTGAGGTGTATGTTTTTGTTCCTGTTTTCTTTTTATGAGTGTTCTTTGTTGTGTGATTGTTGTTAGGTGTCTTTTATCTTTTGGTGTGCGATATCTTTTATAATATCTAACGAGAGATACGTCAAGTTATTTGGAGGGGGCAAATTGAGTGCTAAATGGCGTAGAAGTATCAAAAGTCGTAAATGGTTAGACTTTAATGATGATATTGAGAAGATTGTAAAGAATCAGTCAAAGATTCTTCGGGTTGAGCACAGTAAGCCTATTAAAACGGTTCGCTATAACCAACGGTTTAGGTCTGCCAACGGTTTTAGCAAGCGTAAATTTGGTGATCTTAAACCGTTAATTGATGTTTTTCAAGAAAACAATTGGATAACTATCATTGCAGAAATCGCAGGCTTTAATAAGGAATCCTTCAAAATAAATGTAAAAGATCAGAAAATTACGCTGTCGGCAAAATCAAAAGAGCGAAGATACTATAAAAGTTTAAATTTGCCGAAGGTAGTCATACCCAACGATATCCACACGACTTTCAAGAATGGCGTGTTGGAGATAAAATTAAAGAAAGCGTAATTCACAATAAATAAAGAAGCGGATTAGAACATGCCTCATAAACTTAGAAAAATACGGAAAACAAGAGGTTCAAGGACACAAGGTTACGGAAGAATTGGTCAGCACCGTGATGCAGGTAGTAAAGGTAATCGAAAAGTCGGGCGACATAAACACCTTTGGAGTAAAGTTGTTGCTTACGAACCTGACTATTTTGGGAACCATGGCTTTACCTCTCCACAGAGTATCAATAAAATAGTAAATACACTAAACATCCAAAGGTTGACTGAAATAGCTGAAACCGACACCATTGACTTAACTGAAATGGGTTACACTAAATTGCTAGGTACTGGAAAAATAACAAAAGCGTTGACTGTTACTATACCAACCTGCTCAAAGTTAGCTGAAGAAAAAATTACAAAAGCAGGCGGGAAAGTAATAACAACTTCCCAAGCAACTGGAGCGTAAAGTTGACACATGGCCGGAAGATTCCTTAGTATATTTAAACCAGTAGGCAGAATTCTGCTTGAAATAAAGAAACCTTCCCGTAAAGTTTCCTTTAATGAAAAAATCTTCTGGACAGCGCTTGTCTTAATAATCTTTTTAGTCATGACTGAAATTCCCCTCTATGGGGTTGCGCAGTCAGATTTTGACCAGTTTGAACAGATAAGAGTTATCTATGCTTCCAACAGAGGAACTCTGATGGAGCTAGGTATCGGTCCTATAGTGACGGCTGGTTTAATTCTTCAATTACTCGTTGGTTCTTCTATTATTAAATGCGATATGTCCAATCCTGAAGATAGAAGTCTTTTTACTTCAGCAAGCAAAGTTTTCTCTATCTTATTAACTGGTGTTCAAGCTGGCGCATACATCTTAAGTGGTATGTACGGTCAAATTACTGGGCCAGTAATGATTATAATACTCCTACAGCTGATAGCTGCTGGTATAATTGTGATGCTTCTTGACGAGTTAGTTCAAAAAGGCTGGGGTATAGGCAGTGGTATAAGTCTCTTTATCATGGCAGGTGTTGCTCAAACTATGTTCTGGGCAATGTTCTCGCCAGCAAGTGGCTTATTCGTAGGCTCATTAAACAACTTGCTAAACGGCGGTATAACAACCATGGAGTGGGTTATAGGTTCAGTTGAAAACTTTGTTCCATACACACTAATTGGCTTCATAGCAACTATTGTAGTCTTTCTCATAATAATTTACACCCAAGGCGTTCGTGTTGAACTACCCCTAACCTATGCAGGATACAAAGGATTCCGCAGCCGATACCCAATTAAATTACTCTATGTAAGCAATTTGCCTGTTATCTTCGCTAGCGCTCTATTTGCCAACGTGTTCTTCTTTACACAAATATTATGGTCACGTTTTCCTAATCCTGGAACACTCGCCAGTTGGTTCTTCCGAATTTTCGGTAATTATGGGTCAGGCACTAATGGCAACGTTGTAAGCATTGGTGGTTTAGCTCATTATATGTCTCCTCCGTCAGGAATATTGAATGTTGCCGCTGAACCATTGCGTGCCGTAGGCTACCTTGCTATCTTGATAGTCTTCTGTGCTTTCTTCTCGCTAAGCTGGCTTGAAATTGGTGGTTTAGGTCCAAATAAAGTTGCAAAGCAACTCATGGATAGTGGTATGCAAATACCTGGCTATAGACGTAGTGAGCGACCAATAGAGCAAATACTTAAGCGTTACATCCCAGTAGTTACGGTGCTTGGCGGTATAATAGTTGCGTTAATAGCTGGCTTTGCTGATTTCTTAGGCGTTTTCGGTTCAGGCACTGGTATCCTGCTAACAGTAGGTATCATCTATCAGTATTACGAACTGTTAATGCGTGAGAGAGCTGCAGAAATGTTCCCCGCGTTCAGAAGTATACTAGGTGAATAACCCCCATAGGCTTCTTTTTTTTAGCCTCAAATTTTTATACAATTTAAGTATGTATTTAGCTTGCGTGTTTTTATTAGAGCATCTATGCATGAATTTGCATATGTAGCTGTGTTTGTTGCGCAAAAAAATGGCATGAAAGGTTAAATGTTAACGAAATTTTTGCTGAGTGTCTTCTCACAAAATAATTTCACCCCTCTCAATTAGACTATGGTTAAAGTCAAAAAGAAGGGTGAACTTAAATGGTGTCTAGAAAAACATGCAGCGGGCAAAGTGACAGTAAAATGGGTCGCTAACCATC
>Ga0268262_10002544_pt1 | contig 20939 bp, 28 predicted proteins | sample TergutNc150P3_FD_190354 | JGI IMG/M metagenome (GOLD analysis project Ga0268262, IMG submission 190354) | Nasutitermes corniger P3 segment gut microbial community from laboratory colony in Florida, USA - Nc150 P3 (SPAdes) (version 2) | ecosystem: Host-associated > Arthropoda: Insects >... | reverse complement strand
GGGGGGGGGGGGGGGTAAGTCGTTGATATATAAGGAGTTACGACGATTCGTGCTTGACAGAATGAGAATATTATATGTATATCGTGCGTTATACATAGCCGGCATAGCCAAGTAAGTTGCTATTACTAATATAAGCGTTATCGTCATCATTGTCATTTTGACAATTCTTTCGTAATTTTCGGTTAATCAAAAACATTGAAATCTTTAAAATCTTTTTAAGACGAAGCCTCCCGTCTAAAAATGAACTTGTTTATCTCGGCGAAGCCAACTTGTTTATCTCGCCGTAGGCAACTTGATTTTAAAGATTCGGCTTTTTCAGTTCCCACCATAATATAATACATTCCGCGCCGAAATCCAAATTTTTTTTGGGGCGGCATGGATAACGGCGGTAATCCACCCGCATATAAGTATGATATATACGTGAGACGCCGCCGGCAAAAAAATTAACCTCAAAAAGCCGGACGCGGATACTATTTTTTATTGTATGATCCAAATAATCCGCCAATACGAACCCCTCCCCTGCCCCGCCGCGATGCTGACCGCCGTCGCTAAACACGTCTACCGGCGCGAAGGGGTAAGAGTCGGCCAATCCGCCGCGGTCGTCCTCTGCTCCGACTACTTGATCCGCAAGCTGAACCGGCAATACCGGAGAAAGGACAAGGCCACCGACGTACTCTCCTTCCACCTCGGCGACGACGACCTGCTGGGGGAGATCTACATATCGCTGCAACGCGCCAAGGTTCAGGCGCGGCTGTACGGGGTCTCTTACGAGGAGGAACTGAAACGCCTCCTTATCCACGGGCTATTGCACCTCATGGGGTACGACCACATCAAGCGGGCCGACCGTGTAATAATGGAGGATAAGGAAAACGCCTACTTCAGAACGGCTCCGCCTCGGCCTTCTCGGCGTTCTGCAAAACTTCCATCTTGACCTTCTCTATGCGCTGGTTGTCCATCTTGACGACGGTGATCCGCGCCCCGGCGCAATCTATCTGCGTGTTCTCCTGCGGAACGTCGCCGCACTCGTGGTATATCAGGCCGCTCAACGTGTTGTACTCCGCCTCCTCGTCGAGGTTGAGGCCGAGCTCGTCGTTCAAGTCGTGCAGGTCGATGTGCGGATCAACGAAGTAAGCGTTATTGCCGATCTGCACTATCTCCTTCTCTTCCTCGTCGAACTCGTCCTGAATGTCGCCGACGATCTCCTCCAAGATGTCCTCCATGGTGACGATCCCGGCCGTCCCGCCGTACTCGTCAACTATCACCGCCAGATGCAGGTGCTTGAGTTTGAACTCCTTCATCAAATCCTTGATCTTCTTGCCCATGGGCACGTAGTGGCACTTCTTGACGATGTTTTCGAGATTCCACTCCGACTTGTTGTGGTCGGATATCCACGGGAAGATGTCCTTCGCGTAGAGGATGCCGGTGATCTGGTCTATGGTATCCTTGTATATAGGTATACGCGAGTGGCCCTCCTCCCTAATGAGGCGGAGTACAGCCTGAAGATCGGAGCGCGCCTCGGCGGCGATCACGTTTATACGCGGAACCATGATCTCATCTACGGTGGTATCGCTCAGGTCGAATATGCTGCGGATCATCTCACGCTCCTCCTCGCCGAGCGCCTCTGTGGCGTCGCCTCCGGCAATGATGCGCGCCTTCTCCTCCTCGGACAGAAACGAGAGCATCTCATTGTACTTCAGTATCTTGAGGATAGCCGAATGTACGGCGGAAAACAGCCACGTAAAGGGCATGAGCAGCCAAGACAGAAGGCTGTAGATGTAGTAGGCCGGCCTCACAGCGCCGCGATAGAAGCGCAACGCAAGGGCGCGCGGCACATAATGGGCAAAGAGCAGCAACGTCACAAACGAGAAAGCGATAGGCACAAGCCACAACACCTGCGGGAGCACGGCGTCGCCGTAGAGATCAAAGGCAATCATAGAGTGCAACTTGAGCGACAGCACCGCGAAAGAGACGTTGCACAAGGTCTTGCCGACCGTCACCGTGTCGCTCAGCGTGGCGCGATTCTTGAGTATCTCGCTGATTCTGGAAGCGCAATAACGCAAACGCTCGTCATCGGCGCCGACGTCGCCCTTCTCCGCCGACGCAAAGATGATCTTAATGACCGAAAAGAAAGCCGAGAGGATAAACGCGCCGGCCATGTAAACAATAATGGCTGTAATACCATCGTCGTCCAAAAATATGCCTCCTTGGAACAAATTACAATGTACAATTTACAATGTACAATGTACAAATAAAGTCAACACAATAATACTATCTGCACGGTTATATATATAATATAATTATAGACACGCTATTATGAGTACTTTTTATCAATCTTTTTTGAAACGCGCTCCGAACATGCCGTCCATGTTGTGTTTGTACGGCGTGATGCGCAGGCAGTCGGCGTCGTCTATGTACATCGCCGGGATGGCGTCCGGCGGATGGTCCAGCTTGAACTCAGGATGCCATTCCAAAAACCATTTTACCTGATGTTCGTTCTCCTCCGGTTCAAGAGAGCACGTGGAGTAGACCAGCACGCCGCCGGAGCAGACCAATTTTGCCGCGCTGTCAAGCAACTCCCGCTGTAACAACGCCCTGCTGTCTATATCCTCGGCGGTGCGGACGAAACGGCCGTCGGGATGACGCTGCAAGACCCCGCTGCCGCTGCACGGGGCGTCAAGCAACACCTTGCCAAAGACGCAGTCAAAGGGCGGGGCCACGCTGTCGCATACTACCGGATGGATGTTCACAATACCCTGCGCCGCTATGGCCTCCATCACCATTTTCATCTTCCAACGCCCCATATCGCAAGCGGCCACAAACCCGGAGTCGCCCACAAGTTCCGCCATTAGCGTAGCCTTGCCGCCGGGGGCGCTGCACATATCAAGCACCCGCTCGCCGTCACGCAACCCAAGCATTGCCACAACCCAACCGCTCGACGGCGCCTGCACGGAGCAAAAACCATCCTGCAGCATCCGCAAATTCTCCGGCTCAAGCGGCATCTTCATCTTGTAATACAAGTTCAAATACCCGCTCCCGGCTTCGCATAACGTACGCATGTCAAACTCAAACTGCGGACGCGAAATATCCCGCATCTTACGCCGCAAATAGACCGCCGGACGCTCGTTGTTGAACGCGAGTATCTTCTTTGCGTCGCCCAAACCGTAACGGGCAAGCCACCTCTCCACCATCCACTTGGGATGCGAAAACTCAATCGACAACCGCCCGCACAAATCCGCCTGCGAATCGGGCAACACAATGCCGAACTTGTTCTTTATGACATTCCTAAGCACAGCGTTTATAAATCCGGCCCCAGGCGCCGTATTAGGGTCGCGCTTCGCGAGATTCACCGCCTCGTTGACCGCGGCGTGGTCGGGCACCCTGTCCAAAAACAAAATCTGATAAGCCCCTATCTCAAGAATACGCCTGAGAGCGTCGGACATCGGCTCACGCTCGCCGTCAATAAACGTATCTATAACGTAATCCAAGTATATCCTATTGCGCAACACGCCGTAAACAATCTCAAAGACAAAACGCCGGTCGCGGTGCTCAACATACCTACGGGCAAGAATACGGTCGGCAATGCGCTCCGGGTCGCCCGGAGCGCCGTCGAAATCGGTGAGAATCCGTTGGACGAGCTGGCGAGTGCTGACGGATGAATCGGGCTTACCGCGAGAATCGCCTTTACCGCGCTGATCTTTACGGTGTTGATCCCCGCGGTGATCTCTCCTACGCGTATCGTCTTTGCGATACGTACCTCTACGCGGCTCTTTACGGACGACATCATCTCCGCCGTGTTGATCTTTACGGCTGTATTGATCCTTGCGGCGATCATCACTGCGGGTATCGTCTTTACGGTAATGATCTTTACCGTATTGATCTCCGCCGCGATCATTCTTACGCGTATCGTCTTTGCGATACGTATCTTTACGCGGCTCTTTACGGACGGAGCCGTCTCTGCCGTATTGATCTTTACGGCGATCATCACGCCGGGTATCATCTTTACGGTAACGGTCTTTATTGTATTGATCTCTATGGTGATCATCCCTGCGCGTATCATCCCTACGATACTCTTTGCGGGCGGATTCACCCCTGCCGTACTGATCTTTACGGCGATCATCGCCTCGCGTATCGTCTTTACGATATTGATCCCTATCCCTACCGTACCGCCGGTCTCCATGATGATCATCCCTGCGCGTATCATCTCTACGATATTCTTTACGGGCGGAATCACCCCTGCCGTACGAGTCTTTACGGCGATCATCGCCACGCGTATCGTCTTTGCGGTAACTATCTTTACGATGATCGCCCCTACGCGCATCATCTTTATGACGCGTATCTTTACGATACTCTTTACGGCCTGAATCGTTTTTGCGATACCCGCCCCTGCCGCCGCCGCTAGGTCTATTACTGTTCATTCAAGCACCGATCCTTCTATAACCTCATGCCCAAGCAGGAACGAGTGAACGTCCATTGCTTGGCGCCCTTCCGGCTTTACCTTGGTTATGCGCAGAGCGCCTATGCCGCACTGGACGTCTATGTAATCGCCCATCGCTATAAGTATTGTGCCCGGAGGCGGGGGCGGGTTGGTGCCGCCGCCGCCGCTTACCGCGCCCCACTCTATATTGATCCGCTTCCCGTTCAAGAAAAAGTACGACCCCGGAAATGGCTTGTGGGCGCGTATCCTGTTGAACACCGTCTCCACGGGCAGTCTCCAATCCACGCGCCCCTCCTCTTTATTGAGCTTGCGCGCCGCGGTAGCCTCCACGTTGTTCTGTTTGATGGGAACGGCCCTTCCATTTTCCAACGCGTCTATCGCCTCTATAAGCGCCGCGGCCCCCATCACGCTCAACCGCTGGTAAAGCTCCGGCGTGGTCTCCTGACCGCCTATAGACGTCTTTTTCTGCACTAAGATCTCCCCCGTGTCCACCCCCTCGTCTATGCGGAAAACCGTCACCCCGGTCTCCTTCTCACCCGCCTCTATGGCCCTATGTATCGGCGCCGCCCCCCTATAACGCGGCAACAGCGACGCGTGGACGTTCAAAGTCCCCATTTCAGGGATGGAAAACACCTCCTTGGGCAGTATACGGAAAGCGACGACGACGAACAAATCGGCGCCAAAAGACGCCAATTTCTCAACAAATTGCGGGGCGGCCACGTCCTCGGGCGTAATCAGCGGCACGGACGCTCCCTTCTTTACATACTCGGAGACCGGGGTGTCGACCAACTTTAGCCCGCGCCCCTTAGGCCGCGCCGGAGCGCTGACCACAGCCGCCACCCTATGCCGGGCAAACAGCTCCCCGAGCGCGGGGAGACCGAATTCAGCCGAACCCATAAAAACGATCTTCATCATAATTACTTAGACCCAAATAAATGTATTAAACGGCGCTCGTATTGATACCGTTCGCCGGTACTAACCAATGTTATCAATCCCTAATATAATAAATCGGGCGGGCAAATTCCAAGTTTTTGAAGATTTTGAGTGAGCGCCCCAATTTTGGCGTAAACGTCGTCAAAGGAGAATTTAACCATAATTACACCGACCCGACCCACCGACCGCCGACAACGCGGGGAACAGGGGACAGCGTACCCACCGACCAAACAATGGGTACGCGGAAAACGGGAGACGCAAATCAGGTGTCGGCGTTATAGAGTAGAATAACCAATCCCCAACAATACTACCGCTACAACAATCCCGCGTCAGTAGTCCTCGAGGCATCGCACCGAATAACCGTTGCTCTTGTGGTAGTTGCCCTCTTTAACGTCGTCGTAACCGTCGTACATGTACCGGTAGTAAGCGTAACCGCTAGAGACCTCCGTAGCCGTCCACCAGTAGCCGTAGCTACCGGCATATCTAAACGCGCCGCCATTGTAGTCGCGGACGCCGCCAGGCAGAGCCGAAAATTCAAAATCGTCCGTACCATTATTATTCCAACCGCTTTTTGATTTCAAATTCTTACCAGCCATACCACCATCACCATAAAGGCCTGTCCCACCAGCAGCCTGTGCCAATTCCGCCCACTCCTGCCGAGACGGCAAATGCCAGTCTTTAGGACAAATACCCTGCCTTGTAACATTAACCCCGCCCAATTGCTGGCTATTGTATTTCGTGTCTACACCCATCGCTGTCGCCCAATCATACAACCGACCGTATGTATCACAGTTGGAACTATCATTACCATAACACCAACTATTACCGCTCGACGGCTTATAATTCAAATTCTCCGTCATCCACACCTTACCATCCGGCATTGAATCCTTCTCGCAAGGACGTGTTCCGCAACTGAGCGAATAATCGTCGTAATCCACAACCGACCAACGAGCATATATAGTAGTATTATCGGAAAATTTATAGTTTGCGGTCACCGCCGTGTCACCGGTAGCCGTCGTGAACCAACCGTTGAAGTTGTACCCGGAACACGTAGGCGTAGGCAGGGTATCGAGCGTGCTGTCCGCGGCCGTAACACCGGTTTTGGGGGAGACCGACCCGCCGTTGGCATCGAACGTTATAGTGAAATAAGTCGTCCAATGAGCGTATATCGTGATACTCTCGGAGAATCCCCAATTCTTTGTTACCTCTTGTCCGCCCGATAACAAAGTATACCATCCTTCAAACGTATGGTCGCTCCATGCGGGCGTCGGCAAGTCCGTGAGTTTGCCGTTTGTATCGGTTACGGCACTCTTTGGTTTGACCGACCCGCCGTTGGCGTCGAACGTTATGGTGTAGACGGTACCGCCGTCCGGCGGATTAGGGCGGTTCGCCTTATAAAACTCCTCAAGCATCCCCCCCATCCCGTTATCCGCGCACCCGCAGCACAAAACTCCCGCAACCGCCGCGGCCGTCACAACCAAAAACGTCAGTCTTCGCCTTATAATCGTAAACACCACAACCTCCCATTTATAAACATTTAAAAGTCAAAGGCACCACCCCGCCCTTCGGGCACCCATCCTAAGAGGGGAATAAAAACAAATCTAAAACAGCCACCGCACCCCGACAACGTGCGCCCCGTAGTTATACCCGCCACAGTATCTGTAGAAATACCGCCGCGAGTGTTTCTCGCTAAACCCAACACCGGCGCCGATCACAAACCCGGCGTTGAAAAACGATTCCTCATCAACGGAAAGCACATCCCCGTTCACACCTGCTTCGATGGAAAAGTAGTTCAATTGCAACAAAACCGTCACAGGCACATTAAGGCCGAACACGCCGCAAGAATGTTTGTGATCATCATCATCACGATAATAGGCCGAACCTATTTGGATATTACCCTCTATGTTGAGCGATACAATCTTTTCCGATACGGGCCTGGAATGAACGAACCCAAGTTGAAAGACCGCATGGCCGCCGTCATCCCCCGGGAAAAAGTTGCATCCCAGCAAAAATCCGGTCATCGGCTTACGCTTAGGCGCCGTTTCATAGTCTCTCCCGCCGCTTACTTCTTTTACCGTGTCGGTTTCTTGGGCATTATACCGTACCGGCGGCTGTGTCTGTGGCGGTATATGCGTCTCCTGTGTTTCCTTTTCATGCTTTTCCGGTGTTACCGGCGCTACCCGCGTTACCGGCGTTTTCGGCGGCGAGCTTTGCGAAGCGATAAAAGTTTTATACATATCCGTGCAAGCCGCCGCGGCTTTATCCAAGAGTTCCGCGGTGTTTCCGGAACGGACTACGCCGGACGTGGCTACTAAATTCCCGTCATTCGTCTCGTACATTTCCACCGACATAGTGAGGTTCGTTCCTAATTTGCTTACTATCCCGCGCACGATATAGTCCGCGCCTATTTTGGCTCCGAGGGCTATGACGCAGTTTTCCTCGACGCACTCCTCCAATTTGGCGCTGCCTTGCGACATGACGGTTTCCGAGGTCATGATATTGTATTTGTCTCGCGGCAGGGTTTTAACGGCCACGCTGCGAAGCTCGGTCGTAATCAGCCTCACCTCAGCCTTGTTCAGCTTGGCGGCCGCGCCGGATTGCTCGTCCACTTCCGTCTCCACAACGGCCACGTACTTCATTTGAGCATACGTGACGGGCGCGATCATTGCGGCAATCCATATAATTACAAGAAAAATTTTCACTTTTTTCACCTAAAAAACCCTTTTTTACATTGAAAAGGCTTTAAAATCAAAGTCTTTAAAATCTTTAAAGTCTTTTTTAGACGAAAGGCTTCGCCTTTCATAGATAAATCGGGGGCTAAACCCCCGATTTTCAGTCAAAATCAACAGAAAAAAGCCGTTTGGGGTGATTTTGACGTTGACTTTGACTGAAAATGCGGGGTTCAACCCCGCATTTATCTATGAAGCCGAAGGCTTCGTCTTAAAAAGATTTTGATTTTAAAGAATTTAAGCTTTTTATTTATTGATAATATAAATCATGGCAAGGTCGTCCGGTGTGATTTCTGTCGGAAAAATCGGTTTCCGCGGTCGGGATTAAGAAAATGGGCGGCGGATAGCGTTTTTAGTCCGCCCATAAATTATTTTTATGTGGTCAAAGCCGTACCCGTAACAAAAACAACAGAAGGCGCGTATAATGACGACAATCATAGACTTCCACACCCACTTCTTCCCGCCCGAGCTGGCGCAGCGGGCAATCACGCGGCTGATAGAGAACGCCGCGCCCACCATCAAAATGAAGAACCACACCGACGGCACGGTGAACGGCCTCATTGAGAGCATGCGGGTCGGCGGGATAGACAAATCTGTAACCCTCCCGGTCGCCACAAAGCCGACGCAGGTGTCCACAATAAACAGGGGGGTGGCCGAATCAACCTATCCCGGGATAATCCAGTTCGGCGCCATGCACCCCGAAATGGAAGGCTTCGAGGCCGAAATCGACTTCATGGCCGCAAACGGCATAAAAGGGATCAAACTGCACCCGGAGTACCAGTCCAGCTACGTAGACGACCCAAAGGCCTTCCCAATCTACGAGAAACTCGCCTCGGCGGGCATTATAGTCGTCTTCCACTCCGGCAAAGACCCCGGCCCTTTTACAAACGACCACGCCCTTCCCCCGGCGCTCCGCAAAATCCACGAAAACTTCCCGGCGCTGAAGATGGTCACGGCGCACCTAGGCGGATGGATGGTCTGGAAAGAGGTCGAGGAGACGCTCGTCGGATTAGACATATTTTTCGACACCTCCGCCATCTACAAACTGCTCTCGCCGGAAGATTTCGTCCGCATCTGCCGAAAACACGGCATAGAAAAAATCCTCTTCGGCAGCGACTCCCCGTGGTACGACCAGGGCGCAAGCGTGGAGTGGATAAAGCGCAGCGGGCTAAACGATTCTGAGATAGAGGCCGTCTTCGGCGGAAACGCGAAGAATTTACTGGGATTGTGTTGATTTTGCGACGCGAAGCGGCGCATGTGTATAAAAAGTCTCTCCCCCTATTTGAGGGGGAGAGATTGAAAGAGGATGGGAATCTAGCGGGGCGTTGCGGGGCAATAGCGCCCCACTGGGGCGCGCCCTCCCCGCAGGGTGGGTAGCGGAAAACAAAAATGGGCGAAGCCCGTTTTTGGTTGGAGCGAGGGAGGGCGTAGCCCTCCCCTTATATGAATTTGATTTTTATTATTTGACATTAAGAAAAGGATATAATATTATGGGCTTAACAGCCGGTATCGTCGGCCTCCCCAACGTAGGCAAGTCTACCATATTCAACGCTTTATGCTCCGGTTCAGGCCGAGCCGAGGCGGCTAACTATCCGTTTTGCACCATAGACCCCAACCACGGCGTCGTCCCGGTGCCCGACGAAAGGCTAGCCCGCATAACGGCCGTCATCCCGACCGACAAGATCGTCCCGGCCTACCTGGAGCTTTTCGACATCGCCGGCCTAGTCCGCGGCGCCAGCAAGGGCGAGGGCCTCGGCAACCAGTTCCTAGGCCACATAAAGAGCGTGGACGCCGTTGTCCACGTGGTACGCTGCTTCGAAGACGGCGACGTGGTGCACGTTGACGGCGGCATAGACCCGCTACGGGACATCTCCACTGTCGACACGGAACTTATGCTCAAGGACTTCGAGACGGCGGAGAAGGGGCTTACACGCGTCTCTAAGGCGGCCAAGACGGGCGACAAGGAGATGAAGGGGCGGCTCGGCGTCTACGAGAAGGCGCACGAGGCGCTCGGCAAGGGGATTCCGGCGCGCAAGGCGCTGGACGCGGAGGAGCTTGCCGTCGTCGCGGATATGCACCTTTTGACGTCTAAACCCGTCCTCTACGTTACCAACGTCGGGGAGGGCGATCTGCAGGAGGATAACAAATACGTGAAAGCCGTGGCCGAACACGCCGCCGGAGAGGGGGCCTCCTACGTTAAGATCTGCGGCAAGGCAGAGTCGGAGATCGCGGAACTCCCGCCGGAGGAGCGCGCCGACTTTTTGGATAGCTTGGGACTTGCGGAACCCGGGCTGAACGTTTTGGCGCGCGGCATATACAAACTGCTGGGCTTGGAGACCTTCTTCACCGCCGGAAAAGAGGAGAACCGCGCATGGACTATCCACGCAGGCGCAACGGCCCCGCAGGCCGCCGGGGTGATCCACACCGACTTTGAAAAGGGCTTCATAAGGGCGGACGTCTACTCGCTCTCCGACCTTGAGACGTACAAATCGGAAGCCGCTATCAGGGCGGCGGGGAAGATCAGGTCCGAGGGGCGTGAGTACGTTGTTAAAGACGGGGACATCATGTTCTTCAAGTTTAACGTGTAATTTATAATCAGTTTCGCGGTTGTTGTCAAGTGCGCTTTTAGTGCGTTTAGGGCGTTTTTCGTGTATTCGCGTGTCGTCTTGTTGCGCCTTTTACCCCTCTTTTCGTGTCGTGTGTCTCCAAATTGTCTCCACTTTTTTCACCGCCACCCGAGGACTCTTTGGCGGTTGCTTCGGGGGCTGGCAAGAAGCGCCGGAACGCGTCCGCGCTGGCTATGGCATCACCCACCGCTCCCGATGCCGCCGCCGTCGCGGTTGCAAAGGCGTGTCCGTAAATGTCCAAAGTCATAGACGCCGAACTATGGCCGAGGTTGGCCTGGACCGTTTTCACGTCTGCCCCCTTGTTTATCATGATTGAGGCGAAGGTGTGTCGGAGACTGTGAGGATGGATGTTCGGGATGTCCGTCCCGGCGATCACCTTTTTCAACTCCATTCCCGGTACGGAATTAGTAATGACACCGCCTCGCCTATTAGGGAAAACAAGGTTATTTTCCGCCCACAACGCGCCCAGACCCGCCGCGTACCACTGTACGTCTCGTTTGTGTTGGAATAGGAATTTCAACAAAAACGACGCCGCTTTAATTACGCGGTTACTACTCTTACTCTTAGGCGGCGTGATGCGGTTCTTGTCGTCGGCGCTCTTGTTAATGCTGATGACTCCCCTATTGAAGTCAACATCATTCCACGTAAGCGCCCGCAGTTCCCCCGTCCGCGCTCCGGTATACAACAACGTCAACAACAGCCCGCGCATCCCGATGTCGGGCATTTCCAATATAAGCCCCTGGAGCTTATGCGCTTGCTCCTCCGTCAACACGGGGGCCTCGGCTTTTTCCTCTTTGAAGGCTTTGACCCGCGCAATTGGATTGTATGGAATGATGTCCGCGCTGACGGCGGCGGAAAAGACGGCGTTCAGCATTGCGCGAGACCTATTTACCGAGGCGGCGCATAATCCCCCGCCGTCCATTTTTCCGCCGAGCCGAAGCTGACGAAAGTGTTCCGCAAAGACAGCAGGCTTCAAATCGCGGAGCCGCTTGTCGCCGAGCCTAGACAGCGCCCACAGCTTCAACTGCCCCTTGTTCTTTTCAAGCGTCCCAGCCCGTAGGGTATGCGGCGCGATGTTGTCAAAATACCATGACGACAACTCGGCGAGCGTCATGGAATCGTCGAAGTTCGACACGTTCTTACAGTCGTTCTCAAACTTCGCCGCAAATTCCTCTGCGGCTTTCCGGCCTTGCTTTTCCGTCATTCCATACCTCGGCTTAAAGGAAGTGACTTTGCGGACGCGGGTCACGCCGTCTTCTTTGAAGCCGAGGGAGACGGTGATCCGGTAGGTTTTGCCGCGTTTTTCAATGCTGGCCATGATTAGACTCCTTTCCCTTTAGGGGCGGATTTCTCGTCTTTTTGCAGATTGGCGACGCGGGCGCGTTCGCGTTTCATGAACTCCTCAACTTGAGGTTTAAGCGCCCTTTCTGTCGATTCGGCGATGACGCGGGCGCGTTGGATTTCGGCCAGCCTCTTCTCCTCAAGTGCTTTTTGTTCTTTGTCGGTTCGCCAGAGTCTTTTTCTAATAGCCTCAAGATTCTCCCCCACCGCGACAAGTTCAATTTTTCGCATATGTGCCGCGTCAATATGCTTTGAATGTCCCATTTCGATAGAGTGACCATCATGACTAATAGTCTTGCGTTCCGTGGTGAGTTCTACCGATTCGTCTCCGGAAAAAAGTATTCTACATATGGCCTCCAATAGCCGTTTACCCTCCATGCCGCTTGACAGAATAGTATTTAGCGCCCAGAGCGGCTGTCTATCTATGCCGTCGGGTAGTAGGTGATCCTTTTTGAGGATAAATTCCTTTTCGTTTTTACGCAACATCCTAAGAAACCGCAATGACTTTTCGTTTAATCCGTATTTATCCGCAATGTCTTGTATTGCGGGATCGTTCGACGGTTCGTTCGATATGCCGATTAACCAGTCGCTTGTTACCTCTAATTTTTGGGCAAGCCAAGCCAGTTCCCCAGTGTCAAGATCGGCCCCTGCGCTTTCAATGTTTTTTAGTGATCCACGACCGGGTTCACCCATTTTCTTAGCAAAACCCACTTGAGACTTAAAACCAGCGCGACGGCGCGCCTCTTGTACTCTTTCGCCGAGCGCCTTAAGGCGCGCCGCCCTCCTACTCTCTATGACCCTCTTTTCAAGTTCATAGACGTTTGGGTTAAGGCCGTATTTCTTCGCATCGGCCACTGCTTGTAGCGTGTCTGCTTCTGTTATGGGAGGCTCCCCCAGCCTTTTACGGCGCTTTTTGTCCTTGTTAATGTCCATAGCTATTAAACTCCCTTCGCATTGTCTTAATGTGTGAATTATCTTTTTTTTTAGCCTTTTTTTTGAATAAGACACCATATTTATAAGTGTGGTGGGCGACCCCATAGCATTACCGACCCCGCCCACCTATATAATATACTATTGTGTCATTGTCTTATGCAAGGACTTTTTAACTTTTTTTTGAAGGGGGTAGTCTTATGGATGATTTGACCGAGTTGGCCGGAGAGAAGCGTCGCGCCTATAAACGGGACTGGGCGCGTAAAAACCGCGACAAGTGTAACCAATATGTCAAAAACTATTGGCTAAAGAGGGCCGCAGAGGAGCTGAAAGCCCGCGAAGCCGCCGGGGGAGGTGACGCCCATGAAAGCGCCTAACCTACAAGAGCTGTTGCGGCGTACCGGTTGCGAGTTGGTCATCGAGAGGAAGGGCGGTAGGGCGGTATTGAGTCTAAGTCGATATACGGGGGGCCGTGGAGCGTCGGAAGCTGAACGCCGATTTGTCGAAAAGTACCAGCCGCAGATCGTCCAGTATTTAAAAAGGCGGGCTGACTTCGAGAGGGCAGAGGTTGAGTTGACGGCCAAGCTCCGGCAGGCCGTAGGGCAGGGGCAATTAACCATTTAACCATTTAAGGAGGTAGTGATGGACAACGCATTACAGAAATTATTAGACCGCGCCGACGCCCGTATTTACCGGACGAAAGTCAAGGGTAAAACCTATTGCGGGCTGGCGTATGACGCCGGGGACGGACTCCCGGAGCCGGACGGGGAGTTCATCTTAGACCATACATTGGATATTATCCGCCTATTACATCTACGGCACGAAGCCGACGAGATAGAGGCGGCCCTGACGCTGAAATTACTTGAGGCGCGGCTCGGTGAGGCTGACGGGACAAAATGGAGCGTATTAATAGGCGAACCGGATTTAGCGGGGGGATTGTTAGAAGTGTAGGATAGACCGAACCGGGGGCGGCCCCGCGCCGCCCTATATCACCACTTTAACCGAAAGGCTATTAATATGGAAGAAAACGTATCAAACACATTACCGCCGCAACGGTCTAAGACGATGGTTAATTTGCGTGAAGCGGCGGCTATTTGTGGCGTTGAGGGTCTTGGACTTACGTACCGGGTGCTAAGGGGGCTGGTGTTGACGGGGCGCATTGCTGCGCTCAAAAGTGGCAACCGGTCATACATCAACATGGACGTATTGCGTGAGATGATAAAAAATCAGAACAGCGCATTATACCAAAATTAAACCCCGACACAGCCGCCAGCTATATCGGGGTAGAACCATCAACCACATAGGGGATTATAAACCGTTATGAGTTATAATATAATATCTGCTTCGCCGCGTTTGGCACAAAAAAAGTTTTTTTCTTTGCCGTCGCGACGATTACCACGCTACCCGTTACCAACCGCCGAATCCGAGACCGCCGCAGTCGTCTATCCGCACGTAAACCAACTACGTATGGCGACAAACGCCGGTAGCGAAGAGTTTCCATTGCCGTGTGTGGTTTTTGATGGGTGGGGTGATGTGCGAGCGTCGATTGGCACAAATCTTGATATTGACGCTGTCGCGATACGTGATCACCTCTTCAGGAACTTCGCGCCTTGCGCGAGGGGATTCATTGAAGCCCTTAGCGAGCTACGGCGTTCAGGGTTGCGTCTAAGACCGATCTTTTTGGTTTCTACGAATGACACTTTGGGTTATGGCTGGGAAGACATGGCGGCGCTGGCCGGTCTTTTGAGGGAGGGGCGGTTCGTATACTGTTGGATCGGAGACGATGACTCTCCGGGGACGCTGGACTTGTTCAGAAATACGTATTACAGTGACTTTTCGGATATGTTCAGGCAAGACCCTAAGCTAGCGACCAAGCGATACCTTGACGCAGTTTTCGATGCGGCTAACCTTGTTGTCTCCCGTGTGCGGGCGAGGGGGAGGTAATCAATGAGACACACCATAAATAAAACAGGTGAGGTGCGACCGGATAGAAAATGCGCGGAGTTCAGAGCGCTACGGGCTACCGCCGCGCAATACATCAAAGCTGGAAGAGGCGTGGACGAGTTCGCCGCCGCAATGGGGCGGCAGGGCTACTACGATGACAGTATTTTCATGGTGTTTAGCGATGTGAGCGGAGGTATACTATGAGAGAGAACAGAGACCAATATATTATGCTGTTTAATGAGGCTTTCCGTTACTTGAGCTTACCGGACGGCAAGGCGCTGTTTAATGCCGAGTTTATCGAGAAGGGATTTTCCGTTGAAGATATAGCCGCCGCATACGACGACGCGAAGCGGGGCGACACGCCCACGGGCACGGACACTGCCGCCGATGTGCGCCGCGTGAAAACAAAGCGCCTTTCTGATGTTGTCCCGAAAGAGTTAGACTGGCTATGGGGAAACGTCATCTTGCGCGGCGAGTTGAACAGCGTACAGGGCATTCCCGGTGTCGGGAAAAGTTATCTAATCGCAGCCATTGCCGCCGCTGTAAGCAGTGGTAGCAATCTACCCACGGTATTGGCCAAAGAGGAACGTGCGACAACCGCAATGAGCGCTGTCGAGCCGGGAAAAGTCGTATATATAACCGATGAGGATGCGGATTATAAGACCCGCGAACGGATAAAAGAAATGGGCGGCGACCTAAACGAAGTTATAGTTATCGACGAAGGCGAGAGTATTCCGCATATACAGTCGGATGAACTGGAGACCCTATTTGACGATTTTAAACCCGCCCTACTCATCTACGACACGTTACAAGCCTCTTTACCGCCCGATATTAACATAAACGCGGCAAACGAGGCGCGGAGCGCGTTCGGACGGGTGCTTCGCCTTGCCCGAAAATACAACACTTGCGTCTTGTTTATCCAGCACATCAACAAGAAAAGCAGTCACGAGGGAGGCGGTCATAGTGTCTTTTACGGTGTCGGAAGCGGGGCGATAAACGGCCTGTTCCGCACGGTTTGGACGTTAGGCCGGGTACTTGATGACGACGGCAAGGAAACCAGCGACCGCGCTCTCATTGTGAGTAAAAGCAATTACGCGAAAGGCCAAATGCCGGCAGTCCGTTTTTCGTTGACGTTCGCGGACGGGTTCCAGTGGGGGGAGGTGGATTATGACATTACAGCGCGCGATTTATTCGGAAAGCAGGCTGTCGGGCGACCTAACCAGTGTAACGCGGCTAAGGCTTTTATTGGTGAATACCTGCGCGGCGGAATGAAACCGACCGCCGAGGCAAAGACCGCCGCCGAACGCGAGGGGATCAAAGAGGACACATTCTACAAGGCGGTTAGGGAACTGGGTGGAAAATATGACCGGGTTGGGGGGGTGTCGTTCGTGAGTATTGCGGGAGTTGCTAAATAGGGGCAATTTAACAACAACAACGGCAAACGAATTTAGCAACGGGCAAAACGGCGAAATTAGCGAAAATAAGCGGTTTTTGGGGTAGGCTGTTGTTGTTGTTATATTCCGATACTTTAGCAACGGGTGGTTCACTTATAACCTTAACTGTAGGAGGGGTAACATGGAAAACAAGAAAGGGGATTCACCAAGTCAAGGGGTGCCTCCTGATGATGTGGGCGGGGCGGTGCCGGATATGGACACGGGGGAGGCCGAGGGGGGATACAGTCTTTGCGATGATCTTTGCCCCGATTATGATGAAGAGGAGGTGTAAGCAATGACGGCAAAGCCAAAGACTCCTGTTCCGAGCGAGTCGGCTGAACAGATAGCCCTTTTTAGATGGGTGTGGTTTATGTCGAAAAGCCGCCCTGAACTCTCTCTATTACACCATATAGGCAATGGCGGCTGGCGCAACCCGGCCACCGCCGCGAGGCTAAAACGGGAGGGTGTGCGGGCAGGGGTGCCGGATTTGTGCCTTCCTGTCGCCCGCGGTGGATTCCATAGTTTATATGTGGAGTTGAAAAGGAAAACGGGCGGCAAAGTGAGCGACGTTCAAAAGACATGGATTGCGGCGTTACAAGAACAAGGCCACCTTGTCGCGGTTTGCGCAGGGGCCGACGAAGCAATTAAAGTCATAACCGGATATTTAAACCTAAAACAATAACCATTAACGGAAGAAAGGCAGGGTGCGCATTATGGCAGTAAAAAAAGCAGTTAAGGACAAGGCGGTAACAGTCAAAACGTTGGCGGCGGAGCTATGCCGGCAGTTCGATCTTATAGCCGAGTTGAGGGTGGATTTAGAAGCGACCCGCGACGAGGTCGGGTTCCCAACGGATGACGTTCAGGATTTACAAGCCGTAACAATAACCAAAAAGAGAGGGGCGAAAAATGGCAGGTAGGAAACCAGTCTGCGCCGCCAACCTCGTCGGGGGTTGCGGGAAGAAGCGGAAGGAAAAAGCGTCTAAGAGCGCGTTGGAAGTTGGCGGGGACGGAAAACCTATAACTCCACCGCCGGAAGTTTTGGCCGACCCCGTTGCGCTGTCGAAGTGGAAATGGGCGGAGACATCCTACCAGCAAATAGGCTATAAACCCGCCCTTGCTGACTTAGAAATTCTTAGTAGGCTATGTCTTGCCTATTCGGGTCTTGCTATGATTCAGCGACAGATCGACGGGTCAAATGACCCCAAAACGTTTGCCGAATTGAACCGGCTGGCCGACAGTAGGGCGAGGGTTATTGTGGCCATGGAAGAAAAAGTCTTGTTGACTCCGACGAGCCGGATGCGCGGTCTACCAAGGGAGACAAAAAAGGTGGTACCGGAAAATATTAAAGATATTGCCGGGCGGTTATGAGTACAAACACCAAAACTAACTTTTTCACTTTTTAGGAGGAGGTAGTACCATGAGTATCAAGTCGGTAGTTGAGGGTATGGAAACGGAAAGGGTTATAAGCGTTCCTATTGGCTGGAGCGCGGACGGGGGAGAATTTGGCGGTATAGTACACAAAGGGCGGAGCGTGAAATATTTTGAGGTACCCGTCTCTCTCCCTGAAGACACGGCTGTTTATTTGCTTTCTTACAGTCTTACACTGTCGAAAAACATTAGAAACGTTGAAATCGTAAGACGGCCAAGTAGTAACGACCCGCCGAATAGTATGGCCGCCGCTTGTATTGCTGACCTTAATCTTGATCGTGCGCCAAGAGGGGAGCGGATAGAGAGAATGTATTCGCCGGCAGAGTTCCTTTCTTGCCATGTAGAAGAATACGGAAACGCCGAGATGTTAATCCCTTTGGCCGTGAGGGTGTTTGCGGATTTCACGCTGGAGAAGGGACAAGTCATTAAAGGGGAGGTTCGGCTGGGGATAGGCCACCACAAAGACTATCACAAGCCCGTCCCTCCACCTCCAACAATACCAAAGACCCTTACTTATGCTTTCGAGCGGATAGAGAAGCTGGAGGCCGCAGTCGCGGAGTTACAAGCGGCGGCAGGGGCGACCCGACACAGTCAACACGTTACCACTATTTGAGCGCTCCTAATACATGAGGGCGGAGGCTACCACCTTCGCCCTATTCAATAACATCAAACACTTTAAAGGAGATATAACCATGAAAGCATTATCAAGGCTGCTGAAATTGTCCGGTACTAATACCATGCATGAACAGCGTGACGACGGTAACGGCGGCGTTCAGTGGGCAAAGGTATTACGCGCTCCAAAGGCTGACGCGCTTGACCCCGAAGAGCTTTGTTTTCTTGAAAGCTACCAGCTTGAGATTATGGCAATGCTGGCTTTCCGAGACGCGGCTGAGGAGATAGAGGGTATACTTACCGCCGAGCTTTGCGCGGTCAAAAACGGGCGGCGTTTAGAGGAGCAGTGTGAGGAGGAAGCGCAGTTCAGGGCGCGTGTCTCGGCGGCGGTGGATGATCTCCTCAGGTCGGTGTCGGAGTTAGGGGGAGCGGAGGAGGAACCGCCCAAGGATTAACCCGTCCGGCCAGCGGGGGGAGGGGGAAAGGGGGTCAATTCTTCCGAACCCCTAACACAAGACCGAACCTTCCCCGTTTGGTGCACAGAAAATCGATTTGAGAGGTAGTCCAAGTTCTCACACGGCATAAAACGAAAATATAGTCAATGACGGAGAAAAATACGAAAAAATATGCAAAAAAAATAGGAGTGGCGGTAGGTCGCAAATGGGTGACGGTAAGTGGCAAAACGCCTTAAACGGTGCCGATTTGGGGGTTGGTAGAGAATTGAAATTCTTTTTCATAGAATACGGAAAAGATAAACATGAAGAACAAGAAAAAAACTATTGACAAAATAGGGTTTTGGCGCTAAATTATTCTATGTGTTCGAGCTTGTTTTGCGCGACACCGGCGCAATAATTGAAGAAGAGCAGGCCATAATACTTAATTGTATTTTTTGATAAAAAGCAACTGTTTTTTATATAAATATCAAATATCATTGTTGGGATATTGCGGAAAATAACAACATCAACCAATAGAAGGTAGAGGAGGGAATTGTATGTATGATGAGTTAGTAGAAAAAGCGCTATTACATTATTTTTGGAGGCTTTCCGCCGTAGACCGCCTTAGCGTCCTAAGTCAAACGATATGCTTATATTACGACGCCAAAGACCGTGGCGAGGACGTGTCAATATTTGCCGAAAACGAATCCCGGAACGGCACACGCCACCCCGCGCCGGGAGTCTATAAACTAAACACATAGAAAGGGGTAAGTGTGGACGCTTACGACGTAAACATGCCGGAACTAGAAAGACTAAGAGAAAGCAATAAGCAGCTATGGGAGTTGGTCAAGGGTATGTCGGAAACTTGCGTTGAAATGTCAAAATCAACATGTGAGCTTAGGGGATGGAACGCAGCGCTAAAAAAACAAATATGGGAGTTAACCGGGGTTATGCCGCCGCTGGATACGCTGGACGAGTGGAGCGATGAAGATGTTGCGAAAGAAATTGATGACATGGCGAAATAGCAACACAACCACATAACAAAAGGAGCCAACATGGGCGTTAAACCTATGACGATTAGACTTGATAACTTCTTCGGCAAAGTCGAAGAGCAGATCAAGAAGGCAAAGCGGAAAGCCGAGTCAAAAGCGGTAGGCTTTATGGCGAGTAAAATCAAAGCCGCCGCGCCGGTAGGCGAGACTGGCAACCTTAAGAAGTCCGTGCGCGTAAAGAAGGCCAAGGGCGGCGGTTATCAAGTAGGGACAAGCCGCCCGCAGGGGTCGCACGCTCACCTTGTCGAATACGGCCATGACATTATCGTCGGCGGCAAGAAGGGCGAAGGCGGGGTCAAGGTAGGCACCGTTCCCCCGCGCCCGTTTTTCGCTCCTACATGGAACGCCAACGTCGGCGAGGCTGAGCAGATAATGAAAAACACGTTCTACACTGAACTATGAAGCAAGGACAGGCGCAGGGGGTCGAGGCCGCCAAGCCGGAACCCTCCGAGTCACGGGTACCCCAAAAAAGACCGATCCTCACCGCGCACGATATATTTTATATGTGGCCGCCCCCTATAGGGGCGCGTGGCGGGTCTTGATAGGGGTGGAGAGGGCGGGCGCAAAATGAACCCAAATAATGGCGGAGCCGTCGCCCAAGTGTTATATTATAGGGGGGGCAAAGCGTGAACCGCGCATTGATTGTGTATTTTGATACTTGTTGCTATAGTCGGCTATTCGACGGCAAAACAAGCCCGGAAGTAATAGCGGAAGCCGAGCGGATTCGGTATATTATCCGCAACCGCCTTTCCGGTAAATACATCATTGTGGGCAGTGATATTGTAACTGCTGAAGTTCGTCAAAACCCGGACGATAACGAGCGCGGGATCATTGAAGAACTTTATAATATGATCATAAGCGACGAAGCAACGGCGCACCCGCAACGCGTAACACGCGCCGCCGAACTGGAATTAAAAGGGCTGAAAACGATGGACGCCCGGCACCTTGCGGCGGCTGAAGTGATGGGCGTCGATTATCTTTTGACGGTGGACAAAGAATTTTTAAAAAAGGCTTCACGGCCAAAATTTACGACAGTGAAAG
>Ga0268262_10002543_pt1 | contig 20949 bp, 15 predicted proteins | sample TergutNc150P3_FD_190354 | JGI IMG/M metagenome (GOLD analysis project Ga0268262, IMG submission 190354) | Nasutitermes corniger P3 segment gut microbial community from laboratory colony in Florida, USA - Nc150 P3 (SPAdes) (version 2) | ecosystem: Host-associated > Arthropoda: Insects >... | reverse complement strand
AGCTGGTTTCCGGTAAACGCGCTGTTCCCGATGGAAGTTACCTTGGGGGGAATCGTAACATTGGTGAGCCGGTTTTTCATAAACGCCCAATCCCCAATGGAAGTTACGCCGCTGCCAATGGTAACGGCGGTGAGCAGGTTCCCGCTGAACGCCTCCCTTCCAATGGCAGTTACGCTGTCAGGAATAACCAGGTTGCTCATCTGGTTCCCGTTAAAGGCCTTTTCCCCGATGGCAGTTACACCTTCAGGAATGGATATGCTGTATATTCCTTTTCTCTCAAACGCCTGCGGCCCGATTTCAACAACGGCTTTTCCCTGTATAGAAGGCGGTATAACGATTGTCTGTTTGTTTCCCATATAACGCAGTATTTTTACGGAGTTCCCCCCCTTTACCAGGATAATTCTGAAGTTATCTATAGTCATTTCCTGGGTATGCGCTGTATAGGTTATTACCAGCAATAAAAGAAGGCCTATAAAGCTCTTTTTGGGGGCGGCGGGCGCCCGCAGGGCGTTCCTCATATAATAATTATAATACAAAAACAAAAATTATACCAGGAAGTTACTGCCAGCTAGCCAAGTTGAAAAAAATATGTTATAATCATAAACAAAGATATTTGAGGAAAAAGGTGAGGCCATGAAGAAAGAAACCAAAAAAGCGGCCCCAAAAAACGCCGCAAAAAAGAAAATTCCGGCAAAGCCCCCCCTAACAAAGGGTAAAAAAACTTCAACACCCCTAAAAACCGCAGAAAAAAACGTAAAAAGCCCAAGCCGGGTAAAGAAAACCGTTGAAAAGAAAGCCTACGCCCCGCCACAGCAGCCCCAGACCCAGCTTTCGCACCGCCGGCCCCTGTTAATAATTCCAAAATGAATTTGTATATAGAAAAATACTGTAATTAAGCTATAATTAAAGTATGATATGCCTTCATAACGGAACCGTGTTAACTGGTTTTTCAGCGATGGAACAGTGCGCGGTTATGATGGAAGACGGCCTTGTATCTGACGTATATTCGCAAAAACGGTTTGAAAAACGCCATTTTGATTCTGATGTTCAAATAATCGATGTTGAAGGCTGCTATATAGCCCCGGGGTTCATCGACACCCATATTCACGGAATTGGCGGCTTCGGTACCGAAGATCCCGTGTATGACAGTAACGGGGACCCGGCCGCAACTGGGATGGAAGCGACTCTTAGGATGTCAGAACAGCTAGCGGTACACGGAGTTACGGCTTTTAACCCGACCCTGTACCCCAGTGAACCCGATTTAATGCTTGAGACGGTCAAAGCCATAAGCTCATGTATAGGCAAAGAGCAGGGGGCAAGGATCATGGGCTTGCACCTTGAAGGCCCTTTTATTTCCCCGTCCCGCCTGGGAGTCCAAAGGCCGGAAACCGTAAGGCCGGTTGACCTTGACTTTATGGAGAAGCTGTGGGAAGCTTCCGGCGGGCATATCGTTAATATGACTGTAGCTCCTGAACTGAAAGGCATGAGGGAACTTGCCCTTTACTGCGTTAAAAAGGGGATCGTGCTGCAGGCCGGGCATACGGACGCGAATTACGGCAATATGGTCGAAGGGATGCAGGCCGGCATACTCCATTCAACCCATTTATTCAACGCGATGAGCAGGCTGGACCACCGTAACCCGAACGCGGTCGGGGCCGTGCTGATACACAGCGAGATGTCATGCGAAATTATCGCCGATAATTTCCATATACACCCCGATCTGCTCCAGCTCCTGCTGCGCGACAAGCCGATAGAGAAGATCGTCCTGATAACTGACGGGCTTAAACCCACCGAACAGCGAAAGGGCCCGTTTTTTGCCAACGGGGAAGAAGTTGTTTTCCATGACGGCGCTTTTCACCGGGTTTCAGACGGCGTTATCGCTGGATCAGGGCTGACTATGATCAAGGGGATTCAAAACCTTGTCTCGGCCGGTTTCAGCCTTACGGAAGCGGTAAAAACAGCGACCATTAACCCGGCGCAGGTTATGCGCTATACCGGCCAGGGGGCGTTAATACCGGGCAAGCTGGCGGATATAACGGTGTTCGACAAAAATTTTAAAATACGCCATGTAATAATAGGCGGAAAAATGAAGGAGAATCTATGCGGATAGTCATTCATAAAAGCCACGAAGAGGCCAGCCGCTGGGCGGCGTTTTACATTGCCGGCAGGATCAATGATTTCGGTATAACCGCGAACAAGCCTTTTGTTCTTGGGCTTCCCACAGGATCAAGCCCCCTGCTTATATACCGCGAGTTTATAACGCTGAACCGCGAGGGGAAACTCTCTTTTGCCAATGTGCATACTTTCAACATGGACGAATACGCGGGCCTGCCGCCGGATCATCCCTACAGCTACCATCACTACATGCAGGAAAATCTTTTTAAGCATATTGATATTAATCCCGCCAATATCCGCCTGCTGGACGGCATGGCAAATGACCCAGCGGAGGAATGCCGCCGCTACGAGGAGGCAATCGCACAGAAAGGCGGCATAGAGCTGTTCCTTGGAGGATTGGGCAGCGACGGGCATATAGCTTTCAACGAGCCGGGCTCTTCCCTGCAGTCAAGGACAAGGGTTAAAACCTTAACCCATGAAACAAGAATTGCCAACGCCCGTTTCTTCGATGGTGAAGCGTCAAAAGTCCCGGCAACCGCGCTGACCGTCGGCGTCGGCACGGTGATGGACGCGCGCGAGGTGCTGATCATAGCAAACGGCAGGAACAAGGCGCGCGCTTTGCGCGCCGTCGTGGAAGACGGCGTCAGCCATATGTGGACGCTTTCCTGCCTGCAAATGCACCCAAGGGCAATCATTGTCTGCGATGAAGACGCGACCGACGAATTGAAAGTGGGAACGGTCCGTTATTTCATGGATATAGAAAGAAGCAATGAATGCAGGCCCATGTAAAAGGGACAAAGAACGGAGATTGGCAGGATGTCCAACAGGCTGGCGTTATGCGCTATTTTATTTATATTTTCCGTCATACCTGTAAATTCGGAAACCGATTACCTTGTCTCGTTTTCGGATCCGGCCCGGATTTGGGGCAACGGAATAGAAAAAATAATTGAAGAAGCATACAGGGCGTGTTTTATCACCAGGATTATAGACGGCAAAGTGATGAATATCCGCATGCCCTTCGCCGAAAACAACGAGCGCGACCTGCTGGCCGACACCAGCTGGGAAATGATTGACGGCGGCAAGGGGAGCCCCTACGCGCTCTGGCCCGTTATAAAAAACCTTCTTGATTCCGAAGATTTCGCGAATTATGTTAAAACCCTCAGCGACGGGCGCGAGCAGGTGATCATTTTTGACATTCAAAGCAAAAGCTGGCGGAGTTCCAGGGATATGTTTGACATAGCCCGCATGAAGGCGGGTTCGTACAGGGGGCTTCCACACCGGCCTTACGTTTTCGCCGCGGGCAGGGGAATCGAGGAAACCGACGTGTACAATTATCTGTACTGCGTAGGTTACGCGGGAATAGACTGCTCCGCTTTTGTCTGGCATGTGCTTTCATACGCGGCAAGGCAGGGCGGCGTTGATCTTGGCAGCAGCCTCAGGCGCGTTCTTGGCGCGCCCCGCAACAGCAACCCCGCCATTTATGTCGGGACGGCTTTTTTCAATTCCAACAACCCCCAGATCGCGGCGGTGCCGGACAGCGTAAAAAACCTGCGCCCCGCGGACATTATCCTGTTCAGGGCGGCTGACGGAGGAATGGCCCATTCGGCCGTTATACAATCGATAAATTTCGAGACAGGCGTTATACGCTATTTGCAATGCACCGACGAGGCTCCGCTGGAGCAGAGGGGCGTGCATGAATCTTTCATATATTTTGATCCGGCCAAACCGGACATTTCGTTAAGCGACACACGCCTTAACTGGACTCAGGCGCGGCAGGCCCCGTTTCCCGGCGAAAAGCCAAGCCCCTTCTCCGATGACGGAAAACGTTACCGCGCCTTCAGGGAATTGGGCGGCGGCAGAGTCGTAAGGTTAAGAATATTGACGCAGGTAATCGAAAACCTGAACAAAAAGAAGAGGTAAAAGGCGGAAAGTTATGCCAGTTCGTAGAAATTGCCGTTATCATCCGAACCGGCGGCCATGCCATCAGCTTTGCCGTTGGCCTTGAGATCGGTAACGCCGTCACCGTTTACATTAAGAGAAGACAGCCTGCGCGCCCCAAACCTGGATTCTTTTTTTGCCGCCTCGCCGATTATTGCCCGGACATTATAACGTTTCGCAAGCGCGGCAAACAATTTTGCCCGTATAACCGCCCGCCCGTTGGCTGTATAACCGCCGGCTTCCGACCATGAAAACACGCAGTCCCCGGACTCAATCCCATAACGGCAATCCGACAGCTGGGAACCGCTTACTTGGGAATTTGATATTTTCAACAGTATTTCAACCGTGCGCGCGGCGCGTAATGAACAGTCTTCATTCTTCCCCGCCCTTTTTTTTATTTTTTCCAGAGGCGAGCCGAAACAGGCAAGAGCCACATCTCCTTCAAAACCCAATATGACCGCACCCGCCTTCTTGAAAGTTTTCAAAAAGTCCTCCCTGAATTTGGCGGCGGCTTTTCTGGATTCCAGCGGATTAGCCTTGTCTTCCATGTTTAACATGCCGGGTTTTTTTACGGCGATTATTGCCGCGTATGTTTTAACCGCTTCAGAAAGCAGTGGCCGTCCGGCTTTTATCAGCGCCTTAAGCGTGTCCTTGTCCACATAAGGCGAGTACGCAAGACGGAAACGCAGCGCTCTTCCGTAGCCGATCCAGAGCCTGGAAATAAACAACACAAGCGTTCCTGTTAAACAGGCTCCCATAGAAATAAAAGGATCTATCCAATACCCGCTGATGACAAAAAAGGCTCCAAAGGCCGCGCCGCTGACAATGGCGGCGCCTATACCGGCGGCAAGAACCGTTAAAGGCCTTAATAAAAACAAACAGGAAAGCGCCGCCAGGGAAGCGAGCAGGGGCCATAAAAACAGGTGTATGCCCCGTCCCGGCGTAATGCAGACTCCCGTTAACAGCGTATTGGCAAGCAAGGCCGAAGATTCCGACGCGGAATTCCAGCCGCTCACAGGAACCGGCGGCCCCATAATACAGAAACTGTCGTATGCCGCCTGCGCCAGATAAGACCTAAGATCCGCAAGATCGCGGTGTTTCTCGCGCATAGCGACAAAAACACGGATTAGCCTGTCCCTCATTTCCTGAAGGCGGAAGATCCCCGTATCCCCAAGTTTCTCTGAAGCCATGATTTCCTCATAGCCGTTTACCATGGACATTTCAGAGGGGCCGTAAAGGAATTCGTCCAGACTGGCAAGGTATTCAAGGCGCATTTTGATCCACTCCGCGCGCTTGTCCTCGTCAGGGTCTTTCAGGAGTTCTTCTTTCCTTTCTTCCGCAAACCCCAGCAGAATAAGCGGCCTTTGTTCCGGTGCGGTTTCGGCAAAAACGCCAATTTCGTCGGCTTCCTTTAAAAGCCTTATCATTGTCCTGTCGGCTTCGTCATAATCTAAAAATAAATTCATGCCCAGCCGCCGGAAATCCCTGCTTTTTCCAGGTTTTTCAACCAATATATTGCCGTTTCTGTCCAGGGGGAAACGCCGGACAGAACTCTCGTCTTTTTTATCCGGAATGTTTACAAGCGTTTGCCCTTTTTCATTTATTTCAATGTCTGATGCGGCCCAGCGCCGCTTAAGAACATGGTAGGCGATGTGTTCCATTCTGTCGATAACCGGCGCAATCCGCCTTAGAACCCTGTCGCCGTCAAGCTTTGCCTGTGAATACCAGGGAATCTCCTGCTGTGTTGACATGCGAAGGTCCAGCGCGATAACGGCTTTGCCGAAGGCGGAGGCGGCCTGTATCGCCAGTTCAGATCCCGCTTCCTCCTGCCGTATAATAGCCGCGTTAAGCCTGTCCCTGCCCCTTTCCGCGAGTTCAACCATGCTGTCAACATAGGCGGAGGATTCTTTGGGGCCGACAAACCCAAGCCTTATCGCGTCAAAAAGATTACGGATATTTTTTCCCAAAAGCCTGAATTCGTCGCTGACACGTTCGCTTAGTTCCGCCCCGCTTTCAATCCGTCCGGAACCCGCGCCCAAAACCGGAACCACAACAAGCAAATCGGACGCTTCCATTTCGTTTAACGCCATCAGGACGGAATAAAGGCCGTCCGGTTCCACTATTTCTTCCGTGTCAATAAGCAGAATTTCAGAAGAGACAGGCGGGTTTGCGCGAAAATCAAGAAACATATCATAAACCGGCCCCAGTTTAGGCCCGTCAAGTATAAAAATCAGTAAAAAGACCATTATCGCCGCCGCAAACCACGAACCCAGGAGGAGAAACAGAGACAGCTTTTTCGAGATAAATTTCGACATTTACCCTTTTATTTTCGGCTTAAATTCTGTATAATATAGGTAAGGGGCGATAAAATCGCACGGACTTTAGTCCGATTTTGCCCCAAATGAGGAGTTGTTATGAAGTTTATACAAAATTCATTGATTTTTGTTTTTCTTTGTTCTCTTGTTCTGATGACCGGCTGCACAAAACCGCCCACGGAAGAAATTAATAACGCCGAGGAAGCGGTAGCCCGCGCCGAAAACGATCCTGACGCCGTCAATTACTCCGGGAATTTACTACAGCGCGCCAAAGATTCCCTTGCCCTGATGTATGAAGAAGTGGACGCCAAACGCTATGACGCCGCTATAAACTATGCCAACGACGCCATCACCCTGGCGGAACGCGCGATAAACGAAGGCCGCGCCGAAGCCGGACGGGCAAGGCAGCAGGCGATAAATTCCCTGGCTGAAGTAAGGCCCCATCTCCTGGAAACGGAGAAGAGGATTGAAAACGCCAAATCAGCCAATCTGCCCCTGGATTACGGCTCAATAGACAGCGAACTTACCTCCGCGCAAAGAACCTATGATCAGGCCCAGTCCGCCCTGTCCGGCAACCGTTACCAGGAATCGATTTTCCTCAGCACTAATGTCCGCTCCGCTCTTAGCGGAATCAACCAGAAACTCGGTGTCAAGGCCATGGAAGTTACAAGGAAAAAGTAAAGACAATTTTGTCTGAATTATGAATCTTAAATCATTTATTGGAAGATTTACCAGGGCGGTTGGGGTACGCCTGACGCTGGGGCTGTTTTTTGTCTCGGCGTTAATGGTAGCCATGGTTTCGGTGGTCGTGAAAATCCATGTAGATCACTATGTGAAGATGATTACCGAAGCGACACAAAACCACTTAATGGCGGCGGCGCAGTCCGCGGCACAGTATGTCAGCGCGGAAGAACTGGATCGCTACCATACTATAGAAGATACAAAAAACCACAGTTACCGCGAGTTAAAAATGCGGCTTATCCAGTTTGCCCAGGAATACAATGTCCTGTATGTTTACTACCTGCGGGAATACGACAAGGACAACTTCCAGTACATTATTGACAATGACTTTAACCCCGAAACCATTGTAGGCCCGGGGACTATTTTACCGATTGAGGATATAGCCAGATCCGCCCTTGCCGGAAACATAACGGCGACAAGCCTTGGAGTCCATAATACAAGCTGGGACGGAATTGCGGGGTTTGCCCCGGTGTATGACAGGGACGGCAATTTTTACTGCGCCGCGGGCGTGGATATAGGCGACAAGGTTATTTTGGATCAGCGCAGATATTCACGGATTATGACGCTCCTCCAGATTATCGCCCTTTCCGTCTCGGTGCTTTTCGGCATTTTAAATTCGCTGTTGTACCGCAGGAAAGCCAAGGAAATCGAAGACGCCCATGTAAAGCTCCAGTACTTCAACAATAATATGCGCCACGCCTTCTCAACGTACCTGTCGGAAGACGTGGTGGAAGAGGTAATATCCGACCCCGCCCGTATGCAGCTGGGCGGCGTAAACAGGCACATGACCGCCCTGTTTTCAGACATTAAAGGCTTTACCGGCATAGCGGAAAAACTTACGCCGACCCATCTGGTCGACCTCCTCAACCATTATCTTTCCACCATGAGCGATATTATTCTGGAACAAAAGGGCACGATTGACAAATACCAGGGGGACGCGATTGTGTCCTTCTTCGGCGCCCCGCTGGAACTTGACGATCACGCCATGCGGGCCTGTACCGCCGGAATAATGATGAAGCGCATAGAGAACGACGTAAACAGGTATGTTATGGATAACGGAATAAGCCCGTCGCCGCTTCTGACCCGCATCGGCATTAATACCGGAGAAATGGTAGTAGGGAATATGGGAACCCAGAAGAAGATGAACTACACGATTATCAGCAACGCGGTAAACCTCGCTTCCCGGCTTGAAGGGGTAAACAAACAGTACGGAACCTGGGTTCTGGCCTCGGAAATAACATTAAAGGAAACCAAAGGCAAACTGCTGACCCGGCGGCTTGACCGCGTAAGAGTTGTAGGGATAGATGAGGCCGTATGCCTGCATGAAATACTGGAACTGAAAGCCGATGCCTCAGACGACCTGTTTGAAAAGGTGTATCTCTTTAACAAGGCCATGGACCTTTATGAGGCGCGTAATTGGAAAGACGCCCATGACGCGTTTAACCAGGTTATAAAGCTGTTCCCAAACGACTGGACTTCCCATGTGTATCTGGATCGCTGCCGCCAATACATGGATAATCCGCCCGGCCCTGATTGGGACGGGATTATTAATTTGACTGAAAAGTAATACAAAAAATTCCCGCCCCGGCTCCCCGTACCGTTGATCACCGTATTCATCGCCTTGACACTGAGTAAAATGAGGGTTAATATTGTAATATAATGCGATTTTTACAAAGATAATACAAATTACGGCGTATTATGACGGAAGGAGCGGCATAACATGATTAACAGGGAAAAACTGCTTACGATTTCGGAATTAAACCTTGCCGGAAAAATAGATCATATGGAAGACAGCAAACTGGCCAATTATGTCCAGTTGTTGAATTCGTTTGTTGACAACCTCCAGCCGCAGAAGAAAAAAATAAAGGACGCGCTGATTGTAAAAGATTACGAGACGCTGACAAAACACCTTTCGCTGGTCCGGGATCAGCTGGCTAAAATTTACGCGGAAGAAATGGCGCAGGACTGCACCAGGCATATAGGCTGGATTGGCAATGAAAAGCATGAAAAAATTGAAGCCTGGCTGGATTACTTCCTGTCCAGCCTTGCCATATTATCCTCCGATATCCAAAAGGCGCAGCGCCAGGCGGACGCGCCGTCAGGCGGCGCGGCGAACCAGGACGCGGGCTCCGATGCCGATCCCAAAAAAGCCAACATAGACAAACTGCTTGAGATTTCAGAATTAAAACTTGCCGGGAAAATTGAAAAGATGGGAGACGAGGAACTTGACAACTATCTCCAGTTATTGAATACGTTCACGGAGATCTTTCCGGAACAGGAAGAAGCCATAAATGAAGCGCTTAGAATAAAAGATAACGACGCGTTTATTAAAAAACTGTCCGAAATCAGGGATATACTGGAAAAAATATACGCGCAGGAATTGGCGGAGGATTGCGCGAAGCAAATCAGCTCGATCGGCACCGCGTCGCCTGAAAAAACCGAAGCCTATATGCATTATTTTTTATCAAGCCTGTCCATGCTGTCAATTGACATTCAGATGGCGGGACAAAAAACGGAAGCGCCGGCCCCCATGCAGGAGAGAAGCCCCGATGACAAGCTTAGAACCGGCATAAGAATACTGGCTGTTGACGACACGGCGTTTTTTCTGACCATACTAAAAAAGATTCTGTCGGATACCAGGTATATTCTGACATGCGTATCATCAGGCAGGGACGCGCTTAAATACCTGGAAAAGCACCAGCCGGATATTTTTCTTCTGGACATAGAAATGCCGGGAATGGACGGATACGAGCTGGCTGTAAAAATCAAGGAAAGCGGGCAGAAGGCCCCGATTATTTTCCTTACGGGCAACGCCAAAAAAGAACATCTCGCTAAAGCGGTAAAATCAGGAGCCGTGGATTTTATTATCAAGCCGATTAATAAAGACATTCTTATTGCCAAAATACACAAGTACCTCAGGTAGGTAAAATATGCCGTCCATTAAATCACTGATAAAAAAATTAACGCCTAAGCGCCCCCTGTACGTGCAGATAATGTTTACAATCTTTTCCTTTTTGTTAATGGTTGTTTTAAGTTATTTCTTCTCAAGAAATATTATTGACAAGTATATTAAACAAAACACGAATAATATTTTTACTTCCCTGCAGTCACAAATCATGGCTGATCTTCTTGAACCCCAGATAACGCTGATAAATTTTTCACAGACGGTGCGGGACATGATTTTGAACGGCGACAGCACGGAAAGACTGCGGGAATATTACAATGATACGTCAAATTATTTGTCTTTGGACAAACAAAGCTATTTGAATTTTAACGGCTTTATGGGGTATTTTGAAACTCTTCCCGGCGGGCCCATTTTTATAGAAAGCTCTCTGTGGGGCGTGCCGGTTGAAATTAATCCCGCGGAACGCGAATGGTATAATAACGCGATAACGGCGAACGGCAAAATCGCGGAAACATTGATGTATCACGATGCAATTTACGAAGACATCATGTTTATATATTCGTATAGCATCTTTGACGAGAAGGGAAACCGCCTCGGAGTTATCGCCCTCAGGGTAAAGATTAATAATATCAGAAAATACATTGTTAATACCGTTATGGTCCAGGGTTCGTACGGAATGCTGCTCAGCGGGGATTTGGTCATTCTGGCGCATCCGAACGAGGCGTTTGTCGGCGAGAACGCGCGAAATTCTGAAATTCCTTTTTCAATTTTTTCATATGAGTTAAGCCACAGAATAGAAATTAACGAACGCCCGCTTACAACGTATAAAGGCGAAAAAGGCCTTGCTTCTTTCCGGTATCTGCCCAACGGCTGGATTATGGGCATTGTAACGCCCAAAGGGCCGTACTATAAAAGCATATCCTATATGGCCTTAATCCTGGTTATATTGGGCACGGCGCTTTCGTCTGTGCTGATCTTCGTTCTGATCCGCGTTGACGCGGCCAGGAACAAATCCGATTTGGAAAACAAGCACAAAACTTCTTTTCTTGCCAACGTGAGCCACGAAATACGGACGCCCATGAACGCCATTATCGGCATGACCGACCTTCTGATTTACGAACCGCTTAACAAGCGGCAGATGGGCTTCGTCAATGATATTAAAGTTTCCGCCCACTCGCTTCTCTCCATTATCAACGACATATTGGACATGTCAAAAATAGAGGCGGGCAAACTGGAGCTTAACCCGATTAATTACGACTTTCAGTCGCTTTTGGACAATGTTCACTCCATGTTCACCTATGTAACCAAGAAAAAAGGACTGGAATTCAAATATGAAACCGAGGGGACTATGCCCCGCTACCTGTACGGCGACGATATAAGGCTTAAACAGGTGTTGACGAATATCTGCGGGAACGCGGTTAAATATACTGAAAAAGGGTATGTAAAATTCAAGGTAACCGCCGCGGACGACAAACTTACGTTTGAGATTAAGGACTCGGGCATGGGGATGCGCAAGGAAGACCTGCCGAAACTTTTTAACACTTTCCAGCGGATCGAAACCGAGCAGAACCGCACCATAGTCGGGACCGGTTTGGGGCTTTCTATCAGCAAGACTTTTGTGGAAATGATGGGCGGAAGCATAATGGTCGACAGCGAGTATGAACAGGGAAGCGTCTTTATAATAATGATTCCCATTGTATTGGGCAAAAAAGAAGAGGTTAAATCTAATAAAGGCCTTCTGGAAGGGCATACCCTGGTCGCGCCTGACGCAAAAGTCCTGGTCGTGGACGACAATGAATTCAATATAAGGGTCGCCGAAGGGCTGCTGGGCCTTTTCAAAATTAACGCGCATACGGCTCTTTCCGGCAGGGAAGCCATTGAGATGGTTCAAAACAACGATTTTGACCTTGTATTTATGGATCATATGATGCCCGAAATGGACGGCGTTGAAGCGACCGGCATAATAAGAAAACTGGGCGGAAAATATAAAAACCTGCCCATTATAGCGCTTACAGCTAACGCGGTTCAGGGCGCCAAGGAAATGTTCTTGTCCAACGGATTTGACGGTTTTATTTCAAAACCGATTGATATTCAGGAAATGTATAAAATACTCAAAGAATGGCTTCCGACGGAAAAAATCGAGATAAAAAAAGAAAAAACAATAGAAGAAGACCACGCAAAAAGGGAAACTGAGAGTGAATTTATTTCCGAACTGTACAAAATAGACGAAATCGACGTTGAGATCGGCCTTCAGCGCGTTTCCGGCATGGAAAATATGTACCGTGAAACAATAGAACTTTTCAACGAAAAACTCGTGCCTGAATGTATCGGCATGTACGACAAGATAAATTTTGGGGATATAAGCGGGTTCGCGATTTCAATACACGCCATGAAATCAGCGCTGTCCACCATAGGGGCGATGAGCCTGTCTGAAACTGCTTTGAAGCTGGAAACGGCCGCCAAAGGCAATGATTTTGAATTCTGCGTTCAAAGGTTCCCTGTTTTCAGAAACAAGCTTTTAAAACTGAATAAAGATTTGACGGCTATTTTACAGGAGAACGCTGAAATAAAGGAAAAGAAAATGAGCGGTGATAAAGCCTTTTTAACAGAACAGGTTGAAAAAGCGCTTGAAGCCGCTTCCGACTTTGACAGCGACACGGGCCTTAACGCCATAAACGATCTGCTGGTCTACGATTTCGGCGAAGAGATTAACGCGATACTGGAAAAAGCCGCCTCCGCGCTTAAGGAATTTAACTATGATTCTGTTACGGAACAGTTAACCAGGCTTAAAACCCAGTAGCCTCTATCACTCATTGCCCTTTATTATTTGTTTCTGTTATACTTATATAAAAGGAGAATACAATGGAAGCCCTGAAAAAGAACCCCTCGTGGAAAGGCCGGCGCGGGCCGGTAGTGCTGGTAATCATGGACGGCGTCGGATACGGAAAATACAAGGAAGGCGACGCGGTCGCGGATTCAAAAATGGACCATCTGACCGCGATCAGGGCGAAAAGCCCCAACACAAAGCTGAAGGCCCACGGTAAGGCCGTAGGGTTGCCCTCCGACGACGACATGGGAAACAGCGAGGTAGGGCATAACGCCATGGGTTGCGGACGGGTTTTCAACCAGGGCGCGGCTCTGGTGTCAAAGTCCATTGAAACCGGCGCCATGTTTCAGGGGAACGCCTGGAAGGAGCTTGTCTCAAACGTGAAGAACGGCGAGGGCCATACTCTGCATTTTCTGGGCTTGTTCTCCGACGGCAACGTGCACAGCCATCTGGACCACCTAAAGGCCATGATCAAACAGGCAAAAAAAGAAGGCGTCAAAAAGGTGCGCGTCCACGTTCTTTTTGACGGAAGGGACGTAGGCGAAACCAGCGCCCTTGAATACGTCGATCCCTTTGAGGCGTTTCTTAAAGAACTCAATGACGGCAATTTTGACGCGAAGATAGGCTCGGGCGGCGGACGAATGTGGATCACCATGGACCGCTACGGCGCGGACTGGTCAATGGTTGACCGCGGCTGGCAGACCCACGTTCTTGGCACGGCGCGCCAGTTCAAGACAACAAGGGAAGCCGTTGAGACCTACCGCAAAGAAATACCCGGCATCATTGATCAGGACTTAAAGGAATTCGTAATAGCCGAAAACGGGAAACCTATAGGCACCATCGAAGACGGCGACTCGGTCGTGTACTTTAACTTCCGTGGGGACAGAGCGCTTGAAATAACCGCCGCTTTTGAAGAAGACAAGTTTGACAAATTCGACCGCAAGCGCCGCCCCAAGGTCTGCTATTCGGGAATGATGGAATACGACGGCGACCTGCACGTCCCCCGCAGATACCTTGTCAACCCTCCCTCAATAGACCGCACCATGGGCGAATATCTTGCCGCTTCCGGCGTAAGGACCCTGGCCATCTCGGAGACGCAGAAGTACGGCCATGTCACCTATTTTTTCAACGGCAACCGCACGGGAAAATTCGACGATAAGCTTGAAAACTACGTTGAGATAAAAAGCGACGTGCTTCCCTTTGAACAGCGCCCCTGGATGAAATGCGCCGACATTGCCGATCAGGTTATGGAGGCCATCGGCTCGGGCAAATATGATTTTATAAGGCTTAACTTTCCAAACGGCGACATGGTAGGCCATACCGGCGTATACCAGGCGGTGGTTTGCTCGATGGAAGCCATGGACCTGCAGCTTGGCAGAATCGCCAAAGCGGTCGAGGAAGCCGGCGCGGTTATGGTTATTACCGCCGACCACGGCAACAGCGACGACATGTACGAGCATGACAAGAAAACCGGCAAGGTCGCCCTGCATCCGGACGGCACGCCCAAGGCAAAAACCAGCCACAGCCTGAACCCGGTGCCATGCATCATCTACGACCCCGAATACAAGGGCGAGTATAAAAACGAGCCTAAAGAAAGCTGCCTGAACGAGGGCCTTGGGATAAGCTCCATCGCCGCGACCTGTATCCGGCTTTTAGGCTATGTGCCGCCAGAGGACTACGATAAATCTATTATAAGGGAGTAGGGAGTGGGGAGTGGGCAATACTACTTGCTTCTTGCTTCTTGAATTTGCTATAATTAACGTATGAAGAAATTGCGTTTTTTGGGTTTTGCTTTTTTTACCGCTCTGTGTCTTGCCGCCTGCGCTACGAGCGTATTGAACATACCCGAAGAACTTACTCCCGCCGAATTAATCCAGCGGGCGCAGGAAGCCTCGGACAGGAACCGTTATAACCATGCCCTGCAATACTACACCGCCCTTCTTGAACGTAACAGCACCAACATAGATCTGATTTGTACGGCGGAATACGAAATTTCTTTTATTCATTACAAACAAAAAAAATACAGCCAGGCAAAAGAAGGTTTTCAATTGCTGCTGGAACGTTATGACGCCCCCGGCGGCGATTTGCTTCCACCCCAGTTCAAACGGCTTTCGACCATAGTCCTTGAGCAAATAAAAGAAAAAGAAAAACCTTTACAAGACAGAAAGAAGGCTTAAACTTACTGCGGAAGAATCATCGCATGAAGCTCTATTCCTCTTTTTGCCGCTTCCATGTCTACCATTTGCTTTGTGACGGCTCCCCTGGGGCGCGGATGGGGCGGCGCGTCGCCTATGAGGAGCATGATTCTTTTATCCGCCTCCCATGACAGTTTTGTAGCGCCCGCATACAGCGCTTCGTAAACCGCTTCCGGAATATCCCCTCCCCCGCCCACTCTCACGCTGCCGATACTCTTCTGGAGCGCGTCAAAGTCGGATGTAAAAGGAAAAACCCTGTTAATAAAATCATCGAAGTAATCTTTGTAAAAAACCATGCCTATTCTGAAAGATGAAAAACCGGCGGATATATCCTTTAACATTGGCATTAACCGCAGGCGTATCGCGTCGAAATATGGTTCCATGGAACCTGTAACATCAAGGCAGACGGCGATGTCCACATTCCTGCCTTTTTCATTTTCCAGAATGCTTGTAATCTTGCCTACCATATCTTCCGGGTTTCTTACGGCGCTGGCGTTGTCTTTGGCGATCTGGGTAAACGTGTTAACTGTTTCCTCCATGTAGGCGCCGGGCGGCAGGGGCCGGTTTGTTTCCTGCGACACCCTGAGAATAAAAGGGTTGTCCTTGAACGCCCCCCTGTAATCGGCATAGGCGTAATAAAACGCCCGGATATTAAGGTAGGTTCCGTCCCCTACGTTCACTTCGCCGCTTCTGGCGCCCTCGTAGCCATAGAAAAGTTTATAGGGTATATAGATATGGAATGACCAGCCCAGCAACGGATGCCATTTCGGCGTGGATGAAACCAGGGAGTATATTTTACTTTCAGGCGATATAGGCTCGCCGTCGATAAGCCTGATTTCATCGCCGTTTATGGCGTTTTTTTCCGCCGCCCGGTACGCGTAATTTCCCGCGTTGTACGAAGGATCCCTGGTGGATTCTGTAATCAGCACCGAAGCTATGTCCGGCTTACAGCGTATAAAGAGGTGGTAACCCCCGTCCGGCCTCAGTTCCATCCGCAGATCATCGGTGGTAAGGTTCAAATCCTGCGCGTGCAAAAACAAAGGAAACGCAAGAACATAAATACAGAATACAGCGAAATGAAAAATCCCCTTACCCATATTTTGATTATCGGTCTACTCTTACCAAACAGTACCTTTTCTTTCCGGCGCGTATAACCAGTTCGCCTTCAGTATTGAGTCTGTCAACGCCGATAAGGGCCGCCACTTTGTCGATGGCTGCCAGTTCTCCGTTGGACAGGGACACAAATGCCCCGCCTTGCTCTACCAGGCGGCGGGCTTCGCTTTTTGTCGAAAAAAGGCCCGAGTCGTAAAACAGATCAACCACGTTATAGCCTTTTTCAAATGCTGCGCGGGAAAGATCGGCATGGGGCATGGCGGATTTGTCCCCGCCGCCTCCGAAGGCGGCCTTTGCGCCGGATAAGGCCTTGTCGGCCTCTTCTTTGCCGTGGATCAGGACCGTTACTTCCCAGGCAAGGCGTTCCTTCGCTTCATTGGGGTTTTTACCGGGCGCGGCCAGCGCATCACATTCTTCGATTGGCAGGAATGTGAACATTAGCAAAAAGCGGCGTATGTCGGCGTCCTGCACGTTGCGCCAGTATTGGAAAAAGTCGTAGGCGCTGGTGATGCGAGAATCAAGGAAAAGAGCGCCTTTCTCGGTCTTACCCATTTTCTTGCCGTCGGCTGTGGTAACAAGGGGAAAGGTCATGCCGAAAACTTCCGCCCCCTCTATGCGACGGATAAGCTCCACGCCGGCGACAATATTGCCCCACTGGTCATCGCCGCCAATCTGCAAACGGCAGCCGTAACGGCGGTAAAGCTCCAGAAAGTCGTAGCTCTGTAAAAGCTGGTAATTAAACTCAATGAAAGAGAGGCCGGTCTCCATACGCGTCTTATAGGCCTCGAAACTGAGCATGCGGTTCACCGAAAAGTGGCTGCCTATGTCGCGCAAAAAATCAATGTAGTTGAGATCAGCCAGCCAGTCCTTGTTGTTAACTGAGCGGGCGGTATCGCCGTCAAAGCTGATAAAGCGGTCAAGCTGGGCCGCGATTGACGAGGCGTTGGAATCCAGTTCGTCATAGCTGAGCATTTTTCGCATTTCCGACTTACCGGAAGGATCGCCTATGCGGGCGGTTCCGCCGCCAATCAGGGCAAGCCCCTTCTGGCCTGCCTCGCGAAGATGCCGGTATGCAAAGAACGGAACCATATGGCCTATATGCAGGCTTGATCCCGTGGGATCACAGCCAACATAAAACGATACCGGCCCCTCGTTCATAAGGCGCGACAGTTCTTCTTCATTGGTGCATTGGGCAAAAAAGCCCCGAGCTTTTAAATTCTCTATCGCTGGATGCATGATACTGATTTATACCATAATTTGAGAAACGGGTCTATCTCCGCCCTGACACGTTTAAGGAATGAAATCACGGCCTGGCCTCCGGCTTCAAGTTCGGCTATGTCAGGGCGCCGGCTGGAGGCCGCGTAATCCGGAAAATGCGCCCAGAGGTAATCGCACTCGTCAACAAGCCCGGCAAGGACATTGTAATCCATTGGGACTGAACCCGTAAGCATATCCCGCAGTTCCAGCAGGCGATCAACTTCCTTTTGTATAAATTCACGCAGTTTATCAACGTTTGGCGTTGTTATTTCGTTAATATTTGGTGTGTTAACCATATATTCTTTACTGGTTAACACATTTAGGGCTTCTTCCATAGACAAGGTTTTTATACCGAGGGGAAGCCCGCTTCCGGCAAGGTCAAATAGCCGGGAAGAACAGCCGGCAAACTGCTTTTCAAAAAGATCCCGGTAATTCCGCATTGACGGGTTTGACAGAACCATGGTACCGTTTTTTGAAACCGCGCTGAAAACAGACTGGCCAAAAGCGGTGTTCGCGTTTAACAGGCTTCTGAAACGGTTCTGACGGCGCAGCCTTGCCAAATGACCGGGTGTGGATCTGGCGTGGTATAAATCCATGCTGAAAGAAAAATCAATGCCCGCGGTAATAATAACGCCTTGCGTCAGCCGCAAGGAGATCGCCACGGCGCTAAGGCCCACAGAGCCCAGAGGAACAATACCCGCCGGCAGAAGGCCGGCCTCCTCAAGCCGCCTGAAAATATTGAGCCTGGTCCAGGGGGTAAAGAAAAGATAAAGCCTGTTTCCCAGCACATTGGCCGACCCCGGCAGGGCGGAAAGGTCAAAGGCCGCGGGAACATCCCAGCCCGACAGTCCGGTGAAGTCGTCAAGGTTCCATTGCTGGCTCTCAAGGATTATCGCCAGGTCGGGCCTTATGCCGCGCTGGCGCAAAGCCGGAAGGCAGGTGTCAACACACACTATTTTGAAAGAGCGGGATTCAGGCAGCAGGCAGGATTCACCAAAACGGGCCTTAAGGGCATCCAGAACCGGATCAAGGGAAGGGCCGGCCCCCAACACCAGCGCGGGTTCGGCGCCGAAGGAAAGCCCGGCAATCGAAGGGTGCCGGGGAATCAGCGCGAGGTTGCGTATTGCGTTGCGGATATAACGGCGGCCAAGTTTAGCCAGGGTCATCGCGTTGCCCCAGTCAAGGGCGATTTCGCGGCGCAAGGCGTCGGCCAGCCCGTCCAAATCGGGATATAATTGCCAGCCCCCGTTAAGGCGCAGCACGTGGATTCTTCGGAAGACCCTGGAACCCCATTTCTTTCTTATCAGTGCGCACAATTCAACGGCGTCGCAGCTGTTTGCAAGGCCCAGTTGGGCGCTGCGCAATAATTTTTCGCTGAAAGATTTGCACGAAATGTCGAATAACTCCGATTCGGCTTCAAAGCACAGCACCGCTGAATTCGGCGCCAGTTCTTCAAGGCGGGAAAGCAGGCGTTCAAGCCCGTATCCGTACAGGGGGGTGGGACAGAGGTACAGGGTTCCGTCAATAACAGGGACAGTATCGGCGACGCGGTCTGCCTTGCCGGCGGGATCAACGCGGGAAAGCAGGGTCTTTCCCTTGTAGGAAAAACCCCCTTCCATTAATCGACAAAATAGCGGAAATAGACATCCATGAACTTGTTGTCCATTTTGGGGCTGTTCAAAAAGACTTCCTGCATGGACTGTCCGATCATGTAATCCAGCCAGTAAGCGCTGAAATTGGAAGCGACGGTTTCCTGTCTGGAAGCGTCAGCCTCGATCTCCTCGACCGGGAAAAGCACCAGCACATTGCTCCCCTGTACTATCCACCGTGACGGCTTTCCGACAGGCGCGGAAAAAGCCGCTTTCCAGAAATTTTCATTTTCCGCGGAACCTGCAAGCTCAGGCAGGGATTGGGACTGAAGGGTGGTAAAAAGGTCCACATTGCCGAAGTTTACCGGGACGGGGCCGAAACTCCCGCTTTGAAGCCCCTGTAATGACAGCGCCTCGGTAAAACCGCCTTCGTTTACAAGGGTGATGAAGGCTTCCGCCTTCCCTATAGCCCAGTTCTCCATGCGCCCCCTCTCAAAAGTACGCAAATAGGATTTTATTTTTTCCATAACCGCCGGATCGTTTAAGTCGGCTTCCTGCGCCGCTTCTTCGCAGCGGAAGAACAACCAGCCCGCTTCTGTTTTTATTACGCTGCTGAACCCGCCGGTCGCGAGGGAAATTACAATATTGCGCGTTTCCTCTTCGGGGATATCCACTCTCAATTCATAGAACATTTTCATTCCCATGTCCCCGCCCCTGTCCGCGTACATATCTTTGGAATGGGCCCTTGCCGCATCTTCAAAAGTAGTTTCGCCTTTCTTTATCGAATCAAGCACCCGCCGCGCTTCACGTTCGCCCGAGCTGACCGTTACCATTGAAAGCCTCATGCTGCGAAACAGATCCGAATTTTCGGCGGCAAAGGCTTCGAATTCTTCCTCAGGATAGTCGTCAACGTTAAAAACCGTCATCATGAAACTGCGCTGTAAGGTTTCCATTCTTCCGATAAATTCGGCCTCGGCGCCCGGTTTAAGAAGCCCGGTTACGTCTGAACGGAAATGCCTCTCGGTAATTTCTTCCTGCACCTGCCGCCATTGTGAAAGGCGCGTATTGTTATCCATCCTGTTATAAAGAGCGGGGGAAAAACGGCCGTTTTCCTGGAATTGCGGAAGGCCGGCCACTTCCCTGTCGACCTTTTTTGTGGGGGCCGTATAACCGGCTTTCTTCATCTCCTGAAGAATAGCCGTATGGATGGCGGCGGCTTCAAAGGCCTCGCGCCATATTTGGTACGCCAAATAGCCGGAAGTATCGATTTCCGTGTTCTGCCGGTAACGGGCCACCATGTCGTAGTATTGGGCAAAATAATTACCCGGCACATAGGCTATGGGAACCTTGTCATAATAACCGAAAGTCAAATCTATATTATTTCTTCTGCCGTATTCAGGCACTATTGCCGGAACCAGAACAAAGGCTACAATAATGATAACAAGCACGAGAAAAGTACCAATAAAAAGAAACGGATGCGTTTTAAACCGGCGGAGCAACTCCGAATCGGTTTCTTCGTGTGTCTTTTTTTCTTTGGAAGCCATAAAACCTTACCTCTCCATTATGTTTTCGCTTGAGTATAGCTTTTTGCGGGAATTTGGTCTAGTACTCAAGACCCTCTTGACAAGTTCAACCTGCCGCGTTATCATGTTTCTATACGGAGAAACAAATGATAAAAGAAGCGATTATAAAAGCGGTAATCAGGCAAAACTTGAGTTACGAGACCGCCGAAGCCGTTATGGATGAAATTATGGAAGGAAAGGCAAGCGATATCCAGATGGCCGCCTACCTTACTGCTATGGCCGGAAAGGGCGAGACCATCGAGGAGATCACCGCCTCGGCAGCCGGAATGCGGAAGCACTGTATCAGAATCCTGCACGACATGGACGTGCTGGAAATTGTAGGAACCGGCGGCGACAGGTCCAATTCCTTCAATATTTCCACGACCTCGGCT
>Ga0268262_10002542_pt1 | contig 20955 bp, 11 predicted proteins | sample TergutNc150P3_FD_190354 | JGI IMG/M metagenome (GOLD analysis project Ga0268262, IMG submission 190354) | Nasutitermes corniger P3 segment gut microbial community from laboratory colony in Florida, USA - Nc150 P3 (SPAdes) (version 2) | ecosystem: Host-associated > Arthropoda: Insects >... | reverse complement strand
CTTTAAGGGCTTTCGCTACAACATCGAAAAGCCCGCTTTTTTTTACCGATCCCCCGCCGTAGACAACCATTACCCGTTTTCCGCCATGCTTGCGGATCATCTTTCCGGCTTCTTTTTCCGTGTCTTTGCCAAAAAGAATGTCGGTATAGGGGTAAAAACTAAAATTGGTAAAGTGTTTCATAATAATGCTCCGTATTATACTATTTTTTCAAAAAGGTATTCAAAGGAACGAAATTAAGCATCGTTTCAAAAGTAATAGACAATAAACCATAATATACTTATAATTAGATAAAATCTCCTAAAAACGAGGAAAATAATGGCAGAAAAAAACATGGTTATGATCGACGGAAACAACGCAGCGGCCCACGTGGCGCACGCGTTAAGTGAAGTAATCGCGATATACCCGATTACCCCTTCCAGCCCGATGGGGGAAATGGCGGATGAGTTTTCCGCCCAAGGCAGAAAAAATATTTGGGGGACTATTCCTCATGTAATCGAGATGCAGTCGGAGGCGGGGGCCGCGGGAGCGGTTCACGGGGCGCTGATCACAGGGGCGATGTGTACCACTTTTACCGCCTCACAGGGCCTGCTCCTTATGATTCCCAATATGTACAAAATTGCCGGGGAACTTACACCGGCGGTGTTCCACATAGCCGCCAGAGCGCTCGCTACCAGTTCGCTTAATATTTTCGGCGACCATCAGGACGTGATGGCGTGCCGACAGACCGGCTGGGCTATGCTGTCATCCAACAGTGTTCAGGAAGTAATGGATTTGGCGGTAATCGCCCATGCCTCCACCCTGCGCGCCAGGGTTCCTTTCCTTCACTTTTTTGACGGCTTCAGAACAAGCCACGAGCTTCAGAAAGTTGATGAAGTTTCCTTCGATGTGATGCGCCAAATGATAGATGATGATTTGGTGCTTGCGCACCGCCAAAGGGGCTTAACCCCCGAAAAACCCTATATCAAGGGGACGGCGCAGAATCCGGACACTTACTTCCAGGGCAGGGAAGGGGTCAGCCCATTCTACCTGAAGGTGCCTGGTATTGTTCAGGAAGAAATGGATAAATACGCGAAACTCACAGGGCGCGCCTACCATGTTTATGAATACTTCGGCGCGAAAGACGCTGAAAAAGTCGTTGTGATCATGGGTTCCGGTGCAGATACCTGCCATGAAATTGTTGAATACCTGCATGGAAAGGGCGAGAAGGTAGGCGTTTTGAAAGTAAGACTTTTCCGGCCCTTCGATGTCGATCTCTTTGTTAAGGCCCTGCCCGCTTCCGTTAAGTCAATCGCGGTGCTGGACAGGACAAAAGACCCCGGCGCAATCGGCGAGCCGCTTTACGAAGACGTGCGCGCCGCCATTGCCATAGCCAGAGCTTCCGGCAAATTCTCCGCTGACCCGATTATACTGGGCGGGCGTTACGGGCTTGGTTCCAAGGAATTCAGCCCCGCCATGGCAAAGGCGGTTTTTGACAACCTTTCCGGCAAAAAAATCCATAATTTTGTTGTGGGCATCAATGACGACGTGTCGAAAAACAGTCTGGATCACGACGAAAACTTTGTTCTCAAAGAAGAAGGCATGAGCGAAGCAATGTTCTACGGCATCGGCTCCGACGGGACGGTCGGCGCGAATAAAAACTCGATAAAGATCATTGGGGACGCAAAGCCGGAACTTTCGGCCCAGGCGTACTTCGCCTACGATTCCAAAAAATCAGGGGGCTTTACCATTTCCCACCTTAGATTCGGCAAAAAGGAGATACGCCGCCCTTACCTTATCACCAAAGCGGACTTTTTAGCCTGCCATAAATTCTCTTACATCGAAACCCTGGATATGCTGGCGAATATCAAGGACGACGGAACCTTCCTTTTGAACAGCCCCTTTAGTCCGGAAGAAGTATGGAAGGAAATTCCGGTAGAAGTCCAAAAGCAGATAATCGACAAGAAACTGAAGTTCTATGTGATTGACGCCGCCCACATTGCCCGCGAAACCGGCATGGGAAACCGTATCAACACGGTCATGCAGGCCGCTTACTTTAAGATATCAGGCGTTCTACACGAAGACGAAGCGGTGAAGCTTATGAAGGAACACATTCAACATTCTTACGGCAAGAAAGGCGCTGACGTCGTGGAAAAGAACTATAAAACCGTGGACGCGTCCTTAAGCGCGGTACATGAGATAAAATACCCCGCGTCCGCCGACGGGAAACTCCACATGAAGCAGCCGTTTTCCACCGCAAAAGATCCCTGGATAAAGGAAGTTTTGGGAGCGGTTTCCGTCCAGCAGGGGGATAAACTCCCGGTGAGCAAAATTCCCGATGACGGAACTTTTCCCACCGCAACAACCCAGTACGAAAAGCGCGCGGTTGCGGAAAGGGTTCCATCCTGGAATCCGGAAGTGTGCATACAGTGCGGCCTGTGCTCTGTTGTTTGTTCCCACGGGTGCATCAGGATGAAAAACCTGAGCGCCGCGGAAGCTTCCGCCGCGCCGGCCGGATTTAAGACAGCGGAAATTAAGCCGAAGCCGGTTGACGGGAAAAAGACAACACTCGCTATTTCCGCCGAGGACTGCATGGAATGTGGGGTTTGCATGAACTGCTGCCCAATGTCAAAGGACACCTCAAAGCCAACTGCCCTTTCATGGAAATCTTTCGCCGACGATCCGGCTTACCACGAGGAGCAGGCCAAAGCATGGTATTACTTCCTTTCATTGCCGGAAGTGCCCGCCGCAGAACTCAATCTTGGTACCCAGAAGGGTCTTGCGTATAAAAGGCCGCTCTTTGAATTCTCCGGTGCGTGCGGCGGCTGCGGCGAGACGCCCTATGTTAAGCTCATAACCCAGCTCTTTGGCGACAAGATGGTCATGGCCAACGCAACCGGCTGTTCTTCCATTTACGGCGGCAACCTGCCCACCACTCCGTATTGCCAAAGGGCGGACGGAAGGGGCCCGGTGTGGGCAAACAGCCTGTTTGAAGACGCCGCCGAATTTGGCTTGGGCATGAGGCTTACAAGCGACAAGCTCGCCTTACACGCCCATGAAATCGCGGAGAAGGCAAAATCCGAAGGAATTGCCGTCGCTATTATCGATAAGATCTTTGCAAACGACCAAAAAGATGACGACGCTATCGAAGCCCAGCGCAAAAACGTGGACGAGTTAAAAGCGGCCCTCAAGAACGATTCCAAACCAACCGCGAAGCTGCTCCTTTCTCTGGCTGATCACTTTATCAAGCGGTCGGTGTGGATTCTGGGCGGCGACGGTTGGGGCTACGACATCGGTTTCGGCGGTCTTGACCACGTTATCGCTTCCAACATGAACGTGAACCTGCTCTGTATGGACACCGAGGTTTATTCCAACACCGGCGGCCAGATGTCCAAGGCTACTCCTGTGGGCGCTATTGCCAGGTTTGCGGCGGCTGGTAAGGAAGTTACAAAGAAAGACCTTGGCGCAATCGCGATGAGTTACGGTTATGTGTATGTGGCAAAGGTTTCCATGGGGGGAAACCCGGCCCAGGCCATCAAAGCGTTCCGTGAAGCTGAGTCCTACGACGGGCCATCCCTCATTATCGCCTACTCCCACTGTATTAACCATGGCATCGATATGAGTCACGGAATGGATCAGCAAAAAGCGGCGGTTACTTCCGGTATCTGGCCGATTTTCCGTTACGATCCGCGGCTTAAGGCCGAGGGCAAAAACCCCTTCCAGCTGGATAGCAAGGATCCCACAACTAACCTGGAAGACTTTATGTACAAGGAAGTGCGGTTTAAGAGCCTTAAAGCCGCCGATCCAAAGCGCGCCGATGCCCTTTTGGCCAAAGCCAAAGCCCATACCGAAAGAGTTTGGAAAGAATACAAGTACCTTGCAGAGAGACCATTTTAATTCTAAAGGAATAAAGTATGCCTGATGTTATTGACAAAGTAATGTCATTATTAAACAGGGACGGCGAAGGCGAATCCGAAAAGGACGTACTCTTAAAGCAGATAGCCAAAGATGTATCTCAAAACAAGTACGCCAAATTTTATCGTGTAAGGCAGCAGGAAGCGGACGCGTCCCTGGGGCAGCTTTTTTACAACCTTTATAAATTTATTTACCCACTGCAAGTTTTTTTTAGAGACCCCGCCAAGGAAGCCAGAACCAGGCAGATCGCCCTTGAGGCTTTTCTGGACAGAAAAACGATGGATCTTATCAAGAAAATGAGCCGTGAAGCGGTGAACGAAAGGATTAAGTCCGGGGAAGATGTCATAAAAACCCTGCAGGATGATCTTGCCGCTTTAACTTCAGGATTTGACAGCCCAAGGATTGCCGCGGCGGACAAATGCTATAACCTCATCGTTTCCATGAAGCAGTTCGTTTTTTTTGATTTTAGTTCCGCCATCAGGAAATTCGATCCGGAGTTCAAAGAAGGCGATTTTCTTACCCAGTTGAAATTTGTCTCTGTGGACATTTCCGTTCTGGCTTCCGATCTGTCTGTTTTTTTGTCTGTTCTGCCTACGGCAGGGAAAGATGATGACTGGAAAACCGTTTTTGAAATAATAAAGTATTGCAAGGGCGGTACCGATGTCATTCCCCTGGCGCAGTGGAACAACGTTTTATTGAATATAGCCGATCTTAAACATTCAAGGATTTTTGAACTTCTCGCGAAGCTTGCGAGAGGCAACCCGGTTCTGGAGATCAAGCCCAATGTTCCGCACGAAGCTTTATCCGCAGTTTGGCTGGAACATAAGACCAGCGAAATAAGGGAAATGATCAACAGCATTAACGAAATTCAGCGGCAAGCCCAAATAAACTCTCTTGAGCAGGCGGTTTTTGGCCCCCTTGCGATTGTTCGGCTTAATTTTTACACTCCGGAAAGGGGAAAGGCCCTTCAGGAAAGGGGGGTGGAAGGCTATAGCTATGCCATGGCTCTGAACCACCTCATTGCTTACATTCAGGAATTCCTCAGCAAAGAAATTCAGGAACTTTGCGACATACTTTTAGTCCGCGGTCAATGGACAAATAACGCCGCTTCGCGGACGATGTCGGATGCTTTTCATACCGTTGTGGATGTTACCAATAAAATAATGGAGTTGGACGAAAGCCTCTCCGAAGAAGGCAGCAACGGCCCCCGCCTCAAAGGTGCGCTGCTCAGGATTGACAGGGACAAGACCCAGAACCGGTATATCCACAGTATCATCAGCGGGTTAAACGAAGAAGCCGAGGACATAATCAACACGGCAGTACCCGCCCTTATTGTCGTAGGCAAGCATTTCAAAATGCTGCTTGATGACTGCGAAAAAAAGCCTTTTGAACTCATTATGAACTGGAAAGAATTAAATTCCGTAACAAAGGTGCCAATGGCGCAGAGAATAGGCGCGGTCTACAAAAAGCTAACCCTCTTTATACAGCTCATGACAATGGAAAAAGACCCGGTGGAAGAATAGAAAAGGTGTCCGTCAGATTGCCAATATTTTCATTAAATTATTGTTAATATACAGCAATTCTTTACCTGCCTGAATGTGCGACAGGAAGTTATTATCCTCCAGTTCTTTCAGGTATTTGGACGCCGTTTTTCTGTTTATGTTCAGTTTTTTTACAAGAAAATCAATCTTTGAATAGGGATTTTCAAAAATCAATTCAACCAATTCTTTTGAGTATATTTTGGGGCATTGCTTTTTTGCCCTTTCCAATGTTGATTCCAGCAGGGTTTTTATCAGTTTTATTTTTTCCAGAGTTTGTTTTGACGTTTCTTCAATTCCATCCAAAATATGGATAATCCAGTTTTCCCATATATCTTTTTCCCTGACTTCATTTAATAAACTATAATATTTTTCTTTGTGTTTTATTATGTACGAGCTTAAATACAAAATGGGAGTATCTATGTGGTTTTTTAACAGCAAATACAGAATATTCAAAATTCTTCCGGCACGTCCGTTACCGTCATAGAACGGGTGTATGGTTTCAAATTGATAATGTAAAATAGCCATTTTCCACAGACTGTTTTCCGGGTTATTCAAATAAGCGCAAAAATTATCAAGTAAAAAACACAATTCATCATAGTTCTGCGGCGGCGTATAAACAGTTTCTCCGGTTGCGCTGTTTACCAGGGAGGTACCTGGCAATTTTCTGATGCCCGCGTTATTTTCAACAATTATTTCCTGGATTTTTACGATGTCACTGACGCTTATCAATTGCTTTTTTTTCAGGATTTCGTAGCCTGCGTAAACCGCTTCGCGGTAATTTATAACTTCTTTTGTCATGGGATCCATGTATTGTGGTTGCATTGTCAGGTTTTTATACAGTTCGTCCTGGGTTGTTACAATGTTTTCAATGGCTGAGCTTTCCTGCGCTTCCTGTAATACTATAGCGCTAATCAGAATATTTTGATTGGGAATTACCGGGGCAAAACCTTTTAGTTCCGCCAAAATTTGGCGTGTTTGCGCTTCTTTACGTAAAACTGCCCTGGTCTCTATCTTTTCCGTATCAATCGGCAATAAGGGAATTTGACTTTTCTTTTTCTTTTTTCTCATGTCCAAAATTTAGTAAATTTTGGACATATAGTCAATGTCATGTCCAAAATTTGGCAAAATTTGGACATGTTGGCGTGGTTATGTCCAAATTTTCGTGTTTTTTACCCATATCGACTAACTCATGTCCAAAATTTGGCAAATTTTACCCATTTGCGGTGTAATACAAGACAAATTTTAATCCTTTGGTTATACTCAAAAAAGAAAAAATGAAAACTTTGTGGCGTATTGCAAAAGAAGCTGTCAGATATAAAGGCTGGCTATTGCTGTCGATTTTTGGCACGCTTATGCTGACGACAGTCAACCTGATTGCTCCAAGAATAATGGCGGGTATGACGGGGCTTGTCGCGGCGGGTATGACGCGGGAAAATTTTATCACTGTTTTATGGATGGCGGGCGGATTGCTTGGCTTGTACCTGACGCGCATCCTGTTCCGCTTTTTGGCGAATTACTGTTCACACAGGGCGGCGTGGCGGCTTGTGCTTGAGCTGCGGATAAAAGTTTATAATGCGATTCAGTCTTTTTCCATGGACTATTTTCACAACAAGCAAACTGGCGATCTTTTGAGCCGCGTAATGAACGATGTCGCGACTTTTGAATTAATATACGCGCACATCACTCCCGATGTTATTACAAACTTTGTTACCCTTACGGGCGTAACGATTATTCTTTTTAATTTAAACGCGCACCTTGCGCTTATCACCTGTATTCCCATTCCGTTGATTCTGCTGTCAGGGTGGTTTTTCAGCCGTAAAGTGCGGCCCAACTTTCAGAAGACGCAAAAATCGCAGGGGGAGTTATCCGCGCAATTGCAGGATAATTTCTCCGGCATACAGGAAATACAGGCTTTTGGACGCCAAAATTACGCGTCTGAAAAAGTTTTGAACAAAGGCAGGGATTTTACGCATAACATGCTCCGCGCCCTGAAGTTAAGCGCGATATTTCATCCAAGCGTGGAGTTTTTAACTTCTATTGGCACCGTTATTGTTGTCGGTTTCGGAGGGTTTTTGGCATATAAAAACGAACTTTCCGTTTCTGAAATTGTCGGGTTTCTTCTTTACCTCGCCCTGTTTTACGCGCCGATAACAGGTATCGCCCAGCTTTTGGAATCCGCCCAGCAATCGCTTGCCGGCGCGGAGCGCGTGATTGAAATTTTAGACACGCCGCAAAGCGTCAAGGACAGCCCTACGGCAAAGTCAATCGGAAAAGCGGAAGGGCGGATTACTTTTGAGAATGTCAGTTTTTCTTATATTCAGGGAGTTCCTGTTCTTGACAATGTGTCATTTGATATAAAACCTGGGCAAATGGCGGCACTTGTGGGGGCGACGGGCGTGGGAAAAACCACGCTAAGCAAACTTATTTCACGGTTTTATGATCCGACAGGCGGAAGGGTTTGCCTTGACGGACACGATTTGCGGGACATTACACTGGAAAGCCTGCGCAGCAATATTTCTTTGGTTTTGCAAGATACGTTTTTATTTAACGGGACTATCGAAGAAAATATCGCGTTTGCCAGATCTGACGCCTCATTTGATGAAATTAAAACTGCGGCGCAGACCGCTAGGATACATGATGACATAATACAAATGCCGGATAGTTATGAGACGCAGATAGGGGAACGCGGCGTCAAATTGTCAGGCGGGCAAAAGCAGCGTATAGCGATAGCAAGGGCAATACTGTGCCGGGCTCCGGTGCTTATCCTGGACGAAGCGACTGCCTCCGTGGACGTACACACCGAAGAGAAGATACAGCAGGCGATCAACGAAATAGCAGGAAGCCGAACAATCGTAACTATCGCGCATCGCCTTTCTACAATTCGTAACGCCGACGTTATTTACGTTTTTGAAAAAGGGCGTATTATCCAATCGGGCAGTCATGCCGAGTTGATTGAGCGGGAAGGCCTTTATCGTAATCTTTGCAGAACAGGTAAATAGAGGTATCAGGCACCTTCTAAAATCTTTTTCGCTTCGTTCCAGTATTTGACCATAACTTCCAGGTTTTTGGCGTTCATTTCCTGCCCGGTTTCTTTCATTCGCTTTTCTACATGCCTGAATCGTTCGGTAAATTTGATGTTTGTCCTTTGAAGGGCGACCGAGGGCTCAATTTTAAAAAAGCGGCAGAGGTTCACAACAGAAAAAAGCAGATCGCCCAATTCACCTTCCAGGGCCGAGTTGTCGGTAGCATTAGCTGCCGTGGTTGATGAGTCGGTATTCGCTATTGCCGCTTCGACTTCACGTAGTTCCTCTTTTATCTTGGCAATTACGCCTGAGACATCTGGCCAGTCAAAGCCGGTCTTTGCGGCCTTTTTCTGCAGTTTCCAGGCCCTGTCCAGTGGGGGGAGCCCGCGGGAGACTTCATCCAAAAGCGAATCTTTTGGTTTGCGGCCTTCCTGCTCGATTTTTATTTTTGCCCAATTTCGTAAAACTTCTTCTGAAGTTAAAACAGAGCTTTTCGCATTTGCGTCCGTATTGGCGCTTGTTTCAAAAACGTGGGGGTGGCGGCGGATGAGTTTTTTCGACAGTTCCTGCAGCACTTCAGTAACGGTAAAGAGCCCTTCCTGTTCGTGCATGTATGCCAACATCGTTACAAGAAGAAATAAATCACCCAGTTCTTCTTTTACATGAAGAGGGTCCTGTTCATCAATCGCTTCAACACATTCATAGGTCTCTTCAATTAAGTCGCTGCGCAGCGTAAGCGGGGTTTGTTCCAAATCCCAGGGACAGCCGCCCGGTCCACGCAGGCGGACAACCAGCTCAAACATTTGTTGGAACGCTTCGTTATTTTTCATTATTCTTATATTGCCTGGCCCGCGAATTGGCTGTTGTAAAGCTCATAGTAAAAACCTTTGCGATCAAGAAGTTCGCGGTGTTTTCCCTGTTCCACTATCGCGCCGTTTTTTAATACTAAAATTAGGTCCGCGTTGCGGATGGTTGAAAGCCGGTGAGCAATGATGAAACTGGTTCGCCCCTTCATTAAGTTGTCCATGGCCTTCTGGATTAGCCGTTCCGTGCGGGTATCCACGCTGCTTGTTGCTTCGTCGAGTATTAACATTCCCGGATTTGTCAGGATGACCCTTGCGATTGTAAGAAGCTGTTTCTGGCCCACGGAAATATTGTCGCTTTCCTCGTTAAGTATCATGTTGTAGCCATCTGGTAAAGCGCGGATAAAATGATCCGACTGGGCAGCCTTGGCGGCTTCTTCCACTTCCGCGTCAGATGCGTTTTCGCGGCTGTAACGGATATTCTCGGCAATGGTTCCTGAAAAGAGCCATGTGTCCTGTAAAACCATGCCAAAAAGAGAACGAAGATCGTTTCTGGAAAATTTTCGTATGTCATTTCCGTCAATTTTTATTGATCCGCTGCTTACATCGTAAAAACGCATGAGGAGTTTTACAATGGTAGTTTTTCCCGCGCCGGTAGGACCGACGATGGCTATTTTCTGGCCTGCCTCAATCCTGGCGTTAAAATTCTCGATTATTGGCACCGGTTTTTTGGTATTGTAACTGAAATAAACTTGCTCAAATTCCAAAACGCTGTTGGAATGAGGGGCAGGTTGGGCGGGTTCAGGGTCTGGAATTTCTTCGGCTTCGGCAAGAAACTCGAATACCCGTTCCGCCGCCGCCGCTGTTTGCTGGAGTATGTTGGAAATATTAGCGATACTCATCAGGGGTTGGTTAAACGAGCGGATGTATTGAAGGAAAGCCTGAATGCTGCCAATCGTTATCATTCCGCGAATGGTAAATATCCCGCCTGAAACGCATATGGCAACGTAGGTCAGGTTTCCGACAAAATTAGTTATTGGCATTAGAAGACCGGAAAAAAAGTTGGCCTTCCACGCGGATTGGTACAAATCCTTATTCAGGGAGCTAAATGCTTTTACCGAATCTTCTTCCCCCGAAAAAGCCTTTACTATCAGATGGTTCGAGAACATTTCCTCGACATGGCCGTTTACGGTTCCCAAAGACCTTTGCTGGTCTTTAAAAAATTTCTGTGATTGCCGCACAATTAATGTAATCGCGATGATAGAAAGTGAAAGGAAACAAAGGGAAATTACGGTTAGTATCCAGCTAACCGAAAGCATGATACACAGAATTCCCGCAACAGAGCATACCGAAGTTATAATCTGCGTAAGGCTCATGTTAAGCGTTTGGTTTACAGTGTCTACGTCGTTGGTAAGCCTGGAAAGAACATCCCCGTGTGAAACGCTGTCAAAATAGCTCAAGGGCAGGCGGTGAATTTTGTGGTTTATGTCATCTCTTAGATTGTAGGTTATCTTACAGCTAACATTTGTCATGATGTAGCCCTGGAGCCACGAAAAGAAGGCGCTTATTATGTAGAGTCCGAAAAGCACCAGGAGTATATTGGCTATGCTGCTAAACGCGACACCGCCTGTCCCGGCGAGCTGCCTGGAAACCCCGGCGACAAGCTCGTCGGTCACCAGTCCCATAATCCTCGGGCCGATAATTGTAAAAACCGTTGATGCAATCGCCAGAATCCAGACTACTACAATGGTGAAGCGGAAAGACTTGAGGTAAGAAAAAAGCTGCCTCATTGTGCCCTTAAAATTTTTCGCTCTGGAACCCATGGCCGCAAACCTTCCCGGACCGCCGCCTATGGGCCCAGGTCCCCGGACGCCGCCGGGCATTCTTGCATTTCCCCGGCTGTTACTCATGAGGCTTCCTCTGAGAGCTGCGATTCCGCAATCTCGCGGTATTCCCCGCATTTTTCCATTAATTCGGTATGGGTACCAATTCCGGCAATTCTGCCTTTTTCAAGAACAATGATTTTATCGGCCTGGCTAATGGTTCCAACCCGCTGGGCTATAATTATCTTTGTTACGGTTTTTCTTTTTTCCTCAAGGGCCTGCCTTAACCTTGCGTCGGTGGCAAAATCAAGGGCGGAAAAACTGTCATCGAATATCAGTATCTCCGGGTCGCGTATAAGGGCGCGCGCAATGGAAAGCCGCTGTTTCTGGCCGCCTGAAACATTGACGGCTCCCTGCGCCAGATGTGATTCAAAGCCGTCCGGTCTTTCTTCGATAAATTCCAGCGACTGGGAAATTTCCGCCCCTTCACGAATTTCAGCGTCGGACGCTTCTTTTTTTCCGTAACTTAAGTTAAAGGAAACAGGCCCTGAAAGAAGCATGCTTTTTTGTGGGACATATCCGATCAATGAGCGAAGTTCCTTCTGCGGCAGTTCCCTTATGTCCGCTCCGTCAACTGTAATGCTTCCGCCTGTTACATCGTAAAAGCGCAAGATTAGATTCGCTATTGTGGATTTTCCCGAGCCTGTAGGTCCTATGATTGCCGTGGTTTTTCCTTTTTCGGCGGTAAAGCTGATGTCCTCCAGGGCGTTTTCCGCCGTGTTCGCGTAACGGAAAAATACGTTTTTAAACTCCACGCTGCAGCCGCGTCCTGTATCCGTGGTATTTTTGTCTTTATTAAGAACCACAGGCTGCGCCGAATCCAGGACTGAAATTTCTGTTTCAAGTACCTGGACAATCCTGTCAGCGGAAACCGCTGTTCTGGGGATTATCACGAACATCATTGAAAAGAAAAGAAAGGAAAAAATTATCTGCATGGTGTACTGGATGAAGGCCATCATGTCCCCAACGCCCATAAGCGATGACGCGATTCTGTGGGCTCCCGTCCAGATTATCAGGAGAATCGCGGTATTCATAATGAACTGCATTCCCGGCATTTGAAGGATCATGATCCGGTTAACAAAAAGCATTGTGTTTGTGAGATCCCTGTTTGCTCCATTAAACCTTTTCTTTTCGTGTTCCTGGGCGCTGAAAGCGCGAATTACCATAAGTCCGTTTAATGTTTCCCTTGCGATTCTGTTAAGGCGATCGATAAGGTTCTGGATAATTTTAAATTTGGGCATGACAATGGAAATACATAAAGTTACAAGGCAAATCAGGATGAAAACCGCCAGAACAATAATCCAGCTCATGCTGGGGGCCTTGCTTACTGCCATTATAATTCCGCCGATTCCCATGATTGGAGCGTAGCAGCTCATGCGGATTCCCATGACGAAGAGCTGCTGTACCTGGGTGATGTCGTTGGTACAGCGAGTTATAAGGGAAGCTGTGGAAAATTTGTCGAATTCGGCGGTAGAAAAGCTTTCGACTTTTTTAAACACCTGAAACCTTAGATCCCTGGCAATGCCCGCCGCGATCCTGGTTGAAAGAAAACTCACCCCTACTGCCGCCGCGCCTCCGATCAAGGCTATGACCAGCATTTGGAAGCCCAAAGAGAGAACATTTCTGTCGGGAATGCCCTGGCCCAGGACCATGTTCACAAGGCGGGACATAAGGTTAGGCAGGCTAAGGTCGCAAAAAGCCTGTAAAAAGAGAACTACAACAGCAAGAATTATCAGGGGTATAAATGGTTTTAAATACTTTGCCAGTTTTAACACTTAAATATTTTACCTTTTTTTATCATCCATTGTGTTTATATTAAAGTCAAGTTACCGCGAACGATATTAACTTTACCTTTATAAGTTCACAATCTTTATTTATTAGTGTATCATATATTCATGGGTATTAAATTTTATTCCCTTGGGGCTGCCGAGGAAGTTACCGGTTCAAAGCATTTGCTGGAGATTGACGGGAAGTCTTACCTGATTGACTGCGGGTCTTTTCAGGGGAGCAGGGCGGAAGCGGACCGGAAAAATCGGGATTTCGGAATTGAGGCTGACAGGATTGAAGCGGCTATTTTAACGCACGGCCATTTGGATCATTGCGGGCTTTTTCCCCTGCTGACGAAAAAAGGTTACAAGGGAAATATATACGCGACTCCTGCAAGCCGCGATATTGCAAGTTTAATAATGATGGATTCAGCGAATATTCAGGCGCGTGACGCCGAGTATCTGCGCGAGCAAGCCGCAAAAAAAGGGGAGAAGTTTACCTGGATGCCGCTTTATGAGGAAAAAGACGCAATCCAGGCTACAAGCCAGATACTGGGCGTTTCGTATAACAGGCCGGTTTTTATTGACAGCAATATCAAACTTGAGTTTTTTGACGCAGGCCACATCCTTGGATCGGCGATGGCTTACCTGACGGTCAAGAGTGGGGAAGGAAAGGAAGTAAATATTCTTGCTTCAGGCGATCTTGGAAGGCCGGGCAAGCCCATCATACGCGACCCGGACAGGCCGCCCGCGCCCGACTACATCATCCTTGAAAGCACTTACGGCGACAGGCTGCATGAAAACGCCGAAGACGCCATGAACAAGCTGGCGAGAATAACAAAGCAAATTGTAAAAGAAAAGGGTAAGCTGCTTATACCGTCTTTCGCGATCGAGAGGACCCAGGAGCTGGTGTATTATTTCCATTTACTTACAGATAGAGGGATCATTCCCGAAATTCCCATTTTTGTAGATTCGCCTATGGCAACTAACGCCACTACTATTTTCCAGGTACACCCCGAATGTTACGGAGAGGAGATCAAGGAAGCTTTCATAAAACACCACAAAAATCCTTTTGGGTTTAATTCGCTTCATTTTACCACAAGTGTCATTGAGTCCAAGGCCTTAAATGACCGCCCCGGGCCGCTTATTATAATTTCCGCGGACGGGATGTGCGAAGCGGGCCGTATTCAGCACCACCTGATACACAACATCGCAAACCCCAACGCTACCGTCATGATCGTAGGGTTTATGGCGGAAAACACACTGGGGCGCCGTATCCTTGAAAAAGCAGACGAGGTGAAGATTCACGGCAATTGGATTAAACGCCGCGCCGCTGTCGAGAAGATCAACGCTTTCAGCGCCCACGCCGATTACGGCGAAGCGATAAATTGGCTTAAATCACTGGACACTTCCCGCTTAAAAAAAATCCTCATGGTTCACGGAGAACCCAAAGCCCAGGCTGTTTTTAAAAAACACCTTGACGAAGCAGGCTTTTCAAATGTGGATATTGTGAAGTACAGGCAGGTTTATGATTTGGGATAAACTTTAAACCCCTTTTATTTTACCTTCTATCAAACAAATCTTTCAGTTGCTCGTGGCTCATCCGGGCCAACCAGGATTCGCCTGAAGTTATGGTCATTTCAGCGAGTTCCCGTTTGCCGGAAATCATGGCGTCGATTTTTTCCTCAAAACTGTTTTTGGTGATAAAACGATGAACAAAAACGTTGCGTTTTTGGCCGATGCGGAAAGCCCTGTCTGTGGCCTGATTTTCCACCGCGGGGTTGTACCAGAGGTCGTAGTGTATTACGCGGCTTGCCGCAGTGAGGTTTAGGCCGAGGCCGCCGGCTTTCAGGCTTACAAGAAAAATTTTTGCCGCGGGATCGTTTTGAAAACGGTCAACAAGGGCGGAACGAACATTTTCCTTTAAGCCACCGTGGTATATTAATGCCGCTTCTTTCATCTCTTTTCTGATAATAAGGTCAAGACAGTTCAATGTTTCTACGTATTGGCTGAAAACGAGGACTTTTTCGCGGTTTGCCAGAATCTCTTCCAGCAGGATAAGAAGAAGCTGCGCCTTTCCTGATAGTTCTGAAACAGCTGGGCTTTCTTTGTCAAACACCCTGGGGTGATCGCATATCTGCTTTAGTGAAGTCAGCATCGAAAGAATAAGCGAAGATCGTTCGCTGGCTTCCATTTTTTCGGATTTTTCTATCGATTCGGAAACGACGCTTTTATACAGGGCAGCCTGTTCTTTTTCCAGTACCGCGTATTCATTGGCAACAATCTTTTCGGGGAGATCTTTTATGATTGTCTTATCAGTCTTTACCCGCCGCAAGAGAAAAGGCGCTGCGATTTTCCGCAGGGCTTCCGCCTGTTCCAGGCTTCGCATTACCTCGATTGGGATGCGGTACTGTTTTTGAAAAGCCTTCGCGTTTCCCAGGTACCCGGGAATGATAAAATCAAAAAGGGAGCGGAGGTCTTCCAGGCGGTTTTCCACAGGCGTTCCCGAAAGCGCAAGGCGGTATTGGGATTGCAGAGTTTTTACCGCACGGGAAATACGTGTTTCGGCGTTTTTCATCAAGTGGGCTTCGTCAACCAAAAGCACGGAAAAGGCGATGTCTTTTAGCTTTTCCACGTCGCGAACCACTGTTTGGTAGGTGGTAAGGAAAACGTTGAATTTTCTGTTGATTACGCGGTTCGGCCCGTGAAAGCGGGACACAAGCAGTGAAGGAGCAAAACGCTCAAGTTCTTTTTCCCAGTTGCTTAAAAGGGATGCCGGAGCTACCACAAGGCAGCCTTTGTCCAGATGCCCGTCTTCCTTGAGCCTTAAAAGCGTTGCGATTGATTGAATAGTTTTGCCAAGCCCCATGTCATCGGCAAGTATGCAGCCGAACCCTAAAAGCAAAAGCGAACAGACCCAGTTAAAGCCGCGCTTCTGGTAAGGTCTGAGCTCGGCATTTAAGGAATTCGGGACAGGCAAATTTTGCTCGCGGAAAATGTTATCAATGATCTTTCGTGCGTCAAAAGATAAAATTGTGTCGCCCGAAAAATGCGCCTTAAGGAAATCGTTTAATTCAGGTTTTGTACCTTTTGCTTTTTTTAAGAGGCGCTCAAATTCTTCAGTGTCTATTTTTATGAAACCGTCCCTGAACCGTATCAGCTCCTGTTTTTGTTTTACCAGTTTTTCAAATTCCTCGATGTTGATTACTTCGTCCCCGATGGCAATCTGCCATTCAAAATTTTGCAGAGCACTCAAGTCCAGATAACGCTTGAGCGAGCCGGACCCTTTCCTGGCTGTGTCGCCCCTGACTAAAAGCCTGGGCTTTAATTCCCGATGCAGGCTCTTTGGAAGCTCCACTGTCATACCAAGACGGGTAAGCAGAAAAGAAGCGGATTCCAAAAAATAAACCAGTCTGGCCTGCGAAAGCTCGACGCTTTCTTTTCGCTCCTTTTCAGGCACAGATGAAAGCAGGCGAATTTCCGGAAGGTAATTTGAAAGAGCTATCGGGGCTTTAAGCGCTTCCAGATCTTTGCATTGACAAAGTGGAATTTTCTTTGTTTCATCTCGTTCTATGGTAAGAACATCCATGGAAAGTGAAAATTTATAATCGGTTCCGAAGGCACGTTTTGCGTGAGCGTCCTTTACGGTTATGCTGTAGCGCCGGACAGTAAAATCAATGTGCAGCACTGAAAGCCATCTGTCTATTGACATGGGCAGGCTGCGTTTTGCCGGAGAGGAAACATCAATTTCAGTTTCGTAAAAAAACAGGTTGAGTAATTCAAGATATTCCTGACCGCCGCTCTGCCTGCCAAAACTTTTCCGGAACGCCAAAGAGCGCCTGTAAACCCACTCGTTCAAAAACGCCGAGGCAAGCAAATCGACTACACTTCTTCCGTTTACCGTGCCTAACATCCCACATTCCACAGCGCCTATGGCATCAAGTATTTTACGGACATCGGGCAGAGTTTCAAAAGGCTGCCAGATAATGCTTAGCGTTTTGCCGTTCAAAAGCACATAGGGAATAAACGCGCTTGCGGAACATAGCAGGTTAATAAACTTAAAAAGATAAAAAAGAAAGGTGTACGATGATGTTCCGTCTTCCGATGAAAAGCGCACAAAGTATTCAAAGGCGTCGCAGGGCGTAAAACGCCTGATGTTACCATCAATGTCACGGGCATCCAGAAACAGCTTTGCCCCTGGGCCGGGTTCGGGACAGTGAATTGTCCAGATCGAGCGCGAAAAATTGTGTTCCGTCTCAGGCTGAGCCTCTGCTGATTCCCAGGCCCTGTAATGGGCTATGCGGTGATAAAACTCCGCCATAACAACTGCAAAGTCCCTTTTGCAAAAAGCCGGAGCGGAAGGAAGCAGCGCGGTTATTAAATTAACACAGTTTGGAATTTCTTCAAATGTTATTGGAGATGAGGCGGATTTTTCTTTTTCGCCGTTTTCATTAGTGCTGTCGTTATAGCTAATTGCGAAAGGCGGCAGAATCTGCTGAACAGCCGCTTTTCCGAACCTCGCGGCAAGATCCATTCCCCTGAGCCGGAAGAGCAGATGTGGGTTGGTGTCAATTTCCCTGGCGATGATAAAATAAAGAGCGGCCAGGTGCTTGCAAGGATCGCCATACTTGTCCGGGCAAGTGCAGGATTTTTTCATCTCGCGCCAGTGCCGCGGAATGAGGCTGATGTTTCTTAGCTTTAGCTTTTGTAAAAATATTTCAGGCAGCTCGCCTGAGGCAATGTGGGCAAGCAAAAGTTGATCTTCTTCTATCATTTTGTAAACAAGCTCCGCTTCTTTCAGGGGCGGAAATATTATTTCAACCTTGTAAGAAGGGCGGTAGTTGCCCTTTACTTTAGCGACTGCCCTGCCAGCTTCCAGCTTAAGCGAAAGAACCTTGCCTGTGTTTGCGTAGGTTCTGCCCCTGTCCAGTCGGCCTTCCAATCCATAGCTGTTAAGCACATCAATAAACCAGGAACCCCAGGGGGTAATACCATAATGATTTTTCATAATTGTAGCGCCATGCAAAGATAGGATTTTAGTTCCGCCCGGTCAATGCCCCAGTTTCTGCCAAAGCGTTCAAGGAGTTTGTCAGAAAGATCCATAAACCTGTCGAAAACGGGTTTTCCAGCCGGCAGTAAAATAGCAGTCAAATCGGGGAAGTGATTGCGGTTGACGATAAGCTCCCAGAAACGGGCGAAGTTTTTTATTTTGCTTAGCTCAGCGGCGGAAAACGCGCCCGTTTCAATCACTTCGTATGGAGGAGTATCAGAGTATTTCATTTCGTACGCTTCATTATGGCGTATAATGGGAGTACCGGGAAGGCATTTTAAAATGCCCAGTTGAATTTCAAAAAGCCCGCCTGGTATTTTACCTTCGTTTTCCTGTTTCGACAAAACCCGCCAGAGTCTGTCAAAGCCGCTTTTGAAGGAAACAAGATCTTCGCCAGGAAGGCCGGCAATAAGATCAGCGTGAAGTATCGCGTTGGTATTTTCCCTGAGAAATTCCACGGTCTTAAGCTCTTCATTAATGTCCCCTGACATTTGAAGCAGCGCTTTGGTTTTTGTGTTGAAGGTCTGGATTCCAAGTTCCAATCTTAGGGTTCCGGTAGGAAAACGGCAAATCAGTTCTTTAAGAGATTGGGGAAAGCGGGAAGGAACCATTTCGAAATGGACGCAGAGAGGTTTATCATTTATTCGCCCGTTAATTTGCCCGATAATATGATTAAGAAAAAATTCCATTATCCTCTGGGTGCGATCAATGTCCAGGTTAAATGTCCGGTCTAAAAATTTGAAAGTTCTGCCGCCTCTTTTAATCAAGGCGTCAATATCTGCCAAAAAAGGTTCAAGAGGAAAGTCGCGTACTTTTTGCGCAGCCGGTTGGTTTCTTGATGAGCCCAGACAAAATTCGCAACTAAAGGGGCAGCCTCTGGATGTTTCAACGTAAATGAGTTTTCGCGTCAGGTCTTCATCCGTGTAAAGCCGGTAGGGAGAGGAAATTTCATTTACGTTAACAATGGCGCCGCCCTTGCCTAAAAAAATCGCTCTGCCGGTTTTCGTTTCTCTTGTTGCCATGTTTTCGCCTAACAGCTCAAAACAAAGGGAGCGAAAGCTCTCCTCGCCTTCGCCCCGGATCACATAATCGGCATAGCGGAAAATATCCGCGTCTTCCGAAAGCCAGGAAACTTCCGGGCCGCCAAGGACAACGAAGGGTTTTTGAGCTTCATTTTTCCATTCCGCTTCAAGGGCCTTGAGCAGCTCCAGAGTAGCAAGGTGGTTCCATATTGAAACAGAAAGGCCTAAAATCCGGGGCTTCTCCGCGATTATGGGAGTGGTTTTCTCTTTTAAAGGCTGCCTAAGAGCAAATTCCAGAATCCTGCAGTGAGTTTCAAGGCTTCCAAGGTTTGCTTTTAAAAGCCTTAATGCAAGTGAAGGATGGATCCACTTTGCGTTGATTGTGGCAAGAACTATTGCGCTCATGTCAGGGAGCGAACATATTCCTGGTACCGGTTTGCCATTCCTTTAAAGCTTCCATGACAAGGTGTTCCGCTTCATGCCAATTGTCCGCCCTGGGGCCTTCCAGACTCAGGTTGGTGGAATTGGAAAAAATAATTGTGTTGCAGCCATGATCCCTCAGGCGGACAATGTTGTCCGGGGAATCATCAATGTAAACATGAGCCCCGACAGCGCCCTTGTCCGCCATAAAACAAAGATCCCAATATGGTATGTCCCAGGAATCAAGCCAATCCACGGTCTGCGTGATGGTGGCTTTGTGGTAGTATTTTAGAAAAAGCCTGTGGGTGATAATACGAATTCTAATGTTCATGTTTGAAAGTTTTCGCAGGATGGCAGGCGCGTCCTTAATAGGTTCCATGTCGCGGAAAAGGTTTCGCTGCGTTATGGCAAAACGGTGGAGTCTTTCGTAGCCGCCGAATTCATCAAGGCCCCATTCTTCAAACCCAAAGCTGACGTCGGTTGTTAGGGCCTCAAGGGGTTTATTAAGCCAGGTAGCGGCGATTTTTCGTAACGTGCCGTAAAAATCCCCCACAACCCCGTCCAGGTCCACACCAAGAATAAAGCTGCTTTCGTCCATTAATACAACAACCTTGATATAAGTATCACCATGCTTTTTTCTTTGACAGGATAAGCGTATGGATTAGTCAATATTTGCTCTTCTCCGCTTAACAGAATGTCGTCGGGCGACGGAAGGCCAGTGTCCACAGCGCGTACCCATTTTTTGCCTGCCATTGGTTCGCAGACCTTGAAGGTTAAAGCTTTTTCGCTTCCGTTGAACATAATGAAAAAGTCGTTGTCGTCCCTGTCGGCAAGTATATCAGCGTGAGAGCCGTCCATTCTAAAAGCAAGGCAAGGGCCGATCTCGTCCCAGTTGGGTGTATCCCCGTTTTCATCAAACCAGCTTATATCCGGAATGGCATTGTACTTTCCGTCCCGTCCCGTGTAAAACTCGGGGCGCATGAAACCGGGATGCCTCAGGCGGAAAGCGATTATTTCTTTTACAAATCGATACAGGGTGTAATTATTTTTGTATAAAGACCAGTCATACCAGGAAATTTCATTGTCCTGGCAATAGGCGTTGTTGTTTCCCCCCTGGGTGCGGCCAATCTCGTCTCCCCCCAAAATCATTGGGGTTCCAAGGGAAACCATCATGCTCGTAATAAAATTTTTAACCTGCTTAAAACGACGGGTTTCGATTTTTTCGTTTTGGGTGTTCCCCTCAAAACCGTTATTGGCGCTGTTGTTGTTGTCGCCGCCGTCGCGGTTATTTTCGCCGTTTTCATCGTTGTGTTTTCTTTCGTACGAGACAAGGTCTTTCATGGTAAAACCATCGTGGCTTGTGATAAAATTTACCGAATGGAAAGGTTTGCGTCCGTCCCGCAAATAAAGGTCGGAGCTTCCTGAAAGCCTTGTCGCAAGGTGCCTGGTAAGTTTTGAGTCCCCCCGCCAGTAACGGCGCATATCGTCGCGGAAGCGGTCATTCCATTCCGCCCATCGGCCGCCGGGGAACCAGCCAACCTGATATGCCCCGCCA